>Ga0307514_10005109_pt1 | contig 11861 bp, 11 predicted proteins | sample 16_EM_MG_FD_203088 | JGI IMG/M metagenome (GOLD analysis project Ga0307514, IMG submission 203088) | Populus trichocarpa ectomycorrhiza microbial communities from riparian zone in the Pacific Northwest, United States - 16_EM | ecosystem: Host-associated > Plants > Roots > Unclassified | place...
AGTTTTTCGGAATGTTGACACTGCCTAAGGTCACATATCCGGTGTTTGGTAATCCGTCACACCGGTGAGCCGGGAGCTGAACACTGATCGCCACGTGCCTGACAGCTCGGCTGATCAAAAAGTGGGCTGTCCAGGTTCTGTTGCCATACTTTCAGCAAGTCCCCATCTGGGTGTCCTCGTCAGAAAGAACCGCCGAAGACACATTGCCATCAGTGGCATGCAGTTGCTCTGATTGGCTCGGCAAATTCGGCTCTGGCGATGGAATGATGCATTGCCGTAGCGAAGAACCGTACTTGGGGTCCGGGGACCGCATGCTACTTCGGTAAAATACTGAGTGTAGCGACATCTTGTTGGGATTATATCCCATTAGGCCGCGCCGGGCTTACTTTATGTTGGGATTATATTCCATTAAGCCGCGCGGCCTAATGGGATATAATCCCAACACATCTATCTGTGTCGCAATCTTCAGAGCTGGTCTCATTCCCTCACTTGAAAATTTCTTCCTCAGCCCAACCATGAGACTTTTTGTTTCTCTTTTTGTGTTGGCCGTTCTATGCAATTGTTTTGCGATACCCATTCCATCAGGCCACCCCGGGTCATCACGTCTATCAAACTTATTCCCTTGTAGTTACAATGGTTGTGAAAAAAGTTTTAGTAGAAGAGGGGCAAGGGCGACTCATGAGAGGATACATACTCACATCGGCCCATTCCCTTGTACGCGCTGTGGCAAACCTTGTGATTCACCAACTGGAAGGACGATTCATGAGAAGACACACGACGACACGGCCGAGACATTCCATTGTAGCGTTTGTGGGAAACCTTGCAAGTCACAAGGGGGGAGGACGATTCACGAGAAGTCGCATATAAATTCATTCCGTTGTAGGCACGGTGGTTGTGAACAGAATTTTACTGAAAAAACGGAATGGAAGGCTCATGAAAAGACACATAGTGAGCTGTGGTTGCCAGTTGTATTAAATGATAACTCATCTTTGCACAGTACAAAATCACAAGACGTGTACAATATGTAGTGGGAAGTACGCTGAGGAAGGGAAGGATAAGCATGAAGCATCAGAGAGGCATAAGTGCTTTGCGACTTTTGTTGTTCAACATTCAGTGCGTCTGACGATACTCTTAGGAAGGCACTTGAGCCACCAGAAAGAGCGAAATTCCCTTGTCGCCACCCTACATGTCCAAGGAGATTCATATCAGACCTAGGAAGAAATCGCCATGAGGAGAATGAACATGGTCTCGTGACTGGCACAGTATTCCAAGAGTGTCAACAATGTGGTGTGCACTTCAATCCATACCTTCAGGAAAAGCATAACGCAACAGATACTCACCAGTAGGTGCTTTGTGACTTTGGTTGTTGTCGTGTCTGACAATACTCTTAGGATAGCAGTTTCTAGACCACATTTAGCGAAATTTCCTTGTAAACATTGTAGACGCAGATTCCAATCAGAAGGGGGAAGAGATGATCATCAGTCGAGGCCACATCCTGATCACACCGAGCAAAGCAGTGAGCTGTGGTTGCCAGTGGTATCAAATGATAACTCATCTTTGCACATCCACAGTACAGAAGTGTTTAGTATGTGATGGGTCGTTCGCTGCGAACAAGGTGTCTCAGCATGAGGCAACAGATAAGCATCAGTGATCTGTGATTTTTGTTGTTCAACATTCAGTGTGTCTGACGATACTCTTCAGGACAGCACTTGCCCATTCGGAGAAGGGGCTTCACATCCTAGCGAATGCAGCAGCATCAATAGTCGTCCCCGAGGACCGAATAGTCTGACATCAAAAGTCTCATCGTTGGCAACGTCAACTGTTACCCCGACCATTGGAGCTTATAACGCAGCTTGCCTGATTTACGAGCATTAAATGTTGATTGCCCATTATTACCTCTTGTATCTTCTCAGGCTAGCACTCGAGTGTGGGGCTGCAAAGTGTTGTCAGCCAAATTCCAATACCATATACTTGAAAAGGGCCGGGGTGATGGTGTCCTAGGTCACCACCAGTAGCTGAAAGCCAAGTCAATTAAACGCAAACATAACTATGAAAAATCAATTACTCAGTGGGGAACGACTGCGACCATTGCTGTCAGCATATTAAATAATTGGCGTAGACGGAACAACCTCCAAGGTCATCATCTGAGACTTGGGCCAGTGTGTTTTATGCCCTCTCTTGAGCGTTTCAGATTTTCTTCTCCCGAAGTACCCATATGTGAAATCTTTGTCCTGCGTCAGTCAATTCCCTTTTTGAGAATGTCTGGGTACGAGTGTACCTAGCGAATGACTACCGGAGTTTTTCTACGAGTAGTCCATCCTGAGAAATGAACTGGCTGGTTTAAAGAAACTTGGTGCATTCAAGTTCATGGCGCTGGGAAGTGTCTACCGACAAACTTACAGTTAAGAGGGGTCATCTGTCTCTACCTATTATTTGCTGATTTGGACTTCGCCTAGGGTTTCGGGCCCGAAGCGAGGCACAACAATGTTGTGAATCCCCCTTCTTTTAGAGTGCGCCTGGGGATCTGGGGGGTTCCTTCTCAGACTGTTTTGAATGGACTCATGAAGCCAACAGTTGGGGAGCAAATACTACTCCTCCTGGACCGCCAACTTCGTTATGTGATCCACTATATATATGATTCCGCTTGTCGCGGCTAACAAATGTCGCAAACCACTCGTATTCATGCTTGGACATAGCTACATGTGCTGTACCGTGAGGTCTCTGCCCTGGATGAATATTCAATCTGTTGTGCAGAGAAGCAAAAAGTTATGCTTCTCCTGATGAAATTGCTGACCCGCCCCAAGACAGTTCTCGAGATTTTGGACTTGAGCCCGACCTGCCTACGAGTCTTGGTGGACCGCCATCATTCCCGAAAGTATCACGGAGACATGATATTCTCCCAATACTTTGTCACTCGCTGCTACTACTCGATGCTTTTTCTGATCCTCCAATCATCACACCCTCGTCCATCGACCCTTCGACGAATTCCATTCTCCATTCTCTATTTCGCCGCAGCTCGCATCGACCCTGCCACTTCTCCGACACACTCTCAATCGAAACTGCAGGCACGAGTTCTCTGGGATACAATTGACGGATATTCATATCAACCCTAAAATCTTTTATAGAATTCATGACGTGCGCACTCTCAACACGAAACATTGGGTCTCCATCGATTCCTGTCGAGAGGCATTCTTCACGATGCGAGATGGTATTATGGTTGTCATTGAGCGGCATGCAGGAAATACGCCGCTGCATCACCTTGCGTATTGGACATCGATAAGCGTTCGACATTGTATTGCTCCTGTTGAGATAAGATGCAATGCTTGAGATGCGAGGCACTCGGGATCATATCTTGAGTGCGAGTGGAACGGACAGGATGACGATTCGCAAAGAACTGGATTTTTGTGTTTCGATCGGCAGAGTTCGCTGAGATTGAATCCGCGAACGCCACAATGTGGATCACTTTGAGAAGATTACCATAAAAGGAAGGACCACCTGGCTGTCGTGCGGACGGCGATTTTCTAATAAATTGTTTATTTTTGAACGGCAAAGTGATGGTGGACCTGAACATGATCCTCGGTGAGGCCACACCGTTCTCCATCGTCCTTTATAAACTTCAGTCATCCTCCTTCCACAACTCATCCATGGCCTACCTCCCCGTCAAAGTCGAACCCGATGACTCTGATCGTCGTTTCATCATGGAGCTCACAGCTTTCCCCTCCTCATCCCGATCTTCCCCTAGCTCCCTACATTCATCCTTCGAACCCTTTCAACAACCCCCGATGCCCGCCCAAGTCCCCCTCCGTGCCACTCAGGCCTCAAAAGAGATGCGCCTTATGATGGGTGTCTTCCGCCTAAACCCTTTTGCCATGCATAGCTTCCATCTCAACGGAGATGGCGAATCAGCAAAGGAAAACGGCTTGGCATCTCCAGCTGGACCGTGGTGCACTGAGGTCGGACCTTTGGAAGAGGAGCCCATCATTTTCGAGTTTCAACTCGATATCATCGGCGGCATCAAGCAGGAGAACGAGGGCGAGCTTGGCGAGATTGGTGATCCACCGACAGGGGCTCAATCGGAGTTACCTGGCTTTAGTGCCCATGAAGAATCCCTACTTCGTCCATTTTCGCCTCAATTCGACCTTCACGAGGGAGAAGACCACTTGGAATTTAAACACCAAGGGGAAGACCACGACCGGCAAACGGACGCATGGGACGACATCGATTACGCGCATTCGGAGAGACTTCAACGAGTAGTGAACCAAACCGTCGACGCGGTTCACCCTCACCACCACTACCACCATCCCGCTCTTTCCGTCGATTTGCCGTCTTGGAATTACACTTCGTCGTTCGAAAGTGCCCCGGATGCTTCGGTGCCAGAATCTGTCGCGCTACAAGGAGGAGGAGAGAGGTTGATTTATGGACCCGCGTCTAGTAGGACTTTCTATTTCTGTTTCCTTTGAAAGGGAATGAATCCATTTGATAGATAACCATCCGTACATGACGAAAGTCGTACCGCAATCGAATTATACGACGACGACGCCGCCTTCTAATTACCCCACCACTTATTCCCAACGGCACTCTCATACACATTCTGTACTGCACTCACACCAAGCAAGCCATTTGATGCGACGGCCGCCTGGGCTTACTACTACCAGCAGTGCGGTTTCGTCGCCTCATATGGACGAGCATCGGCAACAGCAACATCATCATCACCATTCGCTCTCGCTCTCGCCTAGTATGCAAATGCAATATCCCATCAACCACCACCACCAGCAGCACATCCCCCATGACCAACACCACGCGCAGCAGCACTCCTATTCGGGTCATATGCCACTGCATCCGACACCTATATCGCCAGGAGCGAGTATGAACATGCTGAGCATTTCTAGTACATCTACCAGCGGTCAGAGTCTGGAGTTCGCCAGTCCTTTGCCAGGGTCATCATCGTCGTCGTCATTGTCATCTTCCCATAGCACCAACGGTTCGTACATCCCACGCTCGCCGACGGATCAACTTCAAGATGGAGGAGGATATCCTCAAAGTGCCAATAACAACAGTTCATATACCGATGCGAATGTGAATGAGGATGGAGGAATGTATGCGTCGTCGGCAAGTCTTCTTTTTCTTTTTTCTTATCTCCGTGACGCGCCCCTTTTGGGCTCCGCGCGTTGTATTGACTTGTTTGGTTCTGTAGGCTTCCGCGGCGCATCACTTGCACCTCATCAACACGAACGCGAATAATAACAATAATAACAACAACAATAATAATAATCATAATCATAATAGTAGGAGATGGTCATTACCCGAGACGACTCAAACCCAGAACAGTCTCATCATGCATGATTATTATTCAAGTTTGGGGAATTTGAACTTGGAGTGTGTGATGATGGAATGAGCCGTTGTATGTTTTCACTTTCGATTTTTTTTCTCCCCCCCCCCGGCTTTTCCTCACTTCGAGTTTTGGCGCAGATGGGTTGACCGTGGCCGAACTTTCTATGTGGCATCATCACCCTCGACTGTCAAACCGACTATAAACTCGCCCATCATGATATCAAGTAACCTGTCCCGTGCCCCAAGCCATGTGTGGCCTCCTGCCGCTTCACGAATTTTCATCTCATGATTTGTCATTTTCCTTTCTTCATGCAACACATGTATGGTAATGATTATGTTTTTTTCATGGCTTTGCTTTCAATTTTGTTTTGCTCTGCTCTGTTATGATCCTATCGAGTTCTTTTTTTTTTTCTTTCTCCGTGTGATGCTTACCTCGTTATCTTGTTCTCTCGCAATGCTTTACGTTTTTCCCTTTAAGATAACCGTATTTTAAAGTAACTTTATATATACATGTTTCTCCCCCACCTTTTAAAAAAAATTGTTTTGTGATTCTTGTTACCATACACACCCATTATATACCTATATACATCAGGTTTTGTATCATTGAGCTTAATTCAATAAAAATTATCGGGGGGGGGGGGGTAGTGCTTTTGTTGCTCTTTTTGCAAAAACCTTCACTACAATGGCAAAGCTTTTGACAGTGCTTATAATTTTTGTCGCCAGTGTCATTCAATTGCCTCAACTTCTGTCAGAATGCTCTGACTGGGCTCCGGTGTCTCTTCCTCCTTCAAGACCGGAAGTTTCTGAGGTCCATTCATTGTACGCCATTGACCCTTTTTCTCTAATTTCTACCGACGTCTGCACGATTTGCACGATATATATTCTTATCACCATTACTACAAAACAAAGCAATTACGAAAAGAGACGAGGAGAACAAGAGAAGAACGTTGACGATCACCACCACGCCGGTTTCATCGGGCAGTGCCGTTCGTGATCTTGAATGTACCATTCACCAGTTATCAGTTCTGAGCAATAAGGGCATCTGGACACTAAAACTCTTCGGTCAAAAACTCGGACGCAGACGGACGGAAATTTGCTACTCACCCTTTATGTTCCCTGGCTTCAGCATACAATCATGTTTTGTGAGTTCAGGTTGAGTTTTAAACGATGCCATACACGCAGCAGTATCGCATACAAAAGCTTCTCGACAAGGCTCTCGGTCAGAAACATGGCAGACCAACAGCAAGCATCACTCACGATGTTTCGCTGACCAACTATGATGGTCAAAAGATTTCGATTGGTGATGAACAGGCGATTGCACCAGTGGAGTGACCTCATCAGCCCTTTGAATGTTGCGAACAGGTGTTGTTGGCTGCTGGCTAGATCGACCTACAACCAATGAGTACTTTTTCAAAAATTTGACGATTGAACTAAAAAAAAAAAACCATCTGAATGTTGACTGTGTGGTACTACTTCATGTGTTCCTCCATGCGGTCCCCCAATGTTTTGGTCTGGCTTCTGCTCTGAAAGCAAGTCAAACGATTGCGAAATATATCACAAATATTATAGAATTACTTGGAGAGGAACCTCAGCTGGACATTTAAAATTTGATGACAGAAAATTGCGGCTCACCTTTTCCGATACGGGCGGGACGGCTGTACCAACTTACGTCCAAAAGGACGTTGATACCTCCCGTCGTCCATCTTAATTGGCTTTTTCTCGTGCTCATTCTTGTGCGTTTTCTTGGGCGTATGCGTTTTCTCCTGCGGAACTTGGTGTACTCCATCGTGACGTCGCTGATCTAAAGCTTGGTCCTGAAATAGGCCTAGGCCCTGGTCTTCAATCAGTAGCAAAAGCCAAGTCAGTTACATAAACGCAAACATAACTATGAAATCGATTACATGGATTATTAGGTTGATGGGATGATATGCGTGGCTTTCTAACCCCTGAAGAGCGCACTGGGTGGACTGCAGAGTGTTGTCAGCCAATACCACATAGATGAAAAGGGCACCACAACTTTCGGGATGATGTTGATCTCTCGGATCCGAATGTTGGCCTTCACCAGTAGCTGAAATTAAACGCAAACATAATTATAAAATTAATTACTTAGTTGACTGTGTGGCATTCCAACACTTGGAGACGAATACGAGTGTGTGGGGGCTGCAGAGTGTTGTCAGCCAATACCACATAGTTGAAAAGGGCACAACCTTCAGAATAGTGTTGAGAGTCTTGAGACTGTGTGGGGGCTCGCACGCTATTTTGGCGGATGAATTCTACCCATTGCTGTCAGTATATCATTAAAGAATTGGTGTAATGGGACAACCGTCAAGTGCATCATCGGCGGGTGTAGCAACCACATTAACAAAGATAGCAAACCCAAACAAAATACTTAAAGAAGTGGAAATAGATTTCATAATTTGCTGAGGTTGGTAGATGGGAAGGGGGAGACCAGCTCTGAATTCACCTGACGCTTGACCAGTTGCTTTTATGCCCTCTCTTGAGCGTCTCAGTAACCATGTGTAAAATTTGATCCCGTGCAGCTCTTTTTCAGTCTTTTCTGGTTTGCTAATGGTTTTTTCCCATCGAAACGAAGGTGAATGATTCAACAATGATCAAAAAGAACAAGTACAACCATTTTTGGAGTTGAAATTTGATCCTGGCGGCTCTTTTTAACATGTGCCCGACCGAATTTAGTAGGTGATATCCGTTGAGGTGTTTCCTGGTGTTTCACAAGTGTTTCGAGTCCTTGTCACTTGTATGGGTAGATACTACTAGTAGAGACTGGGTGACTTCCCGCAGACGTTTGGTGCACCAGATATGCACCAGAATCCATCAGCCGGGATGCCGGCTGTGAACTTGAAAGTGGGGACCACATGGTTTCACCAGACTTAGGGCCTCCCTTACCATTTTGGGCAATTTACCTTGTGCATGTGTATTTATGGTACGAAAATTGTCCTTGCCATCAAGATTCGGAATTGGTTACGGTTTGGTGCATCTCACGGAGTATCAAATATCTGATGAACTTTGGTGCAAATCTTGCACCAGATTTCTACGGAAAGTCACCCAATCGATTCTATACTGGTTACAAAAACCAAGAGTCTAAAATTTCGTGCTGCTTTACAAGATAGTAGTATGTCCAAGTTTCAATATATGGCAGTGGTACCATGTGTCACAAGCGGTTTTTTCCCATCGTAGCAAGTGCATTCAAAGATCGAAAGAACTGTCATCATCCCACAGCCGGTTAACAAATCATTCACAAGTGCATTGTATTTAAGCTTACCTGATGCCTTTCTTGAAGGAAAGTAAATTTGAATTTTTTAGACTTCAGTACTAATCAGATACTTTGCAATGTGATCGTAACGAATATTTGGGTGCCGTTGTATCACTCTTTTTTCGTACCTTCAATGACAGCTCTAAACAAATATTAATACATTCTACTTCGCCAAGGCCGTCTATATTCATGTGGTTGAGAGTTGCGTTGGAAGCAAGCACCGTGCGTCACAATTTCATCACTTATCAAAATAGATATTAGATAGCACCTAATAATAGAGTCCCCATGTGAATCGTTGAGGATTTCGCCGAATAGAGTGAATGAGGGGTTTGTTCCCGTGGCAGGTGTGTCATGGGTCACAATTTATTTGGAGGGCGATAGAGAAAAGGATACAATGCTTCTTTATTACCTTACGTCCACATGCTGTGAAGGCAAGGAAAAGTTGCAGAATGTACAAGAAGAAAGAAGGAGAAGAAGAAAAAAGACAATTCAAAAAACCTTTCAGCGACAGTACCCCAATATCGACGCAATGATAGTCATGAAAAATCCTACACCCCACCAGTTGAACGACGGCCCCTTCATTGCAGCAGATTGGAACTTGGCGAACCAGGTTCCTTCGCTTATAGCGGTGCGAAAGAAGTAACGCTGTGCTCGAGCAGCAACGGAACCTTTAGTAAAGGGGGACCGCATGAATAAAAAATTACCCTTTTTTAAAAAAAAACATCAGTAAGCTAGAAATTGCACACCTTTGGCGACGCCTGAAGGACCAAATCCGAAGAATCCCAAGAGAGGCTTGATTAGCCACCCTTCTGGAATGAGGATGAAGATACCGGCGGTCAAAAGGATCTCCACTAGAACCGGATGGTGATCAGCCAAATTTCCTGTGTAGTTGTGATGTCAATGCCCAGACTCGAGTGTTCATATAAACCACATCGTTACCTGTCACCAAAATGACGTGCTTGATATTCGGACCAAGAAGGGTAAATTTCTCTCTAGTTTCGAGCTCAGGAACACCAAAGGACTCTAGGACCTTGACCAGAGCGTTTTCCATTCTGACAAGCGCCCGTTCTACAGCTATTTCGCGTGCTTTATAACTTTCAGTTTGATCTTCTGGTAAAGGCTCCTCGAACTCCTCTTTCGTCTTTTCCAAAATGTCCTCGAGCGCCTTGGAGAGCTTTTTTGAGATGTCCTCAGAGTCCAAGGCGATTTTTGATGATAAGATGGTATTTCCGAACTCTCGAACGCCGTTGCCCAAGGCGTCGATCGCACGTCTGAATTCTTCGATCTTTTCTGCAACATCGGTGTATTTTTGGCTTGCGGAGGCGAGCTCCTTGTTGCCATAGGTCAGTGCCCTTTGTCCCAGTTCTTTGGCGGAACGCCAGAAGTCAAAATCAGATGGGGAGGAGGAAGGAGGGTACCTCGCAGATACAAACAGAAGGAATGAGATTAGCAACGTTAAAATGGAAAGGGCCTTCATGACAAAAAAATTGCTCGATGTGCAGGTGGTGGAGGAAAAACAATGGCAGACCCGCCTTGCGTTAGCCACGTGTGTTACGATAACTGTACTTCATTTCAATCCTTGTGCCTTAGGACGGTTACCAAATCCAAAATATGGCTTAGGAGGCGAAAAGGTAGCCCGTGAAGAGGCCAGACGTGATGTCATTCAACAGACGCACGTATTTATTTTTAAATTCTTGAGACTGAGAGTGTCACAGATTCCGTGATCCAGTTTGAGGACTTGTCACAAATATTTCACCAAAAACACATCCTGATTCAATAGAGTCCAGACTATCGGATTAGATTATGACACGCGGTCTACCAAGATTCGAATCGTATTCGCGATAAGGACTTGTTTAGGGAAATGTGAAATAGACGACAGTTTTTTGCACACATTCAACAGTCACTGCCTGAGTATGAGAATCGTATTACGGAGATGACCACCATCGGATGAACAAGACCCCGGAAATTACGATAAAAACTACCGATTTAAACAAATTTTAATAGTTCGGACGTAGAATTGACCATCGCTCCAAGGGAATAACTGTCTGGGGTATCTGGGGTCATGGGTGTATGAAAAACGTGCTGGCCACGAGAAGCTTTGACACAACCCACGCGACACATTTCCGTCATCTTTGCACATTTATCAATTGTATTTCTCTCTCCCTTCGACCTTCACCGGCATCATGTGTGTTGGTGATCGGGTTGCCGTCGTTGACCACCAGCCTGTACTAGCTGATGACTTGCCGCGCAATGCACCAAAAGATTGGCGGCGGCGTAGCGCGGATGTCGGAGGGTTGAATCTTGCAACAAAAAGTCTGGGACAGGGCCAGGGATGGTTAGGAGGAGACTCTCTCCCTGTCGAGTACGTATCTTCATATCCCTTTCTTCACTCGATCTCAATGGGATTTATCTTGCTTTCGGCAGAACTATCTACGCAGAGCTGTTGAGTGATATGTACACAGAGACGGTGAATTCCGTCAATGATAACAGTCTTGATTCGTAGGTCTTATATAAAATCTGAATACTGCTTTGATTCTGATCCAATACCTCAGAATTCCTCAGGCCGTCTCAGAGTCAGTTAGATCGCGACTCATCCATGCCGTCGATCGTTGGCACTTTGAGCCACACAAGCTCCCAGATGAGGAGGTTCTTGCATGTACACTTATACTCTTTGAAACCCTTTTCCGCATCGAAGGCATGGGCGAAGTGATTCCAATCAATATACGTGAGTGAGGCCTCCTTGTCCGTATTTGGCCCTCAGAAATATAATACCCACTTCCTATTTAAGAACAAATAACTTCTTTTATACACCATCTACGAAAAATATACCGATATGAAAATACTTATCACAATTTCGAACACGCACTGGATGTCCTTCAAGCAACGCATTGTTTCCTGAAGTCAGCAGGCATGGTTCCCTCTCCCTTAATCTTGTTGTCCCCGAAACTGCTTTGGAAACCTCAGAAAGCCTTCAACAGTGGAAGCTTGGTTTCGTGTCTTGGTTCACTAGAGCTGTTCGTTCTGTATGTTGCAGCTATTGGTCACGATGTTGGGCATCCAGGTTTTACAAATATGTTCATGGTATGTTCATCTCGCCCACACTGACAGTGGCTATTTTTGACACACTTTTATAAACAGAAAAATGCAAACACGCCTTTGTCACTTGTCTTCGATCATACCTCTGCATTGGAGCAGATGCACTACCAATTGTTAAAACGCGTAATGCGAGCCAATGGTCTAGGCGTTTTGTTGGACGATC
>Ga0307514_10005110_pt1 | contig 11860 bp, 8 predicted proteins | sample 16_EM_MG_FD_203088 | JGI IMG/M metagenome (GOLD analysis project Ga0307514, IMG submission 203088) | Populus trichocarpa ectomycorrhiza microbial communities from riparian zone in the Pacific Northwest, United States - 16_EM | ecosystem: Host-associated > Plants > Roots > Unclassified | place...
CTAGTTTAGAAATATCCACCTTTTTTTTTCCCGAAAGAAAGATACGGAAATCGGATTAGACACAAATTAACTAGTTCAATATATGTAAACGTCATGATCATTGGATTGACTGGTTAATATTTTTCTCCTAATAAAGTAGAATAAACCTTATATATGGTATACAATGTGGACATCCATGGTCTCCCAATCTCTCAATCTCTTGGGTTTTGAATGCAGTTTCTCTGGATAAAAGATACAGAAACAATTAAGATAGAAGAAATATTAATTTCCCGTGTTTTTTATATTTTAAATATTCGCTCTAAAATTATTATAAAAACACTTTTAATTTTTGTTTCTGTCTTTACCCCTCTAATCAAATGCGTTTAATTTTGTCTATTATGTATATTTTCTTTTTGTACTGAGATTCTGGCCAGATACAACCTTGAAAGATGCAAGCTAAAATTTAAACTTGGGAGGGATCGATCAGTCCATGCTCCATGTGATGTGTATCTCAAGTGTGTGACAGATGATGCATTATTGCAAGCTGCAACCCTAAAAGTAACTTAAAAAACGAAGTATAATACGACCATAACTACAAAAATTCCATGCGACTGTTTGGCACCTTGAGATTACAGCACAAAAGCATGCAGCTGGAGGGAGGAGACATCGGGGTCGTATGGTTGGACTTCCCAGATCCTGCATACGTACGTTTAACTGGGTCCTCTCTACTCTTATTATGAAAGTGGAACTGAGATTTGCTTTGCTTTTACAGTGTGGCAATGCCTAGGAAAAGATAAAGTGAAGCAAAATATGTACAGAGCCCTCATGTCAATCAATCCATTTTGGGATTCTAATGTGAGTAACAGTGTTATATGTCTACGCACGGGTGAAGCTTGGTATTTACTGGTGGATAGTGACATCCACACATGCAAAATATAATCTCTATATAAACCTCTCTTTAACAATTCTTTTCCACTCAAGTATTTTTGAAAGGCAGATACATAGAGAGAGAGAGAGAGAGAGCGAGAGAGAGATGGAGAGTAGAGAAGCAAAGCCTAAGGCCAAGAAAGGTTTGTGGAAACCAGAGGAGGACTTGATCCTGAAAACATATGTAGAGACTCATGGTGAAGGCAACTGGTCAACTGTGTCTAAGAAATCAGGTACTTAGCTCTATCTATTGTATAACTTGATTACAAACTCCTCTTTGCACAAAAGGAGTAATCTATATAAAGCTTAAAGTCTTTGCACAAACTCGATTACAAACTATATAAAGCCTAAAGTCTAGACTGATTTTTTCTTTCTTTTAGCTTAAAGCTGCAGGTGGGATATTAATTATTATACTTGCATTGTTGCAGGTTTGATGAGAGGTGGCAAAAGCTGCAGATTAAGGTGGAAGAATTATTTAAGACCCAATATTAAACGAGGTGGGATGTCCCAAGAAGAAGAAGACATGATAATTAGGATGCATAAGCTTCTTGGTAACCGGTCAGTGGCTCGGCGCTTCTTCGCTTTGTCCTCGTTGAAAACCTGCCTACTCATCAATGCCGATTAGAAGATCGATGTTATATAACAACTTGTCTGGCTTTCATTTCATTTTTATTGTTACATGCAGGTGGTCACTTATTGCCGGTCGACTTCCAGGTAGGACAGACAATGAGGTGAAGAACTACTGGAATACCCATTTGAACAAGAGATTGCCTTCAGGCAAAAGAAAAAGTACCGACTCAAACCCAGATCAGGACGACAATAACACCAAGGAGAACAAAAGCAAGAGACTCCGTGCACTTGGCGATTCCCAGCCCACTGGCAACACGAGTCCAATAGGCAGCACTGAAGAATTGGAAGGGAAGAACCAAGAGAAAGAAGAGAGAAGTGCTGTAAGTGATGTATGGGCACAACAAGATGCACAGAGCATGATGAACTACTACATAGAATCTCCAATGGTGCCAGACAACAATGCTACTTTTGTCTTTGACGATGAGCCTTTCTTAGCCTACTGGGATTCTTTTGTTTTGTTTGAATCAGTAGGCTGTGGTGGTGACTGGTGACTGGTGAGACATCATTTTACAGATGGGCACACAATCTGTCATGCCATAGTTTATGATATCAGACTCCATGCATGACCCTGCATCTGATAAGACCACTTCTACTTGAAATAGTACAAGATTGACCTCTCCATGGAATAGGAAAATCTGTGCTATTTCCTGCGCTGTTGAGGATTGTTTTATGGATTCTACATTATATATGAGCGATAAATATGTTTCAAACAGATGTATGGCCACATGCAGGTGACACTCTTCGAGCTTGTTTGGGAAGTTTCCCTTAAAATTCAATTTTTTTTTTATATTTTCATACGGTTTTGATTTTCGATCTCAAGAATAATTTTTAAAATATAAAAAAATATTATTTTAATATATTTTTAAATAAAAAATATTTTAAACCACAACTTTTATCATAATTCTAAACAGATTCGAAGAGTGTCACCTGTAATATATGCAAGTCGGGTAAAATTCAAAGTACCCATCAAAATGAAAAGAAAAATTACAACACATGAAATGAAAATAAATAAATAAATATTGATCTAATGGTTAAGATCAAGTAGCATGACACTCGGAATCAGAAATCCGTCACCTAGCCTGCCGTGACACCCTTAAGAGTTACAGATGCGAGTCTCACAAAAACGAAGACATCCTCAGAACAGAGCTATGGAGTTGCAGGCTACAAGGTAAGGGGTTAAAGTGAAGCATAACATGAGAAAATTATCAGCATCTTGACGCAAGCATTCATCCCATTATTTTTTCTTCCAAAGGAGGGCCCAAAAAAAATAAAACATCACAATCGGCTGATAGGTACACCCATGCCCAGCCATCCCTACGACTACGACAATGTCTCTTCTCTAGCACGAGCTGGAAACTTGTAGGCTTCGTTCAAAATAAATCAAAGATGATTTCACTACTTGACGGTAAGATAATGCTATTTGAAAGTCTAATATATTTTTTAAATTGTTTTTTTATTTAAAAATATATTAAAAAGATTAAAAAGATTAATTACCGTTAGAATACTTAAAAAAATATTAATTTTTAAAAAATAATTTTCAAATTTTAATAAAAAATAAATTAAAACTCAAAGCCAAATATAAAAAAAAAAAAATACGAAAGCATATCCCTTTCTTTGGGAAATGTGAACAAGAAACAATAATAAATAATGAGGGTCCGACCACGTTGGTCCAGCCAAGTTTATACACAAGATTAAATTTAGGGAAGATAGAAAATGGAGTCGATGATTACTTGATTAATAACATTTTATTTTGAAAGATCAACATTTATACACAGCTATTCCATAAAGAATACAAAAAATAATGCTGGTGATATCGTACCAATGGGAAGGATCTGATTACAGTACTTCATCCTCCTCTTGAGTATACAATAAAGCATTCTCATTCTCGATAGGCAGCGAAGGTGGTGTCCCTGGGGGGATGCAAGCAGCACCATTCTCACCAGCACATATGCACAGAGCCTCTGCATCTCTAAGAATTGAATCAAGGTCGATATGGCCACTCAGCTCATTGGTGAATTTCAAGAGGGTGTCGAAGTCCATGTGCTCCCCCATAATCTTGTTGCGGTACCGCTTCAAGATCGCAACACATACATACAGATGCAGGTGCTCAGACAAATAATGGGTCCACAACACCTCCCACAATCGCATTGTTTTCTTGTATTCAAATTCCCTGAAGATTTGGCAAATCATAGTGAGAAAAATAAAGAGATGATAACACCTCCTTTCCTTTCTTCTCCAGCAGTAAGAGAGCATAGCTTTTACATTTTGAAACTAAGGGTATGAAAACATCACTGAATTTAGTAACAACTTGGACCACGGTGATGTTTGAGATGTTTTCCCCCGTCGGCATCTTGTCGCAAAACTGGTTTTATATTAGTCACACAAAAGAATGCACCTCTAGTGTATTGTCCAGCATTCTTTTATATTATGTATCAATCTTCTCAATTAAGGAGAGGTCTCAGATGCCTACGGGGAAAAACATCTCAAACATCACCTGCTGGAATTTATTTGAAGGTAGATAGATACATTCAAGTTGTATTGAAAACTAGTAAAGTATATTCCATTCATCATTAGGGTGTGTTTGGGAACGCGGTGCAAACCACATTCTCAAAAATTTAAAATTTTTTTTTTGCTTAAAATGAATTTTTTTTTTATGTTTTCAGATGATATACTGATATCAAAAATAATTTTTAAAAAATAAAAAAACTTCATTTTGATGCATTTCTAAGCGAAAAACACTTTGAACCGCCACCACTACCACAATCTCAAGCAGGCCCTCACCAGCAGCATTCGAGTTTTTTCGACTCCATGATCTCAGAATGCATGCAAGTATCTTCTTCTTGGTGAAACAAAAAATAGACTAACTACTATAATCATTTTAAATTGAAGCTAAATTGAACTAGTTGAAAATCCAAAACTAGTATCAGCATCAAATATATTTTTAACTTGTATATGAGCGAAATATTCTGTTTTATATCCCCTATGCCATGCTTGTAATTGCAAGAAAAACAAGATGCATTGAAAGGGTATGCCAGCAGCTTCATTAAAAAGACATCCATCAATCCTAAGAGCGGAAAAAGAGGAACAAATAATCCACAAATCTGACCTTTTAAATTGTATTAGAACCCAGCGGAAACAAAAGAAGTAATTCAAGCAATCATTCTGCTTGAAATAGTTATGTAATGGGCTATCAAGCAACTCCACCAGCTGCCACAAAAATAGCAAAAGTTAGTTCAACTAGTAACTGTGGCCCATTAGAACAATTTACTGAAAATCTAGCTACCACCTAACCTCCATCCACAGTTGTAACATCCCAACATAATGATCATTTAGCCTTCACAATTTGATATCCATTTTACAGTGACAACACAAGCAGAAGATCATCATAATTAATTAAGCCAAAAGGGCCTTGATTTTCACTAGGAAAGAAAACAGAATCTAAATTTACGATGGCTATAATCCAAGAGATACATAGTAAAAAAAACAAAATCGAATTTCAGGGAAAAAAAGAGAAAGAAAATACTTGTAGGGAGGGGGGAGACCTTAGATAATGCAAAAAGCTGAGAGTGCATGCCATTTTGGTCACGATTAAAATTGGGTCCAAGACGTGCCATCAGTGCCACAAAACACCAAAATGCTTCTGATTCGTCCTCCATCACAAATAAAATTGGGGATAGTAAATCGCTCATACCCTGAGAAAAAAAAAAGGACAGACATGAATATTCAGCATCCCCAATACACCAATTTCTCAAGCATGAGGGGAAAAAGGCCTTGAATGTAATCACTAAACATTTTTTGCCCAAAAGGAAGAGGTAATCTTTTACCCACTCTAATGTTTTCTGAACCTGGATGAGAGCATAGGAAACTACACTAAGATAAACTGCAACTAAGAATTAATAGACTTATCCTTATTGAAACCATTTTGTTTATTTACAGTATACATATCAGGATGAGAATAGAAAACATGGAATTCGATATAAAGTGCATGAAAAAGCACAGAAACAGAAGTAACATGAAAAAAGAAGCGTAGAAACAGGAGTATAGGTAGAAAGGAATAACAAGATCAAGCAACACTGCTAAGCACCAAAAGTTGCAAATTGCACAAAGTACCAATCTCCTTGAATGCAATTAATGACATGTATTATGGTACTTCCAAATTTACTTCAATGCAATATAAAAACAACCACCAAATACAAAACAATGACTCCATAAATGTCACAAAGGATAACAAACAGCATCTCCTTCAACAAATAATTGCACAAATTAAGTTATTACCTGGCAGTAACCAAGATCAAAGTTATAAAAGGAATATGTCAAAAGAATATCACGTAAGATATTCACATTTGCATTATCATCCCCCTCATAGAAAGACAACGTTCTATCAGTCCTCACCTTGAACACATAACAGAACAACCATTAAAATTAACTTAAATTATCTTTTTATTTTATGTAGTAAAATCAATAATTTAAATCTCGAAAAACAGCTATGGTAGTTTCATGCATACCACATCTTTGTCTATACGGCCCTTCCTTTCCCTAAATTTTGTAAATCTCTTTGCCTGTTCAGTAGAGATACTCTGCAAGGCCAAAAGAAAAGGTACGTATTACAGCTCAAAGGAAACTTCTTAAAAATAGATTAGAAGATTTGCAATGACCCTAACTGTTAGAGATGCATGAAAGAACCAGCTGTTCTGACACATACCAGAGAGACCAAAACATAGTATCATAGTTAAGGTTAAACCTAACTTTAAAAATGAAATTTCATCTTTTCCTGAATAGAACAAATAAAAGCACGTATTTTTTGTGGAAAAAAAAAGTCATCAATCAGAGTAGAAAGTAGTATTGCACTTGTCCTGACAAACAAAACTAATTTCCAATCATCCAATGACAATACAGGTAATTAGGATAATAAACTGACAAACAACAAAATATCATCTATCTGAACTTAAAAAGTGAAAGCCTAGATATGGTACAACATAACTTCCACCAAGCCCAAGAAATTTTAGCCTAAAAAAAAAAGAAGGAAAATCCATGTAGCTAATTCCAACTAGTTTGGGACTGGGTCTTAAAGCCTCTCTGGCTCCATTACACTTGAAAGCAAAGCACTCCTTTTAGCTGATTATGAGAGAAGGAAAGCTGAGCCAAAAGCCTGACAAACACATGGTTTATTTGAGTGTACTGTGCACCCAATCTGCAAAGGTTTTGCATAATCAACAAAAGAAACAAAATTGCTCTTCTTGTTGTACCTTCAATTTAGCTGATTATTATAAATAGGAATTTAGACAACATGAAAGCAAATCACTCTTTCCCTTTCTACAACAATGCATTAACAATCATTAAACCTAATAGTATCCTACAAGCCCAAGCAAGTGAAATGCCGGCAACAAAATAGCATGTTTCATGAATCAGTTGAAGTAGAAATGAAAAGAAAAATAAGAGCATAGAAAACAACAGGTGAAGACTTCAGCTTTAATATATGAAAAAGTGAGAATTGCAACAAACCTGCCATTGTTGTTTTACTGTCTCATACTCTGACTTTTTGGTTGACTTGAGGTATTCCCTCTCAGCGTATGTTGAATCATAAGCATGATATCCCAACAGAAGTGGCCAGACCTATATTCATTATTGTTAATCCTAAGAAGATTAACATATTAAGCCAAAAAGTATCAGCAAACAGTTGTTTGCTGAGAGCAAAGAACAAACCTCTTTGCATGTTGAGTGCTCAACTCCCCCATAGAATATTCTCTTTTTTAAGGCTTTTGAATCTATGATTCGCCCTTCAGAATCCAAGAAAATTTCCCACTGAAAAGACAAAGAACTTTTGAGAAAAAAAAATAGTGGCGTGTACATTCAGAGTCTTGAGTAAAAAATCAGGGTTAAGGGCCACAGGTACGATAAAATTCATCTTCAATGGGAAGCTACAGCATATGAAATGGACAAACCATGACAGTGGTTTCTCATGGTGGGATCTGAAACCCTTGAACTCACTGAGTTTGGCACATGAGCTTCTAAAAAATAAGATTGAGAAATCGCAGTAAATGTCAAATCAGAGTTGTACAAATCACAGGCATCCAAAGACTATCATGGTTTACAGATAAAAGAGCAGTTGGGTCAATGCAAGGATGTGACTGAGACCAAAATAAAAGGCTACAGCAAGAAAAACAAACATTTAAGAGTACTGAAAAAGAGACATTCATATTGACAGATCTATCATAAAGGCGATAGAGAATTTATCTTCAGGCAAAAAAGCTTTACCTCTTCAGACCCCAAGGGAGGCTGTCTTGGTTTTCCCCATACAAGTGTCATTTTATCGAACTGCCACAAAGAGGTGAGGAAAATAATAAATCCCACTTCTATAAAGAAGAATGATTGTATTTATTGATCAACGCAAATAGGAAAAAAGACATTCCATGAAACACGGTTTAGATCATCCCAAGGAAAGTCATTATTATCTTAAATTTCTTAATATTAATGAATCAAGCAGTCAGCAATTACAAGTGCTTTTCTTCTGTGGCATTTTGATATTCTAATGGAAGCAATGGAATTACATGAAGGAAAAGCTACATACCACTAAGTATGTGGAGATCTACAATATAACTTTCTAAAAGCAAGTCAAGAACATGAAAAGTATATGTAATGCATAATGGCATCCGTTTTTTGGTCCCTGAGTTGGATCACAATATGAAATATGAGGTGCTACTATGGCAGAACCCTTAAATATAAGACTCATGCTTAGGGCTCCTACTTTAACAACCAACAGATCATGGTGCTATTGAGAGGAAAAGTTCGCCAACTTCTCGAGAAGATTTACACCAACAGAACTTTTCCTCAAATGTAGGAAGACCCATTCCTTACACCAACAGAACTTTCTTCTCGGGAACATTAAAAAAGTTCAACAAAATTTTGGCTATGGTGCTATTGAGAGGAAAAGTTCTGTTGGTTGTTGAAGTCTTCCTTCTCGCGACATAAACCTGTAAAAAAATAAATCAAAAGCGGTGTCTGGGCTCCCAAGAAAATTTTGTTTTTACCACATTCAAAATAAATGCTTTGATACATTTTATTAAATACATAAAAAATACCACCCATTTCCAACAAGTTCCCATTGGTAAAACCCATTTCCAATAGCTTGATTCTTAGTAACAACATATTCATACCTTTGGTAAATGGTGGATTTAAATTACTATCCATGCTATTGCTAAGGACTTAATGGTAAACTTGCAGGCCAAAGCTAGTCTTTGTGAACTCCTGGTGCACCGGGTACTGCACCAGTCAGCCATGCCCTCTTTTAAAAAACAATACATTACCAACAGAAAGAATTGGTTGCCCCATTCTGTTCACCAGCTAACAAAATCAGTATTGCCCTATAATGAATTTCCTCAGCACAAGAAGAAAAACCAAAACAAGGAAAGAAATTTGATACATCAAATTCAAAAGTTGCAAGTAAACTCTGTATGATATGATTCAAACAGAAGTAAGACGAACAAAATGTTCAGCAACATCACTGTCGAAAACCTATATGCAAAAGCCCCACAATGGCGTAAATGAATGCAATTTGCAGATATAGTACCAAATACTATGCCAATACCAGTTTCAGGTGCATATGCAAACCTAATGATGATGTGACATTAAGGGTTATGTGTAATCTGAGAAGTGTGTGTGTGTTATAAAGAGTACACATCAAATGTAATAAAAAATATATCACCTTTTAGGAGCAGGACACAAGAAGACCAATAATTTAATTAAACTCCAGAGGGTCCCAAAATATTAATATATTCAAATTGCTCAAGTCGAAAAGGGTACCTCCAGAGGATCTGAGGGAACAGGACCTTCCCCAGGAGCTAGCTTTGCATCCATTGATGCCTCATGGGGGATATCAGGGGGGGAGTGGCTAGAACTTTTCCTCTCGATAGCACCATAGCCATTGCTATTACTTTCACGAAACAGTTGTGAACTTGTATCCCGAGCAAATTTAGTCACAAGAGAAAATTTTTCCAGTACTTGGATTGTTAGATCTCGAGCAGGATCATGACTCTTGTGCTTCTGCCTCCCGTGGTTTTGAGAAGGCCTAGGAATGTCTTCATGGATGCTGCCATCAATCCTCCCTTGGAGTTCATAAGATGAATATTCACCACCATCTGAAACAGATGCAGATGGCCTACTTGCAATAGAAACAGGCAACTCTAAAGAGGACAAAGTTCTCTGCAAAACCCAGTTAAAAATCATCAAAAGAAAGAAAAAAAGAACAGAGGCAAAATGAAACATAATAACATGTCAACCAAACATATCAGGATTTTGAATATCTAGATTAATTCAGGGGATACACCCTAAAACATAACAGAAATGATTGAGATGGCACAACCTAGTAGAAATCAATGTCTATGCAAACCAACCTTTAAAAGCAATATTTGCAATTAAAGACAAGCAGTTTCTGATTACCAGTTATCTAAAAAGAGAACAAAGGAATGTTCATCCGCACCTGAAAGGGATTTTGAAAATCATTCACCAGGAATACATTTGCATCTTCTAATGACCTGGAAATTTGATGGACAGCAACAAGATTACTAGAAATGGCATCTCTGATGATATATAAGATCAGATAGATGTAAGAGTAAACAAGTTTAAGGACCTCGTAAACAAATCAATCTTACAACTGAAAAGATATCCTGAAATGCACAAACAAAACAAGCAAAGCAAATAAGATTAAAAAAAAAGACCGGGCCTTTCTGGGAGAAGGCACTTCTGTTCTAATCATCTTTTTTTTTCCACTTAATTCTTTTGAAGGATGTCTGGTCTCCAAGGTGTAAGTAGGTTCCCGTCCACCATAAAAAATGTGTACACTTAATCTAAAAGAATGTGTCAAGCATAACTTAACATCACAGCTCATATAAGGTTTCATGCTTGACATGAACACAATATGATGCCACACTCATCTTAAACAACATTCCTCCATTATTTAAGTTGATAGGAGAAAAAAATTAAGCAAAGGGGCAACACAGAAGCATATGGGAAATATGTGGAGAGCTAAACAAGGCAAAAGAATAGGAGCAACAATGAGAAGAACAATTGCAAAAAACCCAGCTCCTAAATGTAAGAGTACTCATAAAGCCCTAGAAGAAAGACAGAAAAATGGCAAAACAAAGAAATCATCCATTAGATAGGTGAGGAAGACAGTTCCTTCACTTCAACCTTTGTACTAGAACTTTTAAACCACAAAAGTATTACCATTTCTTTCATATCAGAAACTCTACACAAGACATGACAGGACAAACTTCATGCTGCTACCCTTTTCCTATGCTTTTTAAACTTCCCTTTCCAGACAACAATGTTTGCAGAAGGAACCTACAAGTTATTGAAAAACTGGTAGTTTCATTTATTTCTTTCTTTTTTGTTCTGTCAGAAACAGCCTTAAGAGAAAGAGAACCAACAACCCCCCGTCCATCCCATTTCTACAAGGAGAGAAGATTCCATAAGGCCAAAATGTGCTTTGGCTATAGCCCAAGGCAGGCCAGCCCGGCTTTGGTCCTTATACCATACAAAGCAAGGAACTCATTTAATCCCAGTAAAGTTTCAAAGATAACCTTGAAGCAGTTTCTCACCACATAGCACCAATAGATTAGAAAACAAGGCATCCAAGAATAAACAATGAAAAAAATCAGTCAATTCTATTTATAAAATGCGCTCCATGCATAGCACAATACTAGCCAATGTGCATGTGATATGTTGCGGGTAGGATTACAAGTTAATTTTGAAAAAAAAAAAAAAGATGCCATCATTATAGATGAGTTTTTTTCATATCATTAAATTTGTTAAAAGAGGAATGGAAAGATGATTTGTGTGTGTAATACAACGAGTGAAAAAACATATTAACTGATAAATCAGAAGAAAAAATTGTTAGCGCCGATTAAAGAATAAAGTGGGAAGAGAATTTTTCCATAAATGCAAATATTTTACCTCAACTGCCCATTTTATATTATACATTTTTTTAAATATCTTAGAGATTTACTATGGTTGTTAAGAAAATATCATTTTTATTTTTATAAATGCATAATACATGTACAATTGATCGATTTTAAATCTAAGAAAATAATTAAAAATAAATGACAATAATCTATTAGAGGTATTGGAGGTTTTATGAAATCAAATAAACCAGCCAAAATATTTATTATTTTAAAAATAGTTAATTTGGTCAATTTAAAAAAAAATGACATAGGATATTAATTAAAACAATTGAAAACAAAAGTCAGGGCTACTGGGGATGGAAAACGAGCCCGCATGCTAACCTAAAAGGCAAAAGCTCAGGCTCGCACTCTTGGTTTCCCTTTCA
>Ga0307514_10005111_pt1 | contig 11860 bp, 8 predicted proteins | sample 16_EM_MG_FD_203088 | JGI IMG/M metagenome (GOLD analysis project Ga0307514, IMG submission 203088) | Populus trichocarpa ectomycorrhiza microbial communities from riparian zone in the Pacific Northwest, United States - 16_EM | ecosystem: Host-associated > Plants > Roots > Unclassified | place...
AAAAATAGCATTAAAAAAAAAAAAAAAAAACTTAGTTGAGATAAAATTTAAAGTAGTAAACACCATTAATAAATTAAAAACTTAACCCGGCGTCGTTTGGGGTGGACGGCTAAAGTTAGCACTCAGTTTTAAATATAAAATAAAAACTTTGGCTTTGGCCTCCACCGGACCGGATCAAGCACTCAGCAGCCAAAAAGCCAAAGCCAATCCCGGTCTTACGTCCATATATATAAATAAAAACCCGACCCACCCCATCCCTCCTCTTCTATCGTGATCCACCTGTCTCTCCCACACAGATTTCGTGGTCTCCCCCTCCCCTTCCCTCGTAATTACGGAATTAAAAGAAAAAAGAAAAAAAAGGGGGATCTCCTCTTCTTTTCTTGCCCTATATAGTTACTTTCTTAACACTCATCATTTCAATTTTTTTTTTTTGGCATTTCTGATTTTCTACTGCTAAGAAACCGTGGATTTAGATTTCTAAGGTTTTGGAAATTAAGGGACATGGGGTTGCAAGGACAGATAATACCGTATAAAAACGGAGAAAAAGAAGAAGACGACGATGAAAGGGCAGGAAAGGAGATATCACCGTTTCCTCCTCCTCCTCTTCATAGCAAATTCGCTGTTGTTGGTTATGCTCTCACCTCCAAGAAAATTAAGAGCTTTTTGAAGCCCAAGCTCGAAGGTTTGGCTAGGTAACCAATTCAGTTTTGTAACTAATTTGATCTAAAAAATTAAATTAATAACATTACGATTTTTAGTATTGCTTGCTTGATTGCTAAAAATATAGCCAGTCATGACTTATATTTATTTTTATTTTAGTTTTTGGGGAGGGGGTCAGATTCGTTTTGGTGCCTGGTATCTGGAATATTCTGATATATGCAAATGTCCTTTTCGTTTTAGCTGTAAAGAAAGTCAAGTATAATGCTACTTTATTGATTAAAATCTTACTGAATCTTCGTGACAACCACCCCATAAGTTAAGTCTTTTATAATTCAAGATGATTTTGTGTGCCTGGTTGATAAAATATGGTTTCAGCAAGTTTTGATTTGATGATGATGATGATACAGTAGTGATCGTTACATTTTAGTGTTTCCTGATGGTGCAGGAATAAGGGGATTTTGTTTGTTGCAATTGATCAAAACAGGCCACTTTCAGATCAAGGTCCTTTTGACATTGTGTTGCACAAGGTTGGTTTTTTTTTATAATTTATTTGGGTTCATATTCTATTGCCCGACAAAATACTCTTCTGGGTTTTCTATAGAGCTTAGCTTTAGTGATTACAAAGTGGTATTTTGTTGAGTGCTTCTTGCTTAATTGTATTAATGTCTGCATCTTGGTACTTTCTGGTTTTAACTGACTTGCTTCAGTTTCTTAATTTTATTTTTTTCCAATTTATAATGCAGCTAACTGGAAAGGAGTGGCGACAGATTCTTGAGGTTGGTCCTATTTTGACATCATTAATTCTATTTTTTCCTGAATTACTTCTGAATAGTCTAGAAAGGGTGAAAGCATACTTGATTGGTGACTTGAATCTTAGATGCCATATGATATGTTCTTCATCGCAGACAATCAAGAATCACTGGCTTTAAAAATGCTTAAATTCTCATTCATATCTGATGTAATTTGCAGAGTGCTTGCACATTCCCCATTATGAACCACATGACATGATTGTTGAGGTCAGGGCCAACAAGAGAGGATTCTCTGCTTCCATGTCCATATAACTGATTCTTTCGGGTTTTCCAAGCATCATTTGCAAAACATTTTTTGTACTGTTTAACCCCTTTTATCAGCTGAAAGTGAGATGGCAATTTTTTAACCTGATTTTTTTAGCTTACATGTAAGGAAGGAGGCATGCCCAAACCTAGTTTTTTTTTTTAAAAAAAAAATTGTACCTCCTTCTTGGTCTTCATTACTCTCCATCCCTGATTTGCAGGGGTATGAACTATTTTCGTTTCTAATTTGGTGATGCAATCCCTGGCTAAGAGTGGCAGGAAATTAGCTACTAGTTTCTGACCTCAGCTAGGTTGAAATTCTTATGTTCTAAAATCAATGATTTCTTGGGCTTGGAAAGCATTAGGATATGTCTTCATTTTCCTGTTAGGATTTTTACTCTCTAAAGGCTACATAGGTTTGTGATCTGCTGTGCCTTTCATAATATGCACAAGTTGAAAGAGTAAAGCATGTGACAATGACAAACACAAGTTCCAAAATGTTTACCAACATTCTTTCAGATTCAATAGTTGATGACTTTGCTTCCTTCATCCTATCTTTCCCCTCATTAGTTAATGTGTGCTCTGCAATTGTTTGAGCAGTTGTTCTATGTCAGCCAAGGTAGGTTTGGTATTTTATTTAGATGTTCATAAGTTGTTTCTCATCTGTGATCAATGTTTCTGACATTGATTGTAATTGCAATCTGATCGCTTCTGTTGTTTTTCCTTATCTATGTTTCACATTGAAAAAAAAGAAGTGAATATTCAAAATTGAATTGAAGAATTCTTTGGTGAAGTTACAGTTGTTAGAACTACAAGATTCAAATATTCTTTAGTGAGCAACATTCATTAACTTGTAACTTTTCATTTTGTAAGGCATTGCTTGCTGGCCTGGACTAGAGATCTTAATATTGATGCAGCATATTTTAGATGTTGTAGGTTCTATGTGAGAATTAGATTGCAAAATCTGCTCAATTGTGTTGTGGCCTGGATCATGTTATTTGTGGACATTGTGATTTCATTAATCTTCTGCCGCCTTAACATGTAATCCTTAATAACTAATATTGTGATTCTGGATCTTTATGGTTTTTCTATATCTTCATGCTTCTACAGTGAAATTTATTTGATGTACATGTGATCCTTATCTCCAATTTATTTCCTGTAATTCCAGGATTACAGACGGACACATCCAGAAGTCACTGTCCTTGATCCTCCTGATGCTATACAACATTTACATAATCGGCAGTCTATGCTCCAGTGTGTCGCTGATATGAATTTGTCCACCTCGTATGGTAATTTCTCACACTATTTCATGGATGTTTGGATGGAAAACAATATCTTTAGCTTCACATTCAAATGGCAACCCTTACAGTTCTTGATGTGAGGTTGACAGATGACTAATATAGTGCCCAAAGCTGATTGAAATTGATCATTTACCCTTAATGGTGCAGGGAAAGTAGGTATCCCTAAACAAATAGTTATTAAAAAGGATGCTTCATCTATCCCTGGTGCAGTTGCAAAAGCTGGGCTGATGTTACCCATCGGTGCGTTCTTTCTTCTGCATTCAATTTCATAGTGTACTTGAGTCAGTATCTTGGCTGCATGCAATGCATCAATTTAGCTGGAAACTTCTTCAGAGTAGAATACAAGTAGTGATGCTTTGGATTGTAAATTGGATTGTATTGATTTCTTTATCATGAGAGGTTGATTTATTTTGTTTTCTGTTTTTAAGTTATCCATCTTGAGTTTGTATACTCATATCTGTTTCAGTTGCAAAGCCACTGGTTGCAGACGGAAGTGCAAAATCACATGAACTATCACTTGCCTATGATCAACAATCACTTCAGAAACTTGAACCTCCACTTGTTCTTCAGGAGTTTGTCAACCATGGTATATAGTTGTATTCATATAGGTTTTTATGTTAGTTCATGATCATCTCAGGCACCAGCTTACATAGCAAATGCTATTCCTTTCATTGTTTTAGGGGGTGTTATGTTTAAAGTTTATATTGTTGGGGAGACCATTAAGGTGGTGAGGCGTTTCTCATTACCTGATGTCTGTAAACGAGAGCTTTCGAACATTGCTGGTGTGTTCCGTTTTCCACGTGTTTCTTGTGCTGCCGCTTCTGCAGACAATGCTGATTTGGACCCTGGTGTTGCTGGTGAGTTGTCATACCCATGACTACTTTTTGTTAATTTTTCTTACCAGCTTTTGAGGCATTCACCACTAGTTACAAGCAGAGATTTGCAATTTGTTGTTGATTCTGAGACCAAACAAATCATGCTACTGGGTGGTTTTGATGCAATGATCATTAAAACTCCTTTTCCCCCGAGAAATTATGTTTCTTTGGTACCTCATGCTGTAGATTGCTCAGGATAATTCCTGGGTCCAAAGCTAGTGCGAGACTTGAATGCCACTGTTTCTTCTCTTTTAATTTTTATTCTGCAAACGATGGATTTGCTCTACACTTCAATTGTGCCATTGAACTCTGTTCAGCACTTGAGAACCTGCAATGAGGCCTTGAGCGTAATATTCTGGCAAGTTCCTCTAATATATTCTTCTCCTCCTGCAGAGCTTCCTCCACGACCATTGCTTGAGAAACTTGCAAGGGAACTTTGTCGTCGACTGGTAACTTCATATTTTCTCTATTCTTCATCAGTATAAATATCATTATCTCCTGCATGTGTTTTTATCGTTAAATACATGCAGGGTCTCCGGTTGTTCAATCTTGATATTATCCGAGAGCATGGGACCAGAGATCGATTTTATGTCATTGACATTAACTACTTCCCAGGCGAGTCCACATTTTCTTTTATTTTTTGTAATGTTTCCATCAAAATTTGTTTTCCAACCTTTCTTTGAACCGTCTTTAACATTTTCCTGTGTCTTAAATTCACTTTGTTTCTGCTTTTAGGCCTACATATATATATATGAGGATAGCTTATATCTTGAAAACTTGCTCAACGATTCCTTTCATTCTATGTCTTAACATGGAAACATGGCATGGCAGGTTACGGGAAAATGCCAGAGTACGAGCATATATTTACGGATTTCCTTCTGAGCCTTGTACAGAATCAATACAAGAAAAAATCCACCTAGAAACTGTTGGGAGGCATGACTGACATAAAAGAAGTTGTGTATTGAAAGTATCATGTTGTCCGAGAAAGTATGTGCAGGGGGGGGGGGTTGCTAGGTGCCGTGTATAGCATAATTAATGCCTGCTAGCAGCTGGAGGAGGATATGCGCAAATCCCAACCTTCAACGTCTGTAATTACTGGCTGGCAGGAGCTCCCTTCAATTCAGCTGGCTTTGCTCAATTCCTTATGTTATCTCGCCATTATTCTGTGCTGTTCAAAGGTGTCATGAGCAGCTGGTGAATAGCAACCCCATAATCTGTATAGTCATTTCCCTTGGGATAGTAAGTATCCCTCTGACTTGTCGAGAAGTTAATAGAATAACTCGAAACTTTAAACAATGGCGCTGTAAAACTCTCTGCCGTGTAGAATGAGAGTTGCCATCGTTTTGACAAATGAATTTCCGTTGCGTACACAAAGTTATCAGATTTTTAAGCTGAAGTATCTCAGTAAAAGAAAATAGAAAGTGTCAAAGCTGAAGATTTGGTATCGTCACATATGTCTAGAGTTCATTTACACCTATCATCATGTCTGCTTGTGGCGCGCACCAACCGCCAAGTGATTCGGTATTGTGAATCTTCGATAGCACTGCAAATGTCCTAGCAGTTAGCACTGCAGAAAAATGTATCCATTGTTAATATTTCAACTAAACCCTAGCAGCCTACCGTTTGGCAAATAAATTCGAGGTTTCCCCGTCACTATACTCAGGGTGTGTTTGGGAAGTTCTCAAAAACGCTTAACCTGTGATTCATGTTTAAGATCGGTTTCTCGTAATCATTCCACCGATCATCACAAATTTATGGTAACAAGAGTTTGATGAGATCTTTGAGAAGGGGAGGGGAGTTGTATGTTAATTGGCAAATTGCACGATTTTGATTGGTCAAAGGTATTTTTGAGTTACTACCTCACTTGTTCAAAATATTAATAATTTTTCTTTAATTCGATCCCAAACTCTCATTATTTTCTTTAATTAGGCCCTACATTGCAGCAATTGAGCTCTTAACTTTTTCTGTTTGGTCTAATTTGATCCTCTTAACTTTTAATTTGTGCGACTAAAGTCCTTCAACCCATTTTTTGCCGTCTCCAAGTTTCTTGTCCTAAAATATTTTTGAATTTTTTTATTATTTGACTTTTTTTAAAAACATTTCAAAAAAAAATATTTTTTATATAAAAGACGTGATTCTTCTGCAATGGAGTAGAGGATGTCGGATAGAAAAGAAAAAAAGGGTATATCAGCTGAGATCTTAGTTCTTTGATGTTCCTTTTCAATTACCTTTTTTCTGCACTCAAGGTGCTCGACAAAATGCTCAGGGCTTACATTATTGAATGAACTAATAGGATAAAAAAGCAATCAAAGGATCCATTTGAGTGGAATAAGAAGAATCACCACCAGAATCCCTGATTGCCCGAGATGATTATGACACTCAAACTTCTAATGCTGTTGCTACTCCTGTTGGTTCCTAGAGTATCATTGCTGCTCAAAATGATGATGAGCTTAGTGGAGGAGGCAACAGTTTTATCCATCCCTCTGATAATCCATCTACTTTGAGACCCATGTTAGGCACTGCAAGAAGTAAGGGAAAGAATAAAGAAGATGAGGAGGAGAAAGATGAAGATAACATGGATGTTGAGCTTCCAAAGTTGACTTCTACTGTTGATCCCAATAAAATGGCCAAGTAAAGATTTTTAGATTATAATTCATCCCGTCATCTTTTATGTGTTTGAATGTGTGCATTAACTGATTGATTATAATTCTCTCCATTGAAATGTAATTACATGAGCTTGATCAACCAAGCCAACAAGCTGTTATCATAGTTTCTTAACATTATTTTAAGTTTAATAGTAAGAAATAAAGAGATCACATGGAAAGCTATGGAACCTTTCCTTATTGAAGTGACTGTAAAAATCAGTAACTTGCTTCTTTTACTCTCTTTTTTCTTCTTCTTCTTCTAGATTCACATAGGTCAATTGGTTCAACCAAAAAGAAAAAATAGCAGGGAGGTCTATTCTTGAAGAAATAAACTTTTTTTCAGTGTACGAGGAGACATTAAATTAAGAAAGTTGATAGACTTACAAATACCATAAGCTACAAGTTTGAATTTGGTTGCCTCTTTCTTCCCTTTTTTGAAAACGCCTCACAATATTGATTCTTCAGTTGAGGTGTCTTCGCTTTTTGTATGCTTTCATCATTGCATTTTCCATTATTTTGATAGCCCTTGCTAACCTATCTATTTGCCTTCATTGCATTCGTTTTTTCCTGCAAATGTTTGCTCACTCGGATGCATGCCTTTGTTTTTCCTTTGATTTAGTAATGGGAGCTTGCCTTTTGCCGTTATCTACTAAATATTTCTTTTACTGAAATAGGGCCACATAAATATTGATTTTTAATTGGTTATAGAGGCTGATAAATTATGTGCATCGTTTGTTATTTCATTTGGATAAGGGCTATTTTTAACAGCATACAGGAGGATGTTATTATTTAGTCAATGGAAAGCCATCGAAGATTACTCTTGATAAAGGAAAGCTTTAGGATGCTGCTAATTACAGAACAAATCATTGAAGGTTGCTCTTGATAAAGGAAAGCTTTAGGATGCTGCTAATTACAGAACAAATCATTGAAGGTTGCTCTTGATAAAGGAAAGCTTTAGGTTAATTATGGAACGAAGCTAATATCCCTTTGAATTTGTATATTGATGCTATATGAATTCTTTTTTTCAACAGGACTTCATTTAGCCTCAGAATATGTGCTACTTCCATTGTAGGCGCTAGCAAAGGCCGTAGCTATCTGTCAGTACTTGCAGCATTTTAGTTATTGTTCTCTAACACATAAGAGACGTTGATCAGGTAACAAATCTTCTCTTTATAATTTTTTTGGTTTTAGGGATCTGATATGGCTCCTTTTAAGAAGGACTAACTATAATTAAAAGTAGTCATTGAAAAAGTTCTGATAAAATGACGATTCACATGTATTACTGGGACCTTTAAACTTACCTGAAATCGACATTGATGACAACCTCAACAGCACTGACAGCCAACAGAATCAACCAACCTAGCATCATAAGAGCGTAGAGACCAGTAGCAGCAGTTGTAGGGAAAAACAGCAGCAACATCACTTGTAGGGGGAAAAAAGAGAGAATCCAACAAGATGAGTTTTCTTTATCCTTTTTTTCAATTTTCCCCTTGCTTAGGCATGGATTTATTTCACCCTTGAGAACTTCATGTGGTGCTTCATGCTTAATGTGTTGATTTCTCTAGTGATGTTGTGTATTTGCGTTCATCATCATAGATTGCACACATCTGTGTTTTTTAGCAACCTATTTTCTCTTTTCGTTCATGTTCTCCCATCATTATTGACCATATCTACTTTACTGTTAGTTCTTGTCTGTGTGTGTTAGCAAATTCATCATGTGATTAACAGTTTTTGTGCGATTGTTGTTTGTTCTGGCAAGTTTTGGTCAATTTCATGGGCAAAACGAGTGAAGATCACATTGGCAGAGAAGGGGATCAAATACGAGTCCATGAAAAAAAACTTGATAGACTAGAGTCCCCTGCTTCTTGAAATGAACCCAGTTCTTAAAAGATGATTCGTGTTCTTATTCACAATAGAGTGCCCGTTTGTGAGTCTCTTAATATTGTCCAATACATTGATGGGGTAGGGGAAAATTAGTATAGGGTTTCCGAGGGAAGATTTGATCAATAGTTTAGCTGATATCTAAAGAGAACCCAAGCCATGTTCCAAACAGAAATCTTAAAACCTTTCAACTGCTCAGGTTCCAAATGATATCCATAGCCAAAGTACAACAGGAATGACTTTATATTTTCTTACACCAAATTTGGTCATCTCTTGCCTTAAAGTCTTCCAACTAAGCACTTTGGTCCTTTGGGATGCTTTTTACTTGTAGAGAGGAAAGTTCAATGCTATTTTCATTAGTGTAGCAATTTGATCTTAAGTTGACTGGAGTCTATAAACCAAAGAAGTTGTCTTGCTTGAAGTGCGTATTTGCTTATTATCACGATGTTGTGCAATATTATTGTCTTTTCTTTGTAGAAATAACACCGTCAAAGTAGTTCCTAATTTCAAAGAGAACAAATTAGGAATTTAACTGCATTCTTTTTCATAAATAAATCACTTTTCCTTTACATTGTTTCAACAAGACAAATACCAAAGGCTTTTGGTTAAACTCAATCAATAATGTTCAATTTAGTTTGATCATGTCTTATACAACAGAAGCAGGTTGTGATTTATATAAGCAAGCTTAGCTGGTGAACTCGCTTCCGCTCAATTCTCTTAACCATGATAATTAGTGGGATTCCCACCTTTTGTTTTTAAGAATTTCCTTTTTTTAGACTCTGCCTTTATTGCTTGCTTATTTAGTTCTTTTTATTGGTTCATGGGATCTCTTGGTTGTTACTGGCTTATGTAATTCTCTTAATAGTCCATATAATTTACTTAATAAATGTTTGTCTTTCTTGCTTCGAAACCCTCTTGTTTATGTCATGTATATGACAAGACATAATAGACAGGTTTACAAATTGCAGACCTAGGTCCCCTCTCAAATGTTTTTATCTTTTTCTTCTGATCTTTTTAACAAGAAATGAGCCTATCTAGAGATCGCAAGTGATGGTTTGGAGGATTAGAGCCATTCACTCATTAACATACTACCATGTTATTTTCAGTCGTCGTTTATGCGTTTGTGCATATCACCTGTTCAAACCTTTATTTTTTTTCCACTCCATTTGCTTCCATGCATAAACATTTAGCATGCTTCCATTGGAATGTTCAAGCTTCACAACCAGCTCCTTATGCTTTCATTTCTTTCTCTTTTTAGGCAGGAACTAACGACAATACTTTATTGCAGGACTGCTGATTATCAAGCCTTGTTCAGGTTTGACGATCATCGTTCAAACAGGTTACATTTCTCAACACTAATTACAAATTAGCTCACTTTCTCTTTTGTCATACCAGCAATGTCTGTGCAGTAAACTTCGCTCAGCCACTGCCTTTTTCCTTTTTTACATTATGAACAATTGCTGGGTCTAGAGTGTGATTTTTCTTTGTGCCACTGTCCAAGGCCGCTGTTAATTTTTATTTGAATACCACCAACTTAAAATGTTAAAAGGCCTTTGTACCACTTTTTATTTCTTTCCATGAGACATTGTAATTTTTTGTTTGGCAGATTTTTATCAATCGAATTGGGATTAGCGCATTATTGACTCTTTCCACATCGTCAAGACTACTCTCTCTTGGCCTTGTTTTCATGTGAATGTGCAGTTGCCTTCTTTTGTGGCCTTAAAGAACACTCGATCGATAGCCCACCGTAACCAAAACCAGGCCTGCAGGGACTGCTATTTTAATCCCACCATTGATAGGCTTGAAAGATGATGCAGTTGAGGGATTGAGTGCCCAGAGAATTGGAGAGCCAAATACAGAAGAGAATGACATTTTATTTATGTAATAATTTTGCGTCTCTTACTCATCTCTCTTCTTTCACTACTGTCAATAGAAATATGAGTAATAGCAGCGGAGGTGGTCTGATCGGCTCTTCGAAGGAAGTAATTGTTAGAGATTTGAGACATATAATAGCAATCCTATTACAAGAAAAGCAAGAGACAGAAACACATGGAAGAGCATTACAACAGAGGCACCCCTTGTTGCTAAGTCGGGCGACTACAAATTTATGTTTGTTTTTCAAAAGTTGGGTGCCATTTTTGTTGTGAATCAATTAGGAAGACATGAGAACACATTCCAATAGAAAATTATTATTGTGATGATAATTATCAGGTTGTCTTCGCCTTAAATTAGGCCATCATAAACCATTTTAAGCTTTCTTGGCCCTGTAATGATGGTGATTTTGGATGCATATGGGTTTCTTCCAACATGCAGATCATATCTACAAGCACTAAAATGATAGGTTCATTCTTGGAATGTTTTGGAAGATAATAGGCTCATGAAAAACAATATTTGCAATAGCTAGAAAACCTGCCATGATAAAACATTAAAAGAAAGCCTAAAATAAATTTATCGAAAGCAGTTTAACTTCATTATTCCAACATAGGGGAAGGAAAGACAAACAATATGCACTTCACAGACAACATATATACACACGCAATGCATATAACGAGATGCTGTAAATTATCATGCACAAAAGACCATCTCACGGCTTCATTATTCCATCATCCTTGTTGTGCTCGAAATGCCACCCACAGTGCTAACACGACCTGCTAGAGATTGTGAAGAATTAGGGACATTTTTATACTTTTAGTAATTATTTCCATTTAATTCTTTTCACACCATCTGCGTCCAAGGATCGATGTTTATGAAGAAAAAGAAAGAGGTTTTATTTGATCATTATAAATAATTTAAGGAGGACACACTACCAGAAAAACGGATAACACCAACGGCATTACCGACGGAATTATTTCCGTCGGCAATTTTTACCGACGGAAATAATTCCGTCTCAAAATCTATCGGAATTAACTGACGGAAAACATCCGTCGGTGATTCCGCCGGTATATACCGACGGAATAATATTCCGTCGGTATATACCGGCGGAATCACCGACGGTGAGAAATTTTTTTTTGGAAATTGCAACGGCGGGATGACGTGGATTTTTTTCAGACGCATTTACCGACGGAAATACCGAGAGATTCAAACCCGGACAGCCAAACAGGGACGTGTCGCTAACACCGGCGGAATCACCGACGGTTTTACCGATGGAATTTTCCATCGGTGATGCCGTCGGCAAATCCAGTATATTATACTGCCTCTGCCGACACTCTGCCTTCCTCTCTTCCTCTGTTTCTCCTTCTTCCTCCCCTTCTTCTTCCTCCCCTTCTTCTTCCCCATCCCACCTCTCCCCTCCCAAACTGCAGCCAACCACCCATCTCAACTCTCCCCTCCCAAACTGCAGCCAACCACCCATCTCAACTCTCCCCTCTTCTCAACACAAGCTAGCACTCAAGTTTCTTATACTTTTGTACGTGGTCACAACATCCGTTAATTCTTGTGGATTTTAT
>Ga0307514_10005112_pt1 | contig 11860 bp, 8 predicted proteins | sample 16_EM_MG_FD_203088 | JGI IMG/M metagenome (GOLD analysis project Ga0307514, IMG submission 203088) | Populus trichocarpa ectomycorrhiza microbial communities from riparian zone in the Pacific Northwest, United States - 16_EM | ecosystem: Host-associated > Plants > Roots > Unclassified | place...
TTATCTCTGCCTTTTAGTACCTACAAAAAATTCTAATATTGTTTAAAAGTTCCTATTCTCCACAGTATTGAAATTATCTCATGATAAGTGCCTTCTAGCACTTATAATTTTTAATTTTTTTTTTTTGAAAATTCTCCAATAATAAAATCAGTAATTTTTTTTTAAAAAAAATAATAACTACAGTAAAGAGCATTAAATTTCAAGAACATAAATGGTTGTTCTTATATAAATGTTGATTCATCTGGTCTGAGAGTTTCCCATCAGAATATTTGTCCAAGTCATTCTTAAACTGTTTCTCACTATTAATCTTCCAGCATTCAATATCTGATTGAAACATGTTCCTGTCACGAGCACATGCAGCATTCTTTTGGTGTCCATGACTCTCAGTTGCCTCTCCATTCTTTTTTAACAGAGTCATTTCAAGGCTAGGTATCTTGTGACTGAAACCATTGGTTTTCAAAGCAACAGATTCTCGGGCAACTTCTGTATTAATCCGTGCCGCCTCTGTTCCACAACCTGGCGGGAAGCATCGAATAGCATATATTCGTGTCCGACATGGATAACATTTAGCTTTTGTCACCACGGCTGTCTTCATCAAGTCAGTAGTTTCATCATCTGAAGTTTTCGATATATAGGTTGACCAATCTGACATCATCCAAAACCTCTGTTTCTCCCAGTCTAAAATTTCTTACTAATTCAATCTCTACCTTCTCATCACAACAAACCAGCAACCTGTCGTTGGGGTTTGAATCATACCCCTTAACTGGCACCTGCAACCGATTTATCTGAAAAAAAATTTAATGTTAATTTTTTATTGAATTTTATCATTTTTAGTATTAGGTTGATTGTAGTTTTATATTTTTTTTTATTATATAATAAAATAAAAGAACTAATTTAATTGAATCGAATTCATAACTCGGGTCGCAAGTTTGGTAGGTTAACTAGAGTAAATAAGATCTGTTTTTTTTTTCTTGGGACTTACCCAATCAACAATATGATACTAGAATAACTCTTAATTTAAAATTTTCTACTGTCTAAATATTATTATTTTATGTTCTAATTTTTTTGTTTGGTCTAAGCTACAATGGTAACACAGGAAATAACCTAGTGTCTACTATATGGATTAGATACAGATTTTCTTGAAAAATATGTTACCGCATGAAATGTTGTTTAATCAGTTGGAATGTCTTGATTGATTTCTTTCAATCATCTAATAGAAAAAAAAATTAAAAGTGGTTCCAATTCTTGGGATTGACAAGGATCATAGTGACTGACAAACATATTCTGCATTTGTCAACAGGTTATCAATGAAGCTAACCTCACCAATGCTGTGCTTGTTAGATCAGCACTCACACGTTGTGATCTTGGGGGTGCCCAGATTGCAGGTGCTGACTCCAGTGATTCTGTTATAGACCTTCCACAGAAACAGGTGCTATTATAAACTAGTAGTTGCTTTCATTTTGATCTCAAAAATGCTTACATGCACCTCTTGCTGGCTACTGTTTGCGGTTCCATCACCTGTTTTCTGCATATCCTGCCAATGTTTTTCCTTTCTTTATGAATTATTACTTTAGGATCCTCTTTTTATTCATGTAAAGAAACTATTACATGCTCTATTTTCAGTTGGCTTAATTAATCCTGACACCATGGCAAATTGGCGTCCTTGTTCTCTAGATTATACCTTTGATTTTTCTGATAAAATTCATTGAAGTCTGGTGAAGTTTGTCTTGTAAAGTGAAGAAAACTGACCAATCTGATTGGTATACTTATCTATTCTGATGCAACAACTCTGATCTCTATGAGACCAGTGGTTGCAATTTGTTCTGTATGATACTGCAATCAAGAGGAGTATCCTAATTCAATCTTGGAGTTTAATTATTGGGATGCATATGACGGGTCAGGAGAGCAGATCACCAGATAATAGTCCCAAATTTAGAAGTTATAAATATTTCAGAAAATTTGATCACTTTCATCAGCAATTTGGATTGAGGAAAAGCAAATTATCAAGAGTAAATTGATAGGATTCATGACTTGTAGCAATTCAAGTTAATGCACCACCATATTTTAACAATAGGTCAATGGCATATAGTTCAAGTTTCTCATTGTGTTTGATTATCATTATCCATAGATTCTACACTATCATTCTTAATTTATTCATGTGATTATTACTCGTGTTTGATCATATATATATAGGCTCTTGCAAGTATGCGAGTGGCACAAATCCTACTACAGGGGTAAGCAACAGAGCAAGCTTAGGCTGCGGAAACAGCAGACGAAATGCTTATGGCACACCTTCTTCTCCCTGTCAAGCGCTCCACCTCAGAAATTGCTGGGCCGCGATGGTTTTTGTGATCAAGGCACTGGTCTTTGCGATGCGAAATAGTTCCAAGGCAAAGTGATCCCAATTTTATGAATCAGAACAACCACTTAAAAAAATAACAGAACAACAAAAGTTAAAGGGAGAGGCAATTAACATTTCCTTGCCATTAATGTTTTGAACCAATTTTGAAGAGAAATTTTCTGAATTGCACAAGTATCGATATATGGCCGTGTTCTTTACCCCCTTGTTGTTAAGCCATCAATATCTAGTCACAAAAGTTGATTTTGTGATCAAAATATGAACAAAGCAAAGAGCTGTACGTGATAAAGTAGATGCAGGCAGTGAGACATGTACACAAAGTTAAGTAATTATGAAAGCTTTCATGCTGTCTTCGTATTGAGCATTTAGTGCTTTCCTAATAAAATTGTTCCTTCGTATATGTTTCCTTGCAAGGTAAGGGTTAACTAACAGAAAAGAGAAAAAAGAAAACGAAAAAGAAAACGAAAAAGAAAAAGAAAAAGGAATAGGCTCCTCCATGTTGAGGAAGTTATATATATAATGGCAGAAATTAAAGAACACTGGTGGAGGCTGGGAAAGCCTATCTCAATTCTCAACTCCCAAGTCAAGCATCAAGTCATTAACCAACCAACAAAGAAATCGATCGAAGTTGCTTGTTCTTTACTTTTCTAATTCTTTCCCTTTTAATTTCTAAAGTGAACCAACAAAACAACAAGCCTAAGCCTTTCTTGTCTCCTTTATGGTTGGCCATCAAGAATTGCCAATCAGGAAATGTACCCTTTTAGTCTGTCAATTCTACTCCCACTTTGTCTTCCTCGAAGAGTCATGCATGCATGCCTTCTACAGGAAAAAAAACCCTACTAAATTCTCATGACAAATTCAACTTTCATGATCTCATCTTTGCTTCCAAGCCATATCGACTATTTTCCTTCTATATGTATAAATCACGTACCTTCTGTGAGTTTCTACCTATCACAAACAGAGAGAGAGAGAGAGAGAGAGAGAGTCAAGGCAAAGCTAATTATTGATAGCTGCTTCTTTTTTTTCTTTTTCTTTTTTCTTGTTTCATCTTTTCTATAGAAAAGAAAGATAGTTTCATCTTTCCCACTTTTGATCTTTAGGCTACCGAATTAAAATCATAAAGTCTACAAGGTTTTCTACAAAAGTCAAAAGCATAAAACCAGGCGTGTATGTATGTCGATGGTGAGCTTTTCTAATAAGAGAAGCACTGAATGATATACTCTAAAATGTGGATGACCAACATTGTTTTTTAAAAGTTATTTTTAAAAAATATATTAAAATAATATATTTTTTTATTTTTAAAATTTATTTTTATATCAACATATTAATTAAAATATCTAAAAACATAAAAAAAAATTAATTTTTTTTTAAATACTTAAAACTTACTTAAAAAAACAACTTAACTTTATTTAGAGGAAAGAACCCATTTAAATATATTAATAAAGGCCCAAATAAATTAAATCTTGTGATCAAGTTTAGATATAAAATCCACCATAATTTACTATAATTGACAAAACTTTTTTTTTTTTTTAGTTTTAATGTAGGAGATTACACCAAAATTAATGTAGTCGTCGACACAGAAATGTCTCACGTGATAATCAATTGATGGTGGGTTGTACCTTTCACTGACTGGGGTATTATATATATACTCCAGTCAGTGAAAGAAATTTGGCTCCGGGAACTGTGGAGGTTTGGGATCCGGGTGGCCAAGGATGCACGCCAATAATTAATGCTGCCTCACATGGATAATGTTTGCTTCACATGGTTAATGATGTTGTCTGTCTAAGTCTGCAAGCAGCATGTTTAATTGTAAAACCCTAATTATTCACTCACACAATCTGCATCAGTGCGCATGGTTAGCTTCTTTTGGGTTTTGCAAGGTCGAACCTTCTCTTCTCTCATATGAAATGAGAGACATTATTGTATGGAAAATACCTTCTATCACAAGTGACGCAATGAGAACACAAAACCCTAATGAGAAAGTGCAAGCTAGCCTGCAGCATATCAAACTTAGTCAGTAAGATATTGCGCGTCCTTTCAATTTTCCTTTTCCTCCTTGAGGAGTCCTCCCATTAAGCATATGCCTCTCTATCTCTCTCTCCATGCTAGTTGTAGTTACGAGTTTATGCATGTTGAGTCCATGAGAGCACGCCCACTCATTATGTCGCTTGGGAAATTTTCATTGCTTTAAAGGGATTTTACTGCTTGACTTCAACCCAAGTAAGAGGTTGCTCCCCTGGTCAATAACTCCCGAACAAACATACTTGAATCTTCTTTGTTAATTAGTCATGTTATCTATTATGAGAGGAAGAGTGATTAATATGTTCCCTCGTTCCTTGTCATCGGTATTTAAAACCCCTGGTAAGACTTTCAGCACATGTACTTCTCGCTGTCAAGTACACACAAATAAACATGATTTTTCATTAATCATCCGAATCTAAGGCCAGCTCTTGCAGCTCCTCCGTGAAGCTGAAGTTCTGGGTTCTCGATCGAATTTTGTTTGATACAGTCTCGAACTGTCAAGAAGATTCTCAGATGCATTTTGGTTCATCTTCTTGGACAGGTACGTAATAATATTATAGAATAAAGGCATGGATTGGATGGTGCCTGAGCATCGAAACAAGATTAACACACACGTTATGCCGATTCTTTAACAGGTTCACACTAGCAGTTGCGTCGTCCTCGTGCACAGAGGACGGAAATTGACCAAGCTTATTACACTAACAGTAATTTTTCGAAGTCACGAGAATTAACAGCTTGCTAGTTGCATTTTCTTTGTTTGGGTACAGATTTTTATTGCTGCCTTTTCTACTTCTTATTACTGTTCCCTGAGTTTTTTTCTCTCTCTATCTTTGGTATTTGGGGAAGTACTCTATATAGGATTTTCATTGAGTTGTGCCGATTCTTTGGTTTGAGCTCGAAATTTAGGGACAATGCCATGTTTGGTTTGAGCTCGAAATTTAGGGACAATGCCATGTTTGGTTTGAGCTCGAAATTTAGGGACAATGCCATGTTTTTGCTTAGCTTAACGTGCTACTTCAGAACAATATTAGGAGGTTTTTTAGCTGAAACAAATAAATTGTTATTTGTAGAGAATTCAAAGTTCAAACCTAGCTATATTTAATTAGGTGAAGCAGCTTCCTTCAACATCCAGGACCTGTGAGTTAGTTTATCTTTAAGGAAAGATTGCTGTGTTGGGATAAGTTAGGTTTAATTTCTGTTGCATCATAAATAACGTTAGGATAAGCATGTTATCATAGATTTTGAATACAAATTAAACTAACTATTCTGCTACGATACAGAAACTTATAATTTTGAATATTCAAGCACTATTCCTATATCCTGATCATAGCAATAAAATGGTCTGGTCACACCTTAACTGCGTTAGCAAAACTATTCTTTTGCGCATGCAAGATCAACCATATCCATTTCGTTAAATACTTCACAATTATTTTCATACACTCCTCCTGCTATATACTAACAGGGATGGAAATCTAAATTAGTGTTCTAAACGCTTTTCCTATATGATCAGATTTAGATGGTAGGTTTAGGCATCTTCCGAACAAGTATATTTAATTAGCTTCATCATTGGCCATTTATCTAATGGTAATTAGATGAGGAGGAAAAAAATCAAAAGAAGAAGAAAAAAGACATCCACAGCAATTGTATTGGATGCCCATATTCATCATTCTTTGAGAACATGTTAACATATATATATATATATGCCCATATTCATAACATATATATAGTTCAAAATAATAAATGAGGCTGTGTGGGCCGTAGAGATCCAAATTGATTTGCCATCCAGAAATTACAACTTTAATATATAAATGCAGTTCTTTTTATAAGCACAGAGTATAGTAATAGCACCAAAACGCCAGGGGGAAGCCAATGGTGAAAAGGGAGTACAAAATACAGCTGCAGAACTAGCAGCAGACAGTAAAACAGCAACTTCTTGAGGAATCTTTCCTTATGAGATAGATAACTATCATTCATGGTGGATTACATTTTTTCTTATGAAAAGAAGTGAAAAACGAAACTAAAAATCTTCAAATAATTGCTGTGAAAACTGAAGGGGAGATTAAAACAGACACCTTAATGCTAGGATCGATTGAACCTACAGAGATTATCCAAATAGAAAAGGACCATTACAATCACAACCCTTCAAATACAAATTGAAGAAAAGATACATCCGACATTCAATAGCTGAGTGAATTCCAACAAATCTCAACTATACAGTCCACCTGAAGGTACTAGCTTATTTTTTCTTGGCATTTGTTCTCTAACTAGTAACCTAGTATTCATCGGTATGGACACAGAAAGTCCATAGCTACGACAATACCATTTCAGTTTTATTATGTACAGAAACTTGGAACATGCCCTTTTTCCATAATAAGTGCAGTTCCTATAATTAGTATGCATCTTCTAGTAATTAATCATTATTATATGCGTTCACTTCCATAGATCAATTTGGCAACTTGACGTAGACGTCGAGGCATATTGCTGTGCAATTTCTGACCTTTTGGATTCGTTGGCAAGCATGTTCATCTGCTCGGCTGCATTAAAGGTGGCTGTACTGGAGAAGTTATTGGTTCCCTTGGAGGCATCCTCATGGCTTAACTGGGAAGCAACAAATTTGTCAAGGACTCGCCAATCAGTCACTTGGTCTACAGCTTGCTCACTATTATTGTTATTGTGAAGTGAGTTTAAATTTTGTTGATGACATTGCTGCATTTTTTCTTCTTGTGTAAGGGTAGATGACTGCAAGGTGTTCCCATTGGTCCTGTCAAAACCATATGCAATAACTGAATTACAACTCGCAGTTGCTGCTGATTGTGGAACTTTTGGGCTTTCTAATTGAGGAAGCTGGAGGAAAGGGTCATGAGGCATATTGTATTGCAACTCAAGTTCTTGCTTGCAATGATAGTGATGATGGTATGGTGCGTAAGGTTGAGATATTCGCCTTGGAGAATCAATTTCTGGCATGAATGAAACCTGGTCATCATACCAACATGGTGAGTCATAGTCACCAACTTTTCTCATTGTCGGCATTCGCTTCTTGAACACCCTACAGACAACCCATCCTTCTTCCTGTTGCAGTTACAACAATCTCATATTAGGCAATTTAACTTTAGAATTACTACTACTAATTTTTAAAAGCAGCCCAAATAATTGTAGAACAACAATACTAGCTAAAAACTGCAGCAGGCTCAATTTAAATTAAGTTTGATTTCGTGTCTGACTTCTTCTCAGGTTGAAGGGCTGGAACTGTCAGTTATTCTACTCGATACAGAATCTGAAGTTGTTCTGTACAGGGTCTTTGTATCTAATTCATGTGCCAAAAATCTCCCCACCACACACCTCAATTTTAAGTACTACAGCTAGCATCTATCCTATACATTCTACAGTTTACATCATTAGTACATAAGAATTAGAACCATCATAATTAATTAGTAATTGGAAATTAAAAAAAATAACGATTATATATGCATAAGCGAGGTCCCAAGTTATCACTTAATTTCTTTCGGCATGCCTTTTGGCAATCAAACTAGTGCTAAATAGAAAGAACGAGCTCTCGAGAGTGCCCCTTTCAGTATGCATACAGAGTTCTTCCCAAGTCAATTATATATATGGTGGACAACAAGGATAAAATAGCATAGCACATTGGCCTATATGAAGAATTTTGTTAAGTAGCAAAAATTAAAAATAACTTGCCTGGGGGATTCCATTTTCATTTGTTTCTAGTCGATATTCATGCATGATCCAATCTGACTTTTGTCCATTTGGAGCTCGTCCTTTGTAAAACACTAGGGTTTTTCTCATGCCAACCAAGCTATGCCTAGAGTAGATAGCCTTGTCTCTTCCAGTAGCTTTCCAAAACCCAGCTTTTGTCGCTCTATTAGTGCGAGTTCCAGTAGGATACTTCTTATCTTTATGGCTGAAGAAGTACCATTCATTTTGATCTTCAGTCCCGAGTTTGCACAATTCTATTCAAACAAATAACAAGAATAATTAAATTAAAATACTACCATGAACTAGCGACCTTTTCATTTCCAATTAAGTGTCATTAGCAAAGTATAGTTGCGAATATTAATTAATATACTACGTACCTTGAAGATCCCATGGTTCAATTTTATAGAGATCAACATCCTTAATGACATCGAGGTCAATTCTTTTTGAAGCGACTTTTTTCCTAAGGTAGTAATCAACAAGTTCTTCATCTGTTGGATGGAATCTAAAGCCCGGGGGGACATGCGAGAAGGTATTCATCTCCTCCAAGAACTGAAGATTTAAACTGCATTAAAATGTAGCTATATCAACCCATATGTAAGTAAAAGGATGCAGAGATTATATTGAATGAACTGAAGATTTATACGCACATAAAATATTGTGATCAATTTTCAAAATCTAATTAGGCATGCGAGTACTAGCAGTGAAAGAACATTGTAGAGTTCATATATCAACCACCGGATTATATATATATGACACAGCAGGGAATATATATGTCTTGTTGACCAGAAAATCAATGCAATAGGTACGTAGTGATTAAATAAAACATTATTTTTGCAGCACTTAATTGGCCACAAAGAGAGTGGACATATTCTTCCCATTCATAGCTAAGATATTAATCGCCATTGTGATCTCTAAGCGAACAAAATCAATTCTTCTATTTATGAATATTTTGCCAATATTCTTAACAAGAAGAATCGTTTGTCAAGCTGAATTTTCCCATAAAAAAACAGGCTTCCTTAAAAATAAGTCCTTAAACTCCATTTTGTCCATTATAATTATGTCATTACTTTTGTTTTTTTTAATTATAAAGGAGATGTTCGGATTCAAGACCTCTTAAAAGGAGGAGGAACACTAATACCAATTAAGCTACGACTCATCAATTTAAAAATGTAAATAAAAAACATTATGCAATTAATTAACCCCTCAGTTTTGCTAGAAGAAGAAGTATCTTGGCAATTTCCATAATTGATTATCATCTCAGAACTTAAAAATCGTCATTTTGGCGTAAGAAGACTAAACAATGCAAGAGGGAGAGGAGAGAATAACTCAGAAATCATATTCACATTTTCAATAGTTCTTAAGAATCTTCCATGCATGAAAAGATTAACCATAATTCTATGTTGTTTAGTCTCGTATCCTCTAATTAACATCAAAACGAATCATAAGATTCTAAGAGTTTAGACCAGAAAACATGTATAAGTCAAAATGGTCACAAACAGCTAGAATTCTACGAATAAAAAAATTGTTTTCCTCTTTATGTGATGAGGTTTAGTATTTAAGATTTCTGCATTTTTCAATATGATTAAAATGGTGGTGGACACATAGTTAGATCATGCATGGTTTAACACCATAAATTAATGTGAACTTGCTAGCTAAGAGTTGAAACATACTTGAAAAAGTAACTGAGAAAAAGAAAGATTTGAAATAAAAGATAGTTCCAAAAATAAATAAATAAAAAAGAAGATAAATTAATGAATAACATCCACAAAATATATAAGGCGAAACAACTAGCTAGTAAATTGTTATGATTACTATCGTCCTTGTATGAGATATAATATCCTTCATTCAATCAAAAATAAACAGAAGGTTGCTTTTACTTCACATATGACTCAAAGAAAGTTTAATGATCAAAAAGGGTTCTCTCCACTCAAAAAAGGTGTATGTTGGATAATTACGGGGAAACAAAATTTAACACCTTTACTTTTTGAAACATCCACAAGGAAGAATTATATGCAATGAAATCCATATTGAAGAACATCATAAATTAACAAGAACTGGCATCTTAGTGTGTGTGTGTGTGTGTGTGTGTGTGTGTGTCTTTGCTTTATATCGCCTTTCTTTTAACCTATTCAACATTAATAAATAAGAAATAGGCAGTATGCATCAAGAGAAGGGGTAAAGAGAGGACAATTTAATACGATGCAAGAACTTACTGTAAATAAAAATGTCTACAATATGCTGCAACAACTTGCTACAAACACGAATTTCTACTGTAATAATCATGGTAGTCATAGACAGTACAGTACCCATATCCTTTATGAATATTGATCTTCATGACCACATAAAAAATAATTCATTCCAAAGCATGCATGATATATGAGGTAAGATCTTAGCATAGATGTGTCAAAATGAAGAGAGAAAAAGCATATGATATGTAAACATATATTCACTCTCATTGTGATTCTTTCAAAATAATTAATAAACTTAATATTGAATAATATGGTCACTTCATCAAGTCAAAGCCATCTTTTTTATTTTTCTTGATGAATGAAATAAGGCTTTGATAAGCCAAACAATTGTAGAAAATATGAATTACAAGAAGAAAAAGAAATTAAATAAAAAGATTGGAACTCATGCACTTTGATTATTTCAATATGTTTTTTTTTGTTTTTTGGTAAAGAACATACCGATATGCTAGCCGCCAATGCATGAAATGATATTCTAAGACCAGGAAATCATGCACAATGTAAAGGAAAAAAACATTCGATCAAATTTATCCTCAAAGACGTGAATAGTGATCTTGTGGTTATCATAGCTTCAATTTAAATAAAAATATGAAATCCGTATCTTCTACTTTGCTGGCGACAAAGGAGTTCTCCAATATTAGAGATTATCATTCAGATTAAGGGATAACAAAATTAATCTTCAAGGCATACGGGGAAAAAAAACACAGACAGAGAGAAAAACCCTAGAAAGAGAAGAAAAGAATTAGAAGAAGGAGAAGAAGCTATATCAGAAAGAGTTAAGAAAGGAGCAGAGGAAGCTCTTGATACCCAACCTTGAAAATCCTCTAGATAGAATGCACTCTTGCCAAGTAAAAAATCCCTGCTAGATCTGGTTGCTAATGAATCCAAACTCGAACCCACCAATAAGCTCAAGAGACACTTTAAGCTAGCTTTTGTGATCACTTCCACTTTTACCTTTTTAACAAGGAAACGGAACCAGACAAAAAAAAAACACAGAAAGAAAGAAGAAACACAAACAAACAAGAAAGAAGAACGCAATAAAAGTGATCCTCGGGAATTGAACTGAATCCCCAACTACCTGTGCTCTTGATTGATGGAATGTCTAGTAGTTGTCCAAAGAGACTAAAAGAGAAGGGAATGATCAGATCCCGAGGAAAGGAATAGAAAGGGGCTGCGAAAGGGAAAAGGGAAGGAAAGGTACTTGAAGATTGGGGAAGAGAAAAGAGATAGGGTTAAATAAGAAGCAAGGAGATGAAAATGAGTAGAAGCACACACATGCGCTACTAATCTCTCTCGCGCTCTCTCTCTCTCTGGTCTCGTTTAAGTGGGAGATTGATTGCTGGAAAAGCTTTGCACGAAGAAAAGGGGGCGTATAATGGCTCAAGCTATGCTTTCGAGAGGGAGAGAGATAGAGGAGGTAACCTCTACCAGCAACTGATGGAGACTATAGAAGAGAATGTTCAGCTATTGAGGTCACAAAAGAGAGAGAAGATCGGTGATGATGTGAGAATATCAAACGGTG
>Ga0307514_10005113_pt1 | contig 11860 bp, 9 predicted proteins | sample 16_EM_MG_FD_203088 | JGI IMG/M metagenome (GOLD analysis project Ga0307514, IMG submission 203088) | Populus trichocarpa ectomycorrhiza microbial communities from riparian zone in the Pacific Northwest, United States - 16_EM | ecosystem: Host-associated > Plants > Roots > Unclassified | place...
TATCTTTGTCTATTTTTTTTTAATATTGAGCTGATTAAGAATTTAGCTTTAACTTTCCCTACATGTTTTTTTTTCCATTTTTTTTCCAAAATTGTCTTTTTTTTTCATTTTTTGTGTTTTTTTTTTCAGAATTATTTTTGTTGATTTATTTTTTTAATATGGAGTTGATTGAGAATTTAGCTGTAAAACCTCTGGGCGAAAAATCATAAATTGACAAGTTTCATGTAAAATAAAAAAATTCATAACTCTTGATCGGGTTATCAAAAAATTCTGAACATTTGTGTGGAGCATTCGAATATGATGCCTTAGCTTGGGTTAAAATTTCAGAATTTTTAGAGAAATTCAGAAATTTGACGAAAAATCAAGGAAACTCAGCTGAAATTTTCAAAAACAAAATTCCTATCATCTTAGACATATTATTCAAAACTTAAAATTAGTAAAGAAATGTTTGAGATTTCATGACATTATAATTTGAGGATGTTACATTAGCTTTGTAGTTTTTTTTCTTTAAAACACTGTAGATTGCTACAGTGTTTCCCCACATGGTTTTGTTTTTCTTTTTTTATGATTTTTTTTTCAAAATTTTCTCTGTCGATTTTTTTTTCCATATTAAGCTGGTTAAGAATTTAGCTTCATAGTTATTTTCTTTAAAACACTATGGATTGCTACAATGTTCCCCCACATGATTTTTGTTTGTTATGATTTTTTTCACAATTATCTTTGTTGATTTTATTATTTTTAATATTGAGTTAGTTAAGAATTACAACTGTAGATTTTCTCATGAAACACTATAGATTACTACAGTGTTTCCCTACATGGTTTTTTTTCCTTTTGTTATTTTTTTGTTATGATTTTTTCCAAAATTTTCTTTCTTAATTTTATTTTTTTAATATCAAGCTGATTAAAAATTTAGCTTTGTAACTTTTTTCTTGAAAACATTATGGATTGCAACAATTTTTCTCCATATAATTGTTTTTCCATAAACCCACGACAACGCACAAGCATGCCACAAGCCCGCGGCATCACGCGGGCATGACATCTAGTTTGACATCTATTTATTGAAACTTTACGCCTAGGGCTAAACAAATAAATAAAAAGGTGGACCATGTTATACTATCCAAAGAAATAAAGAAAAATGAAAAAATAAAATGGAGGAATTTAGGGTTTTATTGATGCTGTCTAATGTAATAAAATAATAAAACAAAATTAGTTTAATATAAATACAAAGAGACTATATATAGGCTAAACAAATAAAACTGAAAAGAAAATAAAAAGACTATTATACTTATAATAAAAATAACCTTATATTTCATAACATCTCCCTTCAAACTCAAGATGCAACAGCTACAAGCATTGAGAGTTTGCCAACTAGAAAATAAAAGCGGGAAATAGAACGGGACTTGATAAAGAAATCTGCAATCTGCAAAAAAGATGAAATAAAGGGCAAAATAATGGTGTCATGCTTGAGACAATTACGAGTAAGATGACAATCAATCTAAATGTGCTTAGTTCGTTCATGAAAAACTGAGTTGTGAGCATTTTGAATAGAACTCTAGTTGTCACAATACGTAAAAGTGGGATGAGAAGGAGGAACTCCTATATTTGCAAGTAACTAATGTAACCAAACAATCTCTTTGGTAATAGATGTATAACACAATATTCTGCTTCGTTTGAAGATTGAGAAATAATGGATTTTCTCTTGCTCTTTCAAGAAACCTTGTCGATCGGGATAAAAAAAAGAATTTCATGCCATTTTAGGTCAAAACTATCATTTTCAGGGAAAACTGGTGCCACCGAGCAATACAGATCAAACCACGTCGATCAGGATAAAAAAATGAGTTTCAGGCTGTTTTGGATCAAAACCGTCATTTTCGGTCAAAACCATGTCCACAGGGTCAATACGAGTCAAATCGTGTCAACTAAGATAAAAAATGAGTTTCGGGCAATTTAAGGTAAAACTGTCATTTTCGGTGAAAATTGATCCCACAAGGCAATACGGGTGAAATCATGTTGACCGGGGTAAAAAATGAATTTCAAGTCGTTTTGGGTCAAAATCATCATTTTCAGTCAAAACCGTGTACATCAGGTCAACATGAGTCAAATCGTGTCGATTGCGATAAAAAATGAGTTTCAGGCCATTTCGGGTCAAAACTATAAATTTCAATGAAAATTGATCTCATCAAGCAATTTTGGTCAAACCATGTTGACCGGGGTAAAAAATAAGTTTCAGGCCGTTTAGGGTCAAGGCCATCATTTTCGGTCAAAACCATGTCCATCGAGTCAAAGTGAGTCAAACCATGTCAAAACCGTGTCCACCAAGTTGAAACTTGTTGAAAAATATTTTTTGGTATTAAAAATTGATTTTTAGTGGATGAAACGAGCTTTTTCTAATATTGATTTGATTTTTCAGTTTTACCCGTGTGTGTGTGTGTGTATATATAATAAAACAAAAATTAATAATGTATATTTTGTTTTCAATGGAACAGTTGGTTAATGAGAAAACTTTCTTCAAGACGACTCCGTGTCTATTGTCGTTTTTTCTGGACATAAATGGCGTGACTCTTTAAGTGGTAACAAGTGAAAAGTTTGCAAAAAACCAAAAAAAAAGGGGACAAAGAAGATGAAATGTTAATAACTCAAATTATACTTTAAATATTTTTTTTTTAGTTTTTCTTCTAGTAAGATATTGATTTTTATAAAAAGAACAAATACAAAAATACAAAAAATATCCTAATAGTTAGATCTAATTGTTTTACTTCTAAACCCTTGATTGGATCTGGTCTAATGCGGCATGCCATACTAGATTAAAACCCAAATCCATCTCAACCCTTAAAAAATATGTCTTTTGATCGTATCTTGTCACGTCACCCGACGTCGCACGTGTGCGGCGTCACAACGATATTCCACTTCATGTAAGTATATGGAAATCAAGAAATATAGGGATACAAAAATTTCTTGTTTTTTATCAGTGGAAAGATGGAATGAGAGTCGCCACCTATTATTTTGGTCACTAGGAACGCTAACTGGTCTCAGAGATTGAGTACGGGAACTGGTTGCGTAAAGAAAATGTATTAGCACCTCAGATACGCCATACCTTAAGTAAGTTGCATTTGTTTGATTGTCTGATAAAATCTAAGGCCTTGCTGTATTTTTTAATTGTTTGTTTGTCAATGTTTTAAGAAAAGTCCTCATCGGTAAGGAGATCCTCATCTTATTGGGTAAAAACCTAACCGTTCTAAAGTCTATAAAAGAAACTTTTTTTCTAATATCAGGAATATATTTTACATATAAATTTGTAATCTTAAATATTAAAAGAAAAGAAAATATTTTTTTTGGAATTTTTGAAATATTGGCCTAGTTCTCGTGACTTTAATAAACGAGTTATTAAAGCAAAAATACATGTCAACACATATTTTTGAATTTTTGTTGAATGAAAATACGATATGATTTTTTTTGAAAGAGACTTGGCCGTATTCAAGAAAACAAAACATCCTTTTTGTTTTTTTGTAATTTTTGCAATGTTTCAATGAAAATCAGGTATTTTAATACAATACTTGTATCTTTACGGTATAAAAATACAAAACAATATTAAGCGAAATTGATAAAAAAATATGCTGGAAAACTATAAAATTTTCCGAAAGGATTTTTTTTGAAAATTTTTGGACTGGGCCAGACCCAACCCATGAATTTTGGTCTGCGCCGGCGCTGCTCGACCTAGTGAATAGTGGAGATGCTCTCCACTGTTCACTTGAAGAACAGTAGAGGCATTGAAGAAGAAGAAGGAAGTTGACCTGGCGGCATTGGTGGTGCTGGCGGTCACGGTGATGCTAGTGGCGGTTCTCGGTGTTGTTATTGTGATTGTAGACGGTGGTTGCTTCCGGTTTCTATTTTTTTCTTCTTCCCTGCTGCTTTTGGTTTTCTTGGCTCTTTCACTCTATTTTTTTGTTCTTCTCCTTTGGTTCTCTAGTGGTGGCGGTGCTGACTGTTCACGGTGAAGCTAGTGGCAGTTCTCAGTGGTGTTGTTGTGTTGGCAGACGATGGTGAAGGTTTTGCCGTCTGAAGGCCGCAATGGAGAAAGAGGGAGAGGATAAAGGTTCGGCTAGCAGCAGAAATGAGAGGGGAGGCTGGTTTTTTTGTCAATTTTGCACCCAATTCTCTACACCCCTGGACCATGAAAATCAAATCTATTTATAGGCGATGGAAGATTGAAGAGGGACACTTTGTCTCTTTTGGTGCCAAATATCGATCATAGGATCGACCCGAAAGCATTCCAACGATTGTTTCAAAGTAGCAATGATGAATTGCCAGTTTTGTACAGGAAAATGACTGGTGGGGTTGGCCACTTTAGGGCGGTGCCACTGCCCATGCAGCCTCCATTAGACCTAACGACTTACACTGTCATGTGGTCAAGTGTTAGGGGATCATTTGCGTGTGGGTTTCGTCTAATTTGGGGAAGCAACAAGGTGTCAAACGTCTTGGGAAGGAGGCGCCTCGGGCAGCCTCACTGCAGAAGAAGATGAATAGTCATCTTCAAAATGTCGTCGTTTTGGATACTTAGGCTTTAGTCTTTTGATTTGTGATATCTTTCTAACTACACCCCTGATTGGCATAAAACTTTCCATTGTGTTCAATTTCACCCTTGACGAACTTCAACTCAAACCCCAGATTTCAACGCCATTTTCTCTTTGGTTCATGGTTTTGAATTTATTCAATTAAGTCCCTAATTGACAGTCAAATTTCAATATTTATACAATTAAACCCCTTTATTTGACCAAATCAACTCTCAACAATTCTAAATTTACCTAGAACTTTAACTTCTTTCAATTAGAACTCCAAATTGACTTAAAAATCAATTTTTCTTGCAATTAAACCCTTCATAAATTCAATTAAACCTTCAATAAAATTTAATTGAGTCCATAAACATCTGATTTTGGATATTTCTTTCTCAAATTGAATTTTTCTTTGTCAACAAGGCTCTCATCAGTCAACGATATACTGTCAAATTTCAATCTTTGTATTTTGAACCTTCCCAACCAATTTTTAGCCATTTTTCTAGGTGCTCTAGCCTCCTCTTCTCACTGCTATTATTTTTTTGGATTTTTTGTTCTTAGTTCGAATAATTTTTTTTTTGAAGAGAAAAAATGAATTTGGGGAATAACCAAAAAAAAATATTATGACACCTATTGTACTAAGCATCCAATGCATCTTATCATACCAAAACAAATATTTGTCAATCAAGACCGTCAGATAAATTTTTAGATCAAGCAAATATTTTTCAATCAGGATCATCAGATCAATTTTTAGATCAAGCAAATCATAGCAGAAGGATCAATTCAGAAGTGATCCAACAGTCCACAAGCTCCGGGTGCACCGTCTTACCATGCTCGCATCCTCACCATAGAAAACCTCAGAGACTCTCTCTCCTCTCGTCGGTGATTCTCTATGTCTTTAGATCCCACAACTTCGGCCACATCAAGCCACTATACCACCACAGAAAGACTCATCTCCTCCTTGCAAGCAAAGCCAGGTGGTTTTCATCGATTTCGCCTCCTAAAATGTCTGGGAAAAGGACGCAACATCTTCAGCCACCCAAAGCTTCAAACGATCGATTCTCTCTTATCAACCATCAATGACCACCACCACTATCATTATTAGAATCCTCTCATCGAGATATACCAAAATTTGTCCTTTTTGGCCCGGGATCTTGCCGAAAAAGTTCCCCTGGCGTGAGCTACACGTGCCACAAGGGTTTTTTTTTTTTATATCATTTCCAGGGAATTTCAAGGGTACTTCTATTTTTTTCTATACAGTGACACTCAGGTAATTTTATGGACTTTTAAGGGTATTTTGTTTGAATTTTTATACATTTATCTTTATTTTTGTTTTGTATTTTTTGGAAATGCCCCAAATAAATATAAAGAAGAATGACAACACAAGTCCAACACCCAGTTTATCCCGTCATTGTACACGGGTTCAAAGCTCAATTCTTAAATATAGGTTATGTCCTTTTCTTAGCGATTCCAACATAATCTTCCTTTTCAGGAATGAATGTTATTCGTTGACACGTTTTTTTTAATTAAAAAAGGACCGATGTCAAAAGTTTAGAAACAAATATGGATTATGTCCATTGTTTCTTTTTGCAACTTGGACGTAACTCTCATTTTTATGGTTAAACATAAACATTTCGACGAGTCTTCTAATGTTAGGGATTGATGTCATTTTTTGATGTGTCTCCTATTTTTAAGGATCGATGTTAACCCTAAAAAAACAAATTGCAAATAAGCTCATAATATTATAGCTTTTGAATAAAATAAAATAAAAACACAAGTAAGGGTAACCTTTCACTTGAAATGATGATTTAAAGGTGATGTCTTACTTCCCTTAATCATAACTAACCAAGTACTTGAGTATATAAGACCAGTGTCTAATTTGGGATTTCTAGTTCCCTCAAATTACTAGATGGCGATTCCAATAAAATCTTCATTTCCCCGATTATTTTTTTAATAAAACAAATTAGAGCCATCGAGCGACGTTGTGTATTGACATAAGAGAATTACCCAGAAAGATACAGAAACCAGTAACAGGCTTGCAATCTGTGGGATCACTGCCATGATCAACATCAGAATATGCACGCAGCTCCAAGAAAAAGATGTATGAAAGTAAAAGACTTTAAAAGATTGTACCTCAAAGATATCGCAAAATATAAAAAAACAATTACTCAATGAACATAGTAGGAGAAACAACAAACTGGCTATAACATGAACAACATATGCAATATCTGGATTAATAATAGTGAGATATACTAAACTTCAAACAATAGTACGATATAAAGTAGGATCTAACAAAAGTAAATCATCAGAAGAAGAATATTTTATGATAACCTCTGTAACACCCCACCTCACTAGCAAGATATTGTCCGCTTTGGACCTCCCAGTCCACCCATGTCTAGTGCTTCCACCCAGGTCCCCCTTACGGGTTTGTTCTTGGTAGCCACGCATGACCCCAAAACGCATCTTACTAGTTAAGGTGAGCATGCACTTATAAGGCCCTGGCTTTGGATGCTCGCTTCCGATGTGGGATCTTACAACCTCAATAGGAGTATCTGCAACATATTTCGACTGAGAAAGAAGATAACCTCTAGGTGAGTAGGACATCTCAATACCCAAGAAATATTATAGAAAACCCAAATCTTTCATTTTAAACTGTTTAGATAACTCTACTTTCAAAACTGAAATACCATCAATATCATCACTAGTAATAATCATGTCATCAACATATAAAAACAAAATGATACGAGCTGCATAAATACACTTAACAAAAAAAGCAAAATCATGATTATTAGAAACAAATCCAAGAGAAGACATCAAAATAGAAAATTTATCAAACCAAACACGAGGTGTTTGTTTAAGATCATATAACATTTTCTTGAGCTTACAAACATATCCAAAATCATGTGAAACACTAGGAAAGGGAGTCATATAAACTTCTTCTTGAATATCTCCATTCAAGAAGGTATTTTAAACATCAAATTAAGAGATATGCCACTTACAAACCAAAACTACTACAATGAGAGTATAAATAATAGTTATTTTTTGAAACATGAGCAATTGTCTCCTCATAATGCATACCTTACTGTTGAGAGTATCCTTTTGTAACCAACATAGCTTTGTATTGCTCAATAGATTCATTAAAATTAGTCTTGATCTTATACACCCAATGACAACCAATAACACTCTTACTAGGAGGTAGAGAAACCAAATCCCAAATATTTGTCTTATGCAAAGCTGAAAGTTTCTTATTCATAGCTTGTTGCCAAAAAGGATCAAGAATTGCCTCTTTATAGGAAGATGACTCAAAGAGATAATGAATAATAGCTAAAAAGGAAGTAAAAGATGAAGAATATCAAGAATAGATAAAATCTAGTAACCTTGTGGACTTATGAATGTGTATGGATTGATGTAGAGGTGGATCCACAATCTCAGACGGCGCTTGAGAGATCATAAAAGAAAAGAGAGCTTTAGGTGTACCGGAGAGTAAAGTGTCAGTTTCTACAGAATAATCAGTACGGAGTAGAATGTAGAGGTACCAAGGTAAGAATATTAGAATAGGGATTTGAAATACTACGAACTTGAGATGATATACTATTAGAATCGTTAGAAAAGAGATTTATATGAATAAGATCAGATGTAGTCAAGTTATGAGTAGTGGATGAAATAGAAAAGAAAGGTATATGCTCGAGAAAGACAACATGATGAGACACATAAAGTTTTTAAATTATTGGATCAAAACAACAATACCCACTTTTACATTCTGCATAACCAAGAAAGACACAAATAACATATTAAGAGGATAATTTACTGTATTTTACATGAAGACGAAAAATGAAACAAGTACAACAGAAAACTCTAAAGAAAGAATAATCAGGGACATACCCATACAACTTTCGAAAGGAGAAACTAAAATATAAGAAGATAAAATTGTATTAATCAAACCTACAGCAGTAAGAACAACTTCACCACAAAACACACCAGGAATAGAAATAGATAACAAGAGAGAACGAGTAATTTCAACATTGTGCCTATGTTTTCTTTCAGCAATGTTATTTTGCTCAAGAGTATCTGTACACGAAGTTTAGTGAAAAGTTCCATCTAGGGAAAACAACTCACAAAATTTATTGCAGGTGTATTCCTCACTCAAATCACATCTAAAACATTTGATAACAATAGAATGTTGAGTTTTGACAAGGATTCAGAACTATGTTTCATTAAATAAATATAAAAATAACGAGTATAATCATCAATAAAAAAAACATAATATCGACTCTTTTTTTGTGGCAACAAGGAGAAGGTCACCATGCATCAGAATTAATCAAATTAAATGAACAAGAAGAAACATAAATACATTGATTAAAAGGTAAAATGAAAACTTTTATCAATTTACATCCACTACAATAAGAAATATCACAAGTTTGCTATAAGAAATCTCAAATAAGAAGATGAAATATGACTTAGATGAGAATGCTATAAATAAAAACTAGAAGAAGAAGACAAATCAAACATAAAAACTAGAAGAAGGACTCAATGCAAGTTTTGAAATAAGATAAACATTAAGAAGACACAAACATAAATAAGACAAATCAACACTAGTAGCAACAACAACAACTGACACTTTTAACTCATTCAAAATATATAGTCCCCCTCTCCTATAACTTGTTTCAATTAGTTTTTAAGACTGTAGATCCTGCATACAAAAAAAAAAAAGAGGAAAAGATGACTAAATAATTCCTAAAATCACAGAACTGACCAACAAAAGCAAGATTCAATGCGAGTTTTGAAATAAGATAAACATTAAGTAGAGACAAGCGAGGTGTGATAACAGAACCAACATTTGCCAAAGGCATATGAGTGTTATTACCAGTCATGACAGGAATAAAAAGGATATAAAAAAACAAAATATGAAGAATCAGGAAACATATGATATGAAGCACCGGAATTCATAATCCATTTAGAATGTGACATACCTGAAGAACTATGAGGCAACTGGCCTATGAAAAAAAAAGACATAGCATGTGGTTGTAAGGGGAGAAACTTGTAAAGTTGCTCAGTCAGAGTACTATGATCAATGATAGGACCTGCAGAAACTACTATTATAGTATTAGACTGTGGTGGTTTGTAATCTTGAGATGGTCTGCGAGCATTATATTGTAACTGGTTGCCAAGCTTCCAAGCTTGAGATTGTTGTTGTGATTGATTGTGTTGTCTCAACTTAGGACACTAAGCGTTTCAATAACTTTTATGCTTACGAACACTGTACTCGTCAAAGGCAACCTTTATGTAATGCTTATTGTAATTATTAGGAAGTGACTTAGAAGGTACTGCTAGCATATAAGGATTAGAAGTAGAAATAATTTTCTTTTTTAGAATAAGACTGAAGATGTATTTCTTCAGGTAATGACTCACTGACAACTGAGTCAATAGAAGAAAGCGGCGAATGATGCAAAATTAAACCTTTAACTCCAAAATCCTCGGGGCTTACATTAAGATTAAGGACCAAGATGAGAAACATGTTGGATTTAAGGAGCACTTTTGAAACTTAGCAGGGATAAAATTGAATTGATTCTGAGAATCAAAATTCAATTAGGGGCCTCATTTCAGAAAAAAACATAAAAATATGTTTTCTTATAACTTCATTTAATATCAGACTGTAGACTTACACTGTAAGATACAAGTCCGATATTAAAAATATCTGGTTTTCTCTGAAATATAAAAAAATAATTTAAAAAAATTCCTCATTTCAAAAACACAAAAAATATGTTTTTTTTCCATGCATACGACCAAACTCTAAAGGCTTTTCATACATATTTTCTAAAATACAAAATCATATTTTATCATGCAAAATGGATATCGTAACCAGTTTATAATTATCTATTAGGATTTGACAAAAATACCAAAAATCCTATAAAAATTAATTTGTTTTAATTATATTCAGAGTATTAGGATTTAATTGTAGACTTTAATATTTGGTATAAAAGGAGATCTTTCTTGAACCATAAATGAGACGAAAAAATAGAAACATACCTTAGATTAACAATCTATCAACGATGTAGCTTACCATAGGTAAAGTGCACTGGGAGTGATGGATCTTCCTCTTATATAACTAGTCCCATTACTCAGACTCTTGCACATCATTAGGTTTTTTAGTGACCATTATATTAGGTGGCGACTCCTAAATCCTATAATTATAACTTTATGATCAAACCTCAAAACCCTTTGATTCCAGAAGACCGATCCACTATTCGACACCGTGAACATCATGACAAGATGGTGACTCCACTAGGGACTTGTCTGGTCAGATTAAGCTTTATTTGCTTGTTTATTTTTGTTGGTCTATACAATATAATTTTTGCATGTATTTTCACATATTGCTCATACATTGTTTTTTTTTTTTTACATACTGCTCATGCATAAGTACATTGGGTATGGATTAATGCTTTCATGCTTTTTAATTTTCAAATAAACCCAATTCTACGTTAGGTGGGAAGTAGTGATCTGCCTCACGACTTTCAGTCGGGGTTCAGATTCGTGATTCAACTATGAGCTGAGCGTTTACTCAGTAATGGTGGTTAAACTGTGTCATAACCATTCATTATAAACCTCCATACTATATTCATAAAAGATGGTGACTACGTAGATCATAAACCTTTTTAAGACCAAGTAGTAAGCCTACCTTTTATATAGTGGCTTAGAACTTGTCCATAGGATATGAACTCCTTAATAATTCATTTTGCATCAAGGCAAACCTTATCAAATCCTAAACTTTACAAGATTTTCTGAGATAAGACCACGAATTTAATGACTTTTTCCGAGTATAAGCAAAACTCTAAGATGATGCAATTAATTGAATGGGATTGCCTAAGGACCAAAGTTTTGGAATTACTGCACATGACCAAAGTAAATTGCTCTATGGATAATATAGAGAAGCTTGTGTTAGTCTTGAGTAATATGAATGAGACCCTGTTCGGGAGAAGATATGATAGAATTGCCTTTCTGGTAAGGCTCCTAATACACATTTCTATAGTCAAGGCCTTGATGTATTTCTGGGATTCGGGTTACAAATGTTTCACCTTTAGGGATGTTAACATGACCTCCATCATTGAGGAATATGCTCAGATCTTGAACTTCATATTGTGATTAAGGTTCCCTGTTGTATTGGTACTCGTAGGGTCCAATACATATTGTGATTAAGATTGTTGCCTATAAATACTTCCAAAAAATAAAATAAAAATAGTCATGTCTTCCTTATCCTGGAAATCTGCAATATCTTCATGGTGGGGACTCGTTGAATGGCTATGAATGCTTGT
>Ga0307514_10005114_pt1 | contig 11858 bp, 9 predicted proteins | sample 16_EM_MG_FD_203088 | JGI IMG/M metagenome (GOLD analysis project Ga0307514, IMG submission 203088) | Populus trichocarpa ectomycorrhiza microbial communities from riparian zone in the Pacific Northwest, United States - 16_EM | ecosystem: Host-associated > Plants > Roots > Unclassified | place...
TTCTTTTTCTTTTTCAATACTCATGTCTCGTATGTACCCCAGCCGGAAGCCCCACTGGGTTCAGAGTGCACTTCCTTGAAGAGGAAGTGGTGCCATTCACAGTGTATACCAGGGCCAGAGTAGTGCCAGTTCGCTTTCACCATATATTCAGTTATGCAATTATCTTAGTATTACAAATAAACTCGACGCTAAGCCCCCTCCAACATTCCCCAATATCATCTTATGGATTGGCCCCATGCATGTTTATCTTTCATATGTATCTGTTGACGGATCGGGCAAATGTCTAGAGGCACAATGTACGGTATCGCTGATGGGGTCTGGCCATCGCCGATATTTGGGTATCATCGCCGATGGATGGATTGATGGAAAGATTAGATATAAAAGGATGGGAATTATCACCGTTGGAAGAACAGGACTCAAGTAGTGTTCTAAGTATCTACAAGCTTCTATTCTCATCGACTACATTCATAACACCGGTTACTACTCGACATACCACCATCACCAACTATGTCCTTTTCCCGAGCTCTACCACCACACGCTGAGAATGTCATGGACGAGATAGCCCTCGCACCCTACCAGCGCCGCGAATTCACATTCGGAGGATGGGCCGATATGGGGGGTATCCTGCCACAACTACTGCCGCGCAGTCTGGCACCGGCAATGCAAGCCCCATCAACGGGTAGTGACCCGGACATGGTACCTCCGAATAGCAGCACCCCCGTCCAGCCAAAGGGAAAAAACCCCGCTACAGGTTCCAGTTGGGCGCCCGGGACCTTACAAGCACAAATTCAACGTCTCCAAACAGAAAAGGAGGCAGCCCTAAAAAAGATCCGAAGAATGGAGGAGCAGCAACGGGCGGACCAGGACTTCTTGTCCCGAACAGCTGCGGGAGTACAAAACGCCACCAACACAGCAGCTCAGCAAACTCAGCAGCTGTCAACAACCCTTGAAGATTGGATATTGGAATTAACCACCCTGGTTAAAGAAGGCTTCGCCAGGATCGAAGGGCAAACCTGGTACCTGCACAACTGTAATGATCGGGCCCTAACAGGCTTTACCAATAGTATCAAGGTAACGTCTTGTGACTTATGCGGACAGCACATTTAGGAACTCTGGGGTTCAGGGCAGGATATCGAGTATTCAGGATTTGAAGGTGACGGGAATTGACCAGATCGAGCAGTGAAATCGAAGCGGGAACAGGAGCAGACTTGGGCGGGACCAGAGTCGGGTGAGCAGGCATACAGGTGCAGGTTATCGGGCAAGGTAGTCTGGGCTATGAGAGGCAGAATTCCATTCCTCGTGCATATCACGGCCCAGTAGGGCTAGCTGTTGTGCCACCCATTGTTTGTTTGCCGGATGTAACTCTGGGTGTCCGTGCCTGGCCCCACAGTCCACATGTATAGCATTGTTTTCCCTCTCTCGATTGATATTGTTGTTAAGTCGGTGATTGTGTAGGGACTCGGTATATTGGTAGCTTCTAGGTTGCCAGGGGGCTGTAGCCCACATACGTTGTTGTTGGGACCATGTATGAGTTGTATCTGGTGCTCCTGGTTATTCGGGTTTTGTCGTTTGTTGCACTGTAGCAGACGTGGCTTGTGATGTGCCAAATCTTGTGCCATATGCATATGGATATCCCCCTCTTCCTCGTAGCGTTCTTTTTTTTTTTTTTTTTAACTCCGATATATTATTATACTAAGTACATAATAAGTGGCATGCGGTTGCGTGAAGAGAAAGGAAAGAAAGACAGAGTAGTATAACGAGGGTGCTACTACTAAGTTAGGTAAGAGACCTTTACCCTGAATGAGTTAATAACCTAATATCTACCATATTGTGTCACAGGCTGATAATGTAGACTGATCATCTACCAGGCTGTGTGGATAGGGCGCCTACACAGATAGGTGTTTATGAGATTGGGCATAGAGAAGCGTGTGGTCCTTGGGGATTGGCCCCTTGCATAATTTATCTTTCATATGTATCTGTTGATGAATCGAGCAAATGACTATTTATGAAAGATAAATATATGCAAGGGGCCCACCCCCAAATGAGATCTGACCATCACCAATATTTGGGTATTATTGCTGATAGATTGGTGGAAGGATTGGATATAAAAGGATGGGAATTATCACCATTAGAAGAACAGGACTCATGTAGTGTTCTAAGTATCTACAAGCTTCTATTCTTATTGAATACATTCATAACACCGGCACTGAGTGCGGACATGGGTCTAGAGACACTATCTCGCCCGAGAGACTGTAGACGGAAATGAGCTTTGAGTGTCCACGCAAAAAAAGTTGACCCCCCGGATAGCGGCCCTATGCACCAGCAGCCGGTTGTAAGTGACTCGCTATTAAAACTTTCCATTAGATCTAGCATATACCAGTGGCAATGCCTGCCTAGCAAATGGAGAAAAAAAAGTAATAATAATCCAGAGGTTAGAGATATTCCTTGATTCTCCACCCCGCACTTTTGCAGTCTCCCATCCGACTCTAATTCCCAGAATACTTACCAACATCATGTTTATCGAATCTTGCCTCCACAAAACCCCAAATCTCTAGAAAAAAATTGCCTTATCCATGCAACCGTCCACACGACGACTCTCGTCCCACGCAATCGCAACAGACATCCACTGTGAGCCGCATTCAGATCCAAATGTAACGTCGGAATTTCCGGAAGCAGTTTAGCCTCCTCCGCTGCCGCCCGTCGCCTAAGTCTGAGGGGGCTGGGCAATAACAGGGGCTGTTGTAGGTACATATATACTCTACATAACAAGTGGAAGCACCAAGCTTCCTTCTTGGGCCTCGGCAATCATGCTTGATCTTCTCACGATATTTCCTTATCTGGTGTTGTGCAGACACGGTAATTTGGGTGCATTTTTCTTTTTGCGGCAACCAAAACCTCCTTCCGTCGGTGGGGACATGCAACCAGATTACCTATCCTTAAGGCTGGGTGGCGCCTCGTCCGCGCTCCCGTACGCCAACAAACTGGCCACACATGCATTCAGATTCCACCTAGGTACCTAGCTGTTTGCTAAGAACCAAACCTTCAAGCCTTGCCATATTTTCAATCCTCCGCATCTGTTAATGTTTCCCTTTTGGTGATTACAAATGATTTCTCAACGGGGGCCGGCGCCCGTCAGACAAGTAATCATGAATAGGCTGATGGGCGTAAGTAGCTTGATGATTTCTTGATTTTTTGTCGCCACCTCCCGCTACCCACCTGCAAAAAAAATGGTACCACTCATGCGTCAGCACACCTTAGCCCCGACAAGCTCCGATGCTACTAGGCTACTAGGGTGACTCGTCATAATCGGACCCTGACCACCATCCAAATCTGGGGTCCAACCCGATGCCGGTGGATGGGGGTGCCATCCGGTTTAGCCGTGTTTTGAAGCCAGTACCGTAGGTACCAGAGATCACTGCCTAATTTTATGATATTACTCCGTATGATGGTGTTCATTAATTGATACATGGGTATTTATACATGACGTGAGTATATTAGGGACATTCCCCACAAGGGGTGGTCCTGTCCTTGGCAAACATAAGCTTCTTTGCAATGGCAACAAGACCCCCCCAGGTTGAAGGGGAAGATAGACATCTTACAGCATGCTGATTGCACAAACAAGATTAACATGCTCACCACCGCGGGCGGGAACATATGGGGCTGTTTCGGGGGAAGGAGGTAAATATCAATCCAGTTTTGAACCAACAAGCCTTCTCCGCCTTCCCCCCGTCAAAAAAAAAGCGATCTCCAAGATCACAGCCGACTCGTGGAGTGCGAGATTTCGCCGAAGACAGATTGGAGTTGAGTGGGGATATCCACGTGGTTCGTCCCAACTTCCGGAAAAATATCCTTGCAACACGCATGTACAGTACATATGTAGGTAGGTAGAGCACCCAAGGTACGTACGGAGTTCTTGAGACAAGAGCACAATATATCTGTGCCTACTAGAACTGACTAATGCAGGAGGAAAAATCAGGGCAAAGATATTAGCTGTCCATAATTCAATCATGTCAAGGGTCCAATTGCCTCAACTCTGGGTACTAATATATAACAGCCTTGTGGCACACGGGTACATGTGCCACAGCTGAGGATGCAAGTTCGCAATTTTACTTACTTGGAGTCTTCGAGGGCAATGTCATGGAAAAACCTTTTCCCGTGAGCTATTACGACACGGAAGTCGGGAGCTTTCTGGGGAGTGCCATTTTGGCCACGGGGTTTCTCGCCTAAGTTTGCGGGATAGCAAGATGTGGGGGTGAGCCAGTGAGGAAGGCGCACAGGTACAGTACCACCTGGCTGCAAACCAGCAGGGAAGAAGGATAACACCCCAAAACCGTGTTAGACGTAAATTAGGATGAAGTCTCACTGTGGCGTACTTCAACAGCTCCCGCAGCCCATGCAGCCCATGCAGCCAAAGCGTCTTCAATATTAATGCTCTCAAGTGGCGATTGGACTTGAGGGATTAATTCTCCCCGGGAATCATCATCATCGAGCTATGGATATACGGCAGCATAATCTCCTGTGTGCAGTTGGTATGAATGGCACTACTTAGGCACCTGTCCAATATGTTTGACGACCTTGTCCCGGAATCATCGCTAAATACATAGTCTTCTACCGTACCCCTCTTTCGAGGCTACCTAGAATTCTAGAAGTACTCACTTACTACCTAGTTGAGACTAGCCTAATGTTATGCCAGTGTACATACCCTAGTACCCTACGTATTACCTACCTCAACAACCAAACTACAACATCACATCCACCATCCGAGAGTCAACTTTATAGGCTTGGAGCTCCCTATGATCTTGTTGGCGTACTCCAATACCCCACGGGGCTCACCATGACATTTTTCAGCTTCCCAGGTCCGGTCACGTGAGGTCGGACACGGCTCCAAAAATCATCTCCATACATCACTTCTTTAGCCCCCCTCGCCTGCCCTGGCTTAATATTCTCCGCAAAGTGCCATAAGTGTCTCCTATCTTGGGTCATTCGTCATAAATCTGAAACCTGAGAAGCCAAGCTGGCCAATCGCGACGAATCCGGTAAGAGATGTTTCTCCGCACCTCTGCCGAAGGTTGCGATGGACCCCACGATGCATGTTACTTAGGCTCCACGAGAGACCAGACTACATGGGTGGTGGATTTTCGTCGCCGTAGTGTGGCCTGCGTATGACGTGTGTGATGCGTGATATATCAGCAATTACTACGTTAAAATCGATGCTGTAATCATTCGAAGAAAATGAAGAAATCAACTCCACCACATTGCTCGGGTCAGAAGCCCGAGGCTGTGAAGCAAAATTTGGAAACCAGATTGAGCAAGGTTGGGATATCTAGGTACATACAGAAGTAACTCGTGAATGCGCTGTGGGGATCGAAAGTTGGTATAGAGTGAAATGTAAGTTCAGAGTTGACAAGGAGTTGTATATCCACCCAACCTGTCACGCGCCACAATTCCCAATCCATGTCCTTGGTGTTTCGCCACAAGTCGTCTCAAAGATGTTCAGATGGTATATATACACTGTACCTCAATCCAAGCACGCCACTAAACTCGCTAGGTGCTCCTCTTGCCGCCGAAGGTGACTACCGTAGGTGCTTGAAGCAATCAAAAATTCGGCGAAGGATACTAGTATATAAAAAAAAAATTTGGTCCTTACCAGGTGCTCCATATCAGTGGTGCTTGGGTTTGTTGACGGGAAATGCCTGCGTAGTCTGGCGATGTATGCAAAACTCTATAGAGTAGTTGAAGGAATCCCGTTCGTGAACCTTAATGTTAATACCACTTCATGACATGATGCTAGCAGGAGCTCCTAGAGATGATGATTAAGGACGAGGTGTCCTTTTAAGCCAGAAATTGTGTGTGATAGTTGGTGTTTCGTTGAACCATCGGTTATAGCATACAGTACATGATGTCGCTATACAATAAAAATGAACGTTATACTGAAGTACACATACGCTTTTCGCTTTGCTAACCCATTGCTCATGATATTCCAAACAGAAGCGGTGACCAGGGGTTACGAAGCCCACCCAGTAGTAAAAACAACATTATACTAAAATAAAACGCAAATAAATGATCTCTTTTTTTTTTCAAGCCTCACTAGAGATGTGGGTAGCCTCGGCCTTCTCGTCATGCTGCACCCTTTGCTGGAAGGAGACGGAGGGCTTGAAGTTCATAGAATTCCAAGCACGGCTGACGGTCTCGTAGAGCTCATCAATCTCCTCAAGAGAGAGACCCTTGGTCTCATAGATGAACATGTAGACGAAGAACATGCAAACGAAGCAGCATCCTCCCCAGATGAAGAATACCTTGACACCCAAGTTGGCGTTACCTGGTCCTGAATCGACAATGTATGGGGTAGCGTAACCAATGGCGAAGTTAAGGAGCCAGTTGGTAGCGGTGGTGATGGACAAAGCCTTAGCACGAACCTTGAGAGGGAACAACTCTCCAGTAACGACCCAAGCAACTGGCCCCCAAGAGCAAGCGAAGAAGAAGATATAGAAACAGACGAAGGCAATGAGAACCTGGTTGGCGACAACGGATGAGGTGGTAACACCGACAATGGCGACGATAAATTGGCAAACACACATACCGATAGCACCGAAGAGGAGGAGGTTACGACGACCCATGCGCTCAACCAACCAAAGACCGGGAATTGTGGAGAACACGTTGACCAAGCTAGTGGTGAGACCGATTAAGAAAGGGTTGTGGATACCAGATTGCTTAAAGAAGTTTGTTCCGTAGTAGAAGATGAAGTTGATACCAGTCAACTGCTGGAGTGCCTGAAGACCCATTCCGGTCAAGAGCCTCTTAAGCATGCCACCGCGGATGCAGTCCATATACCCACCAGCAGCCATTTGAGTCTCATACTCGTGATTGGCCTTGATCTCGTTCAATTCCTCAATCAAGACAGGGTGGTCAACTGGGAGCTTTCGGAGACGGCTCATAGACTTGGCAGCCTCATCGTACTTACCCTGCTTGATCAAGTAACGGGGGGTCTCAGGAAGAATGAACATCCCAATGGACAGGATGAGAGCCCAGAGGAACTGGATGGCGATTGGGATCCTGTACGACCCAGAATCCGTGCGGGCGTGTGTACCCTGGTTCGCACAAGCAGCAAGAAGGAGACCGATGGTGATGGCCAATTGGTAGGCACCGACGATGGTACCACGAATCCATTTTGGGGCAGACTCAGACTGGTACAATGGAACTGTAGATATTAGTTAGAAATTATGAAAATTATTGTTTACGGAATTGTAGGTCTTACCGAGAGCAGAGACGAGACCGACACCATATCCAGCAACGAAACGTCCCAGGGCAAAGAGAGGAGTGGCAGTAGCAGCAGTCTGAAAGACAACACCGATGGAGAAAACAAGGCAAGAGGCAATCAGGCCCCATCGGCGACCAAGGAAATCACCGAAGGGAGCGGCAGTCAAGGCTCCGAAGAAGGTACCAGCAGAGAGGATAGAGACGATGAGGGAAGATTCGGAAGAAGTTATGTATGGTTTGCCGTCGTCACCGATATGGGTTGCGAACTCCTTGATCCAGTGGTCCATAGCAAGAATACCTCCAATGGTACCAGTATCGTAACTACCACCGGTCTGTTAGCTGGTGGTCAATTATCATTTCCGCACAACTTGTGCATACCCGAAGAGGATACCACCAAAGGCAACGAATATACCAATGGCGATGGCTGGGCCCGAGGACCCAGCAACATTTTCCGGCTTGTGAATACCAAGCATCTTGAGGCTGGAAGTACTTCGATGTTTGCGTTCGTTGAGTAGTGGAAATATCCCGGATGTAGAAGGAGAGGAGGGGGCACCAGGTGGGAAGGGCAGGATTTATATAACACATCTGACGAGATAGCTTTCCTACACACGCAGGAACTCCTCCCTGACAGCTAACCCACTTTGTAGGATAAGCTCTTGCTGCAAATGAGTTTAACTGTATATTTTGGTGCACAAGCGGAAGCGCATCGTTACCAGCAGCGGCTAGCCTCCTTCCAATTGACTTCTCCAATGCAACCAAATCGCACTTATCCATGTTAATATTAATCCTGCCGTCTGCTCACGTGTGGGAGTAAACAAGGCCAACCATACAACTAACAATCCCCACAAGTGGTGGCGGTTGAATGCTGGTACGCCAAGTACCAGGCCGTTATATTGCCGTTATATTGCCGTTACAGGCAGTCAAGCCTGTAATCTTAGTCCGTGTGCAGGGATGTGATGAGTCTACCACATGTGGAGAAAAATGCAAACTCGATGGTCACAGTGAGAAAAAACATTGTCCCCTAGGTAAGTGGTGTAGTCGTATGCTGGATAGAGACCTGTTCAGGGAAGCCATTTGTTACACTCTTCTCTTTTCGGTATTGGCGCTAACTAAAATTTCTCCGAGGAATGCCCCAATGGCAGTATCATATGACCCGTGAGAAGGAAGTGCTCGAATACCTCCCCATCCCCCACACCTTCTCCACCTACTGTAGTTCTGCGCGATTTTGAATCTGGCATGCCGGAGTCCTCGTCGGGATACTCGCTTAGCTAGCAACTACACATTTTTTTTTTTGTGGAATCACGCTTTATTCCTTCTCGAACCTGCTGTACAACTGTGGGGATTAGCATCACCCCTGTAGTTCTTTTTGAGACCGTATTTACCTTGCAATTTTTGCCCGGAGTATATGTTGTTGCTGAGATTTGTATTACTCAATTGCTCGAAAGGGTAGTCCACTCAAAGGCAATAGTTGACATTAGAGTCAAGCTTTCGCATCACATACACTCCAACTATTTTCGCGGGTCCATGCCGGACAACGGGGGTTGAGTGAAGCACAAAGAAAACCGCGACTAGGGTAGATTTTTTCCCCATAAAAAGTACCCCGGATGAGTGTGGGAAGTGAGGAAATCCGCGGGGTTGCTGGCTCGGTACTAGCGCTCCAGATAGTGATCCAATACCAGACTACTTATCCATGCCTCATAATCAATATCTTGCTTAACAAGGACAGATGAGAAAAAAGTTTCACATTTTGAGTAGACTTTTTTGCTCTATCTTAGGAGACTGGTTCTTAGACATGGCCTGTGGGTGTATGGCAGCAACCTGTAGATTGTTACTGCCCACCCCAGTCGCTAGTTGGTTTTATCCACTCTAGCAGTGGGGTTGAATTCGTCAATTATTAATAACCCTAGCCAATTTGCTCAGGCAAGGGTATGCAGGGGCGCCAGCTGCTCGAGCAGTCCAGTATCAACCAAACCATGGGTATCTGGAAGAGGAGGACAAATATGGGAGCTCAAAGGGTATTAAAAGTATTTGATATGGCCCCATGATAAAGAGCTACGATGTGCGATGGACGCAAAACGCACCGGACTGGTTATGGAGTGTGTACATACCTCAAGACAGACCCCTGGAGTAATTGTGTCGAATATTCGCAATATTTGGGGTTTTAATGTTGCTAGTGGGTTGTGATCAGAAACGACGAACGTGCGTACCCTGGTTGAGGTGTTTTTGTCGTACTATTTTGGGGTTCTCTCATAGCTAGCTCTAAGAATCAGAGCATGTACTGGTACTAGAGAAACTGATGAGTGTTTTGGATACTTATTCAGCCGTGATTTGATTAATCATGGATTGTGGGAGACATTGTTTGGTACCTGCATTAATTAGTATATCAAGGCTCCTGTCAAGTGCTACGCAATTAATCGAGCTCAGGTTATCTCGGGGGGTTCGCGAAACCCGAGAACAACGTGCTCCCTGATCCTGATCAGCTGTCAGCTGGGGTATATTGCTTCTGGGACTGCACCCTCTCGGTGATATTTCCCTGGAGAGCAAGCGTGATGCGAGGTGATGATCAGCACTGTAATCGAATAAGTGTGGCATGCCACCCGAGTACTTGGACTGTCAACTAGATGTACCACTTCCGCTGCCCTAATCTGGGGTCAAATCATCTGCAAGAAGGCGTGGAGCATTGGATGCGGGATGTCTGATCAAAGCTTGACTGCCTTTCCATTGCATGGGTACCGCGGCCTCGGAACAGGTTCTCAGAGAAAATTCCAATAGCTCCAGAGCGGGAAAATTCCCACGCACGATGTTGTCAACTGATATTACTAAGTACTCCCTAAGTAAAGTAGCCTCATGGCCTGGAGCACTCACTGAAAAGGTAACCAGACTATGCACTGAAAGGGATTCTTTGTAGATGGCTTGGGTGACCCAAGACTAACTTGGTGAGGCTGGTGGTTTGTAATCGGCTACATGCTGGAGAAGGAATTACCCAAGTAAGTGCTTGGAATATTTACCAGTTCGTAGTGTGGCAGGAGCGCTTCTCATAGTCAGCTGAAGTTATCCGTGATCTCCTTACCACCAAACAGACTATCTTACCACTGCCTATAATAAATCAGACTATCAGGAAGTATAAACAGGGATGTACACTTCTAATCACAACACAATGACCTGCCTCCACTCCCTGGGGGGGTATATTCCCTGAACCTATAAACCGCCGGACATCGAGCGACGTCCCGCAGGATGCTTGTCACCAGCAACTCTATTCTTTTTCTGAGCCCTTCCCTCAGCTCCTACGGTATTAATATTGTAGCCATCACGGAAATGTATCCAGCTGGTGTCATGATGCAAATGAAAAGCCTCCGAGTCTCACGGTATTTGGGATATACTAATAGCCATCAGATTCATCTAGCAGGGGTTATAAAATATCTACAGTTGGTTCGGCTGAGGTTACCCTGAACTCCGCGTGTACTTCACTACAGCACAACCCATACAAACGAAATCCAGACATTTTTGGGGGGCGGGGGCAAATTATTACCCAGAAATCCAAGAATGGCGATACCTTGTTGGTTGGGAGTCGGGTACAGCTGACCATAAGATAGTGGACACTACCTAGCTGCTGGGGGGGTTGGGCATTCTTGAATACTTTAGGCCACACTAGGGCAGGGTGTGGAGTTACAATGCCAGTGAGTGAATGGCCTCATGGGGTGGAGCACACTGTCCTCTGAAAAGGCCGTATAAACCACTCATATGTACACAGAAAGCCAACTGGACCAGAGCCATAGGCTTCGATGGGCGCGTAGCGGCGTAGCCAACCTCAGAGACCCAAACGCTACAGCTTCAAGCAGATTGTTCGCCTACCCTTGGGCTATGTAGGCTCGCCAGGGGGTTCAGGAGTGTTTCGGGTTGCACTGTGGCTGCTGAGCAGCACGTTGTCCTGGCGGGGTGGTGTTTGTACCTACTTACCTCAGAGGCAATGCAGATTCGAGACTAAAAATGTACTTTCGACCGCCAGTGGGTTGTGCAATCAGACTACTCTCGAACCTGCTTTATTGAAGAGCCGGAGGCCACAGGATTCCACGTACCCGTGGAGCTTATGGACATGGGCAACTTTCTGATATCTGATATAACACGCTGAACGTATGCCCTGAAAGAGCGGAAGAGTCAATCGAAGCAGGCTGAGATATTACCGCCAGAGAAGGAGAACCCATTTGAGGTTACGCTAGAGGACGCAAAGAAGAGCTACCATAAGGGCAATGAGATGGGGTGTATGCATTATAAGAGGGGGGTAAAGTTGCAGTGCAGCACGTGCCGGAAGTGGCATACTTGCAGGTTTTGTCATGATGAGGCCGAGGACCATATTTTAATACGGAGAGAGACAAAGAATATGTTGTGTATGCATTGTGGGAAGGCGCAGCCTGCGCAGCAGGATTGTAGACATTGTGGGGTTAAGAGTGCGAGGTATTATTGTGATAAGGTTAGTTAGTAGATTGCTTTTAGGACGAGTGAGGAAATAGCTGGAGAGTGCTAACTGTGGGAAGTGCAAATTATGGGATGATGACTCGGAGAAAAAGATATATCACTGTGATGACTGTGGGATTTGCCGGATT
>Ga0307514_10005115_pt1 | contig 11857 bp, 12 predicted proteins | sample 16_EM_MG_FD_203088 | JGI IMG/M metagenome (GOLD analysis project Ga0307514, IMG submission 203088) | Populus trichocarpa ectomycorrhiza microbial communities from riparian zone in the Pacific Northwest, United States - 16_EM | ecosystem: Host-associated > Plants > Roots > Unclassified | place...
CCAGGGAATATCTATCTTACCATCTTCTTCACATAATTCATGCGAAGTTAGAATTCGCGCGCAGAGTTCGTCTGGATTTGGAAGTGTAATATCATCCTGAACATTCGCAACAGGTGAAAATCCATGTTATTATTAATTAAGCGCGGTTGAGTCGGACGCACCTCTTGTATTGCAGATATCCAATCCGCATCCTGCGTAATGACCATACTTGCATTGGGGGACTAGAAGAAAAGTCAAATTATTGGAGCCTTCGTAGTATATTTTCTTGCCTTTCCAATCAGATATTTGTTTAATGATGTGGACGGATGCATAATCTATAAAAGAATGAGTCCGGTGCAGAAAAACGTATGAAAAGTCCAACGAACTGATAAACCAAATTGCATTGACGTTATGTGCAGAGCTGGAGTTGATGTCCCACCTGAAGCCGATCCAGTTTTTGACGACTCTCCATGCAGAACATAATCAGAAGACATGAATTCCGACAAACCGTCCTCGTCTAATCGCACTTTACAAGCCGCCACTTCTCTCCAAGCTTTTTCTGAGAAGTTCATGTTCATCGTGCGCACGAAGACGCACTGGTTTTGAAGAGGAGACTCTGCGTCTGTTCTTAAATCCCGTATTTCCACTTCCTGGGGCCCTACTCGCCCATTTCCAGTACCGATGTGTGAGTCCCAAACGTAGTCACGGACAGCAGTGTTGCCGTTACCACTCTTGAATTCGAAACTTACCTTTTCCTCCACGGCACTCGCAAAGGTCGCAATTCCCCAGAAGGAGACTTTGTCGCAACCGACAACCAGACGTATATCTCCGTTTTCGACATCGGAACGTCCGCGTTCAACGATGGCATACTCGTACCAATGTCGGATATTTTTTGCTACATATCTTTCCAAAACGCGCTTGTTGCGTAGATCATGGGAGGTTGCACCTTCTGGCATCATCAAAATTGCACCCTCTTTGGCAAACATCTTGAACATCAGACCTCTTGTCGGAAATTTATGAAATCAGCCTCCTTCGAATCGCTAGAAAAAGGATATGCATGATACGTACGACGAATCGACGTTTCGCGATCTGCGCACGGAAGAGCTTGCGAGGTAATTGTTTGGGCCGAACACGACATTCGTCTCCACATCGTTCTTTATGTCGGAGTATTTTATAGGCGAGAACCCTACGGGAACTCTTCCTTTGTTGATGGGGTGGGTCGGAGGAAAGAAGACATTGAACAAGAAACTGAATTCTCCGGTGCGATTAATGATCCCAACATCCCCGATGCTGATGCCCTTTTTTCTGTATTCTGTGGGGAAGGACATACTTGGCCCTGGTACCCACAGCGGCAGCCCTCGTTTCTTACAGAGAAGGTGATCAACATAGATCTCGAATTCAGCTCTTGGAGTGTGTCCGGTGATGTTATTGGCATTGCGATCGCTCCGAGGTTCTAAAGCGAGGGACACCTTGGCATGAGAATAAAAGACCATGATATCGCTATTGACGCTCACCAGTCTGAGAAAAGTTATCGCCGAGTCAGCGTAAAATTCAAGCAATTGTAGATAACTTGGACTAACTGAGGCATTGGTCTGAGAGGCTTTGGGAGTATGTAAGTACGGGCCCTCAGGATGTGGCACAAACGTACAGAAGAAATTGTTCACGGTAACATTTTGCCCTGTTGTGGCGTTTATAGTTGTGTTCTTCAAACTTGCTTGATGCACAGAACTGAAGACGGTCGAGCTAGGGAAGAATTAGTATTTCAACAATTCACTTGTTTGGTAGGGAATACCTTAAAGTTACGGCTGCTGGCGCGTCCTTTTCTGACCGGGTGCCTAATGATGGGTTGGCAGCACGAGCCGAGCTAAAAACATTTAGTTGAGAGCCCTCTGCCATGGATTATCTCTGAGGGGGAACATTGGAGATCAGAGCTCTGTTATACACATTTGGATATACAGGTTTGCACAGGTCTGACAGCTACGAGTCAAATAAGCTATGTATTCAAAGTTCCACTGCCCTTGATCAAAAATAAATTAGGACCGTTCAAGGTATGGGGAATCATAGCGCTCTGGTGGACAACGGGCTCCTGGATACCTCTTTGCAAAAGGCCAATCCTTCTCAAAAGGATCAGGGACGGTTATCCATTCACCAAGCTTTAAACCGTCACTGCCCAATATGTTGAAAAAGTCGTCGTCCTGAGACTTCTTTGGCATAGGAGTAAAGTTGTTCCAAGTCTCGTTCTTTGCGTTGAAATTCACCCGTCGTACCAGAAGGCACACTGATTTACCACGTTCTTGCCTCGTCATCTGAGAAAACTTTCAGATGCAAACAAGGTTAAGAAACGAACGGGTCACCTTAGGCCAAGTGGTTTGTATAACATGCTCCTCCATGAATGGGAGTTTCTCCAATCCTTTTTGTTCGCGCTCATCCAGAATTGATACTACCCTGGACCTAATTGCCCATGCCGGGTGCGACTGTTCGAGCTCTTGACGCGCCTCCCTCCAAGAATCCACGGCGGATTCAGAAATAACCCATCCAGCAACTTTTAACATCTATGTGTGTGGGGAATATGTGAGAAGCAAGGGTGCAAAATGAAGTACTTATCCAGCCCCAATCCTTTGTTCCCACGTCAGATTAGGCTCGTGGCCTCTGGTTGACTCCTTAGTCCCAAATGTCATTGTCATTGTCCTCTAGACGGACAGGTCATTGGTATAAGATCAGATTATCGATTTGCATGTCGTTTTCAAAAAGTCATGGCCTTCATCCAGCCAAACGGCTACATCTTGGCCGTATGTCTATTGCTCCACGTATCTTTTATACAACTTACATTTACCTTGGTTTAGAACAACGACACTGACTGGCTACACAGAACTTTTGCCGACGCCTTCGAGCGACACCAGCGTCTACAAGAGGTCGATGGCGTTCAAAGAGAGCACAGTCTCTATGGCCCCCAAGCAACTCGCTTGTCGTGGATATATCCCCCTTCCCATCGGTTTTTAGTCAAACCACAAGCACTACTCATGCCAGAAGTTTTCCTCGATGACGACAACATCGGAGATACCTCGTTTTCATCAACTGAGGCAGTTGATGGTGATAACTCGTTTGATTCAATGGGTTGTCATGTTGTCAGCCAATGGCGTGACGTTTTTATCAGGCGAAACCGCCGTGAAGTCGATCTAATTGTTGCTAAGAAACTTCAAGATGGCTTTCAGATTCCACTGACTGTTGTCGAACTCAAACGTGATGACCTTACTTCCGATGATGCCATGGACCAAATCGAGGATTATCTGAAACGCGTCGTGATTCGTTGTATTGCTCTTGACCACGACATTCCTATATATGGCCTCCTAATCCTGGGGGCACATTCCATTCGCATTGTGTCAACTTGGAATTCTAGGGAACGCAGAGTTAAACATACCTATCTGGATACAGCCGGGGGGAGGCTTCATTATGTCAAGACCGACTCCAAAGTTGTAAACGAGTGGCTATTAGGACAGGCAGTTGCTTGGTCGGGTTCTTAGTCGCTTGTTCGCAAACAAGCCTGCGGTATTGGCACTTTAGAATTAGCATGAATGGATACTTTTTGACTATCGCCCTTTAAATGGACGCTACTGCTTGCGTGCCCGAGCGATACTCGCCAACTCGGTGTTCAGACCCTGCAAGTGTTTTCTTCACGATGAATTTTCTGTTTCAGACCCGTACCAGTGGCTAGAAGGGAAAACACAGAACAGTGGACAAAGGTTCGCTCCCTCAACGTCTAAAGATTATGTATCAGGACTGCGTCGACAGTATAGTGTCATTGATCCATAGACTTGTAAGTCGTCGTTGCCCGATTCTGCAGTCTTATATCGCTCACGCGATGCCGCACTTTAGGTTCTGGATTTCTCAGCGAATTTGCGATCCTTATATGTTTCTTTCCTTCGGAATTCATTCTAAAACGTGAACATTAACCATGTGTGAGCGCTATTCTCTTCTAACGAATCATGTCTGACATTTTCATGACATGGGAGTGATTTTGTGATAGTATATTATGTGCGCCACACAAACTTGAATGCGCCGTTAAAGAGAGACCCAATGGCGTATTACCATTGTGACATTGTCTACGCACCCATGTAATGTGAATTGACCGTCTCGAGCGCTGAAGGAGGAGGGTGAACGAGCATCATGAATGGATTTACGGTGTCGACTTTTTCTGAAGACGGCAAAAACGGTGCCAGTTCCTCTGCTTGTAAGTAAGGAGGGTTCAATACTAGAAGATAATTGTCTGAGCCGGTAGTAGCTGAGGACACCCAAGCCTCCGATGCGTGAACGCAGTGCTTTCACTGTGACAATTTTTTCTGGTGCACTATCCGACACACTATGTATGGCCGACGATAGCTACGGTGTATCTTAGCGGTTGGTGTTGCTTCTTGTGTACTGAGGAGGGTTACGCCGTTACTGAGCCGGGCAAGAGTCGGACGAAGTTCGGTCGAACGTATCTGGCAGTGTGGAGCAGAGACGTGAACCTCAGACTCAAAGGGAATCTTAAGACCTGAGTAATCCATATCCAAAAATATTCAGCCTGGAAAATACCATTTCTTTCTGTCTCTGAGCCAGAAAAAGACCCTGACAGGCATGGACGAATAGAAAACTTAGATATACATGTGTCGCGTTGTGGCTCCTGCTCTCATTTCCTTAAACTTTCATCGTTCGGTGTCTGGTTTCAAGGGAAGTGATACTGTTTCTCTGCTATGAATAAGGTTGGTATTGAGAATAAAAGACCATGATATCATGCGATTGACGCTCACCAGTCACCGAGTCAGCCTAAAATTTGAGCAATTATAGATAACTTGGACTAACAGAGGCATTGGTTTTAGAGGCATTGGCAATATGTTAGTATGGGTTCGATCCTGTAGGCAGTGACTAGGCACAAACGTACAAGAGATATTGTTCACGGTAACATTTTGCCTGACGTTTATAGTTGTGTTTTTTAATGTGGCGTGATGCACAGAACGGAAGACCGCGACGGTCACGGTCGACTCAGACCTAGGGAGGATTTAGTATCTCAACAATTTATTTGGTAGGGCATACCTTGATGTTACGGCTGCTGGCGCGTTCTCTTCAACTGACTGGGTGCCTAGTGATTGTCGGAAAAATTGAGTTAGTGCACCCATTATGCGGGTAAATGTTCGTGTCAGTGGGTTGGCAGCTTCAGCCAGTGGTTCTGGAGTCTGGGAGCTAAGAACGTTTGGTTGAGAGCCCTCTGCCATGGATTCTCTCTGAGAGGGACATTGGAGATCAGAGCTCTGTTATACACAATTGGATACACAGGTTTGCACAGGTTTTCACAGGTCATATCTGACAGCTGCGACTCAGTCAAATAAGCTGAGTATGTATTCAAAGTTCCACTGCTCAAGATCATATCAAAAATAAATTAGGACCGTTCAAGGTATGGAGGATCATAGCGCTCTGGTGGGCTCCCGGATACCTCTTTACATTTCTCAAAAGAATCAGGGACGGTTATCCATTCACCAAGCTTTAAACCGTCATGAACTGCCCAATATGTTGAAAACGTCGTCGTCCTGAAACTTCTTTGGAATTGGAGTAAAATTGTTCCAAGTCTCGGTTCTTTGCATTGAAATTCACCCTTCGTACCAGAAGGCACACTGATTTACCACGGTCTTCCCTCGTCATCTGAGAAAACGCAAACAAGGTTAAAAAACGAGCGGCGGGTCACTTGAGGCCAAGTAGTTTGTCACGGTATAACATGCTCCTCCATGAATGGGAGTTTCTCCAATCCTTTTTGTTCGCGCTCATCCAGAATTGATACTACCCTGGACCTCATTAATCATTGCCCATGGCCGGGTGCAGCCGTTCGAGCTCTTGACGCGCCTCCCTCCAAGAATCCACGGCGGATTCGGAAATAACCCATCCAGCGACTTTTAACATCTATATGTTCTGGCTATCTGAGAGGAGCAACGGGTGACGTGTAATTCTCCGACTAGGTATTGTGGCTATCAGGCTCGGACCACTTCCATCAAACTCAGGGAGGCATCTTGTCCATATTCGAAATTGTTCAGCCCTGAAAATTTTCTTTCTCTCTCTGAGCCAGAAAAGGACCCCTGACACATATGGACGAATGGAAAAGTTAAATATACAGCTCTCATATCGGGTTTCAAGAGACGCGCCCAACACTGTTCCTCCGCTATGAATCAGTTGGATGACGTTTCCAAATCTCAAGATGGTCATTGACGGTTGGAGTCGGGCATGAAAGGGCGATGACGACCGCTATGTAACCCTTTGACAACTCTTCAACTTACCATGTCGCACGAACATCGGACATTCAACCAATTCCTCGCCAATTTATGGGATAAGATCACTCGAAAGTATGTGCTTTGGGTACCCATTTGATGTTATTAATGCTCTTTTTGGCAGGAGTGACCCATCTTTAAAGAACGAACCACCTTCGGGAAGTCATACGCCATCGGTCAATCAACTACCCTGGAACGAAAACTGGAAACTAGACGAGAAGTTTTTCAATGACATGAAGAGTTGGAAGCAAAACCATCCCGACTCGACCTTTTTTTCTGTCATGGAAAAAGTAAACAATGCGGTCACAATGGGTCAATCCTTCATCGAGATTATCCCAGATGAGCCGTTCCCAGCAGGTAGTTTAGTAAAGGGATTGGCATATCTCCTGCAGCTCGGCGTGGTACGGCTCATCATCCCTTGTTCACTGATTTGCCTCTGTGATAACTTGTATCTGTATCAAGACAGTAGCTCGAGCTAAGAAAGAAGTTTTCGAATTCACAAACGAGGTCGCAACATGGGTTCAACATATAGAAGCCTCCTTCGGGAGCGGGACATTTACCAAACGTGGACGAGAAAACTTAAAAGACATGCGGTACAGCTTTCCTATTATTGTTTCAATACGCAGTCAGCGCTGATCACTGGAATAGTGACCTCGTAAATGAGATTTGTAAATGGGGATGGAAAAGATTGGTATGAGACCGGGAGATGGAATTCGCGTTTCTGTCACGTTCTTAAATTGCGACATAGAACGATGGAAGGTGGGCATCGATGGTGAACGGCCTGGCTATTGCGGACGAAATCAAAGCATTTCAGGAGAACCTCACTAAAGCTTGGGAACTTCTCTCAGTAAGTCGTATTTTTTGCATAGAAATTTGGACGTTCTTAGTATGCAGGCACTGCAAGATATTAATATAGCTGTCGGAGTGGATGAAATTTTGAACCAAATCAGTGAGGTTAGGACACTCCAAACGTTACAAAATGTGAGCTTCCAATGCGTATTGACCCCAAAATCGAAATTTACTTGACTTGCATCTCAGGCTGAGATATTGGATCACTTGAAAGAAAAACAACTAGCAGAAGAACGCCGGCGATTCCTGAAGCATGCACTTCCCCCCGAAATTGCACTTCGAAGGACGGCCTACGACGACCAAGGGAAACCACCTTGTGACAAGGATACACGCGTTGAAATTCTCAAGGATATTACCGATTGGATGGCTGACCTTTCCGCTGCAAGCCAAAATTTCTTTTGGTTGACCGGGGATCCGGGGTGCGGCAAATCAGCGATCACGGCATCACTTGCGAGACGTTACAAGGACCAAAATGTGCTGTGGGCACAATACTTTATCAACCGGAATGATGCAAAAACGACTGACCCCCGAGTGTATTTCCCTTCGATCGCTCGGCAGATGTCTGAGCATTCCTCTGAGCATTCCTCTGATCAGTCCGTATCCAAGGTAATCTATAACACTCTCAAAGATAAGCCGTCTCTCTTGGATGGAATGACGACTGATCAGGCTCTCCTCCTGTTCGTCGAGGTTGTCCAGGTTGCGTGCGATCTGGATAAGAGCAAACCCGTTGCGATTTTTATCGACGGTCTAGATGAAACGAGTCGAAAGAGCCTTGAAGATACCGCTACAATCTTCTCTGGACTATTCAAGACGTTGCAGCGGCCGAATGCGAAAGTGTTCATTTCGAGCCGAACCGATGACGAGATCACAAGGCCATTCTACCATTCCCTCCGATTGAACGAGGATCATGTGAAGCATATACATCTAGACACGTCGGATCCGTCGTCTCTTGAGGATGTTTCGACATACTTGTCCAGGAACATTCAACGACTCGTCGAAAGGTGGGATCTGAACTGGGAGATATGGCCTGGCAAAGAGGGCTTTGAGACATTGTGTCGTCGAGCGGCAGGACTCTTTATTTGGGCCGTTACGGTTGTCAAGTTCTTTGAGGAGCAACTCAAACGATCCCAAGATGAACGTCTCAAAGAAATGCTGGATGTAATCAACGAGGAAGGCATGGATGATGTTAACAAGCTTTATCACACCATACTGGTAATCACTTACAATTCGGGGTATACCAAGTCGACTTTGGATTGGGAACACGAGAAATTTCGGTGGGTGGTTGGGCTCATAGTCGCCTTGAAGGAGCCGCTTTCGATTGGAGACATTGCAGCACTCCTGGACTTACGACATACACCCGCTTCCAACCCGGTCAACATCTTACATTTCGTAACTAACCTGAGGACGGTGTTGGTCGCTGGGAGCGATGCAATCACTGCGGAGACTATCCCCAGGCTGCATAAGTCGTTCGTTGATTTTATTACAAGTGATCGCGCCGATTCTCAATGCCGGATTGACGTTCCTGTCACTGACGGAGAGATTGTGAAGAAGTGTTTACGACTGGCGCAAAGACTCGGAAACTCTGCAGATAGGGCTTCGTTACCCACATCCATTGTGCGGTACGCTATCAAGAATTGGACGAGACATTTGCCGAATGAAGGGATTATATCGGGAGTGGCGATTGTTGGTGATGATTCTGAGGCATTTTCCAAAATAATCAGTTCTGCTGCCGGCTTGAGAAACGGATTCATGTCGGCGTCCGGTGATTATCAAACTCACATGTATAACCCATGGATAGGCCTTCCACCCCCCATCCCCCCTCAGTTCAGTCACAGCTCTACGATTAGGGGATCAGATTCAGGGTCGATCCGCGGTATTGCTGTATCGCCTGACGGACAACTGATTACCTCTGCAAGTTATGAAGGGACTATCTGTATATGGGACGCCCAATCGCGTCGGCGGGTTGGCAAGCGACATACTGAGTACTTGGAGTCTGTTTGTTTCTCGCCAGATTCCCGCTGTCTCGTGTCTGGAAGCGAGGATCACAGTCTACGTGTGTGGGACTGTGAAACGGGAGAAACGATAGGCTCTCCTCTTGTGGGACATACTGACTATGTAAAGTCTGTTAGGGCAGATGGACGTATCATCGTTTCGGGAAGTGAAGATCATACGATCCGAATCTGGGACTGGAAGACCCACAACCCCGTCGGCTCGCCGATTAAGGCGGGTGAATCTGTTTTGGCTGTTGCTCTCTCTTCCAATGGTCACATTGCTGCAGGACTGGCAAATGGTCATGTATGCACCTGGGATGTCGATACTCGCGATTGCAGCGTAATGAAAGGACACACTGGTTTCGTCTGGACAGTGGCTTTCTCGCCCCATGACACTCGAATTGCGTCGGGAAGCGAGGATCAGACGATTCGTCTCTGGGATGCACAGACTCATCAGCAGATTCATGTACTTCAGAAATACACGTCGTCAATATACTCCGTCGTTTTCTCTCCTGACGGCCAACGGATCGCTTCAGGTAGCGGGGATGCCACTGTCCGTGTTTGGAATTTCAACACTGGTCAACTCATCAACCCTCCACTGAAAGGACATGACAGGGGCGTAACCTGTCTCACTTTCTCGCCAGACGGCCATAATATCATATCAGGAAGCGCTGATCGCACTATTCGCATCTGGACCACACTGGAAAGCAAACAGTGGCCCAAACTCCCGCAGCAAGTTACAGCAATCCTCCTCTCACAACACAGTCACCTCGCCATTCCTTCTACGATCTCGCTGGACGGCAATCCTTCTGTCATCTCCACCTGCTACTCTCCTGATCGCACCCTCTATGCAGCCTCAACATTGGATGGACAAATATCTATCTGGAACACAGAACAAGACCTTGTATGGAAATCAGACGCGTCGGTTTATCCCATCCATCTTCTCCGACTCTCTGATTCTCAGCTTACCGTCTCCGGTCTGGATGGCTCAACGTCGACTTGGGATTTGCTGGATGGAAAACCAGCGCATCCGAAACCAGTCACCCGTGGCCCACAGCTCTTGAACAAATTTACCATGAGTCGATTCGGTATCGGTTCGCCAACGGGGTCGCACCCAGCCACCGACGTTCTTCAATTCATTCCGTTCGATGTTGATGCAGGACTTTGGGCTTATGTGGATGGCAGTTTCGTTCGGTTTGAGGGCAATGATGAGGAATCTGTTACCATTATCAGTGTCCGGAACTTAGTCAGTAGGTAGCATTGTAATACCAGTCCGTTTCTTCCACATCATAAGTATGACAAAAGTTTATATATAAATGTACTATAATGGATAACACCTATTTACCACCAATACAAGATCTCAACTGACGAGGTAAAAAGTCATGCATATTGTATTTAGTCCAAAACTGCATGCACTTTCTCTTTCAACGCACCCTTCCTTCCTCGTTGCGTTGAAGGACAACCCTGTCGGCTTAAAGGAAACAGAAATTGGATGATAACTTATCGTGGCTGAGGATGGAAATGCATTGGTGATGAGTGGGCGCGACATCTTCATCATCATCATCGTCTCCTCCATCTCCACCTCCACCACCTCCACCACCACCACCACCACCACCACCTCCACCTCTTTCCTTGTCCTGTCGCAACTTCTCCACATATAAAAGCGTGACGAGAATCAACTCGATCATATGTTCGCCCTGAGGGAAAATTTCAACTGATGCAGGACGTTCCTGGGTGAAAAGCCCCTGCCGTTGTTTGCAGTGAAATACGGCGACTGGGGTCTTTGATGGGTCGTTCAAGAAGAGCTGCCATATATAGAGATTAGAAATATTCAAAGTATGGTATAAGTAATCCGTTACCCGGCAGGTTTTCCGATGCACCTTCCAGACATATTCTCTGCCATTCGGACCAGAGAAAGCCCAATGTCTAGGGGGTTAGTTTCACGGTGTCAGTTTATCAAATACTGTGCATATCCCTCCACGTACTTCGCAGTGAAGAAAGACCCAGTTTTCCAAAAAAACTGCTTCACATTTTTATATTCACCTCGATACTTGATACGCGTTTCTTTGAGATCCCTGTGAAACCCTCCAATAGGTTCGAGTGGGTCAAGGCGTAAAATCGTGATGTCAATCCCAAAGTGGAGCTTGCCAAATAGTGGGACAGCTTTGAAAAGAACCTGGTCGCCGTCTTTGTTGTAGTATTCGCTGTCCCAGGGCGATTCTGAGGATAGTATGAGATGCATGGTGCGAGGTGCGTAATGGCCCTGCAGGTATCCTTTTATACACTTGGTTTGCACAGCACCCCGGTGGTGCAAGGAAGGACTGATGTCATGACGTGAACCGCCATTCGACTACCATTGCAATCCTGGGCGCTTGGCAAAAATTTATTGCTGCGGTTGGAAAAGGCAATGTCAGGAAGAAAATTTGCTGCGAGCTGATCCTCTTCGTCGACGAAACGATGACTTCAGCCATATATCTGCTTCCACGTCTTTAACCACTTGATGTTCAATCTAATTTCGGGTATGCTTTTGGTGATAGGTGGATTTGGACAGAAGATGGCACGGGTACATCACGAGATTAGATTAGATGGACCAGGAAAGTTCACGTAATGAGGATTGTTCACGTGCCAGATGTACTGTACCATTTCGTTCACTTCAGCCAGGGGGGGGACAGGGGACAGCATGGCCGAACTTTTGCATTCGGCCACCTTCCTTATTTGGTAGTAATATAACCTATATTAGGAGAGTTT
>Ga0307514_10005116_pt1 | contig 11854 bp, 11 predicted proteins | sample 16_EM_MG_FD_203088 | JGI IMG/M metagenome (GOLD analysis project Ga0307514, IMG submission 203088) | Populus trichocarpa ectomycorrhiza microbial communities from riparian zone in the Pacific Northwest, United States - 16_EM | ecosystem: Host-associated > Plants > Roots > Unclassified | place...
CCCAACCCCCAATGATTCTCAATCTCACTCACTCAAAACGAATAAGCCTGAGTAAGTATCATCTCATCGATTATCAGTGATGTCAGTTGCTCATTACCACCGTTCCCATTCTCACACTCCTATTCCTATTCCTATTCCTATTCCTATTCCTATTCCTATTCCCATTCCTATTTCCCATCTCTTACTAAATGTATTCGCATAACACAATTCGAACCTAAGCCAGAACCACATCCACACAAAGGAGCGAAAAGAGAAAGATACTTAGAAAAAGAAAGAGGAGGAAAGCAACATGTATAAATTCCTAAAGAAAAAAGAGCTGACCCTCATTATCTCTTATCTCTTGGTAACATCACATCGACCGCCCTCTTGGGCCAACTCGGCATGTACATCTAGGCAGAGAACTTGAATCGTGAAGTGGAAGAGTCAATACCAGTAATACCAGCACTCCGGGGGGTCACCTACAGGGCGTTAGTAGAGTAGCCTTGCTGGAGTAGAAGGGCGGGAAACTAACATTCTTGCGCCTGTAAAATGTCGTAAAGTCCTGTAAAGTGTACCGGATTTTCTTCCAATCCTGCTGGGCAATAGCACTTGAACCCCTCTCAGTCAGCCCCTATCATCCTGGAAGTACTAGGCAAAAAGACTTACTCCTCAATGCCCTTCAACACCTTCTGCGCCTCCTGCGGGCTAACACTACCTGGGGGCAGCAACTCCAAGGTGTTCTTGATCCAACCAGCAAACCTATCCGGAACCAACTGGACCAACGCCAATATCACTCCACTTGCATCCGGCACACAGTCCCTAGGAAAGGAGTACATCAGCCCGGAGGTGACTGCCTTTGTCAAATTCTCACCCTCGGTAACAGCAATCCTCTTGATCGCTGCCTGGACTTCTGGGTGTGAAGTCGCCGCTGGAGTACTGATTGAAGAGGGCGCATTAGACCCCTCACCGTACATAAGCAAGTCACGATAAAAATGTAAGACTGCAATCAATGGCTCGAACTTTTCGAGATTAAGAGATGTGAGGCCAGCTTCGAAGATGGGCTGAAGGAGGCTGGATGTGAGCAGGCGTTGAGGATGGAACATTATACCATCGTTCAGCAGGCGGAAAAAGTCTTCGATAACTACAAAATCTGTCAGAAAATCGAAGCAAATCTGGTGGACATATGAACACACCATCGGGAATCTCCTCCGGGCGCTTGCCGTTCATTATCCTAAACATGCTCAAGCACTGGCGTTCCAAGAAGTTATACACCGCCGACTTTGTAGCTTCATCGACCAGATCATCATCCACAAACTCCCGTACTACTGCTCCACTGACCCACAAGAAACATCCTTGCTCTGACTTCTCAAAACATACAACAAGCTTCTCTGCCAAGGTAGGCAATAGTGGTAGCATATCTGTCCTGTAAGAAATCAGCATCGTTCTCCAGCATCTTGATATCCTCTCGCATATGGGAGAAAAGTCGGTGAAGGTTTCCAAAATCTTTGTAAGAATCGGGAAGATCTCGCTCCAGTAAGTAATCATGGGGTTAGGATGTCCTGGAAGAACATTGGGCCTCACAACAGACACGAAAATTGTCAAGAGGTGAACATAGTCTGCAATCCAGAGGGTCAGCTCCCTGTGGGCAGGGTAGTGGAAGCTAACTCTATCCGTATACTCACCAGCAACTTCACACTTGGTGGCGTCGTCATGTGCGGTTTCCGCCTTAACCATCAATCTCTCCACTATTGGTTGACAAAACAACTTCAACGAGTCGTAGACCTTGTCCAGTGGCTGGGCTGCAACGACGTGTGCAACACCATCGGTAATATCGTACAAACTAGGCAGTGGGAGATTGCCAGAAACGTGCTCATAAAACACATGGAGCTGCCCAACATGATTGACGAGTAATTCCCCACAGTCTTGGCAGAAAAACTTCAGCGCCATAGCAGCAGCCTTACTAACCTCCTTTGACCCGGTCTGGAAGCCGCTAGTGATGTAGTTGAGCTGCGATTCCAGGTATTCGGGATGCCTGGATGTCCACTCTGTGTATCTGCCTAGCACTAAGGTTGCTGCAAATCGGACCTTTTCATGCTCAGGTAGCTGGATAAGGACCTGCATGATTTGCGGCAACACCTGGTTCTCATACGCAGGAACCATCCTGCCCATTGCCCTCATGCTGAACAAAGGAGCCTCCAACTCTTGCCAATTGGCAACCTGGCCAGTGGGAGTCCTAGTACCATTGATCGAGTATGTCTGGAGCCACCTCTGCACCCTCGAAAAAGCCTTGGAAAGACAATCAGCGGCTCCCACTACTTCACAACAGTCCTTCAACACATCCCCCATGCTATGCCGGAACTCCCTAAACTTCTCCTCGGCTTCCTTGTCGCCCTCAAACAAATCTTCAAGACTGGCATCACCTTGGGGATACTGTAGATGGTTGATCATGATGTTCACCAAACTAGAATAGATATCTGCCAGCTGAACCCGGGCCTCGATGTATTTTTCCAGGACCAAGTAATTTTTGAGTTCGTACCAGAAGTTGAACGTAAGGTGAATAACGTCTCTCTCCTTATCTCTAGCAGCGCATTCCCTAATTGCCTCCACTAGTTTCCTAAACTCAACCGGTTGGCGAGCAATTAGTACCACCCAAGCTTCTCCGGCTTCTGCAAATATGCGTGTATATCCTTTGAAGACATCTGCGTCGACGTCTTCTGCGGCAGCCGCTTCAATCTTTGGCTGTAAGCTAATAACTCGTGGATACAAGACTTTGATGACGTCTGCACATTCATCAACATCCCTGGTTTCTCGGAACATTGCGCAGAGACAATCAACGCCGGCCTCAAATGTAACCTCGGAATCCAAAGCAGCTTTTGCTACATCCATCAATGGAGTAGCAGCAACACTCGATATTGAAATTTCACGCAACCATGATGTTAGACAGGATATCAAGGCAGGTTGTGATGCGGCGTTAGCTATTGCCAGGTCAGCATAAGCCGTTGAGTTTTCTAGGCGGGAGAATGGTACGTTTGGTCTGAGCGTAGTGCACAAGCAATTCCAAGACCTGGTCGGAATTATCATCAAGTAACTCCTTGGTGCGGGCATCCAGCTCATCCTCCTATTACACCCTTTAGTCTGAGATCACAAATATCTGTTTTCCCACAGGTACTTACCGACAAGCTAATTTTCCTACCCTCTGTCACCTCCTCGGGCAGGACCGTCAAGAACTCGAGCAACGTGAGATCGACTCCCAATGTACCCGCCACAACTGGTATTACGTCCTTCCACTCCAGCATCTGTAGAGCTAAACCTGCCAAACAAACACATAGCTGCGTTCGTATAGGGCGCCCCCCTGGTATCGACTGATAGGCAAGAAGCAATTTGAGTACAGAGTCTCGAAGCTCGGGGAGGAATCCCCGCGGGAGTTGATGAATGTCGTAGGTAACCTACAGTGAGTTAGCGTTTATCGAGAGGTCACAGGTTTGATGACCGTACCTTCCCCTTCAGTGTCGTAGCAGCAAATAGCCTATCTCCAAGTGTAACGGTATTTGATCCTAGGATAGTATGTGTAATGCTCCAAGCCTCGGGCTGTATTTCGAAAGATGGTTCGATGAACTCAAGTCAGCCTGCTGAACGTCCCCTGTTCGTCCAAACATCAAACCACCCCTAGTGCTCATGCACACAGAAATGGCCATTCCTCAAAACACCCCGCATTTTGAAGCCCCACTGTTCCAACCTCAGGCGAGCGAATACATATGGCGGCTTTCGCAAAATTGCATTGTGCTCCTTTGAGCCTTTCCTCGCTTTTGTAAAGCTCGGGCACAAACACAAGAAATTTCCAAGGCAGCAAATAAAGAGGACACTGAGTAAGGCTAACCGACCGATTTCTGAAATTGCTCGAGATATTCGTGAGCTTGCTGCTTTTGTGATGCTTCGGCGCTGCTCTGCATTGTTGCCAATGCAGCGAGCACGGGCGCAAAGGCTTGTTCGGCAGTAACGCCGTTAGGGGAGGCCATTGTGAGATCCGATCTATTAGGTGTTGCTATTTTTCCTGCTGTTTGTTGTATCAGTTGGTGGGATGATGCTTTCTCAGGGAGATTCCAAGGGTAGATGGAGACGGGCTCTAGACTCGAGGGGTATCTCGGTAACTTAGAAGTAGAAGAACAGGAAATGGAAGGTATGGAGGGAGAGATTTCGTACCAATCGTGGTTCTAGGGTCGTAGATTCTGTAGAGGCTATTGTTGATTGATTCCCTAGTAAGTAAAATAATAATGCGAGGTGGGGTGGGTTCACTGTGCTGTAAAACTGCTCCACGCCAAGCCTGGCATACAGACCAAGAGCCGCAAGAAGTCTAAAAATGAAGTGACAGCGCAAGAGGTCTGATTCTTATACATAAAGACCCTTACAGAAACGGGGCACGTCATAGTCTCGTGACGAGGCGTCTGGGCGCGGAGTTGGAACGGCTTTCTTGTAAATATCTCATGCCGGTTCATAAGTAATGCTCCGCCGTGATTCAGTAAGTATCGGAACCAGCATAGGACTAATCGGAACCATTATCCAGGTAGGAAATGATTGAAGGAGCCAAGGCGATTTCAGGGTAATAACACATCTCTGCTACTCGTATTTTATTGTAATTCTAACATTAAATAGTTTCCTAGTCTGTCAGGCAATGGAGAATAGTGTCCTTCTTTTGAGGATTACATCAACTGGTACAGGGGCCAGTAATCGAAATAATATTGCTTGTACCCACTCACTGTCGCTATGTGATCAAAATATTCTGGGTATCGTGTTGGAGATAGCGGGGGCATAGCAGTTGCTAATGTTTTCTTGGAACATGCTGCATAGTCAGGCATTGAATTCGATAATAGACCCAGCGGTTATTTGTTTTATCTAGCTAGTTGCTTAGTAAGTTAGGTAAGGAACGCGCTTCTACACTTCCATACCCATTGCACTACCCCCTCTTGTGACGACGAAGTCAGCAGATCCTTACATCACGAAAACTTGCCTGTTCTCAATCTCAACAGCAGTCCGACCGTCCGACCCCTTCACCACCACTACCACAACAACAGATATGAGCGGCCGTACAGGAGGAGGTGGAGGGCGTAAAGTCCTTCTACCGCCCATCAACTTCATTTTCAAGCTTCTCCAGCAGCACTCGACCGTGCAGATCTGGCTCTATGAACAACTTCAAATCCGAATTGAGGGAAAGATTAGGGTACGCTATACTAGAGTCCATATGGTGCATGAACACCAGCTAACTACCGGGTTATTTTTAGGGATTCGATGAATTCATGAACCTTGTCATCGACGACGCGGTGGAAGTAAAGCTGGCCACCAAGGAGGAGGGTGAGAAAAGACGAGAGTTGGGTTTGTGAAAAAGTCCGCACCTTTTCTTATACACACTAACATGCTATCTCAACTTTGTTAGGCCAAATATTACTCAAGGGTGACAATGTATCCTTGATACAGAGCATGCAGTAGTTTCTCCACCACATACCACCCAATGTCACTCCGACCCACATTCCAGACCTATCATGATATCACCATTAGACACCTCAATACTACAATCCTAGTACCTTAACAGCAGAAGGGGAGGAGCGGTGCGAGAATTGTTGAATAAGGAGACGACCGTAGGGAGAGAGGGAGACAGGATTCCCTGTTCCCTGTGTAGAAAATCAGGGCTTTACGGGTTTGACGCATTATTAATATATCATGACACTGTCTCGAGAAAGGCATTCTTAGGATATACAAAAGAATGTAACGGTATAGCCTTGTGTAGGCTGACTGCATCACATTTCGAAAAGTCACTCCCTATGTATATGCTTATATTTTGATATTGCTGTGGTACATGATCCACGCAGCGCCTACTGCATTGACCTCCCTGGTATCATGCCCACTATTTACTCTCATCAACCACCCCACTCCTCCTAATCACCCTCCCATCCCCCGTAACCAGAATATCCACCTCCCAATCCGTCCCATCCACCGGCACGCTCCCTGCTTCAAAAACCTGCTCCTGCAGCGCTGCCCCTACCAACACTGGCAACCCTTTCTCCCTGCCCACCTGCTCGAAGTACCTTGCCAACCACACATCGTAGTACCCCTTCCCATGTCCCAATCTCCTTCCATCAACTCCAAAAGCCACTCCAGGAAGAATGACTAAATCCAAACCTTTCCTATCCTGGAGACAGTTCTCGCGCGAGGAAACGGAAGTGGAGGGAATACTCGGAATGCCCCAGACGTCTGGCGGGAGAGTGGAGAAATCCTGGAGAGAGTACAGAGAGAGCATATCCATTTGTGAGGTGGGGGCGGGTTTTCCATCAGGGGGAAGCGAGGAGGGGGTGGTGGTGGGAGCGAGACGGTGGATATAAGGGATGAAGAGGGATTTCCCTGCCAATGTCAGAAAATGGCACGGCCTACGAAACTGGTGATGAAGGTGTCATACCTCTCTTGAAAGCATCCTCTACCAAACCCGCGGTTTGTAGCTCCCCCTTTGGCATGCTCAGGTAGACACTAATCCGCTCTGCCCTCTGGTATTCTGGGAGGGACGTGATTGTTTTGGTCCATACGGATGCTATCAACCGTCCCCAAGGGAACATCAGCACATAAGGCCTAACTTTGGTTCTGAAACCAGCCAGAACTAGGATATATCTGCGAGAGCACGGCCCGAGTATAGAAACTGAGGCATCTTTGCCTTCCTTGAATCATCTAGTAATGCAACGGACAATGGGCCTGAGTATACATGGCATCTGTTGGGTATATCTAGATACAAAAAAGACTAGTAGCTTAGGAGCTATCTGTCGATTGATCTCAGTATCTAAAACAGCTTACACTGGGACCTAATACTTTCCCCCTCCAAACATTTCAACGTCTCCTTCACCACTTTCCTAAATGCCTTCTTTGCCGCAATAGCTGTCGCTACCGTCATCGGGATCTGTGATGGGTTGGTGTCCATTTGACGATATTCCATGCGATATTTGCAAGCTCCCTTGGCTAGTCTGTCAGAATCTGCAACCTGCAGTCCCTCAACTAGTCTCGGCACCGCTACCTTTTTGTGTAGCTCCCTTAACATGTAACAAGTCATATGCCTAGAACATAGAGGATATCGCCAAGAATAGCTTACAACAGCCATATATACACATTGGACATCAGACTACACCTTGATGCTTTTCTTTTCCTTCTAGTTACCAAGATACATGCCCACGCAGAGGCATATAATCAATCGATGCGTGTGCAATCCCCAATAGTTGAAACACCTCTGTAAACAAATCCCCAATCATTTCCCATAAACCCATATCCTATCTGCCATGACCCATGACCCATTGCAGCATTTCCCTAAGCAACCACCCCCATCTTAAACCCCCTCCCCTCCTACGTGGCAAAAGAAAAGCAAGAGGTGAAGAGAAGGAAACTGAGAAGTAGTATACAGGCTACCGATGGAGAAAACTAATAGCAGTTGATCTTGAAATAGAAGGAGGTGAATGATAGCCAAAGTGTAAAAAAGACTCCTGTCCTCAGAAACACAAAAAGAGACTTAAAACTCACCCACTAGTGTGGCTGCAGCAGACCACCAGAATTTTGAAATGAAAGAAGAAGAAATCTTTGCTACCCATAACCACAACCTGTATAGGAAACAACACAAACTCCAGAATTCGAGGAATAAGCTGAATCCAAAACCAAACAAGAAAAATGAGCCCAACCCTATAAGTACGATGAAAGAAACCCCAAACCAAGAGTTTAAAAGAGTGAAACCATGTAGAAGATCACCACCCAGATTACGATAACAAAAAGCAAAAAACGAAGACGTATGGTTTAGTTGAACAAGACGTCCCTAAGAGGAAGATACTCTATGACAAGAATCAAGCAGAAGTAGTTGGAGAAGCTGCATCTGCGCCTCCTTTATTCGGATTCATTGAAGCCTCTTCGGAAACGGCCGACATCATCGATTTCTTATCATTATGATCCACTTTCTTCCTCCTGCCGTATTCACTGAGGCTCAATTTCTTGGGCTTTGCTGGAGTCGGGGTGGAGTTCATCTGAGACGCTTGTGGGGAAACAGCTGACAGAGCTAATGTGGGAAGATTGGTATTAATTACTGAGGAGCCTGGTGGGGATTGTGTATGGGCTCCTGGAGTAGCTGGTGGAGGTGATGATGTCAAGGGCGGCATTGGAGAAGGTGTTGCAGGGGCAGTCGGGAAAGGTCCAGCGGGCATCTGAACCTGTAGTCCAACCTGCCTGCCAGTCGCGATTGGTGAGCAAGGGAGATCTATTGTTGTTGACTTGGGAGAAACAGGAGGAGTTCGTTTATTGTCCATGAGCCGTTCTTGAAAAGGGACATCAGTGGATGACGAGTCAGCAAACGTATCAGTAAATGCTGGCACTCGGGGCTGCGTAGGAAGAACCGGTTCCAAATGTGTCACATTGGATGGGGATACACTGGTCATGGGAGTCTCGTCACTGGGTTCGGGAGGAGTGTTTACCAGCTCTCTCAGCCCGTCTTCCATGGGTATGTCTGTCGTATCCATCTGCTGGGGGGACTTATATGGTACTGAGTTGGCATTGCGTTCCCGGCCCAGCCTTTTCTCTTTGCATGATCCAGTTGGGCTTGGGCAACTGTCAGAGATCTCGCTCTGTTTTCGTTTCCGTGATTCGATTAGGGCCGCCGCCTGCTCTCGTTCGCGCAACATGCTTTGCATCAGGCGCTCCTTCATGGACACACGAACAGGAGCCGGTGATGCACTAGCAGTCGGGGTACACCACCAAGCATCAACACATTCATCAGTCTGCATAGCACAATCGACATAATCTGGTTTCTTGATCCTTTTTATCGGAGTAAGAGGTGGCTGCATCTGGATCCGTGATTCATCAGACAGGGGATCAGGAGATTTTCTTTGTGGTAAATTTAGAGCCGATATATTGCAACCATCTTTGAGAGATGGTAAAGGTGAAACGGCTGTCGGCGAGCCTTTGCTCTTTCGTGCAGCTTCAGCTTTGATCGTGGGCTCTGAAGTGGTGACGGTGGTGGTCGAGACACTAACAGTATTATTCCGTTTCCGTCGTTTATTCCCCGCTGATTGGTCACCCTGTTCGATTTTTTTGAAACGGGATAGGAGTCCTTGCAATTTGCGAGCATCCCGACCACTCATCCTGCCCTCGATGTGCAACTGAGGTGACAAATCCCGGCTCAGTGATTTACTTGAGCGACTGCCATCCTCACGATCTGGGCTAATTTGGCGCTCCGGGCTTGCTTGATTCGACCCGGGTGTACTCTGTGTACCCCTGGAGCCCCGCCTCGTCCGCGTAAGTGATTTTGAAGGAGATGGTTCTCGTTTCACCTCCGTCTCGTACTCTTTTAGCTTGACAAACACACATTCGTCCTTATCCACGCAAGCACATTCCCCTATCTCTTTGGTTAATGTACCCGCAAAAGAGACGGCTTCTTGATAGTCGTCATCATCCAGCTGTTCGGCTGGTATCCCGTGAATTATTTTTTGTAAGGAACGGCAGAAGTCCCATTCCCATCCAATGGTCAGTGCGCTTTCAGCCTGAACCGTCTCCGTGGCGATAAGACCAAAAGCGACTTCTGTACCATCAATGATCAATGTCGCAAGTGTGGTATTCGGCCGGCAGCTTCGCCTGACGAATCGAGCAAGCGAACCAAGTATCCTGGAATCGATGCATATTGGTTGAGAAGGGTGGAAAAATACACAAGGTTTGGGGTGCCTCAACAGATTGAATTGATTGATAGCATCAGTTCTGTACGATTCCTTGAAGTTGATTTCCCCTTTACACAGGGCCACTAACTGTCCATACTGACACAGGTTATCAACAGTAATGAAATGCTGCGATGGCGAGTAGGCGTGCGAGTTGCCAGGGAGACTGATTACGGAGAGTCCAGGAAGTAGGGAAGGAATGTCCTTACTGGTGAGCCATCTCACTGTTTCATCATGCGATGAAGTTATAAGTTGACTGACAAAATTTTGGACCTCCTTACTTGCATAATGGTCTTTGCCCTTGGTGATGTCTGTAAAATCGTACCTGTAGAGTTGTGGCTTCTCTATGTCTGTGTCACTTTCGCCTTCAAAGTTTCGATCAGTTGCCACCGTCATCGCGGGGCTCGGAGCATTTGAGGTGACCCCAACCGGAGTACCAAACATGCCATTGACAGGTTCAACAAGGTAGTTGGTGTTTGGTTCAGCTTTCGCTGAAACAGAGGCACGGGTTGAGCCTCGTTTTCGCGACGAGGTGGATTCCTTCCATGTCGTTGTTTTCCCAGATGTACTAGGTCGGTCTGTCAACACAGAAGGTCCAGGAACACTAAGCAGCGAGGTTGATGAATCCTTTTTCCGTGATGGGTTGCTGCTCGAAGTGGATTTTGGCTTTTTTCGATGTCGCTTCTCCTCACGATCAACTTTTTGCTGTTGGTAATCCCGAGCTCTCCTAATGTCGACAGGGCGTGGACGGCAATTGGGGCACTCATACTTTTCGGGCACAGCGTTATGGTCAATGTCAACACAATAACCGTGCTGCCATGTGTCGCATTGGTCACACGCAATGGTAAAGCCATCATCGTGATGGAAGCCACAAATGCATTGAATCTCTGATGAATCGCTGGTGTTATGGTCCAGTGTGAAGGGAGTGTAAGAGTGTGGCGATGGCACGTTCGTCGAATACACGGATGGGTTGACGATCATTATCTTTATCAAAGGCCCAGGTGTGGCTTCCTCAACTATGGTAGATTCTTCAACAGTTGAAACCTGGTAAACTCATATCGGAAGTTCGAAGGTGCAAGGGAGAAGTTGATCCAAGACAAATCTAAGATCCGGGTATTCCGGGTCAGTCAAGAGTTCGACATTTCGACGTGGGTGGTTGCAAATGGGGAATCCGAGTAAGGCCCGACGACAGTCCTTGATTGACGACAAGGGAAGGGAGCTAGCTGACCTTTTGCACGAAAGACTCGTCAAGATTGATCTTCAATCCACCGGAAAACCAGATGATAGTCGTCAAGTAAATGGGAGCAGCGAGGATAGATGATGAGTGCTAGGGCTCCCGATACCACTTGAGTTCGGGCACGACGTTGATTGCGTTTCGGTGTTTCTCGACTGGAAGCTGAAGATGGGCCGGTGATGGCCAGCCGAGTGACAAACTATAGACGGGTTAGAGATTCGGCAGAGCAGGGACCCTTGGCGTTATGACCTGAGGCGTGAGAGAGTTGTGTTAAATGGAAGATTGGAGGATGGGTTGGTGAAAGTTCATAAGGCAGGGTGGTGTTGACAGGAGCCGGTGGGAAGGGGGAAATGGGGAAGGAAGTAGAGAGAGCGAGAGAGAGGAGAGCGAGTCGACCGGGTAAGGCTAAGCCACAATAGGAAGGGGGACTAAGGAACCATCCCCTCTGGAAAGAAAATTACTTACACAGGCAGCTATGGGCTTTTCATCCCTTAAGCGGTGTACATAATGAATAAGTATGTGAGCACCTCCGAGTGGGCCCAACTGGCGCACTGTACTCCGTGAGTTTGCGCTGCCGGGGACGGCCGACTGAGGGCTCTGCCATGCTTGTTCAGTCGTTTGCAGATGGTGTCTTTTTTGGTTTCAGCAGACATGGTTGAGCAGTTATGGGAGATGCGAATGAGGATGGAAGAGGCCTGTTGGGAGGAGAAGTGGAAACATGGAGCTGAGAGGGGGTGGGAGAAGTTGGCTTCGGGAAGAATATAGAGCCATGGACTTCCAGTGAAGGGAAAAAGTGGGTGGAAAGCAAAGCAGGCAAGCAAGTGAGTGTCGAATTCGAACACGGGACGGCTCCGCTGTGCTCAAGAAGGGTAAGGGTAGAGTGATACTTTAGTGGGAGGGGGGTGAGCAACGAAAAGGAGGGAGGGAG
>Ga0307514_10005118_pt1 | contig 11848 bp, 7 predicted proteins | sample 16_EM_MG_FD_203088 | JGI IMG/M metagenome (GOLD analysis project Ga0307514, IMG submission 203088) | Populus trichocarpa ectomycorrhiza microbial communities from riparian zone in the Pacific Northwest, United States - 16_EM | ecosystem: Host-associated > Plants > Roots > Unclassified | place...
TGGATATTTTAATATTGATGTCAATATCTCAGAATGTAAGTCTATAACCTAATATTAGGGAAAATTGTTGGAAAAATAAATTTGGGACCCACAAATAACTTAAAATTGGTCCCTGAAATTTTTCAGAATCTTATGAACTAGTTTAGTGCTTGTTTGGATACATATTAAAATAAAAATAAACTAAAGCTAAAGGAAAAAGCAGCAATGCATATTTATCAAACAAACTTTTAGCCTAAAATTAGAGGCATTGAAAATGCCTTAAGATAGTATTTGACAAACAAGCCTTAAGAATCAAAACATAACACTTTTTCCTTAGAAAAAATGGGTTGTGCCCAACACGCCCATAGGTTTGGGTTGGGCTTAGCCCAACCACATGGGCTGGGCTTATTGGGTTTAAAGACCAAGCCCATATGTACAGGGTGAGCTCAAGCCCATCCCAATCTGATTTTGTTGGGCCGATAGACGTCCTAATAGATTTTTTTATAGAGCAAACTCAATCACGCGGGCTAGGATGGAGGCCTAACCTTATTTTTCTTTGCCACTTGCCCAACCCAGTGATTGTTTCTTTTGGCAAAGAAAGTTTGCCAGTAAAAAGGAAGTAATTATTCATGTATTCCAAGCACAACTCTCATGAGAAAAAAAGGAATAAATAAGTTACCTGGCCTGGGGTTGACAACTTCTTGGTGGTGGTGGTCTCGTTATGGTGTGGTGGTTCACGATAGAGGCTAATGATGCTGGTATGGAGGTGGAGAAGCTATAATGAAGACTCATGGTTGAAGCTGCTGGGAGGGAAGAAAGACAGTGATGGAGATGACATTGTATGTGTAAAGAAGAGTGGTGGCTTTGTGTATGTGTGATAGGTTTCAGTTTCATAGGAAAATGTAAAGAAAAGAGGTGTTTAGCTTTGGTTTTTCCTCTGGTTTAGTGTAGAGGTAGGGTGGTTCCTTTTTCTCTTTTTTTCTCTCTCTCTTTTTCCCTTTCATTTGCTTCGATTTTTCTTCTTCCTCCCCTCTTTCATGGCTGCCCTAAGGTTGGTATTTAGAGGGGGTTTGGGGATTGCTAAGGTCTTAAGCTGGTAAGATCATCACGGTTGATGATCAAGCCTTCATCTTGGCCATTGATTCTGGCCCTTCAAAGCTGCCTCTCAATACATTGCAACTGCAGGTTTTAATATGTTGCTCAAGTCGTGCTCTTTGTTTATCATGACAGAGCTTCAATGAGGTCAAGACAAATTAAAAAAAAATGGCATGAAGGCCAAGTTCAACATCATATGGGTGCAAAACAGTATTTTTGGTCTTGTTTGGTGTGGGTAAGAGAGAGAGAAAAGGTTTGAAAGGTGGCATCAGAGATAGTCTCCCCTAGTTCTCTTAAGGGAGATGATAAACAGTGTTAGAGGACATGTCGACTGACACTTTTTTTTTTTTTTTGTCTTGGGTGTTGATCAAAACGACATAGTTTTGAACCAAAATACAATTAAAACACTGTTCATTTAAATAAAACAGCACCATTTTGGCACTTATATACTAAATTAGGTCATGAATCTCTCTTTTAATTTTAGTTCTCAATCTTTGAATTTGTTTAATTAGGTCCTCAATTGAATTTTGATTTCAAGAACTAATTCAATTTTTCCCTTGCAAGATTTTAAAAAAACCCTTTAATTGACTTTCATACTTCTAGTTTCTTTAATTTCACCCTTATTTTCAATCGAATTTGGTCCTTGATTTCGCGCGTCTTTTGCAAAAAGGTTCTTAGTCTTGAATTTCTTTAACTTGACCCTTAATTGACCCTCAAACTTTGATTTTCTTGTAATTTTACCCCTGATTTCATTCGACTGAGCTTGTAAAAATTAAATCTGGTCCTCCAAAATTTCAATCTTCTCAATTAAGCTCAAATTAAGTTTCCAAACTTAATTTTTCACCAATTATGTCCTTTAAAAATTAATTTGACCCACTAAAAGTCTAGGTAAGACCTTGCACTTAATCGATTCTTTTAATATGACCTAAATTAATTCTTAAATTTAATTAAACCTTTAATTAGGTCTATAATTGAATCAAATTAGCCTATTGAAAACCTAATTAAGTCCCCAAACTTGTTTTTTTATGCAAATGCATCCTATAATTATTTAATTTAACCTTAAATATGCATTGTCTTTCAATTTTGGGTACAATTGGGTTCCCGATTTTGTCTAAAATCTCAGTTTGGTTCCTTCATGCGTTTAAAACCCTTCTCAGCTTGTTCTTGCCAAGTTGTCAGTCTTTTTTTTTTATTTTTTTGTTGTTTTATTTATTTATTTAAAAGGAAAATGATGAGTTTAGGGGAAACCCAAAATTAGGTTATGATAACAGCAACAACCAATTGATGACTCAACATTCCAGGGAAATGTTGCCATTAACATCTCTACCAATGACAAGTATGGCACAACAATAGAGTACTAAACTTTCTAGTAAAATATTTTTCTTCTTTGAGAGGTAAGCTTAAGGATTGGGTGTATAAATACACTTAGTCACCAGGTAAAAAACTTGAGCCTTTCTTAGCCACACAAGCTACGCCATAAGTCTTGGGGGCATAGATTCAAATGGTCTCTTTTTTGCTACACACAAGGCCAATACTAGAAATTTTAGTTTGGGGGGGGGAGATATATCAATATAAGTAAAGACAAAATCAAATTTCATCTTATTAATCTCAATAATTATAACAAAATAAAATTCTTAATTTTCTTATATGTATTATTCTATTACATTCCAATAAACATTAAAAGTTAAGATGTTTAACATAGACATGAAAATAAAGGAAAGAAATAGGAAAAATAACTCTAAACTAAGTCATCATCAACGATCTTTATTTAGTAGAACTTATCCATAATCATATTTGTTGTGAAATTCATATCAATCTCTTTTTTTACGTAGACAACTAAATTGTCTGCAAGAAAATCATCATTCATTTAGTTATGAAACCTTGTTTTCACCAACTTCATTACAAAGAAAGCTCATTTTGTATTTGTCATAGATACAAGAAGAGTTAAGATTAGTTGAATTAATCTATCAACTAAATGATAGACTTTTGATCTTCTAGATGTCATTACTCTACACAACTCAGAAAAAGTAGTCCATTTTTAAAACTTTGGATGTTTTGGCACATCAAGCTGGTAATGTTACAATTGAAATCTCAAATGAAATTTTTGTTGTTCAAATGAGCTATAAGAATCTTGAGGACATAATGTTGAACTTAAAATAAAAAGTTCAAATGTTTGATCACAAAATCTGTTTTTTAACTCTTGTAATTGAAAATCAATTACAGCTACAAATATATCAGCTCTTAAATGATGTTCTAAAGTTATGACAACTTCATTTTGATGATGATACCTGCCACAAGCTCTTGTATATTGTGCTTTCAAATTAAGAATATCAATATCATTCTGTACACAAAATTCTTTGACACTCTAAAGTAAAGGTTCCAATCCATATCTCGTAATTTCTGAATCAATGACTTTGTAGTTGAAACTAAACTCATGACATTGACAAAGTCTTGATCTTGTTGTTGTAAAGCCCTACATAAAACATCAATAATTCCTATAATTTGTTTCATTAAAAGTAAGATGAAAACAAATTCAAAAGATAATGCTAAATAAGTTGCTTCTATATCACTTCGTTGAGAATAACTTGCTCTATCTTTAGAGATAGTATTAATAACTATACAAGTTGCACTATATATCCTTAACAAGCTACAAATTGATTGAAAATAAGAACCCTATCGAGCATCACCAGGTCATTGTAAGGTACCAACTTGGTTTGTTTTTTTTTCTCATCTTTATCAATCTTATTGCTAGTTTCAATTGCTTGAGCAAGTTGTATCTCATCATTTCATTTACATGAACCAACAATAATATTGATAATAGAAGTCAAACTTGAAAAAAATTAATGGACAAGTTTTACTTCTCTAGAGGCAGCAACAAGAGCTAATTGTAACCTATAAGCTAGGTAATGTACATAATAAACAAAAGGACAATCTTTAAGAAACAAAGATTGAAGTTTATTCTACTCACCTCGTATATTGTGTGCACCATCATATCATTGACCTCGAATATGCTCTACAAGAATATCATAACGAGATAGAATATTGCACACCTTTTGTTTTAGAATCAATGTCGTAGTATTTTTCACATGCATAACATGGAAAAAATGCTCCCAAATGAAACCATCTTTGTCAACAAACCATAAGATAATTGTTATTTGTTCTTGTTTTGCTTCATATCTAGCTTCATCAATAATGATACAAAAATTTGAATCCTTAATCTCATCATGAATCACCCTTCGTACATTGCTAGCAAAGATATTTAAAATTTCTTTTTGAATTTTATGAGAAGTATATTTAGCATTTTGACGGGGAGCATTTTCTAGAACAAACCCACTAAATTTATCATTATGACTTCTCGGAAACTTTAGGAGTTCAATAAAATTACCTCAATTTTTTGAACCATGGCTTTCATCATGGCCTTTAAAGGCACTTGCTTGGAAAGCTAGCCATCAATCAATTTTAATTGTAGCTTTAAAGCATAAATGATTATTCTCAACTTCTTGTGATGCTCGCTTATTTACCAAGTTGTGAATATCTTGTAATTGATTCATTAAATCTTCATAACATGACTCGATAAAGGACAATAAATCTCATCATTTACTTTCCTCCAGTTAACAAAGCCTTTGGATATAAAAACATTTGATCCTGGCCTACATGTTGTCTTACCATAAAGGTAGTAAGGTAGATAGAATATAGCTTTCACTGTATTTAAGTACTTTAGCCAACTCAAAAATACTTTAAACCAAAAGGTTTGAAATTGACGATTGTGATTCTCATCTTTTGAAAAAGGATAATATGAATGTATAGGTTGGAATGGATCACTTTTGAGATAAGCACAATGAATTTATATATTTAGGTTAACATGAATATCTCATATTATTGGATGTAATCCTGGATCACATTTCAAATAATTAAAATTTATTTCTTCAAGTTGAATTCTTCGACTTTTAAAAGGGCGTTCATTGAGTTCCTCAAATTTAGAAGTTATTTCATCAAGATTTTGATAAGGAGTTGTCATGTTTGAAGTAGTAGCTACAACAAATACATTATTGTCTGGGAGACTAACATCTGATTTCTTAAAAAAAAAGTCTAAAGTTCTTTATTGTCGTATTTTTACTCTTAAAACTTAATTCAAGATAGAGTAAACCTAAAAAAATATCATCATTATTAGTTCAAGAATTAATCTTATAGATAAGTAGATTTAATCAAAATAAAAAAATACAACAATTTACTTATTTTGAAAGTAAACATAAAAGAATTAATATTGTATTACCCAAGGTCTAAAAAACCTTTCACTAACTAAGAAAATAACATGAAATTTACCATGAAAGAAAGAAATTAATATAGTTTAGAGAACTCTAACCCTTAAATATATAGCATAGTATGCATATTGTATTGAAAATTTCCCGTGATAAAAAAATCATGAGATTTACTAAATTAGTTCTTATCCAACAAGGATTAACATTTTGCTTTCGGCTCTCTTGAGTGTCTATACACACAAAAATATGTTCTTAATTTTCTATCATGTCATACAGCTTATGGCTATGACAATACAAGCACAAAGGGTTGCAAAGTCTACCATGGATAGTGTCTGTATAATATAAAAAAGTGTGAGGCTTTATGTCTTCAATCTATATCGTCAGGAAGTTGTTCAATGTAATTAGATAATCACCATATAATAATGTGTTGGAATTTGTTACATGATTAAGGTTTGGACACGATATTGATACCTACATTTTACAATAAAAGATGGTCAAAATGGGCCAAATAAATGAGTGAATAAGGGCATCAAATTGAACCAAGAAAAATATGCTTATGTAATACTAAATCATAATGGTGAAAACGCCATTCCAATATTATCAAAGAAAATATTATTTATTTGTTGGTGCTTATTATTATGATATAAAACTGAACTTATCAATAGCTTCACACCCCATTTATAAACTGGCTTTTAAATAGTGCAAACTTATGATGAAAGTCCAAAATCTAGTTAGGATGAGAATATAAGGGAATCACATATAACAATTATTTCTATGAAAATCAAAATTAAACCAAACATTAAGCATTTAAATCCTTGAGAAAATCAGAAAATAAATAAAACACATAAAGGAAAGCCACTTACAAAGAGTGATTATGGAGTAAAGCTTGAGTTCCAATTTTGTAGAAGAAACCCCGAAAAAAACAAAAGACCAGAGATGAAGAAAACCTAAAAGAAAATGAGGCAGATTAAAGACCAAATACATTTGTGTTTGTGGAGAATTGAGAATAAAAATAATTTTTTTTAATGTTAATGGTGTTTATCTTTTGCTGTTTTAAATTATGTTAATGCTTGTGGTATTATTTTTTTGTAGTATTTAATTGTTTAAATGGGATACTCCAGTAACACAATTATTATTGTCAAGCAACTGGAGAAGATACAACTTGAGTGTTAAAAAATAAACTATTTCTCGATACCTCTTCGTATACACACTCTAAAGATGAGACTTGTTTTGTAAGAAAACTCGAGGACCCACAGTTAAGCCTAGTCACCTCACAACCTAAAATGCAACCATAAAAAGCTCAATTCATATCTAGAGCTTTTCACGACTTCATCACTTTAAAATGATGAATATTTCAAAATAAATATTTTTAAATTCTTAACACTCATTTATAGAAAAACATTATAATGTATTTAATTGGATATAATGGATGATGTCTTATGTTGGATTGTATAAATTTCAAACTCATAATATAATCGGTGATTTTTTAGACTTTGTTCATATTTTCTAAGGCTTCAAGTCATTTCGCTTCTACTAAAGCAGTTGTCCACGCTACGCAGGAGGTTCATACCTGCTTTGAGTATTGAATCGATTAATATTGTTGATTCGATGTTTTACCAAAAAAAAAAAGAATAAGCATCAAAGGTCGATCAATATTCTTTTGTGGTCAAACTTCATGTGCAAATAGTTCATAGAAAGCTAATATGTATACTTTGTTTTCACATCCATCATTGTAATTGTACAGTTCTAACACCCATACAAAAAAACACCTTGTTTACAAAACATAGTTCTTATATTCTAGAGCAAACCTAAAAATAGTTGGATCAATTTAGGCATAGCAACAAAATTTCTTGTTAAGTTTTTATTTTTCTTCAAAGACGTTTAAATCGCTAAAAAAAATTGCTTTAGAGAGCTATTATTCCTGTAACGAATCAATAATGCTAGTGCCCACAGCCAAGAAAACTAAAGCAAAGAGTAGAAGATGATAGTCATTAAAAAAATATAGTATGTAATGTCATAACCCGAACCCCAAGCACTTGAATGGCAATACAGGAGCGGCATCGTGGGGACACCCCATTTGCGCTAAACCTCTGAACATGTATTTTATAAAACAAAACTTGCAACATTTCATAATCTTTCAAAATAATTTATTATTTAAAGCAATAAAATCAAATGATACTTCAAAACTCCTTATTATCAAATAGAACAAAAACAAATAATCTATAATACTTATTACATTATCAAAATTTAAACTTAAATAAAATAGTGTAATAGTGGAGTATCTGAGACATCGAATAAAAAACTAAAAGGAAAGCCTTGCAGAAGCAAACAAGGCATACCAACAAACAAAATAACAGGAACTCTTGATCAAAGATCGACTTGCTAATGAAAGCTAAGAATCTAAAATAATATTAAAATAGAGGGGTGAGTTCAACCGACTCATTGAGGGAATAATAATTAATACACATCTTAAATATTAATAATTTGCAAGTCATACATATCTTAATATAAATATGCATACTAAGTATATTAATACAAGGTAATGAAATACATGTCAGAGATCAGATGACATCCGAAGGTGACCACTATGGGAGGATTAGTCGTCATATGTTGGTGTCTCTCTCACCAGCTATATATATAAATACTATGTGCACAAAGACTAACTACGCTCTGTTAGTATGAAATTTCTGACAAGCATACTGATATCAAGACATAACAAGTACTCGCATGATATCTAAGCAATTGAATGTCATATCAAATATAATTTGATTCAAAAGAATGCGAGAACGAAATAAAAAATGGATGAGTACTTAAAAAAATAAAGTGTGTGTGTTTATATATATTCAAGAAATAATCAATCATACTCATCATATAATCAACATACATAAAGTATTTATATTACGTGCATATTAAAAATTATCTCACTCACTTGAACACTAATACAAAAGTAAAAGACAAATAAATGCAAAACCAGAGACTATTGAAGATCGTTAGGAAGAACGTTAGTAGAACCTATAATGGATACGTAAAACACTAAAAAATGACTCGAAGCAAAATAACATAAAAGATTAAAACTCTAAGCTTAGAGAGCAAAACATAATTATAAAGTCGAACTGATTCACTCAATCGATCTCGAACATACTCCAAACTGATCGAAACTAACAATTACCCTTATTGCTTGGAAAAAAGTCAACCAAATGACCAACCGGTTGACTGACAATATTAAGTCAACTAGTCAGCCGATTCTAACCAACCAATCAACCGGTTGAGTAGGATTTCTATAATCATGATTTGTCAGTCTTCAAAACTGCATATTCTCTAACAATCAATCTATTCTTTTAAAACCCATAATTCCAATCCTTAATCAGTTTGTTTTAAGCTAAAATTAACACCCTATACTTCAATTAAAACTCTTAAATCATTCTATCATCAAATCAAGATAAAAACCCTAAACCTTTCCTTAATCCTTCCATAATCAATCTCCCAATAAAAAAAATAGTAAAGGGAGATGTTTACTTGTTTCTTCAACTTTTCTTGAACAAAAAACTTAAGGTAGGACTGAAATCCTTGGTGTTTTTCGAAGGAAGTCAGGATAGAAAGAAAGAAATGAGGAAAAGAGAGAAAAACAAATTTTCTGGCAACCTTTTCTTTAAATACCTAGGTTAGTTGGGTCGAGATTGAGCTGAAACTTGGGCTTGGGTCTGTTAGGTCAAAACATGGGCCTTACATGTAAGATGGAAGTTGAAACTAATATCCTTAGGGACAAATGACAAAGACATTTCTACTTGTCAAGATTATAGATGCAAAGTAGCTAAAAGAACATGGAAAGTAAGAAAAAAAATATCTAAAATGGTCTAGATAGTATACAATTCTAAGAAAACATCACATTCTTTTTTTTCCCTTCTTGAAGTTGTGGAGCTGCTCTCTTTTTAAAGGACAACACTACCCCATAATTGTCTTAAATTTTTGTGTTGATTATGAACTTAAAATGGCTATGTAGAAGATAACAATAAACCAAAGCTAACATAAAACCTCAATAACAGACATGATGTCAAACTAGTAGGAGACAGTCTAGACTAAAAATTTTTTTAGCTCAGTTCAAAGCTTGGAAATGCAAAAGGAAAAAAAAAGGGAAAACTTATCCTAACATATAACACTTTAATCATAAAATATATACAAATCCTCATCACATAAAATCCAATCATCCAATTGGAGGAAATCATCTGCTCTAAAACACTTAAGACATTTTGTCATAAACAACCCAAGAGGATGATGCACGTAAAAACAAAATAGTCTCTCAATTCCATATATAGCTAATAAATTCAACATTAACCCATGAACATAGGCCTAAATTGATTTTATACCACTTGCATAAACCATATCTAACATTGTTAATGGTAATGGATATGGAAGCATTATTCTCTTAAGTGATCTAATAGGTCTTATACCCTCCATTTCTTTGGAATATGTTGTTTTAATGTCGTGTACTTTTAAGAATATATTAGTTCTTTAATGCACACTTTTCTACTGTCATTCACAGTAATTCCAAATTTAAAACACATGAACGATCAACATATTTCAACAATTCAATATTTAGATAAACCTTAAAATGTGGAATATGTTTTGATAATATGGTTGTGTTGTTTGTTAAAGTATGATATAGATTTTTCTATTGGAAAATCATGTTGCAACGACAACTTTAAATTGACTACAGATGATGAAAAGAGTACATGATAGAGAGGTCCATAGGAACTGGAGATACAATTAGTGCCATAAGCAAAAAAAAGCTACCAGTAATAGTCTCATCTTTACATACATATCAGTATCTTGTTCAAACTAACTTATAGAGTGGTGTAAAAGTTTAGCCTAATACACACACATATACATTATGAGAGTATGCTTATAATAAGGTACACTTTTAATGCCATAAGTAAAAGGAAGTTGTCATTTCTATGAAAAATAGGGATTTCAAATAATGTTGTTATTTTTGTTTGTCTAAATTATGGTTCTTGAGGAAAAAAAAAGTAAAAGATTAGTAATTTTGTTTTTAATCACATTATTAAGCTAGAGAGAAAATGGTTAAAAGAGAAATAAGACAACGACAACTATTATAAAACACAGAAACACAATAATGATCTTTATATAGACAAACACAATAAGTTATGAGCTTTACGTGTTTTGTTTCTTTCGAAAGGCTAGCACAATGCTGTAAGTTTGAAAATCCAACACAAATGAGATGGGATGGTATAAAAAAAGGTTGAACATCATTTGAGTGGTTAGAAATCAAATCTTTAGGAATGATGATGTAGACATTTTTGTTTCTTCTTTACAAACATTACTTCTTCAATGTTTGGTGGTGAAATATCATAAGCAAGATCTCCAACAAACATGATGTGATATCTTCAAATAATATGTAAAAACCTGTGACACTTAAGAAAAATTATATGTCAATCAATAACCACTTATCCATTTTATAACATAGCAAAGAAGTGTGTTAAATAGGTGACATTAACGAATAATAATCAACCAATAAAATGGAGAGAAATACATAATAAAAGAGGGCATAAACCCATGAACTAACTATAAACATCAAATATAAAAATGAAAATTCCATCAAAACCAATATGCATTGTGCGAATGGACATGGAAAAATTGAAAAACAACATAAATTAAAAAGAATCAACTGCCAGACGAAATCTTGACTGGAATAAAAAAGATTTAAGGATATAAAAATGCAAGGAATTACACAGGAAAAGAAGGTCAATTAGTTGTCATCACCATTAATTTCATATTTAATAACATATTTTCACGAAACCTATCATACAATTTTATATTATAAGGTTAAAGTACATGACTAATTATATAATTGAAAAACAACATGAATTAAAAAGAATCAACTGCCAGACCAAATCTTGATTGGAATAGAAAAGATTTAAGGATATAAAACTGCAAGGAATTACACGGGAAAAGAAGGTCAATTAGTTGTCATCACCATTAATTATTATTCAATAACATATTTTCACAAAACCTATCATATAGTTTTTATATTATAAGGTGAGAATGCATGACCAATTATATAAATCGAGAAAAAAAAGCCATTTATTGAAAAATTATTATTCATCAAAAATAGAAAAGGAACCTTATAGATTTATGAATCATGGTCATTAAAAACTATTGGAACTCTAAGTAATTTTAATGATGAAGGTACGTAGAGCAATGGGATAACATTGCGAGTATTTATCTATTGATGCAACCATATTATTTGATAGTTTCACCCACATTTAACTAGTGTTTTGCCTATTTTTTATATATAAAATGCATTGATATTCTTTGTTTTATGTTTTGAAGGCACTTTTGGATGAAAGATGCAAAAAGGAGTAAATTTGAGGTAATTGGCAGATTTGACGTTCAGTCGATGTTTTGTGCAGAGCCTGAGTTCTAGAGATCGAAATGAAGTGATTCCAGTGGCACTAAAAAGCTAACATCCATACCTTTCTGGAAATGTAATGCAAGAA
>Ga0307514_10005119_pt1 | contig 11844 bp, 10 predicted proteins | sample 16_EM_MG_FD_203088 | JGI IMG/M metagenome (GOLD analysis project Ga0307514, IMG submission 203088) | Populus trichocarpa ectomycorrhiza microbial communities from riparian zone in the Pacific Northwest, United States - 16_EM | ecosystem: Host-associated > Plants > Roots > Unclassified | place...
CCTATGCCCCCCGTGGGCATTTCGTATGTGCCCGCGAGGGGCATAGCAAGTATGCCGCCCGTGGGCGGCCGGTGTCCGCGAACGGCCCAGAACATATACTCGCTTCGCTTATTCGTGCGGCTATTTACCCCACGTTAAACCTCACTTGGGTCTAGCGCCCCCCTTGCTTGGCATGCGACGCCCCTTAAACGCCCACTGTACAACTGATTTTGATATTTTACACTTTTAATGAGCGCGATTGAGGGCGATTCATGATTTAATTCTAGTGAGGGTTACTACTATTAATGGGGAATAAACGTGACAGCTAGCTATGATGCTTCAAGTAAAGCAATTGCCTAACAACTCAACCTAATTATGGTGTATTTCCTTCCTAGGGATGGACGCCGTTAGGGCCGTCGTCGTCAGTGGGAGTCCGCAAAAGGGGCATCAGAATGTTTATCAATTCGTCATCTGTAGCTTGGTAGAGATCCATAGATTGAATATAATTGCGGGCCTCTTCTATATATTCGTCCGCGCCGTAGTCAGGATCGTCCAATTGGACATGGGGAAGTCGTTGTGAGGCCCATGACCACAATCAATGTTAGAGAAATTGCGTTGCTTTTCTATACCTTTGTAGCCAAAAATAACATAATACCGGTAACTGCGAATGACCACAATCATAAAATGTTAGAGAAACTCCGTACTATACATATAGTTGAATTGGTGCTGTAAATATATAAACAGGAATTAAAGATAGCATAGTATAGCATAGATCAAACTGGCCGCGATAGATAAAATAGATAGCCCTGAGCAATAAGCGCGACACGCGAAGGGGTGCAAGGACGAATGCGTTTCTAGTGTGGTTATGGTGAAGCGAGCTTGTGGTTCCGGTAAAGCGAGCTCGTGCTGAATAAATCGTACTCGTACTTGAGCTAGAAGGTACTTTACGTCATATTTAGCCACGTAGTTAGCCTCGTTAGCGACTCGCCTTAACAAAATGCATTCGTGAAGAAAATCCGTACTCGTCAATCCGATGGAGACAAGTACGGAATGTAGAGTGACGAGTACGCAACAGAGGGGCACGAGAAGAATAGAGTTACTTACGAAGCGACGCAAGAAATAAGCGAAGCAAGTTGGGGAGAAAACGAAGACAGAGTGACAGAAGCGAATACGCGAAATGGAGAGTTTGTATGAGAAGTACGAGTAGGATTGCGTGAAGGTACGAGTAAGAAAGTGCCCAAATTCCACGCTATAATAGCCTACGTAGACTGAATACGAGTAATGATCCTCCAAAAAAAAAAGGTAGATAGGAGAACTGGTGGAGGTTGTGTACTTGTAACAGAATGCGATTCCCAATCACGTTTGTGATGCCATAAAATGGGCCTTGGTAGTGGATGCACTTAGGGAAGGGGAAGGACTGGACATTGCGGTATAGAATATCTGTTGCTTGCATGAATGACTATAGAATGTCACAATGCTTATTGGAATTAACATATATATATAATACCTACCTATTGCGGGTTTCTGTCCCATGTGCCTACAAAAAGTCTTGCTCAAATCGCCGCTGCCAATGATGTAAAAATTACTTCAAATGTTCTATGTATTGCCACACAAAAGTGTCACCTAGTCATGACTATGGTAACTTCTCATTCTTGGCTGAACGGATACAAATTGGGCTGTTAGAGGACATCCAGTGTTGCTTGATGGAGTCGCCAGGCTGCCAGCACCGTAGTCAGTCATAGGTTGTTTTTTTTTGAAGCCGCATGTATAGTCATTTCTGTGTTCTAGGTATAAGTTAGCTCTAGTTCGGCAATCAGTTCAACCGCGTTGTCTACAATAATTAAGGAATTATATAAACTGCTCGTGGGTAGCCCAGAACATATATAGTCTTCCGACTACCGGTACCTGATATGGTGGCAACCATATGACAGCTGACTTTCCAACCCATCCTGAGCGAGGGGCTTGTGCCAACCAGACTAACTCGCTGCATGCGGGGAGGCCCTTATCGGAAGTTATTTCCATGACACCGATATCACTCACTCAGAACACTGATGTGGGTCAGAGGACACCAGGGAGTGAGAGGCAACGAAGAGGCGGGCTTGGGAGCGAGAATGGAGGTTGAGTTGGGGTGGCGGATGCAGCGGACAGTGATTGCCACGCCAGTGGGTATCAAACAAGAATTCCCAGTATATCCGGTGGCGCCAGCACATCTAAGGTGGTCTCCGACAGCGCTGAAAGGGCTAGTGTACATGGTGACAGACAAAGGACCTCAGCAGCAGTGGCTCTGGAAGATTGGCAAATCAGAGGAGCCGTGGTGTGTATGTGACGGGTGGACCCCACAGAATGCGGCACATCTGCTGGGATGCCCGTGGGTGGGGATGGAAGGGGGAGATCGAGTGAGATGATCTGGGAGGATGAGAAGTGGTGCGAAGCGGTGGCAGAGTTCATATTGTAGATGCATGTATGTAATTCTGGGGGGAGCAGGGACTGGCTCGTGAGGAAGAGAGAGGCCACCCGGGAATACCGGGAGCTGCAGTCCATCGCCATATTCCAGATAGGATAAATGCGATTAATGATTAGTTAAAAAAAAAGAAAAAGATATAATCACTCACAGATCACGTTTTGTCCTAGTGGGTACTGCACTTACCTAAATAGTAAGAATGTTGCTAGACTAGACTGAATATGGCAGTGACTACCTGAAACGGTAAGTAGCGAGTTCTGTGTAGTTGTCGCGTGCCAGGACCGCTTTTTATAAGGCGGCCCCCTGGTGCCAGAGTTACACCGTGTGAATAAAACCAGCCAGGATGTGCTGCAGTCGAATCCAATAGCCATGTGCCGGTTGAGGAGATCATGAGACTTACGGGTCGGGATTTACCTATTGTGAGAGAGAGTAGGCTTGCAGTTTATACTATTGTGGCTACATGGGGAGTAATGACTGACAGGACTAAAGGATCCAGCCCGTAAGTGACCAATTACGAAGGGTATGTGTGTAGTTCTAGAACATTAGTCTTTGCTCTTGGCTGTTTTCGCGTGGAACGAATGACACCCCTTTTGAAATAGGAAACTGAATTTTGGTGGATTGCTCCAAAGAGCTTGAGATGAAGACTGCTAGGATTTACTAGATGCTGCTTCACCACAGTTAGTGCAAGAAATTCAAGTCACCCCCATATAGCAGAGTTTGAACGTTACTTTATTTGCCCCATTACGTACCCAAACCAGTTGTCATTCATGCCCTTCCTGCTGTACCTGCCAGTATCTGTGGTTTAATGCTAGCTTAATTTTCCCAGTTGCTGCATGGGTGTAGTTCTATGCAGCTTGTATGGCAGGAACGCAGAGAGGAAAATCTGGTTATTACTAAGTAATAATCTTACACAGCCACAGTGGCCTCAACTAGCAGCATTATACTATCATTGGCCCACCTCCCGCTCTCCTAAATCTCCGTGTGAGTATTATCCTTGCTTGGTATAATACTGTATGAAGGCGCATGCAAGTGCTGACAGGTCAAGCTCAAGTAATGAAATTTTAGGGGGTAAATTTGACCGGATTTCTCCCATATAAATCCTTGCTTGTTTAGAGGATTGGTTTGACTCAATAAAATGAAGCATCAACGGGATTGTTTGTTTGTAGCAGTGCATTTGCGCTCCCGGTTTGCCCCAAGCATCGACACACAGTAGTGAGATAAGTACTACCACCTCAATAGCCTGGATTGGAATCGTGGGTGGGAACTCCATGCCTTTATCATAATCACTGGCTCGCCAAAAATTGTTGTTTTTTGTAAACCATCCCTCGTATTTAGACTATCTATATATGGCGCCCCCCGGGTCGAGGCCTTCACAGCACGGGGCAGGTCCTTCCCCGCTACCTACGTATCAAACCTACCACCTCTTTACACCGCTCAGGGCCCTCCACCCCTTCCTCGGAACTGAGTCCGGATGTGCGCAGCGTTCACCAATATCATTCCACATTGCAGTATTGCCCCGCACAACATACGCACAAACGTGCACATACATTCGTGTACTATTGTTGAGAGTGGGAAGCAGGTACAACGGTCTTGCGCTGTAGTTGCTAGTGCTATTGCAGCGGATTGATATACTCGTGTGGGGCCACAAATCTAGATTTTTGTATTCACGTGTCCTACTTCTCAAGATCACAGGTCACACAGAGTAGGTATGCCTGCATTTGACCTACACATTTTTGTCATTTGGTGGACCTCATGTTTGGAGAGCTCTCGCGGGCTCTGGTTCAAACGCTAAGTACTATCGGGGAATACCAGAGTGGGATTGCTTCTGTATCCAGAAACAAAATTATGGCGGCTCCTTCCCCCTTATATATCCTACATTGCCTGCCTCACTTCCTTAACGAAACATACATTCATTGATCCTAGATCCTGCCTTAACATGGAATACATGATTATTCACATTCCAGCAATATCTGCATCATGATGCAACTTCTAACCTGAGTATTAATACTGGCACGAGGCTAGCCGACAATGCCAGGAAACAGCTCCCCCGCGGTGGTAACCGCCCTCAAAAGAATCAGTACTACATAAACTGGTGGCCAAAACCCATTGATTTCCCATAAAAGCCGTTAACAGTCAAGAGAGAGAGGGTCTTAACCACTAGTTGATATGACTTAGGTGCCCAAACATTGTTTTGATGTCCTTCTGTAAAAAAAAAAAACTCTTACTAGCCTCGCACCTCGTTCTCACAATATCTGGAACCTATGGTTTAATGACACAGGGCTGTGGGTTGTCTGGCAGGTCACAGAAAGCTTCCACTGGCTATCCCCAGCGGACATCAGTAGCTAAGGTCGTGCAGAGGCTAGTGGCAACAAACTAGGGACAAACGGTGGAAAGCTCTATCATTGGTGTTACTGCGCCCTCAAGCAATGCCTTAAAAAGCACACTTGGAGTCCCGGAAATTTATCAAAAGCCCCAAATACCTGTGATAGTGGCACAAAGTTGAGTGTGGGATCGAGCGATGGAACACAACTCGAATAAGGAGAGTGTACTTGTCATCAAATCACTATTCCTGCCAGCAGTGATGCTTACCGTAACACGGTACCACACATGGTGGTGCACTAGTCTAGAAACGACCTATATGTCCCGGTCCGGATAGGTGTGTATACTTGTGAAGTGAGTCTGGTTGGCCCCAAGCTGTGTCAGTGGTATTCTCGTAGACGGGTAGTATTTGGGCAGGATATTGCTAACTGCAACTTTACAAGTAATTGAAAAGCGCAGGCCCTGGTCATGAATGATTAGTGGTTTACACGGTCTCTGCTTTGATTAAGAATATTAATCACAGTCATGACTTTAATGACAGCAATATGCCTTCAGGGTCCCTAACTGGCACAATACTGCAAAATATATATTGGGAAGTGTACAGTGCACAACTGGTTGATAGGGGACCGGGAGAAAACTGAGGTTGGGCGTGGTTGCACCAAAATCAGGGGTATCGGATTGGCTGTTGTCGATTTATCCTAATTAAACACAGTATTTATGTTTTTATCTTTTTCTGCCAAATGAGGTCACTAGTTTATGAGTGGTGGAATGCAGGGTGTGTATAAGCTTATATCGCAATTCAGCTACATATACATGTTGTTGACTGCAGCTGGGCAAAATCAGTATGCGGCTGAAGAAAAACACCCAATGATGCATAACGTCTAAAAATGACTGACAAAAATAAAATACATGTCAGCAGGGCTGAGTGCACAGATTCTGTCCTGTATGGCAATCTCGTGCGATTACGGAATTCACGGTATCATAATTCATCCGGTTGCGATGATATTGTATTTTGTAGACTTTTGTAAATTTGGTATATAATCAGTTGGCTTTCCTCACCATGGCCAACCATCTCGCATCCATCGCGGAAAACGTTGTGGAACTTGAAGCAATCCCACAAAATACTTCCAATCCACCACACAACAGGGCCTCCTCACAAACGAAGCAACTTTCCATTCGAAAATGTATCTCGGCATTATCTTGACATGTATGCTTGCCGTCTTCGGGATGTCGGCTCATGCTGTACCTACCCAAGGGACTGATTCAGCGGTTCACCAGGAACGCGACTCCCACCTTCAGTACCCACGCACCGAGGGCTATAGCCCACAGGTGGACGAGCAAGAATTCTCTGCTCTTACCTCCCGATCAGATACTCTCGTCCCCCGAGATTCGTGGCTTTCTTGCAGCTACAGGTGGATGGGAACAGCGCCGTTTTGTGCTGGTTCTTGCAAGGATATTCATGTGGGAGAGGGAACGGCCCCAGAAGAAATAGTTCGACTGGATCACACCTTGCCATGTCCTAGCAATACAAATTGGGGATCAATTAGAATCAACAATCTTCAGGAGTGCAGGAGAAGCGAGGGAGGAAGCTGTTGGACTGGGAAAAAGGTTCTCTGTCGGTATGGATGCCTTGGGGTTATAAGCCAAGCATAGATATGCAAATCACCAGCGGGTGCCACTGGTTCAGGAGAGGGGTTGCTCAGGCGGTCACAGGAGGGTTTGGCTTGTTTTGACATTCTGTCTAGCATTGTTTATGGGAAGAAGTGGTGACTTTTTTAACCCTATTAGATAGATGTTGTACCTTGTTCGGGTTTTGTTTTAATAATATAGTCGTATTTGAAATTAATATGTTTGTTATGTTTTGGGTTATGCTTGTCTACAGTTGAGGAGACGGGGAATAGAAACTGATATGAACTCCCCACCGCACCTCCAAGGTGAGAGCGGACACCTAAGGAGACTCTGAAACACTATCGTACAAATTTTGTGACATAAAGAGGGCCAGAGGGTTACGCATGACCACGAGTCCGACACACATCCCACGCAAATCAAACCCCGAATTTGACTCCCTGCTCGCTATGTCTAGAATCTCGCACCATGAGAAATGTAGGTATCAGGGAATCTTGGCAGTTGTGGGTAGGAATAGTCCGCAAGTTACAAAACCGAAGGGTAAAATGGCGATTCCAGAATAGTTGTGGATGTGATAGTTGACAATTGCTAGCTCTCGTAATGTGGCACATAGATAGGTAGACAGAAGTGGCCAGCATGTGTACCTCATTAGGAGGAAGATAGCGGAAGTTGTAACTTGTATGCTATTATGAATTTTCATTAGCCCGACTGAATTCCTGAAACTAGGTAAGGTGTAACTATAGCTGTGTTCCGTCCTGATATCCCTCTTCCTCTGTGTTTCACAATTCATCCCATGGTGCAATATCTCCGTCCTGCATTCCGGGATCCCCGTGATTCGGATGCTGTGAGATTACGTCATCCAACCTGCAGCCAGATTCGCCCTCTGGAACATACCCATTGTAAGATTACGAGGCTGTGAGAGAAGGAATTGTTGTTGATTTGCGAAGGTAAGAGTAGAGTATATTCCAGCTTGTTACAGCGAGGCTCGCGATTTTATGGCTAGTTTTCAACCATAATCACTCACGCAGGAGGAACTGACAGTGGATTGATTATATCAAAAGCTATTATCTAATAGAAAATTAGAATATCACTCCAGAGTAGTGGTCTTGGCAAAATTATTCTTTGACATGAGAGGATGAGGGGGCTACAACTTACATACTAGCGATACGGTTTTGCTGGGCACATCGGCCATATCGGGGGCGTGGGGCGGGCGCTACAGGTGCCTACACCTAGATTATCCTGCTGGGGTTTTCTTTTCCTAGGCTCGGGAGACAGGGCGTTTAAGCAGCTTGTTGTTCCGCCAGCCTGCCGTCTCATACTGTAGTTACCTATTCACAGATGTATATCAGACCGTAAAAAAAAAGTTACCAGGCACAGTCCCTAGCCAAGAGGTTGGGCGAAACCCTGACTTTCAATACCCCTCATCCTCCACGACTTGCAATCACCAATTTGCAAACACCCCCCTGCCGTCTTGCAACGTCCCCAACATTTGACCTCCCGCTCTGCGGGCCTCTGACTCTGCGCTCCTCCGACCCTGTGCTTCTCCAGCTCGGCTTGCGGTCTACTTCCTATATATTTGCTTATTGGTGTTCTTACAACATTGAATCTACTGCCCCTGACTCCTGATTTACTCCGTCACAGCATTTGTTGCTCTCTTCTAAGCGAATTACTTTGAATACAAATCCACCTGTCCCTTTTCCTCTGCCACTAAACCCTACGCCACAAGTATTGCCATTAGGAGCCACTACTGGCGAATGGGTAGTGGGATTAAGATAAAAAGTCTCTGGTTTATTCACCAGTACCATCCTTCACAGGGATATGCATCATCACCGGGATATGCATCTGCCCCCAGGCAGCCCCTGTCGGCCCATTCTAGGCGGTGTAATGGAGTGTAAAATGAACAGATTCGTAGCCAGCAAAGTGTGTAAGCATTGCGAAGATGTAGAGTTCAGTTGACATGCTAGCCCAAGCTTGCTACCTAATGGAAGAACAACTTCGGCCTGGCCTGTCTCAGTGCATTTGAGCCAATCTAGGAATGTATGTGCTTATTAGACACCTTTCGCAAACGAACTCTAGAGTTGTCAGAACCCTGTTCCCACCCCTGCTATAGCACCTGAAGTGTGGCGCAGTCACAACTCTAGAGTTCAAATGACAACAGCAAAAAGTCAAACCCACGGATTCCAGCACTACAACTTCAGGAGCAGATATCTCAACAACCGCGAGGCGGATGGTAAATCAGAAGATACCTTCTTTATTGGTGATGATGGAAATGGCTATATATGTGAGATAGGATGCGCAAATTAAGTGTAAGACCCCTAGAAGGGGAGTCGCTGCCAAACCAGCTACAGTCGCTACCAAGGACGGTTCATCTTTTGATGAAGGTAGTCTGGTTGTCACTTGGATTGGCAACTCTAGAGTGGAGTGAAAGGTAAATTTCTAACTCTACACCGAACCTTAGTTACTATCCCTGACGCTGCTTCTTGGCGAGCTCTAGAGTTGCGAAAGGTGTCTAGGTAATCGATATTGAAAATATAGATAGTAAGCACCTGCCTCACCAATTGCGGATCAATTTGATACCACGTCAATAGTTTTGAGGTTCTGTGAGCTCCTCTATCTTTGCATAAACTAGTATAAAGGCTTTAGAGTATATTATTCATATACATCAACTCACTTGAGCTCTCACAAGTTGAATACATTGGATCTGAACTACTTTGATCTCAACGGGGTTAAACTATAGCTCTTATCCCCTCTTATCCCCTCATAGAAGGTTTAGAATATTCTATCTAAATGTCTGATAGTACAGTACCTACTAGAAGGAAGTTCAGGCCCCTTTTAATACTATTTGGGATCTTCTGACTTAGGGTTTGACTTGACCCAAGCCATGCGGTAATAGCAGGCTAAACATATCTAAATATATATTCTTTAGCTACCTCGGTGCCCACTAGACCACCTGTCTCGAGAAAGAGGCATACAAAAGGCAGGTTAATAGGAAAAGCTTTAAATATTTGCAAGAATGCAAACTAGTGTAAGCAAAGAGAGGCTAGTAGATATTAGCTAAAGCTAAGCCTGGACAACTTGATATAGCTCAATTGTAGTTTATGCAAGGGAGTAGTACCTTATAGGACCTGGTAATTGCTTCATTGGCCCCAAGCTGGCCCCACAGTCCATCAGGGTAGCCCCTAGTATATACTTACCAATTGAGGCTAGGTCAGGCACCTTCAGATTAAACTAGGCACACTTAAGCAAACCAGGCAAGCTCAATGGTGCACTGGCTGTAGCCGAAGATAGCTTTAGCGCAGATAACCTAAGAGTCTGGGAACGAGATCACACTGGCTGGTCCAGTCCGACGTGGGTCGCTATATATATAAAAAAATCCCGGAAAAGCGCATCAATTCTCCCTCACCTCCCAGTATGAGACTAATAGCTCTACCACTTTAAAGATAGCTATAGTGTATTTATAAAGCCTGAAATATGTCATTCAAACCTCAATTTATCTATATTGTCAGGACTCAGTCTATACTGTGGGTGAGTTGCATGCCTCTCTTCGGTTTAATACCAGCCACCAATTCAATCCCTCTCTAGGTCCTTACTAACCATAGTTAATATATTCCCACAGCATGTCAACTGAACTCTACATCTTCACAATGCTAATACACTTTGCTTGCTACGAATCCGTTCATTTTGGACTCCATTACGTCGCCTAGAATGGACCGACCGAGGCTGCGTGTGGGCTGATACATATCCCAGTGATGATGCATAGTCTGGTGAAGAATGGTATGAACCTACCCTAATGGAGTATGGAGAAGAGGGCTGGATGGCTGGTAAGATGGGTTGTATTTTCCACCAAAAGATTGGTCTGGAAACACTTATCCATTCTCGTACCCATTCATACATTCACCCTCGCCGCCGTCACCGCCCTCGCCCTCCTTGCCCTCCTCGCCCTCCTCTGACCTTCGCCCTCTTCACTTCTATCCTCCCGCTCATCACTGTCGTCCATATCGTCCACGTTATAATATTAATTACATGACAATGACACTGACAGTGCATCCGTGCCTTTTCTTTTCTTTAAAGAATCATTAATCGCATTCATCCTATCTAGAATATGGCGGTGGACTGCGGCTCCTGGGATTACCAGGTAACCTCTCTCTTCCACACGGGCCAGTCCATGCCCTCCCCACACGGTACATATTTACATGATGAACTCCACGACCGCCTCGCACCACCCCTCATCCTCCCATACTTGCTCACTCATGCGCCCTTTGCCATCACCTACCCACGTGCACGGGCATCCTGGTAGATGCGCTTCTGTGGCGTCCAGTCATCGCATACGCACCAGTACGCCTGGGCACGAGCCGAGCCGGCTCGAGTCAGGGGGAGAAAAGCTCGAGCTTCGGCTCGAGCCTGAAACATGTTCGGCCGTGGATATCCAGGGGTGGAAGCAGGGGTGGAAGCAGGGGTAGCAGAACTCGATAAAGTGACTTTCTCCCACCTGAATTAATTAATTTTTTCAGCATGCGCAAGCAATACAGCTTGCGAGCACACGACATGGCACCTCCGACATCAACAGTCCAAGATTCGCTTGCTGGTCGATATGAAGAACTATAGGATTCGCATGTAGTTTCTGGAGAAGCATCACGGCGATTTAACAACTACATCTATTCCCGCAAGCTGCTTATTCGCAAGTCTGTTGATGATTCAGGTATACCTTTGTTCTTTTATTATGACTGAATTTGTTGTAGGTTATCATGCTATCTACTGCACACATTTTTAGATGAAGATGATTAGGGAGTGCTTGTATTTAGTTTGGTTTTTCCTATGGAGGGCTTAGTTCATGTATCTCAGGCTGTCGCATTACCTCAGAAAGCTCGAGCCCAGGCGCCATGAAGTACGCAGGATGTACTGTAGGTACCTGGATATCACACTCTGCCTCGTCATATTCATCTGCATCTTCTTCCAACAGTGGCGGGGCTCCAACTTCCACCGTAATCCTCTTGCAGTGAGCATCAATATCAATCCGTGATGGTAAGGTAATGACGATTTTTCCCCACCGTGGAAAAAAGGCCTGCCCCTGTAGCCACCAGAAATTCCGTTCCCAACAGCAGCTGGTAGTTCGCCGATTCAACCACATAACAACGTACTGCAAAATATACATTCTTAACATGAAATACAAACCTTTCTGCAATTCCTATAGGAGCTCTCTTAACACAATCCGCCATTACAAAATTTATATCAGACCCTTTAGACCAGGTAGTCTTTGTTTGAGTCATTGCACTAACAGGAGCTACACAAACCACAGCTCCGGTGTCCCACACAGTAAGCATTTGCTGACCCTTAGGGGTTTTGCTCATTGCCCATAAACACCCTGTAGGTTTCTTAACTTCTTCTGCCACAGGTATCCTGGGAACTGTGAAGACTTCGTTTTCTATATAAGATTGAGACAGGACATGAAACAATGGAAA
>Ga0307514_10005120_pt1 | contig 11843 bp, 14 predicted proteins | sample 16_EM_MG_FD_203088 | JGI IMG/M metagenome (GOLD analysis project Ga0307514, IMG submission 203088) | Populus trichocarpa ectomycorrhiza microbial communities from riparian zone in the Pacific Northwest, United States - 16_EM | ecosystem: Host-associated > Plants > Roots > Unclassified | place...
ACGACCACGAGTTGCCCTATTCTGTACTCTTACCGTGGAACGCAGCTCTCAATATCGCGAGCTGAGCATGCAGACCTCTTAGGCCCTCACTCGCTGTGCTACAAGGTGTTTCAATGTAAGTGCCCCTGTTCCTCCCCGCGAGCCTCGACTGCCAATCAACGAACATTGTCCGTTGCAGGGTGCACAAGCAGGTGAGTAGCAACGGACCTTCGAATCCCCCCACGGTAAGACCACGTCCCATCATCCTTGAGACATTGGTCCTCACCAGCATCTCAGACCAGATACCGGCCGAGTAGGGGGCAAGTGGAACCGTTCGGTATGTAAATTGCAAACCCTCACTGCACACTCATGTCTCTGATGGTTCTGCATCACGGTGTTTAGGGTATCCGGGTCTGAAACACCAACGTGCACCCTCCTTCAACTCGAAGTCATGCGCTTGCCAGTACGTCACTCACTTTGGTTATGACCGCTCCGTGGTGCTGAGCTTTCCTTTGCTCTCTCGGCGTTGACAGGGGGTGCTCAGGCTTCCATTCACGCGCTCACCTGTCCAACTCTCGCTGTCCGCCATGCCGCACTCCTTTTCTTATGTCTCCCCCCTTTCTATCCACTGTTTGGTTCTGTGTACGATACAATAAAAAAATATATTAATACATTTATGGGGATTAAAAAAATGTGATTGGACGAGAACAGATAGGGTGGCCACTAGCGAGTGTGCTCGAGCAAGTTAGGTCGGTTGAAAACTGAATTAGATCGATTGGTCGAAATGTACGATCTTGGTCGAAATTCTACCAGTCCGATTGGTTGAATTTCGACCTACCTAAACCAAATCCGCGGCTGGGGGTTTGATCGACTCGTTCGGTCGATTTTCGACCAATTCTGTTTCTACAGTGTCAGTTCCAGAGGCTTCGGTGTGGAATTGAGCAAAGAGACGCCAAAGTAACTGACGCGAGTGGGGGGTTGCTTCGTGTTAGCTCAAGCCGTTGAACCGCATCCATCATTGGTCCCTACGCCCAGCCCTTTTCACCAAAGTGTTGATGCCGATCTGTCCCTTTGCCACGGGTGACCCCTTCTGACCGGTCAGGGCAAATGCTTCGCCAGAGGGGGAGGACCGTACCCCACGTTGTGACAATAATGTTTCAATGGAGCGCTTGTATTGTCAGGCGATTCGTTACATAGCCCCGAAGTTAAACGTATCGATGAGAATCAGCTTGATTCCACGAAATGTTGATGGTTCTTGTGACACACAATGTGACTAGTATACAGCGGCGCTGGCTGCGAAGTTCCCGTCTACCATAGGTCATCCGAGAGCGGTTAAAACACAGCTAGGGCCCGAAGCCCTTTGAGAGGGTTTATACTTGCGACCGTAAACGCGATTTCGAGGGATGATGCTGTCTACAAGATTCAGGTGTCCAATACACGAGGCGTATGTCCGCAGCGCCCCTGCGAGCCCATCTCCACTCGGTTCGGAGCTGTATGAGGAACAACGCGGTGAAGGGTCTGATTCAATTGCCGTGGGGTTTGGTCTGTCATATTGCTGGAGCTTGAGTTCTATGGCGGAAAATCAAGAAAACGGTGTGGTGCGCACGCTGCGAAGGGAAGCCCGGAAGCACATACAGACGAAAGCACCCTGTCCTCGCGTGTTTAGTACAATCAGACCTGTTTGACAAAGAGACGAAGAATTCGGAGATGCGGCGGACGCGATCGGCTGATCACCCGGCATTTGTCAAACTCCTGTGCAGAATACCCCACGCCGTTACCCTCGTGGGTGGAAAAGCATTTCCTTCCGAAATGTGAACCCTTTGCATGTAAGTTCCGCCGAGCCATTCCCAACGGAGTTCAGCATCGGCAATCTGCGTATTGACTAACCGGGTCGGGTTGCGGATTTGAGAAGCCCCTCGACAAAATCTGTCGGTTGTCCGTGAACAAAGGTGTGGGTGTTCTAACAGATGAGCTCGGAGCTGGTTCACTTCGCCTTCCAAAACTTATAATTTATCTCCCACATCAATGTCCCAATCAACCTTCACACTCAACAAAATCCAGCTCCTCGCCTTCGGGATTGGATTGGAACGAGCCTCAGTAAGCAGGATGTAACTGAGCCGGTGAGCTTGGCCGTCGAAAAAGGATTTCAGTTTTGCCGGAACGAGGACACGCCCTGTGCCACAATCAAGGCATCGGGAAAACACAGAGACTCGTTTTTCGTTACAACCAGGCTCAGTTCATCCTTGGGGCCTGAAGAAACTGTTTCTGACGCGTTGCGCAAGTCATTGGCTAGACTAGGATTCGATGCGTTCCAGCCAATCTTTCAGCACATCAAAGCACTTGACCTACTCGATCCACGCTCCCTGTACTTCGTTCAAGGAAATATGGATGAGTACGGAAGAAGCGAAACGGGTTGGTCTCGCCAAATCGATTACGGCTTAAAGCTAACGGCGAAATTAAGCTGGCTAGTGAGGACAAATGATGTCTGCCCACCAATGTCCCAAGGGCACCAAACGTTCTCAAAAGTGGATACAAGCAGATTGTGAAACGAGTCGCTGGCACTTGTTACAACGACGCATGAGGGGTGGATGGAGGGATCCCATCGTCGGTGACATCATCATTGGGAGCACCGAGCCGTGTGGCTGTGACTGGAACTGGAACCTTGCTGGCAGGGAAGACCTGTTTGGAGAGTTCGATGCGACGGCGACGACGCTCATCTTCGTTCAACGGACCTGGAAGTATTAAACAAGCCTGCTGTCAGAGAGGGGGTAAGGAGTCGGTGGTCGACTGACGCTTAGGGGGGAGACTGGCTTCGGCGGCACGCCTGGCTTCGTCCTCGTCATGTATGACCTTGAGGAGATCCTCGATTGGGACCTTGATGTCCAGTTTTACAAGTGCTGCCGCGAGAGAGTCGGTACGAACGACCAAGTTAGGCGGAGAATCAGGGGAATGAGTAAGACCGGGAAGATGAACATCAGGCGGAGGAGAGGTATCACGTAGAGGAGGAAGATAACTAGGTGTGAGAGGTTGGGGCATTGCAAGGAAAGTATGGAAACCGAATTGGGGATGGCTGGTTTTTATACACGCCGGTTCATCTGACTCAGGGGTGGATACCCACGGAGGTCTAGATACTCTAGAACTGCACGGACGGTGCCAGCCGGCTGCGATAATAACGTACATCGTAAACCGTTGTACGTCTTGCTAAATGTTTTCGGATGACTGTTTCCTTGCGGCATTGCCTGGTCTACTTCAATCGAGCTCGAGCCTGAGAGTAGTCACAGCACGACCAGCCTTACCGATGATTAGATATTGGATACGCAGGGCATTTAGATGTTGGCACACTAAGCATACGGGGCACGACAAATGTAATTGTCTCCAGTTCGTGTTGAAGCGGCGTCACAGAGATCTATACGCACGGCAGCGAGTGCTGCTGCATTGAAAGCATTCATACAGGGTGACAAGCGAAATACATGTTTTATAGCGTACACGCGAAAGCCGGGTCAAACATCGGTGCCAGGCGCAGCCTTATATCCATCAGGACAGGTCCTTTTTTCGATCACCCCTTACGCCATAAACGCGGATCCGGAGCCTTACTGTCGGGGTAAGGGGAGTGCGGTGACGCGACGACGACTTTCATATTCGCTGAACCACTCTGAACTCTGGGCGCTGGCGAGGGCGAGTGCGGCTCGGCGACGACGACGACGCTCATCTTCGCTCAACGGATCTGGAAGTGTTAAATAGGCATGCTGTCAGAGAGGGGCACAGGGAGTTGGTGGTCGACTGACTCTTAGGGGGGCGATTGGCTTCAGCGACACGCCTAGTTTTGTCTTCTTCATGTATTACTTTGAGTAGATCCTCGATTGGGACCTTGATGTTTAGTTTTACTAGTGCTGCCGCGAGGGAGTCGATCCGAACGAACGCAGGAGAATCAGGCGGAGGACGAGGCGGAAGAGTTAGACTGGGAGGATCAAGACAAGGCGGAGGGAAAGAATCACGCGGAGGAGAGCTAGGCGTAGCAGTAAGAAGAGTTTGGGGCATAGTTCTCTGAAAAGTGGAATATGTCAGAAAGCAAATTGGGAGCTGACTCTCGATCATCCATCAGCGTTGCATCAGCTCCTGAAAGGAAACCGTTCCGAGACGAGTTGAGGATTCTTAGGCACCTGAACCTTGCCAAAGAAGATCCTATGATCTCCACCGCTCTGGAGACACTCGACTCCTCAACGTTTCAACAATTCCGGACACTGGAGTTGAACCCCTCGCTGACCTTTCGACGTGGTTCACGACAACAGTCGCTCCCGGGGTGGCCGCCGTTGCCCTAGTTCCTGACCAAGACGCCGATCTCCTTTCATATCTCGCCTCCGGCTTCTTTTCGTCTTTCTGATTTAAGAGGACTGGCCTCGTGGAGGGTGACGATATCCTCAGCGTGCTTGCGAGAGCCGAATACCATTTGAACGCCATAGCACCACAGCGACTTCGACGGTTTTGCTGATGAATCCCGTGAGTTTGGCCGCCGCTCCCGGGGCCCTCTTGCTCGGGTTTCTTGAAATTGGACAGAAAACGCGAGGCCACGTTTTAGACGATGAACCCAGAACAGGTGGAATCGACGAGTTTGGCATAGCGAGAATCATGGTATGTAAAACTTTCGTCGGCCGTCTGGCTATTTAGTCGCACATCTCGAGAGCTTTTCGTTCGCCCCCCAACGCGATCTGGCTGTCCGCTCGGTGCGCGTGTCTTCATGGTTTGGGTCTAACTATAATACCTCCCTCACGAAATCTAACGTTCCCAAGGAAGATGTCACAAGATCCAAAACCCTCTCACTCTCGGCCTTCTGGACGGAGAGCAACTTCTCCATAGTCTCCAGCAACTCGGGATTGGCAGCGAGAACCTCATCATGTATCCTCAGAAAAATGTTCTGGTACGTCTGGACCGCCTCAAAGTCTCTCCGAGACCGGAGTCGTTGGATGAGAGCAACCATAAATGAGTTCAGGTTCTCGATAGTTACCAAGGATCGGATCTCCAAATCCATAGCGGCCGGGGTGAGTGTTTTGGCGTAATTGAAGAACTCATCATCTAAATGAAGATAAATTCGAGACGATTGTTAGACGATGAACCTCACTCGTCTCTCCAGGGAAGAAGAAAAGAAAATCCATGCTTACAGGACCCGGACGTAGATTCTCCTCGAAGCTTCTGCAAAAAGGTGCTTTCGGCTTCCGTTGTTTTACTCCCAAGGCGTTTAGTGGACTTCTTCTCTTTCTCGACATCGTTCACCTTCTCTTGCAACGCGAACCTATGTTCAACACCCGGAAGTGTAGGCAAGAAGAAGGGCGCCTTCTCCAGCGGCTTCGGAGGCTCTTTTGGCTTATTCCGTTGCTGCAGGGTGAGTGGACCGAGGTTAGTACGCGGTGTTGGAGGGTCACATCTCCCGTTACCCACCTGAATGACTTCTAGCTTCAGTAACGCCTGCCAGCGTGAACGTGGAAGTAGGGTTAAAGTGGCCAGCTCCCCGGCAAGCTGATCAGGTGAAGCAAATACGTCGTCCGACCGCTGCGAGGAATCCAGAGATTGGGGACCTATTGGACCAGAAATGAAAAGACCATCAGCATCGGGACCAGGGCACGGGGAACACCACGAGAGTTTAATGGGAGCGGGAGAAGCAAGAGAAGGGAGGAAGGGATGAACGAACCATCCTCGTCGATGTCCTCCTGCATTGTGGGGAGCCTGATGTCCGCGATGTCGGTATCTGATATAGTCTGGAATGACACCTCGGCGAATTGGGCCCGATTCGCCCACAAGAAGACACCAACGCTATCCACATGTGAGGTGGCTAGGAAATCGTTTGTCGGGGAAAAAGAGAGGCTGGTGGCGACGCTTGATGTTTTGAACGCATCGATTAATCGCCCTGTGGGGATATCAAACGTGCGGATGATAGAGTCTAGCGACGTCGTGACCAGCCAACGGGAGTCTGGAGAAAAAGTCTATGCGGTTTCTTAGGTTGCTGATAAAGTTCGAACCAAAAACAACAACACGAACCACATCAAGTATCCGCCCGCGGAACCCTTTCAACTCTCTCACTATCCTCCGTGTCTCGATGTCTACTATCCTGGCGACAAGGTCGTCACAGATCACCGCCAACAAACCGCTGTCTCGGTGTAGTAGAATAGACGTCGCAGCGGATGGCAACATCAAGGTGTCCACCAGTTGAGTGGTATGAAAATCAAAGAACTGTGGAGAGAAATATCAGCCAGCCTCAACACGAACTACAGTAGTTCCCCCACGTTGATGGTACCATCTAGTGTGCTGGCTATCACTAGCCGGTTCAAGGCATCGGTAGCCAAGCCAGTGACACTTCGGCATTCCGTCTGTTTTTTTGACACGGCTCGAGTATTGAATCGACTGGAGACACCGGGAGGACGAGGCCCAATGTCGAACTTCTTCCGCTTCAGCCCAGATTGCATATTCCACATGTTTACCAACCCTGTCGACGTGCTCGCCAAACAAAAGTTTCCGCATGCGGAAACACACACAGCCTGACGGAGCGGCCGTTAATTATAATGCTTTCATAGGATATGGGACAGGTTTTATACCTTGACGGACCCGATGGGTAGACCTTTCCGCTTCTCATCCGTGTCAAACTTGAACGAGTGTTTCCCGTGTTTCTTGTTGAGTAGACTCCATGACCTTGCGAAGCCTTCGTCGGAGTGAGCAGTAATGATATCATCCCAATCCTTCGCCCTCCCTGTGGAATGTGATATCGCAACTATTGGCGGAGACTTCAGCGATGCTATCGGAGTCGAAAGCGCAGTAGCTTTCTTCGCCAATGACCCTAGGGACACAGAAGTCAGAGACGTTCGTTAACGTGTCACGTTGTTATCCCACCCTGAGAAAGTTCGAAGGAGCGGGAATCTCGAACCACGGAGGTGTACCTCAAACTCCGGTCTCTAGAGGCTGTGAGTAGCTGCTTCCCATCTTCCCCGTAATATCGAATAAGGTGAGGTGGCTCATGGTGACCAGATCGGAATTTGTGTAGGCGTGGGGCTGTCGTGGGAGAGTCGAACAACCATTGCTACAGCGGTTGCCGTCGTCCCTATTCAATGCGGGCATAACGGAAGCAAGAAGCCGTATTGACCCACCTTGACGCTATTGTCCTCTCCTGAACTCACAAGGATGGGTTGTCCAGGAATCCATTCGATCGCAGTTGCTGCGCCTTCGTGGGCCCCTCGAATTACGTGTAAAAGCTTTCCACCCGAGTCGAGATTCCAGAAGGCGATATGCCCGGTCGAAGCAGCGGCAGAAAGAACCTGCGTACCATCTAGGTTCGGGCAAGGAAAGGGCCATGTCAGGATTCCCCCGAATAGCCACCGGACCACTGGGCCGCGACGCACCACTTCTAAAAGCAAGCGAGCGGATGCCACCTTCTTGCATAAAGACTCGCATAAGCCTCTCGTCCGCCCGGATGTCATAGACTGAGATCTCTCCGGATGCGAATCCAATCCCAACCACATCGATGGCAGGAGACTGGACGAGACATGTGATTGCAGGGTTGGAAGCTGAGGCTACAGAACCACTCAGGAGATTTGAAACGGGGTACTTGTGGATGCAAGTCCTGGAGAAGCATCAGAATCGGGATCTGCGGGGGGCGAGACGGTACGAACTGAGTACGGATATTCCACAGTTGCATTGAACCTTGGCTACTGGCCACTAAAACTTTGTTTAGATATGTTGCGGGGTGGAGGATTGATACTGCGGTGAAACCCGGTTCAAATTGGATTGATGACTGGAACGCTGAAACGCAGGTCAAATGTATACTTATAGGAGTTACACGGATGATCTCACCTCCATCGTGGGTATCCCAAATGAGCAATCTACCCCCATCTTCAGACAAAGCGAGGAGTTGTGAGCCAAAGACAAGCAAGGATGTCACGGGTTCTTCGAAGGGGTTCGAAGCTGTCAAGACCTTTCGTTTGACGTGAGGACCAGTGTGACCATTGGTTTGGGGTGGTGACATACCTCTCTCCCTCGAAGGTATTTTCGTACGATAGTCCCTGTGGCAGCCCAAACCGCCTTTCCATCCATGGAAAGGCTCGTGATTGGTTCAGGTGTTTGCGAACCTACATCGGAACCACCCCATCAGCTCAAATGCCGTGCTGAACAAAGAGCCTAGGCACTTACTCACCAACGAATAAGAGCGTCATCTTCCCTCCATCCCACAACGCCCAAGAGTTTCCCAGGCAGGTGAGGATGTGAACCTTGGGTCCATCCGTGGCTCCTTTGTACGATTTTGTTTGCAGAACAAATGGCACATGGGTTGTCACGAGTCCGAGGGCACGAAATGGTGCATATAACTGTGGGCGATTGGAGATGCTTTTTCGTTTGGCAGAATCTTCAGTCCTGATACGTTTTTTGGGCCGTTCGTTTTCCCTGGCTGTCAACGTAGAAGGCTTAAGGTTCTTACGAGGCCTGCGGGCTACAAACGAACTCACTCTTACTGCCAGTAGCGACCGTTTCTGTGGCCATGACTTTGTTCCTTCGCGATGGAAAATAACGAGCGTCGATCGTGGATTACATAATAACACCTCTCTTCCACTCCGCTCATCGGTTCGGGACCTTCCTCAAGTTCTGCAACGACGCGCTCCAGATTCGCACCCAGGGCCCGAATTGGATCATGTCGAGCTTGTGTTATTTTGCGCTGATCTCTGCCGAGCGTTTGACCGAGGGATGAGTGGAAAGAAACCGGGCGAACCCAATGGGCCCGTGTATGGTGCGGTAAACTATTGAGGTTGTGAGTTGGGTCAGCAACAGGCACTATCAGCCGTCCACTAACATACTCTCAATTGTAGGACTGGTGAATATTCAGAGGACTCCCTAATCAGGTGGGATAAGCACGGGGACTCATGGCACCATGACAAGTGGCAGAGGCGGTCACATCTGTATTTACCGCAAGGTCCCTCTGGAAGCGGAATTAGCATTGATTTTCACTCAAACAACAGAACGCGCGTTGAAGACCTGAAGCATCAAATGACCGCATTTGCCATCGTTTCTAGCGTCCGAGGGACGTTATGAACGCCCGCAGCACTACTTCCTACACCCCTGTAACACCCTGAGATACGCTTGGTCAAGGTCGGATAGTGAGTACCATCCATACTCTCCTTGTCGCTGGGTACCCAACGAACACTGCCTAGACTCGTGTCAAGCTAGTGGTCTTTACTACGAATGGGTCCGATATCTGACTTTATGTCCAGTGCACCTGAGAAAGTACTGCTTCCGCTACCAAGGAGCACTTATCAAACCGTTTCCGACATTCGTCACGATGACGTGAACACCTGCGCCATCATTTCCAAACCCAAATACAACTTTCACAGCATCATCTCCGACATTCATCACATCGCAGCTAAAGGGTAAGTAGGAGCGATGGAAAAATTTGTTGGCGAGTGACGCGGACTACATCCACCACCGAATACATTGTTGTCGCTCCCAGATTAACGCAGTCCAGTGTCAAGGATCCGATGTCCGATATTTGCGCCCAGCACATACCCGGCGATCATCTCCCCCTGCACCGAGAGCCTGTTCCGTATGCGGCAAGCTGATCGAGAAGATCGTTGGGCTGACCAGAAACCTCATTCCCATCGCTCTGACCGACAGTCCTACATCGGGATCGCATTAAACGACTGTTTTGCGACAATCGTCAGTTTATTTCGTGACCAATTTCCGGCTTCACGTGCTCACTCGCACAGCCGGCTATCCAGATTATAGATCTGGGTATCGAAAAATCCGAATGCATGCCACCCCTATGTTCATTCCTGTCCTCGAGGGAGATGTTCATAGTCCTCGATAATACAGAATCCGCCTTCAATTGCGAGGGGACGGATGCCTGGGAGATCTATGCTGCTGTGGAGTAGCTGAGTCAACTCGACAACATCTGCCTACGCATCACTCCCCACCATTCCTCCCGACCATAGAACTCCTGATAGGTGATCCGAAACTTCGAACCCCGTTTTTTGTCTTTTTCTTCACGTTCGTCCCTCCACCGGCGGGATTGTGTGCGGGATTGGTCCGGCTGTTCTCGATTTCCCGAGTTCAGCCATGTCTTGCCTCCAACGGAGTTGTTGTAAATGCTGATTAGAAAAAACAAAGGTTTCCAGGAGTGTAACCGCAGCATCAGAACCATGGCCAATGCCACAGGTCCGGTGTCTAAACGGAGGGAAGTTCACCTATGGTCCCACATCATGCATCATGCATCGGCCCTTGCTCCGGAGGCACTGGACCGGGTGCTTTCCAGGAACGGAACAGGTTCTCGCAGTCACTCCGTATCGTGGAATTGAGATGTATATATTATTTCTTCTTTGATTAGTCCCCTTAGAGCTTACGTGTATTTTCGACGCGATCTATAGGCCAGTACGTACATCCAAGTGCAGGCCGCGAAACTTCGCTCTCTCGCTTTCCCTCTCCCTCCATACGATGATGAACGTAAGCAAGATAATGTCCGCAGCGCAGGCGACGACATCCGCGATCTCCAGGGCCATGTCGCGAGGTTTCCTGAAGAAGCTACTTCGGATCCTGCTGTGGGATTCGGCAACCGTTGTGTTGTCGTCCTTTTTCATCAGCTGGTGAAAGCAAGGGGTACGGTTGAGTCGTTTTGCCATGGTCAGGTAATTTCTCAGCTTGACCTACCACGACTTTTGAGCCCGTGCCTTTTGATTTCCATCTGTATTCAACATCCTCGATGCGCACATAACCGCTGTCGGGGAAGAAATCAAGATTAGATCTGACTGGATTGACGTCCAGACGAAAGACATACTAAGTGGTACTTCCTAATGCATTCTCCAGAATCTCTCGAACAGGCACCTCCTGGGAGGTCATATTATCCAACACGATCTTCACATCCTCCTTCGCAACCCCGCCAACCTTCCACAAAATCTTGAACGCAAGCCTCATCGACCCATCGACCTGGTTCCTTCTCGTGACGGTAGTGGTCAGAGTTCCTCCAACGTATTTCGGGGTTTCGACGATATACGTGACTGAACCGGTGTAGGAATCTCGGATAGTGGTGTTGAGGATATCATCCTCTTCATTTAGGGCGAAAGATAGTTTCGTGCTTGGCATCGGATATCCTTGACAGAGACGTATGTGTGCGAAGATGAGGTGACAGGCTTTTGGGGATCCTACTATCTCAGCAACGGATGGCGCCTTATATTTGGCCACCGTCCGACGCCAGTGGGTCTTCGCATTGACCACCACCGTACCCACCCCGATCAACTGGATGGAATATGTCCTCGCTAGTAGAGCTCGGTTCGGCGATGCTGCCTTGTTGGTCATTGGGTCCGGCTATCGTCATCATCTCGCCCACCGCCGCTGTCATCAGACCTAATATTTTAACCCGTTCGCCGGGTTGGTCGGATTGGTACAGCAGAGAAACAAAAGGAAGCAAACGGGCTCTCGGACAAAAGAAATCTGAAAGGCACCTCTTGGGACGTTAACTGATTACCGTTTTGATTAGCAAATCACCAGACAAGTCTGGTCTTGGTGTATAAGATGTCGCGCCCACGGTCGGCGCGTAACTGCGAAAGGTAAAGGTTGAAGGTTAAGGAACGAGAACGCTATTTTTCAACACTACGAAGGGGGTGCCACCGGTCGAGTCAAAGCACGGTACGTGCCAACGGTGAGCTCCGTCTGAAAACAAAACAACGAGCTGTCGACACGGAGAAAGCTGTTCAGGAGCTCCAGGTATCGTTCAACTAAACGCAAATGTGATCAGCGACCCTGAGTCCACTTGGAACTTACATGTCGTCTCTGGGGAACTCCCAAAAGTGGCGCATGCTAGGTCATTGGCTGACTACCTTTGTGATTAGGAAATCACCAGACAAGTT
>Ga0307514_10005121_pt1 | contig 11843 bp, 11 predicted proteins | sample 16_EM_MG_FD_203088 | JGI IMG/M metagenome (GOLD analysis project Ga0307514, IMG submission 203088) | Populus trichocarpa ectomycorrhiza microbial communities from riparian zone in the Pacific Northwest, United States - 16_EM | ecosystem: Host-associated > Plants > Roots > Unclassified | place...
CGCCGCCCAGGGCTCCCGGCGAGCGGCGACGCGCACCTTGGCCCGGTTGAGGTCGCCGGCGTTGTGCAGCATCCCGGGGTGCGCGAAGACCGGCTTCCCGGCGGACTCGCCGGGCGACGGGGAGGCACCCGTCTGCGCCGCGTCGGCCGAGTCACCTCCGCCCAACGAGACCGCGACACCGCCGACGGCTCCCGCGGCGGCGACACCACCGGCCATCTGAAGGGCGCTGCGACGGCTGATGCGGTGCTTGTTGTGCTCTGCCACGAATGACTCCTGTGCGGATGCGGATGGAGGGGCGTGCGTGTGCACAGGAGACGGAGGAGAGGCTTCCGGGATAACAGTTTTTCTCGTACCGACGTGAGTCGCCCTAGGGGGAACCCCTGACAACACCCTTGTCCAGCAAGGCAGTTGATGAGGGTCACGGCCAGGGTCGGCGCCCTCCTCGGAGAGGATCCGCGGCGACGGCGTACGACCGGAGGATGAAGGTCACCGATCACCGCCCCTGGGAGTCAGCCGATGCATCTCCGTATCCGTACCGCCTGTGCCGCCGTCGTGGTCCTGGGCCTCACCGCGGGACCCCTGGCCGGGACCGCGCTCGCCTCCCCCGCCCCCTCCCCCACGACGGTCGTACGGGAGGCCGTGAGTCCGGAAACCGTGAGTCCGAAGACCGACAAGGCCTTACGCGAGGCGCTCAAGGGGATTCCGGACAAGGACACGACGGCCGCGCTCGTACGCGTCGGGGGCAAGGCCGGCACCTGGCGGGGCAGCGCCGGCGTGCACGACCTGCCGAGTGGCCGCAAGGCTCTGGAACACGGGCGCTTCAGGGCCGGTTCGACCACCAAGGTGGTCACGGCGGCCGTCGTGCTGCAGCTGGCCGCCGAAGGCAGGATCGACCTGGACGGACACGTCCAGACCTACCTCCCCGGCCTCCTCTCGAAGGCCTTCAAGCCCATCACCGTACGGCAGTTGCTGACCTTCACCAGCGGGCTGAAGCCGGGAGCGACACTGGGTGACGTGAACGGCGAGGGGTACGAGCGGCGGTTCGAGACGCTGACCCCGGAGGCGGTCGTGGCCTCGTCCGTCGCCGCCGGCCCCGCCTTCTGCCCGGGCAAGCGGCAGAAGTACGCCAACATCGACTACACCGTGCTCGGCCTGCTCATCGAGAAGGTCACCCACGACACGTACGAGCACCAGGCGGCCGTACGGGTCCTGCGGCCGGCCGGGATGGGTGACACGTCCTTCCCCGGCGGGCCCGACCCGCGTATCCACGGCCCGCACAACCGCGGTTACCAGATCCTGGCGGACGGCAGACTGGTGGACGCCACCGAGTGGAACATGTCGGACCGGTGGGCCGCGGGCGACATGATCTCCACGACGGAGGACCTGGAACGCCTGCTCTTCGCGCTGTTCAGCGGCCGGCTGGTCCCCCAACCCCTCCTGGACAAGGAGATGTTCACGCTCCCCGACGTGCCGAACGCGACGATGAGCGCCGGCCTCCAGCGGCACCAGGTCGACGACGACACCGTCATCTGGGGCAAGTCCGGTGCCAGGCCCGGCTACAGCACGCTGATCGCCGCCACCCGTGATCTGTCACGCACCCTCGTGTACTCGGTGAACGCGACCGACGCGAAGAGCGAGGAGATGAACCCGGTGGGCGAGCGGATTCTGTGGGCGACGTTCGGAACCGGAGACTGAGGATCGGGCCGGGGCGGCCGGGGGCACTCAGCTCCGGACCCTGCGCGGCCATGCCGCTGCCGTGGCGGCGCAGGCAAGGACATGGACGGCGACGAGGGCGGCGAATGCGGTGGCGAGGGCGTCGGCGTCCTTCAGGCGTTCGGTGGCGACGGGCGGCGACCAGCCGTCCGGGATCACGGAGACGGAGATGACGGCGCCGACGGGTACGCGTGTGCGTGGGCCGAACCACATCAGGCCGAGGTCACGCTCGGTCGCCGCGTCCGCGATGCGGTAGTGGGTACGCCCGGTGTCCTGGTCTGAGCGGTCGATGACGGGCTCGGCCTCGATGACGCGGGCCGGGGCGAACCGCCCGGCCAGATCGTGGAGGGCCCAAGGGGCCAGCCACGGCGCTGTGATGAGCAGAGCGGCGGCGGTGAGTCCGGGCACCGCGGTCAGGAGTTCTCGTGGCTCGTGGTTCCTGAAGGCCCAGAAACGGGTGAGTGTCAGGGCCATGATGACTGAGGTGATCGCGAGGAGGACGAAGACCAGCACCCATCGAGCTCCGTAGTGGCGGGAGGCGAAGGAGACCGCGATCGGTACAACGACCAGGAACCAGAACATCATGGCCGCGAGGCGGCCTCGGCCGAACATGCGCCCCCTCCTCACGCCGGCCGGTCCTCGGCCGCGCCCTGCAGGGAACGGGTGATCTCGTCGAGTGTGTCGAGTCCGGTCTGTACGGCGTCGAGTTCGTGGTCGAGGGCGGTGAGGTCCGGAGGGACGGCGGAGGCGTCCGTCGCCGCCTGCAGGGACAGCAGCATGGCCCCACGCTCCGCCGCGGCTTCCAGGCGCAGGGCGGTGGCCTCCATGGTGGTGATCAGGAGCTGGCGCAGTTCTGCCAGGCGCTTCAGGGTGGCGGCGCGTTCGCCCGTGGCGCGCGCGGCGTCCTCTTTGGCCCGCCGCAGGGGGCCGTCGGGGAGGGCTCGGGCCTCTGCCTCCAGTCGCTCCTGGTCGCGCCGCAGGACCTCGTGGCCGGCGGGTGTGCCGCCGGTGCCACTGGTGCCGCTGGTACCGCTGGTACCGCTGGTACCGCTGGTACCGCTGGTACCGCTGGTGTCGATGACGCGGACCGCCTCGGCCGCCGCCGTCAGCCGGTCGGCCGCGGCCCGTACGGAGGTCGCCGCCGTTGCCAGCGTCGGCCAGAGCGAGGCGTTGGGGCTCTGCCGGCACTGGTGCTGCAGCCGGTCGGCGGCCGCCGAGGCGCGGGTCAGCCATCGGGCGGCGTCGGCGGGCGGTTCGGGCAACGGGTCGGAGGGAGGGTCCGTCGGCCGATCCGCGTCCCAGGCGCCCGCCCTGCCGGTCGCGGGCCTCGCGGATGCCGACGCCGCGGGGCGGGTGAGACGGCCGGTGAGGGCGTGCGTCCCCCACACGAGGCCGCCGACGCCCGCGCCGACGGGCAGCGCGGCGGCGGCCGGGGCTCCGGCGAGGAGAGCCGTGACGCTGCCCGCGACGGCGAACAGCGCGACCGCGGCGGCGGGAGCGAAACGGCTGCCCATCGTGTCCTCTCGATCTGTACTGCTCCACGCGATCTGTACTGCTCCACGTGCTGTGCCGGGTCAGAAGTTGCTGATGACGGAGACCATCACCTTGTCGATGACCGCCGGGTCGCGGGCGTCGTACGAGGTGGCCTTGGTGGCGGTGGCGATCTTCGTGAGCGTGCCGAAGTCGGCCTGGCCGCTGAAGGCGACGGTGAACACGCGTACGGAGCGCTCCAGTTGACTGGCGTCCAGGTCACGCAGAAGCGCGTCGAGGTCGTTGTCGGCCGGGTACTCGTTCCGGCCGTCGGTCAGGACGACGACGGCGTTGATCCGGTCGGCGTCCAGGTCGGCCAGCATCTCCTTCTGGGCGGCGCGCACGGTGGTGTAGAGGGCGGTGCCGCCTTCCGCGTTGAGTCCTTTGATGGCCTCGGTGAGCCGCTGTTCGTTGTCACGGACGGGGCGCGGCGGCACGATCTCCCGGTACGGCTCGGGGTGGTCGTCGGTCTTGGTGGAGAACGCCCACAGGCCGACCTCGTCGTCGGGGTGGTAGAGGCCGAGCGTGTCGGCGGCGGCCTTCTTGGCCGCCTCCATCCGGCTCTGTCCGCCGCCCGAGGACTGGTTCATCGACCCGGAGACGTCCATGACGAGCAGCACCCGGGCCTTCTTGCGCAGCTCGTCCCAGCTGTCCAGGACCGCCGCCAGCACGTCGTCCGCGGGCGGGTCGATCAGTGACAGGTTTCCCTCGCTCTGCTCGGACAGGCTGACCGAGCGGGCGAGTTCGCTGCCTGCGTTGCCCTCGTGGTCGCGGAATCCGGTCTTCTGGAAGCGGCGCTGCTGGGCGTCCTCCAGCAGGAAGGCGCGGAAGTCGGCGGCCGCGGCCCGCTGGTCCTTGGACGCCGAGGGCAGCACCGCGAAGGGGTGGTCGAACATGAGCGTGCCGTCGGCCGGGTGCACGGCCACCAGGGGCACCTGCGGCTTCTTCCCCTTGCCGATCTTCTCGGTCTCGCCCGTGGGGCTGCCCTGGTTGTAGAGGTGGATCAGCTGTTCCTGTACGGCGATGGCGCTGGCGTACGACAGGGCCTGTCCGTCGGCGTCCGCCTCGGCGAGGTTGGCCATGTACGCGGTCGCGTCGGAGGCGTAGTGCAGGACACCCGACTCGACCCCCGCCACGAACCGCCGGGTCTTCGCGTCCTTGACGTCGTCCACGGTCAGGTCGCTGGAGCGGCCGGTGGCCGCGTAGAAGGTGGCCACGGTCGCGCCCAGGCCCGAGGTGGAGGTGTGCGGGTTGTCCTTGCCCAGGCTGAAGCGGCCCCACTCGGGCCGGCCGACCGAGGCCCAGCCCTTCTGCGTCAGGGACAGCACGTCCCGCCAGCCGATCTTCTTCTCCGGCCAGCCGAGCGCCTCCGCCATGGGCCGGGGCATGGCGATCGCCAGCGGGCTGGTGGCGAGCGAGCGCGGCTTCTCGTCGGTGAGCAGTTCCCGGTCGGCGGCGGTCGCGTCGCGCTGGAGCAGTGTCAGCCACAGCGAGGAGGACGGCGTCCACACCTGTGGTTCGGGCGCGCCGTCGCGCCCCTCGTCCCACCCCTGGGCGAGTGCGTCCTTGGCGACGCCGGAACTCGTCTCCGACACCGCCACCCGGGCGCACTTCCCGCCCGCGAGCTCACGCCCGGAGTCGTTGTAGTCCTCGGCCAGGTCGGAGAGCAGATCGCCCTTCTCCGTCGAGGAGTTCACCTCCAGCCGTACGTCGCAGTCGCCGCCCGAGCCGCCACCGGACGCGCTCACCACCACGCCGACGGCCACGAGCAGCATCAGCCCCACCACGACCGCCACCAGCATGGGCAGCCTGCGTGCGTTCCCCATGACACCCCCGTGTCCATGCCTCACGCGAGGCGGACTCACACACAATGAGACGCGTGTCATCACACGGTCTACACAGGGCGCGGCGATGTCAATGGCCTTTTCCACAAAGGAAGTTGGGGTGTTCGCGGGCCCAGCTCGGTGCTGTTGAGGCGAGCCGGGTTCGACACGGATTGAGTTGATCTATGCGACCTGGGAGGTTTGGCGTCGGTCGTCCGCCAACATGGCGACCGACATCCATCGCTGGAACAAGGGAAAGGTGTTGCCGGCCATGTCACTCGCCCGCGTCCACAACTTCTCCATCTCACTCGACGGCTTCGGCACCGGCGAGGGCCTGAGCCGTGACGCGCCGTTCGGCCACGCCGGCGAACGGCTGCACCAGTGGATGTTCACCACCCGGTTCTGGCACGAGATGACGAACCGTCCCGGCGGAACCGGCGGCCTCGACGACGCCTTCGCCCGGCAGTTCGACCCCGGGATCGGCGCCGAGATCATGGGCGCCGGGAAGTTCGGCTACCCCGGATGGCACGAGGACCCGGACTGGAAGGGGTGGTGGGGGCCCAACCCGCCGTTCCACACACCGACCTTCATCCTCACCCATCACCCGCGCCCGTCGATCGAGATGGAGGGCGGCACGACGTTCCACTTCCTCGACGTTTCGCCCGCCGAGGCGCTCGAAACGGCGCGCGAGGCCGCGGACGGCCAGGACGTACGCATCGGCGGTGGCCCCACCGTGGTCCGCGACTTCTTTGCCGCCGGGCTCATCGACCGCCTGCACGTCGTGGTCGCCCCGATCCTGCTGGGCCGAGGCGTACGACTCTGGGACGGGCTGGAGGGCGCCGAGAAGGACTACGAGGTCGAGGCCGCCTCCTCGCCCAGCGGAGTGACGCATGTGACGTTCACGCGTGCGGGTCTCTGAACGTCCTGGGCCAACCACTTCGGTGAACCGCTTCAGTGAACCGCGTCGGCCGAGGCCCCCGAAACGCGGGTGGGGCGTCGACGACACCCTCTTCTGGGTCGGCATCATCACAGAATCGGTCGACACCTCTCGCAACCACGGCAAGAAGGTCGCCGCCCAAGTGCTCAAGCAGCTCGGCGGGCGATGAGGAGGTAGGCGCCTTCGTACTCCGGCGGGTGTCGACGGCGCCACCACGGCGCGCAGGTCCACCCGACACCCGTTCAGGCGGATTGCCGCGGGCATCGGGTCCGCCAACTCCGACGCGCAGCCCCGCCGGCTCAAGCGCCCACCCACCGAACGAAGCGCTCACTCACACCATGACCAGCACGGCCGAGCGGCGGCCCAGCTGTGCGGATGGAGGTGTGGCCGAGCTGTGGGCGAGGTCCTTGCCGGCGCCGGCGCCTCGTCAGGCTGCGGTCATGCCGCCGTCGATGGCGAGTGCGGCTCCGGTGATGAACCTTGCTTCGTCGCTGAGGAGGAAGGCCACGAACGCCGCGATCTCCTCGGGCTGGGCGATCCGCCCGATCGGGTGCAGCGCTCCGGCCACACGTACGGCCTCTTCCGGCGGCATGCCCATGTTGCCGCGGAGCAAGGGAGTGTCGACGCCGCCAGTGACGAGGGCGTTGATCCGGATGCCGGCGGCGGCCGTGTCGAGGGCCGCCGACCGGGTGAGCCCGACCACGCCGTGCTTGGCGGCACTGTAGGAGGCCATGGCGGCGCCACCGGTGACGGCGAGGTTGGAGGCGTTGTTCACGATCGCGCCGCCACCGGACGCCTGCAGCAAGGGAATCTGGTACTTCAGGCTGTAGAAGACGCTGCTGAGGTTGAGCGCCAGATCGGCGTCCCACGCCTTGGCGTCGATATCGGTGACCGGGCCCACCGCGGTGGCCGCGCCAACGTTGTTGAAGGCCGCGTCGAGGCGTCCGTGCCGGTCGACCACCTGCTGGACCAGGTCCGCGACTTGGGCCTCCACGGTCACGTCGGTGGCCACGAAGACGGCGTCCGCTCCGCCGGCGCGAAGTTCGGCGGCGAGCCGGCCGCCGGCTTCTTCGCCGCGGGCCGCCAGGACGACCTTCGCGCCTTCGGCGGCGATCCGCTCCGCGGCGGCACGGCCCATGCCGGAAGTGGCGCCGGTGACCAGGACGACCTTGTCGGTGAAACGTGCTGACATTGCTGCGTACTCCTGTATGTGCTCGATAGGGCCGGTGGGCCTGGGACCCGGCGATGAGGACGCCCGCCTCGGCGAATGCGTAGCGTCGAACGGCTCGCCCGCCGCCGTTCTCAGAGGGGTACCTGATGAGTACCTGGTACGTCTCCCGTACCTGGATCGAGTCTCCGGAACAGGAATCAACGCGGCAAGAGGGCATTTTGAAGTGCTCAGGTATCACCGAGGGAACCGACCCTGGGGACGGGGGCCGGCCCTGATCTGCAGCCGGGCGCCGATGCCGTACCTGGTTACGCTTGTATACTTCCCCGCATGACGCAGGTGACCACGGAACCACGGGAGACCGGCACCGAACTGTGCGAGCAAGGCCACGACCTCATCCGCAGCGTGCTGGAACGCATCGGCGACAAGTGGTCGGTCGTGGTGATCTGCAAGCTCGCCGACACCACCCGCGGGTTCAACGAACTGCGCCGTCTCAGTGGCCCCAGCCCCATTACCCAGCGGATGCTCAGCGCCACCCTGCGAAGGCTTGAGCGTGACGGTCTCGTCACGCGGACCGTCCGCGACACCAAGCCCCCGCGCGTCGACTACGCCCTCACCCCGCGCGGACTCAGCTTGCTGGGCATAGTCCAGTCACTGGCGCGTTGGGCAGAGGACAACTCCGGCGGCATCCTGGACTCAAGAACGACTTTCGACGCCCAGCAGGCCTGACGGCCTGGGTGCCAGGCGTCCGGAGCCCAGTTCTCCAGTGGGTCCATGGCCCAGATCGCGGACAACGTTGGCGAGATCCATGCCCGAGTCCCAGGTGATCCCCGTCGTTGCACCTGCTCGCCGCGTAGTCGCCCACAGACACCTCCCGGAGCGGTTCCCTCGGTGATACCAGGGCACTTCAAACTGCCTTCTTGTCGACCCATCGGATCGGTCCGACGATCGTCGAGTCAGTAGTCGACCGGCACTGACCTGCGCATGACGTACTGGAGGACGATCCGTGAGAGCGGTAGCAGTGACCGAGTACGGCGGGCCAGAGGTGCTGCGCCTGGTCGACCTGCCCGAGCCGCATGCGGGACCGGGACAGGTCCGGATCCGAGTGCACGCGGCCGCGGTGAACCCTGCCGACACCCTCCTGCGGATCGGCGACACGGACGGGGCAATGTCCGACGTGGTGCCTCAGCCCTACCGGCCCGGCATGGATCTGGCCGGAGTCATCGACGAGATCGGCGAGGAGACCGACACCGACCTCGAACTCGGTGACCGCGTGATGGCCATGGTCGTTCCCATCGACGCCTCGGGCGGCGCCTACGCCGAGTTCGTGGTGCTCGACTCACGGCAGGTAAGCCGTTCGCCCGAGGGAGCGCGGCACGTCGAGGCCGCGACGGTGCCGATGAACGGGCTCACCGCGCGTCTTGCCATCGACGTGCTGTCACTCCCGCCAGGTGCGTGGATCGCGATCACCGGCGCGGCCGGCGGCGTGGGGGGCTACGCGGTGGAACTCGCGAAGGCCGACGGCCTTCGGGTGATCGCCGACGCTGCCGCAGCCGACGTCGATCTGGTGCGCGGTCTGGGTGCCGATGTGGTCGTCGCACGAGGCGACGGCATCGCGGACCGGATCCTGGAGGTGCGACCAGGGGGTGTCGACGCGGTGATCGACACTGCCCTCCTGGGCGCTCAGGTAGAGCCGGCGATCCGGCCGGGCGGTCAGCTCGCGATTCTGCGGGGGCCGACGGAACGGGGCGCGAGCCCACTGTCGGGCCGGCCCGGAGTGCACGTCCGCGACGTCTGGGTGCCCGAATACCGTTTCGCCACCCACAAGCTCGAACAACTCCGCCTTCTGGTGGAAGACGGCAAGCTCTCGATGCGAGTGGCTGCGGTCTATCCCGCGAGCGAGGCCGCCGAAACGCATCGTCGGCTTGAGGCAGGCGGAGTTCGGGGACGCCTCGTCCTCGAATTCTGAGCGCACCCGGCAATTCCCGAGAAGAGACAGATAGAGAGAGATAGAGAGAGATATGGCAAAGCCCATAGGAGTTGGCGTAATCGGCGCCAGTCCGGGGCCGGACAGTTGGGCGGCGAACTCGCACATTCCTGCCCTGCGTGCCTTGCGCGGCTTCGAGTTGCGCGCGGTCGCGACGAGCCGACGGGCGTCCGCCGATGCCGCCGCACAGGCCTACGGCGTCGAAGGCTTCGACGATGCACGCAAGTTGATCGAGCACCCTGACGTCGATCTTGTGGTTGTCGCCGTGAAGGTCACGCAGCACTACGACCTCGTCAAGCAGGCGCTCGCGGCGGGCAAAATGGTCTACAGCGAATGGCCACTGGGTGCGACGCCGGCGGAAGCCAGCACACTGGCCGAGCTCGCCGAGGCCAATGGCGTGCGCACAGTCATCGGACTCCAATCGAGGTTTGCGCCCGAAGTACGCCGCATGCGTGACCTTGTCGACGAGGGCTGTCTCGGCCGGATACTGGCAACGACGCTGATCGGGTCCGGCGTGGCCTGGGGAGCGACGACAGACCGAGCTCATGCCTATATGTTCGACGCCGCCAACGGCGCGAACACTCTCACTGTGCCGACGGGCCACGCCCTCGACGCGCTCACCTACGTACTCGGCGATATCACCAGCGTCACCGCGACCCTCGGAATCGGCCGCGGAGTAGTCCGGATCGCAGACGAGGGCGCGGACGTGCCGGTGACAGCACCGGATCAGATCGCCGTGACCGCCGGTCTACGGTCGGGAGCCACCGCGTCGATCTTCTACCGCGGAGGCTTGTCCCGCGCCGGTGATCTGCGGTGGGAGATCAACGGCACATCGGGCGACCTGTTGTTGACCAGCCCGATGGCGAACGGGAACATCCAGTCCACCGAATTGACCTTGGCAGGCGGAAGCACCCCGGAAACAACGCTGAGCCACCTGGAGTCGCCGCAGCCTGCCGACCCGGAACTCGCAGCCATCCCGGTCGGACCCGCCCGTAACGTCGCCGCACTGTACGCGGCGTTCGCCGAAGATCTGGCCAAGGACACCTGCACAGTTCCGGACTTCGCGCACGCTCTCACGATCCAGACGTTGATAGCGGACATCCAGGCTTCAGGCGCCCGTTGAAACGTTGGACAGACGCAGCCGAGGAGGCTTCGGATGGCAGAGTCGATGGACTTCAACGAGATGAACAAGAAAGTTGTCGCCGAGTTCCGCGACAATGGCGGCAAGGTCGGTGGGGCATTCGCGGGCACTCCGTTGGTCCTGGTGCACCATGTCGGCGCCAAATCCGGTGTCGAGCGGATCACACCGCTGGCCTACCTCGCCGAGGGCGGCCGGATCTTCGTGTTCGCCACCAAGGGCGGGGCCGACGACAACCCTGCCTGGTACCACAACCTTCTCGCCAACCCGAGAGTCACGGTTGAGCTGGGCACCGAGACGTTCGAGGTAGTCGCGCTACCGCTTTCGGGCGCTGAGCGCGACGAGTATTTCGCCAAGCAGGTCGCCGTGGCGCCGCACTTTGCTGAGTACCAACGCATGGCTACCAGGGTCATCCCGGTCGTTGAGCTTCGACGGGTCGCCTGAGTCTGACTCCGTCCGGAATCGTGGAGTTTCCCAATGCGAGCGCATGATCAATAGGCAGGCGTGCAACTAGAAATCCTTGTCACAAGGTCACAAGTTGATCGCACGTCCGGCTACAGCCCCGCGATCGCGTTCCACCGTTTCGCGAAGTCCGTACGTTCCTTCGACGTGATGTCGCGTGCGATCGCGAGCCGCTTGCGCATGGCGCTGTCGGGGAAGATGAGCGGGTCCTCGGCGAGGGCGGCGGTGTCCTCGTCCTTGGCGGAGGCGAGGATGTCCTGGGCGGCCGGGACGGGGCACACGTAGTTGACCCACGCGGCGAGTTCGGCGGCGACGGACGGCTCGTAGTAGTAGTCGACGAGCTTCTCCGCGTTCGCCTTGTGGCGGGCGAGGTTCGGGATCATCAGGGACTCGGACCAGAGCTCGGCGCCCTCCTCCGGGACGACGAACTCGATGTCGGGGTCGTCGGCCTGGAGCTGGATCACGTCACCGCTGTACGCCTGGCAGGCCAGTACGTCGCCGCTCGACAGGTCCTTGATGTAGTCGTTGCCGGTGAAGCGGCGGATGTGGTCCGTGCGGACGAGTTTCTCGACCTGCTCGCACATCGTGTGGAAGTCCTCCGCGGTCCACTTGGTGATGTCGACCCCGTTGCCCTGCATGAGCAGCGCGAACGCCTCGTCGAGACCGGAGAGGAGCGTGACGCGGCCCTTGAGGTCGTCCGCCCACAGGTCGGAGACGTGCCGGATCTCGCGGCCGACCTTACGGCGGTTGTACGCGATGCCGGTGATCCCCGACTGCCACGGCACGGTGTGCCCCCGGCCCGGGTCGAAGGCCGGTGAACGCAGCTGCGGGTCCAGGTACTTGGTGACGTTGGGCTGCCTGGATCTGTCCATCTCCTGGACCCAGCCCAAGCGTACGAACCGCGCGCACATCCAGTCACTGATCACCATCAGGTCCCGGCCGGTCTCCTGGTGGTTCATCAGGGACGGGCTGACCTTCCCGAAGAACTCGTCGTTGTCGTTGATCTCCTCGGTGTACGTGACCTGGATCCCGGTCCGCTTCTCGAAGGCGTCCAGGGTGGGGCGCCTCGACTCGTCCTCGTCGTC
>Ga0307514_10005122_pt1 | contig 11842 bp, 6 predicted proteins | sample 16_EM_MG_FD_203088 | JGI IMG/M metagenome (GOLD analysis project Ga0307514, IMG submission 203088) | Populus trichocarpa ectomycorrhiza microbial communities from riparian zone in the Pacific Northwest, United States - 16_EM | ecosystem: Host-associated > Plants > Roots > Unclassified | place...
TTTAATGTCTTCTGTTTTTATTTTTTTAACTTAATTTGTGGAGATTAAGAGTTTATAGTATTCATATAGCTGAGTTGAAAGTCCATTGATTGATTTCAAATAAATTGGTGGAGAGATGGAGGAGTCTTATGTTTGGAAGTCTATGATTTTGTTGTGGATGGCTATGTATCCTACTAGGGAGGTACTAAAAATGGTTTCTAAAATGCTGTAGTGGATAGCAAATTGATGCCTTTCTGCTTTCTGAAGTTGTTATTTAAGCACCCACGATTCGAAACTGAAGGTAATTTATCCAGTTAGCACTATGAAATTTGCAGATGGAAATTTGTTGGGTTGCAAAAGTTTTTTTCTTCATCTGATTAGGAAAAATGACTGGTCCTTGAATTCGTTATGTGATGTTAGTAGTTAGCTTTTTTTTTAAGCAGCTGCAATAGTGTGAATGTGTGATGTTAATGAGCTTATGCTTGGGGTTTTTAGTATGATTAAGTGCTTGCTTTGTGAGCATATGCATGCAGCCTTGAATTATTTCCAAAGTCATGTTTTCAATCCTTGCCTCCTGTTGCTACTTTGATAGTTGCCTCTTCGAAAAACTAGGTTTCCCACTTGGAATTAAGATACAAACTTTGTTTGAAATATGCGCTATATGGTTCCGGGAAGTCCCAAAAGAAAAGGAGGGGCATATGTTCAGTATGAATCTTTTATGTACCTTTGATTTGTATGTGGTAGCTTATGTTCTACAAATCAAACTCTGTATATCTCCCTAGGTACCATTTCGCTGTGAAATTGCATAGACATGGAATTGAAGAAATTGTTAATGAAAGACATTTGTTTATAATGCCTTGTACAATCCTTTCCATGTCTATTAACATAAAATTAAGTTGTGTTCATGATTGCTGAACTTGGCTATAAACTTCTAGTTTATAAGACTAATGAGTTTTCATTTCAGATTTTCAGGGCTATGCAAAACCTTTGCATCTTTTGCCAGCAACAGAAGTGAAAGTTTGTACAGAAACCTCACAAGAAAAGCTTCTTACATCTATCAAAGGATCTTGGTCTTTGTTCAAGGTTAAGCTATGTACAAGTAATGTCTATGGCTCAAGTCTGAGTGATCCTAATGCTGGAATACTCTTATGTTTGATAGACAGGAATGGTGACTCAATATTGCACAGAATACCTGCGATTTCAGAGTCCAATTCTGCTAACTTGATGGACATGGTTGAGTCTGACACACTTCATTTCCAAAGAGGTTCAGTTGATGAATTCACCTTTGAGGGCCCCAAGATGGGGAGGATCGAATCTCTTTGGGTCAGTGTTGAATCAGGTAAGTCCGAGATGGTTGTGAAAAGCCTTAGGATTTGTAGTCTAGAATGTCTTTTCTACTCCATGACTCAGAATTGGGAACAATATACCATGAATGCTCAACCTAGACTTCTACCCACATTGTATCTGATATATGCTTGTCAACTCTCATAGTTTAATTGGCATCCAGTGCAAAACATCCTCATTTATATATCCCTGGGATATTAGGTAGCAGTAACTCATATAGTATTGATTAGGCTTGTCTTGAACATCATAATAATGGTTTTCCTTTTCTTTATTTCTCAAATTTCTAAGGTCAGGTCAGTGGAGATTAGATGGTGTGAGCCTGACTGTCATTAGTGCTTCTCAAGCTTCCCCTGAAGAAAATGATGGACAGGAGATCCGGTATACTGGTTGCCAGTATGAGTTTGAAACTGATGATGTTTTGCTTGGGGAGGGAAGTGACATATCCATGGTGGAACTTAGACCTTGCCATGTATCTGATTTATCTGGGGTTGATCCATCCACATTGTTGAGTAAAAGCCCTTCCATGTCAACCTCCCCACCTGGCAGCAACGTTTCTAACGAGGAAAGCATGAGAGAATATGCAGACTTGAAGTTATCTTTGTTATCCTATGATGCAATGCTAATTTTTGTGGGTACAACAATAACAGGTTTCTCAGCTGGAGAAAATGCTGCTTTTGCTTTCTTTATCGGTGGAATTGGTGGCTTTTTATATTTGTTGCTGCTACAAAGGTCTGTCGATGGATTACCAGCTTCATCAATTCCCAGCAATACCAGTGGGTTCGATCGCCTAGTTGGAGGACTTAAGGGTCCAATATCAAGCTTGGCACTGGCTGTAGGGTTTACTTTTCTAGCAGTGAAGTATAGCTCTGGCGATGCTCCCTCAGTGTTCACTCCAAAAGAACTTCTGGCTGGAATGTTGGGGTTCCTTGCGTGTAAAGTGGCTGTAGTATTGGCAGCATTTAAGCCTTTGAAACTGGATTTCAAGGAAAATGAGTAATGTATTTCATTTTCCTTTTGTATAGGGTTGGAAACCTAGAGTTCGTATAGAACCTAATGGGAAACACTGAAGTGTGTGTAAACATAGGAAATATTTGTTCGTGTTTATTCGTCTCATCTGAACGTAAATGATACAGAAGTTACTAAGAAAGGATGAACCATTGGACTACAAACGCTTTTGCTGATTAAATTTTGTGTTTAACCATTCTATAACACACACACTTGCAGTCCTAGCAAGCAGAGAGAGCATGTTATTTGACAGCCAGAGAGATTGAAATACGTTGTGTCAAGTACATTGTACTCACATTTTATGTTTGCTCACAACTAGCATCAACCTTATCTCTTTGCCTAACGATTAGAAAATAATTGAAGATAGGAAAAAAGAAATTACAGATGATTTGAGCTATTGATCAATGATAAGTCTAGCTGGGAAGAGAGATTTGGGAGTTGTAAATTTTCTGTTGTTTCGGACGTAGTCAGTTAGCTAGCTAGTTTTATTCCTATTTGAACCAAACAGGCCTGAAAATAACCACACATTATAAGAAAATCAAAGGCAGAAGACACCTTTAGATAGGATTTTCTTTCTTCCGAGGAGCATATGTTACTCCAATGTCGAGTAAGAACATTACCAGACAGCACCAACCAATCCAAACAATCAGCAGTGGTACCAAAAGGTTTGAAATTACAGATCGATTCGCGATGAAAACAGGGCAGATAGCTAAGGAGATCCCGAGGATAATTTTATATTATCCTCTGACAGCCAGTTGAGTATCTGCAATGTATCATTTAGAATAACAGAAGGCTAATAATTAATTCACTTTGAAAGCCGCCTCGGAGCATTGCAGATTCAGCAACTGCTAGTGCTGCGAGAGTTTGTACAAGACGAAAGAAAGCAGTACATCATCCATCATAGCCTGTTTATCTAAAGATTTTAGTCTCTGCAACTATGTGACTTTAAAGAGAGAGAAAATCCCTATGAAGTGACATTTGCCTCCACTACCAATATTGTAGTTAATTGCCATTTGGATTCATGGCAAAAACATTTTCAAGAAGTTCAATTGATAGCAAACCAAGTACTCCTCTTAGAGATTTTCAAAGAGATTTTTTTACGATTAATTTTATATTATTCTCTAATCTTTCTTCCAAAAAAAAGAAAAAGAAAAAATGGTTGAACATATTAACCAACAAGTTATTGCTTGGATGCATGGGCTATCGATGTCATTAAATCCTTAATTAATTAGCACGGGATTGAACTAGACTAATAATTGGAAAATAAAAAAAACAAATTCTTGTTAAATGAGAAATCTTTTCTTAAAGATCAAGTTTACAGATTTTCATAGATTTCTTTAATGGATTTGTGTTCATGAAGTTCCTAGTTTGGTGAACTATTGGTTTCTTTAATCATTAAGTTGTCAACCGATTTATCTATGGCCAGCATCATTATGTCTCTGTTATCTATGAAAACCATTTTTAATTCTTTCTCTCACTTTCTCTTCAACTCTTAATAATCTTCCCAAATTGCATCTCTTAACATTCCCATGGAGATTTTTAAGAAGCTGAGCTGCCACATTATATACAGAGTTGAAGGCATTGGACTCCTTTGATCAGGAAGCAAATCGATGCAAGAATGAAAGTGTTTGGTGTAGGTTTTTTTTGTATCTCTCGATTAGATGCATTGGATTAACTGGTTTGAACTCTCTATTTAGTTCTAAATCTACTCATGTAATTCTAAATTTGTATTCCAAGTTATACGAGTATTAATATAATTAAATTTATTTCATACAAATAGTAATTTAACCGAAAAAATAACCAAATAATTAAAAAAACTTAAATGTAAAGTAAACTCAAAAACTTAGAAAATAAATATTTACATTGATATAGTAATTCATACTCTGATTACATCTATGAATTGAAACTCGTGGATTGTGAAAAATCTATTTTGGTATTTTTGGTTTATAAAATTGAAACTACATCTCTCTGCTGATTACAAAGAAAATTGCAAGTTTACTTGATTATCGTCTATATAATTATTGCCTATTATTCTATTGTCTATAGAAGTATCGCCTAAAATTTCATGCCTACTTGATAAACAAGTTTTGAAGATTATGTGAGTTTGATTGAATTACAACGCAGTTGTTGTTTTTTATTGTTGTTCTTGGTTGTCTTGTCTCTTTCTTTAAATAAGAAAGTTGAAGATAATTTCTAGTAATTACCCACTCACCTTATTCAAAATAACTTCTAGTAACTACCCACTCATCCTGTGTAAGGTAACTAGCGACTCAATTTTTATTTTAAGGATCTTCTACCATATAGATTATTTATACCTTCAATTCACTGTCCACGTTCAGTCTGGACTTTATCAAGTCTGGTTTGCAATCAAGTTTAGTATGTTCTTCCTAGTCCAAACTTCTTAACTCTTTGGTCAATTTTATTGTATAACAGAAGGGAAACAATAGTCAAGTCTAGTTTGGAATGTTTTTATGCACTCTTTAATATTTTGGCTATAACTTTTGATTTGAATTTTAGAATGATGTAAATTACTCCAATTCAACAAAGCTCATTCATAGGTGCAAGTCATGGGTAGGCAACTACGCTTCTTGATCATCATTTCAGACAGACATTTCAATGTTCAAGTCTTTGTTTTTCTAGTTTTTTTTTTTGGAAAATGTTTTAGACATTATTTTGAGGTGATTTTTATTTTTATTTTTATTTTTATTTTTATTTCGACATAAATTTCTTTGATTGACTAGTTTTAGATGGTATTTTTAATTAGCTGGCTAATCAAAAATTTATCCTTTTATATATATAGATAGATAGATTTTCCAACCCTTGTGGGTTGTTTTTGGACATCCACAGTTTTATTTAGAGTTAGTTTTTCCTACATGATATTTTACATCAGTGTTTAAGTGTAAGATGTATATTCTTGGCCCATCAAAACCAAGCTCAAATTTCAACCCAAACCCAGCCTAACTAACCTAGGCATTTAAATAAAAGGTTTCCAAGGAATTGTTTTTCTCTCTTTTACTATTTTCTTCTCTCTACCGTAACTTTCTCATAAAATACAAGGAAATCAATTCTGAACTTAAGTTTTGGTTCAAGGAAGGTTGAAGAAACAAGTAAGTATCTTTCTCTTTTGTTATTTTCAATTAGAAAATTGATTGTGGAATGATTAAAAAAGTGTTTAGGGTTTTTATATTCATTGGGTGATTGAATGATTTAAGGGAGTTAATTGAAATATTATGGTATTAGTTGGCTTAAAACGAACTGATTAGGTGATTGAAATTATGAGTTTTTGAATAACAAATTGTTTAATTATGGGATCTACATATTTAAATACTGACATATCAGGATTTTGGAAATCTCGATCAACCAGTTGAACGGTTGGTATGAACCGGTCGACCGGTTGAACATTTTGGTCTACCGGTTGACCCAACAATAGGGGTTAATCGGGTCTATTAAGTTTGATCAATTTGGGATATATCCGAGATCGATCAGGTGAATCAGTTTGGATTTATAAGTATGTTTCGGTCTCTAATATTAGAGTTGTAATATTTTATAATTATTTGCTTCGATTCATTTTTTAGTGTATTTTCGTATTCATATTGGTTTTGTTAACGTTTCTCCTAACGATCTTCAGTAGTCTCCGGTTCTACATCCATTTGTCTTTTGCTTTTGTTTTCTGGGTGTGTGGGATCATTTTTAATATGCATGTAATATAAATATTTTATGTATGTTGATTAGATGATTAGTAGAATTGATAATTTCTTGAATATATATATAAAATCATGTGAATATTTTATGTATGTTGATTAGATGATTAGTAGAATTGATAATTTCTTGAATATATATATAAAATTATGTGAGTACATGTTATGTTTTGATATTGGTATTCTTGTCAGAAACTTCATATTAACAAAGAGTAGTTAGTCTTTGTGTAAATCATACATGTATACCTAGATGGTGAGAGAGGCAACGTTCGGGTGTCATCTGATCTCTGACAAGTTTTTCACTACCTTATGTTAATATGCTTAGTATGTATATTTATATCAAGATATTTACGACTTGCTAATTATTAATATCTAGGATGTATATTAAATGTTATTCTCTTACTAAGTTAGTTGAACTCACCCCTCTATTTTAATATTATTTTCAAGTTTTTAGTTTCTGTTCGCATGAGACTTTGTTGAGTGTTCCTGCTTCTTCAGTTTTGGCCGGTATGCCTTACTTGTTCTGCGAGGTTTTTTTTTATAGTTTTGATTCGGTATCTTAGATGCTCCATTAAGTTTAATGATTGGATTTTATCTATTGTAATAAGTATTTTAGACTATTATTTTATTTTATGTAATGACGAGAAGTTTTGAAGTATTATATAATTTTATTAGTTTTAAATAATATAATATTTTTAAAGATTATGAAATGTTGTAAAAATTTTATATAATATGTATGTTTTGAGATTTAGTATTAATAGGGTGTTCTTATAACATTACTCCTGTATACCGGTCATGAGTCGTGACATTAAGGATCTTGCAGCCCTTCTATTCTTTCCTTCGTGTTTCACTTTTAATCCTAATTACCGATTTCAGGTTGGGTTAGCTTTAAGTTAAAGACCCATCAACCCCCCACCCAATAACCTATTCTACTTTATGCAATTATCGAGAACATGTGGAGATTATTTGATTCATTAATATATGTATGACCTGCCAAAGATCAGATCTAGCCACATAATAGTTTTTAATATTGCTAGAGAGAGCAACTAGTTTGGCTAGTCAGTGCTTGAGTTATAGTTGGGAAGGGAGATTAGGGAGAAGAAGGTTCATCTTTTCTACATTTTTCTGCTTTTTTGGAGGAGTTTTTTTCTTATTTGATCCATAACATACCTGAAAATAGTTAGCTCTCTGAAGTTGTAAAATGTGTTCAACATTTTCAGTTTCTACGAACCCTTGCAGTTATGGAGCAAATAATGCCAGATTCTTGCATTCAAAATCCTTTGTTACAAGAACAAGAGCTCAAGGGATTAGAGCCCACAAATGCTCGAGCAGTGGTGCCATTCCTCGGCCATTGATCAAAGAATTCATTCCTCGTACTGGTCTTCGTGTGCATGAAATTGTCGAGAGGCAGTCGCAGGCTAACAACTTAACCAAGCAAGATGCCTGTAGAAGGGTAGAGATGAATCTGACATTACTTGAAGAAGCGTATAAAAGAAGCAGAAACATCTGTGCAGAATATGCTCGGACGTATTATCTAGGTGGGTATAACATCCTGTTTCTGATAGGATGTAGTCCTTTACTTGCCTGTAGTTTATTCTGATGTGCTATAGGTATTGCCATTCGTGACTGAATTTTGTCACTCATAAGCCCTCTTTTGATGCAGCTTCTTTGCTGATGACAGAGGAGCGACAGAAAGCCATATGGGCAATTTATGGTGAGAGACTAACATCACTGAGTATGTAGATTAGCTGATTACTCTTTAATTATACGTTCCTGATAACTTATTTTCAATCAGAATTGGTCTGTTTCTTCTGAGTCTTGAGGAATCAGGATGGTTCCAACTCAAGGCATACCAATGGACTAAATGATCATTTGTATTTAATCCTAAAGGCTAGACCTTTGATTACCTAGCTAAGAAATTAAAGATAATTCGTCTTCTGTTAATTCTTACAACTGATTCTCAAGTTGTTCTGCTTTAACTGATATGCTTAATTATGCAGCTTGGGGCACTAGGATAGATGAAATGGTGGATGGCCCAAATGCTGTCTACATGGGCACTTCTCTTCTTGATAGGTGGGAGGAAAGACTGCAAGACATCTTCGACGGCCGCCCCTATGACATACTTGATGCTGCACTTACTGATACAGTTTCCAATTTCTGTCTAGATATCAAGGTACCTGAAACATTTTCCCCTTTAGCCTGATTTCATTCCAATCTGTTCGTGCAAGAATCGTTCTTTTATTCCATGGCATGTGAAAAACAAACTACAAATTTTATCAAGATCCTTTCAGTTCTTAGCTTATTTATTTGCGTTAGTATTTTCCTTTGTTTCTTCCATTCACAGCCTTTCAAGGAGATGATCGAGGGTATGAGAATGGATACCTGGAAAAGTCGGTATAAGAACTTTCAAGAGCTCTACCTTTACTGCTACTATGTTGCTGGAACAGCTGGAATCATGACTGTTCCAGTAATGGGGATTGCACCTGAATCTTCTGTTTCTACTAAAAGCATTTATAATGCAGCAATTCATTTTGGTATTGCAAATCAACTCACAAACATTCTCAGAGATGTGGGGGAGGAGTAAGTTTTCAGTGCCTCAGTTTTGCAATTGCAACATGTTCTACTCGGTTTCAAGATTGTTCTTTTTCATTTTCCCTTCTCAGTGCATGGATAGGGAGAATTTATCTTCCACAAGATGAGCTTGAACAATTTGGTCTATCCGACCAGGATGTTTTCGCAAGAAAGGTCACTGACAATTGGAGAGAGTTCATGAAGGAGCAGATTGCAAGGGCAAGATTCTATTACAACCTTGTAGAGCAAGGGATCTCGCGTCTTGACAAGGCTAGCCATTGGCCGGTATCTATCTACCTTCACACCATTGAAACACCAACATAAATCGAAAACTTTTCACATCTTTGCTGATAGATTGATATTTTATTTGCAGCTATGGTCATCCTTGCTCTTATACCAAAACATCTTGGATGCAATTGAAGAAAATGATTACGATAACCTCACAAAGCGAGCTTATGTTGGAAAGACTAAGAAACTTATCATATTGTCTCATGCATACAAAAAAGCTCAATCAGTTCCAAGCTCAATATTTCACTAAGATTGCGTTTGGTTGGTGTTTCAAAACCGAAGAGACAAGATACAAAAGAGATAGGAACGAAACCATAAAATAAATTTGCCACAAGAAAATACTCTCTCTGTCTTAACTGTTTCCATCTCTTTTGTCTAATCAAAGCTATCTAAAAGAAGGTTCTTGTAGCAGTTAGCATAGAGAAGTGAAGCGTGCTTAAATTATACCAAGTGAAGTTTGTGTCTGATGCATCACCTCTTCGAGATGTGAATGCTTGTTACATGGATTGGCATTTGAGACTCATTATAAACAAGGATTTGCATGGAAAAGTAAACTTCATGTAGATTTTCAGCAGAAAATCTTGCGAATGTGTTTGGTATTGCGGTAGCAGATGTAGTTATGGTTTAAAAAAAATTATTTTATAAAAAGTACTTTTAGTTGAGGTTGGGTTGGAAAAATATATGTTTGATTAAAACTGTGGTTGAAATTGAGATTGAACAAAAAGTAGTTTAATGTGTTTGGTTAAGAATACTTTTGAAATTAAAGTTATAAAATAATTTAAAAATATATATATTAATATTTATGGTTTTTAATTTAAATATTGTAGATTTAACTATTACAATTACATCATGAAATAAATCATACTTTATATATATATAAAAAAAAATTATTGTTCCATTAAACTATCTACAATTCCATTACGTACAAAATTCATCCGACAAGAATTACAAAATTATGTAAAATATTATCAAGAATAAAATTGAGATTACAGTACGAGTAAATTTAATTCACCTTAAACTAATTTTTTAAAAAAACAAAAAAAAAATTGTTGTTCACATTCACGTGAATAGTGCAAGTGAAATCAATTAACTGCACTGGTTTTTTGGAAAAAAAAAATTGTTCACGTGAACAATGCGACAGTGGAGCATGGCTTCACTGTTCATTAGAAATCCCCACGAGAAGCAGCAAAATGTTGCTTCTCCAAAACCTGCGGCTAGGCTGCAATGTTGGTGGGTCCTACCAAGCAAAATCACTTTTTTTTTCTTTATCAAACGTTGATACGTGTGGCTGCGGGTGAACCTCACCTGCAGCCACAATACCAAACAATCTTAGAGTCAGCTAGTGAAGCAGAAATAGGTTTTACCGCTCCTAACTTGTGTATCGGAAAATTAACTTTTTTGTTTGTTATGTTGTTATACAAGAAATTTAATGGGAGGAAACAAATTAATTATAATTAATAAGCAATAAACTATATAAAAAAAATCAAATGAAACATGATACCAAGGGGATAGAAAAGAAATATGTACAGCATGTCACATGACAACCTTGGAAAAGAATAATGGTTCTGTTGCATCTATGCCCATGAGGATAGGTATTGGGATATATAGGAAGGAGAGGGCATCAACACAAACAAAATGTTAAACATTGAGTGAAAATACAATATTCACAAAATGTATATTACCTTGCACCTAACAAAAACCCACCATGAAATTTGCTTGAATAGACCCAGATAATCTAGATTTAGGTGAGCTAGTAAAACACGAATTAATATTATTTTTTTTGAATTAGTTATAAAAATCACTTACCAATAATTAATAAAAATGAATAAGCATTGACTTGATCCATTTTTCCATTTTATTAAACAAAATCAAAGTCATGTGTAGAATAAGATATAATTTTTGTAAAATTGCATGGATTAAATTGTGTTTGATTATTTATTTTGAAAAAGAAGAGATAAAAATAGTGGAGGTAGAAAAAATATGTTGGTATGTCTTTCTTATTTTAAAATGATAAAAATTCAGTCTAAAACTATATAAAAAATTTATTTATTTTTATATTTTTATCTTTGTACTTTTAAATTTCTTCAACCAAATATATTTGTATCCTAATAAGTTTATATATAATTGCTTTCTTGTATACAATTTACTTTAATTTATTATAGGGGTGAAAACAAATCAATTTTATAATATTTTAGGCTTAGAGCAAATTACCTTTCACTATTTTTATTTTTATTTTCTTATTGAAGAAAATTATTTGGTTTGGCACGAGGTGAAACCGATTGAAATATATAGTGAAATCAATCATTATTTTTTTCTTCTTTTGGCTCAATACTAAGAAAATTAAACGGTCTCCATATAGCCATTTGGCATTGTTTTTCACTGTCCCAAAGATGATCATTCTTCAGGTCACACTTTGTCTTTCACTTCGGCTTTTACCTATTAAATTTCCTTTCTGGTTTGGCAAGCATGGTGAGATCCCAAAGGATTTTTAGTGACTTTTCTCATATTACTATGCTGGCTCGGTTAAGCCATTACAAAAATGGCCTCAAGTCTCAACTTAAGCTGCATCACATCAATACACAGTCCATAAACTGCCAAGTAGTAGCTCCAAACAGCAGCTTTCGTCCTGGAAGATGGATTGAGTCCTGATGTTGAGATGTTCAAATGTGTTGTCTTAGCTCCATGTATCATATAAGACTAAACCAACTGTTCATGCATCATATATGGCCTTCACAAGGAGAAAATGACGGCAACATGGCCTATATTCTTTGATTGCACACTGTAAAATTCATATGGGGGAGGTTTTTATTTTACTTGAGGACTACAAAAGGCACTCCATTGTCACTTCAGGGCATAAATAGAATTAAGGTTGTGTTATTAAGGTTGCTATTGGACAAAATCTAGCATCTTGGTAAAACATAATATGCTCTAGCACCAAATCTAGGTGTTTATGTCTT
>Ga0307514_10005123_pt1 | contig 11839 bp, 4 predicted proteins | sample 16_EM_MG_FD_203088 | JGI IMG/M metagenome (GOLD analysis project Ga0307514, IMG submission 203088) | Populus trichocarpa ectomycorrhiza microbial communities from riparian zone in the Pacific Northwest, United States - 16_EM | ecosystem: Host-associated > Plants > Roots > Unclassified | place...
TATTAAGAGTGAGTAAGATAACTAATACAAAACATGTTAGTATCAAACATTAAAGTCCATGTTGAGTTTATACTATATTTATTCTTACACCATTAATGTATCCTTTTCACCCTGACAAAATTAACTTAACTAAACATAATGAAGAAGAAAAACATAAATAAACAATATAAGACCATAAACATGATATAAGTTAACTAAGTATAGTAAAGGAAATGAAAAACATAAACAAGAGATTAATATAACATAAAATAAAACTTGAACATTACAAAATACAAAGAAAGAGAGTGATCTTGATCTGAAAACCAAGATGCCTAAATGTATGGCAAATGTCTCCTTTTATAGGCTAAAATTTAGAACTATTGATTTGATAACTAATTATTGAGTGGGTGGCCACCTCTTGACTTGGTGACAACTATTATCTTCTTGTTTGAACAAAACGTCATTACTAACATCATAATTTGAACAAATAGTCTTCATTAAAGTTTTGGGCATTTGTCTCATCTTTCCAACAAAACAAGAATGAGCTCATTTGGACTTCTAGAACTCGAGATATGGGCTAAACACTGAACAGTGTCTGGGCTGTAAGACAGATTCTGACTTCTGTTTTGTTGCTACAATTTGAACTTGAAAACAACCATTTTTAATCTTGGACTCTCATGAAAGTTTTAGGCCTATGTCTTAGCTTTTCATCCATATAAACCAGACCTAAATACAAGTTCTACATCTCTAGTTATGATCCAATAACCGAATGGTGTTCCAATTTGAATTGAACCAGCATCTCTTCTTTAAGCTTAGCCCTCTCTTTGTCTTCTCAATTTCAATAGTTAAAGAAATCAATCAATACTTTGAATTGTGAAACATGCCTACATTTGAAATGAGCATTTACCATAAATTAAAGATATCTTATATTATCGTACTTGCTATTATAAAACATGCTTAAGTTAGGGAATTTAATGATACTTTAAGTGCAATATGATGATATAAAACCTTGATAAAAATATACTTTTAAGTACTAATCATTGGTCATAGTTAATTTACTTATTTAATTTAAGTTTGATTTCATCTCTCCTTTCTCGAGGATGAGCAAGAGCTAAGTGTGGGGGTATTTGATACAACCATATTATTTGATAGTCTTACCCACATTTACCTAGTATTTTGCTATGTTTTATATATAAAATGCCTTGATATTCTTTGTTTTATGTTTTGAAGGCACTTTTGGATGTAAGATTTAAAAGAAGTAAATTATAGATAATTGACAAATTTGACCTCTGATCGATGTTTTGTGCAGAACTTGAGCGCTAGAAGTCGAAATAAAGTGATTTTAGTGGAATTAGAAAGCTGGCATCATACCTTTCTATACATATATGGCAAGAAAAAAAAAAGAGCATGGAAATCGCAGCCTTCAAAGACACATCTCTCATTTTGTCAATGTTAACGTTCATCCATTCCGACTTGAATATCTTGAGCTAAAGAAGTCCATTTGATGCAAACTTAATTTTGTTGGATTGCTGACTTGAAGATCTATCACCCTATCAGCCTACCAAATGTCAACAGAAAACAAGCTCATATGAGAGAGATATGAGTTTTCTAAGATGACACATGAATTCTGCCAATAGACAGGTTTTGTTAAGAAACAAGTCCAAAGTACTTCCCAAAGCATCCAAACCGACATCCAAGTCTTTATTTCGGCAATTTAGCTCTTCTAAGTCAAAAGTCAAAGCTTGAAGATTTTATGCAAGGCTATTTATTCTTTTTTTAAAATATATTAGTGAAATACTTAAATATAAATTGTCTACTTAGGAAAGGACTATTTTGTAAAAAAGGGATTATGGTTTCCTAGCATATAAAAAGAAAGAGAGAAAGGAAAGAAGGGCGGCCAGAAGAGAAGAAAAACACACCCTTTCCTCCAATAACCTGAAACCATGCATTCTTCTTTCCTCTTGATTAGTTGTTCAATAGACAAGCAAGGCTAAGCTCTTTTTCTTGGTTGCAAGGACACAAAAACCTTTGGATTTCAAGAACTGTGAGATTTATTTAACCTTTTCTTTTCAGTTTATATGATGAATATGTTTGTTTTCCTATGCTTATGTCTTATGATTGTTTATTTCAATTGCTAGAGCGGATTGTAAGTTATTATTGTGAACAATCTATTACTAAGTTTGATATCAAAATCGGAGTTGTGGTATATAAACTTGTGAAGCAACTGAGTTTAATAATTATAGCATATCTACGTTATTAGTCTTAGGGAGAACATTCAAACAAATTAAACATGAACTGTGGACAATTATGTTGTCTATATTAATCAATTTATCTAGTTATTAAGGCTGCCATTGAATTAAATTATTAGTGCGGACACTGTGATTGTTTGTTATTAGGGTTAGTTATACGACGGATCTGTTAACTAGCTAATGTTAAGAAAAGATAAAGATTCAGAATATAAATTGATGTTTTGTTTCAATGATCGATTATAATTTCCGTAGGTGGATGTTTACTTGAAACCAAAGGTTTGTTCTCTTGATAGTTTTCTAATTTATTTAATTTAGCTTGATTGTTTAATTCTGCTATAGCCTAGATAACCTCAATTCCCCCCCATTGCATATCGTATAGCATAAAAATCTGAACTAAACCTTCCTCGTGGAATCGACCCATTGCTTGCTCTATACTATCTTGTTTATTTAAGCTAGGGTAATTAATTTGTGTGACCACGACATCGCAACAAGGAGGCCTTAATACATTTTATCTATGTGCAAGAGGCGCCCAATCCAACCTTATTTGGGTAATGAGGTGAGAAGAAAACACAATAAAAGAAACAAAAGAATCTTACTACAACTTGGAAACAACATGGGTGGCTACATTTTCCTTTTGTTTCTAGGATTAACGGGCTGCATGGAAGACTATAAATAAGCCTTGAATCAGTTCTGTAATATTTTCTTTCCTTCTCTTCTTCTTACGGCAAAACATGGATTTAATATTATGGGCTTTATTTTATTTTGTTAGCTATAGCCCAAGGCTTGTTCGGGCTTAATTAAACTTTGTTTTCAGCTAGGATCCAAGGCTTGTTTGGATCAAGTTATGGGCTTTCTAGTTTAAGGTTTTTGGGACAGTTTTGTAAGTTGGCCAAATCAGTCCAATAGGGTAGATCCATTAGGGTTAATTTTTCAAGAACTATTTAAACTCATGTAACCTAAATTTTGGCAGCCATGGATGAATATTACTTTAGAATTTTTTAATTTTAACATGCGAGAGTGATTCTTGTATTCTTTAGTTCTTGAAAGAACTGAATTTGACTTATCGAAGATTAACTTGTTTCATGGCGTCAATCTACTTTATTTCAATAGTGTTGTTGCCTTGGGGCAGGTTTCCATTAGTCACACTCCTATCAGACCTATTTCAGCTTTCTAGGATCAAATTTTAATCTTGATTATGGGTTGCGTGACCACGTGATCATAGGGTTCGCATCACAAGAGAACTCATCTTAGAAATTACAAACCTCATCCATCAAGAGATACATAGATGACAAAGAAAAGAGGGCCTATTGACGCGAACCTCGTGGTCACGCAACCCATAATCAAGATTGAGATCTGATCCTGGAAAGCCGAAAGAGGTCTGATAGGAGTGTGACACAATAGAAACTTGTCCCAAGGCACCAACACTATTAGAATAAAATCAAATGACACCAAGAATCCAGTTAATCTTCCATAAGTCAAATTCAGTTTGTTCAATAACCAAAGAATGCAAAAATCTCTCTCATATATTAAACTGAAAAGATCAGAAGTATTATTGATTAAAAAGTTTTTCGAAACTTAGGCTTACAAGAGTTTAAGTACTTCTGAATAATTAACCCTAATGAATCTATCATTGTGGGTTGAATTGACCCACTTACAAAAATGACTCAAACCCTAATCCAAACAAGCTTTGCATCCTAGCTGAAAACAAAGTATAAATTAAGCTCAAACAAGCCTTGAGTTGTAGCTAACAAAATAAAATAAAGCCCATAATATTAAATCTATGTTATGTCATGCGAAGAAAAGAAGGAAAGAAAATATTACAGAATTGATTCAAGGCTTATTTATAGCCTTCAATATAGCCCACCAATAAGCTCTTCTTGAACATTAATTAAATTAATCAAAGCTTGCTCTTCATTATTTATTATCTTCTTGAAGTCCACCTTAACCAATGTGTCTTGAAGAAGTCTTTTAAAACCTCTTAGGCTTAAGTCTTGTCATCGGACCAACTAAAGCCTCTAACGGATCTCTAAATGTTGCTTAGATCGCATCATTCTCTCTCTCCTCGAAAGGATTCATCCTTGAATCATCACCTTACTAATTTGCATCCTCTGTTAGCTATGAATGGATATTGCTCATTCTTTTTCTCTATCTATTGTCGTATCTTTGCATGTAAGTCTTTCACCAGTTGTATTTTTTTATTACCATCAAGTTAACCCTTTCATCAATAGGTAAATGAATCAAGTCTAATGGTGTTAAGGATTAAAACCATAAACAATCTCAAATGATGAATAATTAGTAGTAGAATGCACATTTTAATTATATACAAATTCAATAAATGACAAACAATCTTCCTAATTTTTAAAATTTATTTTAATGATAGCTCTTAATAATTGAGTTAAATTCATGTTTACTATTTCACTTTGACCATATGTTTATAGATGACAAGTAGTAGAAAATAAGATTTTACTTTCTAATTTACCCCCACAAAACCTTTCAAAAGTAGCTAAAAAACTTAACATCATGATCAAACACAATGCTTATTGGAACATCGTGTAATCAAACTACCTCCCTAAAAAATAGATCTCAAAAGTTTTTGTAAAGTTAGCCAAAGTAAGTAATGGGGTCAAAATAACATTTTCTTTTAAAAAGTTAAAAGTTATATTGATGACATTGTAAACATAAATAACTTAGCCCTCAGAAATTAGAATCTCACCAATATCTGAAAGCTCATTTGGAATCTCTCCAAATAATGAACAAGAACTTCATAAACTAATATACATTATATTAATCAGAACGAGGCTTTAAATAGCCAAATTACAAACAACTGAAATTGAAAGATTAAGCGACTACTATCTGTTACATAAAGCAGCACCCGCATTCCACCACTTGTTCATAAATCAAGGAAAATAAAGGAAATAACCAACTATGAGGGTTCATCATCTTTTCCATTAAGATTTCCTACATAAAAGAATCATTTTTATAAGTTTTTTGTGCCTTCTTATGCCAAGTTGATACAATGATAGTAATTGAATTTAAATTCCCTTATTGGACCCTATCTAATATACTAAAATCATTAATATCCTTCATGACAAGCCTTCTTGATAATGCATTTGTTGCAAGGTTTTCTTACCCTTTCTTGTAATAGATTTGATAGCTGAGTCCTAACAATTTGGTTAACCTTTTTCATTGCAAGGGTGTATGAATCTTTTTTTCCATAAGATACCTTAGACTCTCATGGTCTATTTTGATAACAAACTAATGATGCTCTCAAGTTAGCAGATGCAATATGGATTTTTTTATTTGTTGCCTTTTGACTTGTGACTTATTATTTGGAGAGGATTCTTTTCCTAACAATGCTATGATATTCAACAACTTATATTTTGGAGTCTTCTAGTTCTATAAGGATGTTTAATCAACAACAACAACATAGTTTCCAAGTGTGGTAAAGATTCCTTGATGTTCTAATATCTTTTTATTACATGGATTCCTTATTTATCCTGACTATATAAAGAATTGAGGGTTGATGGCATTTAATTGCAATTGCTTTGTTTGTTTTGGACTATTTAAGCTTATTTTATGAAGAACTATATTTATCATTTGGGTTTTGTATTATTTTTATTTTGGACTTATTTTAGTTTCAGTTTGGATTTTTACTTTAATTTGGGCTCATGATAGCCCATTAGTCATTGTTTAGGATTTATTAAGCTTTTTGAGCTGTGTTTTTTGTTGGGCTTTGTTTTGGGCCTTAGGTGTAAGCCCTCGGATAAAATAATCTCATCTTAATTTAGTAAAATAAAATAAAATACAATGGATGTGGAGAAAGGATTAAATTGAACAAATTAATTGGATTAAAAGATAAGTTATTTAATGAGAGGGGTGAAGTTGAAAACAATAATAAAGGAATAAGGAGTTAGTAAAGAGAAAGATAAATAGTGGGGTCAATGTATTAATAAAAGGAATTGTGGGGTCAATGTGAAAATAGAAGTAAATATGATGGGTAAGATGTAAACAAGGAAAGAACATAATTATAAATGAAAAGAAATCTCTAGAAATTCCTAGAGTAATGGTCGGCCAAGGAGAGGAAGAAAGAGGGAAAAACATTTGAGAGGAAACCTTGTAAATTCATCATTTGAATCTAAAAAAAAGTGATAATAAGTGAGCCAAGAGTGCTTCAAGTAAGATTTAGGAAGAAAACTTTGAGAAAACCTAGAGAATTTACTAGTGGGAAGAGAAGGGTTAGAAGAATGAAGGAAGGAGAAGAAGAAAAAGGGTTGTTCTCAATCTCTTGACTCATTTTCTTTGTAATAGAAGGTAACAAGCTCTCTTATTAAGTCACTTGAATTTGTTTGTGTTTTCCTTGAATAATTGAGATTTTAGAATACCTTAGTATAGGTTAAGAATTTTGTTAAATAATGATAGATGGAGACATTTTGTGTTTATAGTGGCTGGAAATGATGGAAAAATATGCATGGGAAACAAATTTATACTTGTTGAACTTAGAAATCAAAACTAATAAGTTGTCTCTCAATTTTTCTACTAAGATTTGAACCCTAAAATGATAGAATTTGAGATAAGTTCCTTCATAAAAGTTGTAGAAATGGATGTTAACTTTTCAATGCGATTGACCTTCCTTAAATTGGAGTGACAAAACACTATATATGGAAGAAAAACTGAAGATAGGTAAAAACCGGGAATCAGCAGGACATATTTTCGGGTTTTTGAAATTTGTGAATTTAGGCATGTAGATGGAAAATTAGGTATATTCATCTTCATAAAAGTTGAAGACCCATGTTTTAGCATTCCAAAGAAACAAACCACGTATAAAACCGAGTTCTATAGCTCCGGTTATACTCAAACTCTAAACTGTATTTGGAATCCGTTATGTTGAGCCACCTAAAACTTATACATTGGTACCTTCTGTTAGGGATTGGTTTTTATTACAAAATGTTGAATTATGAAGGCAATGAAAACAGTACGTATATGTGTGTATGTGTGGTTAAGACTCGAAATTTAAATTAGTGTAACTATTGGTACATGTGAGATTATGGAAAATAAACAAGAGTAGGGGACGACTAGTAGAGCACAGATTTCAGGTAGGTGTCTGGCACTTAGATATTTAATTTAAAGTCTCTTTTAATTCTTTAGCTTAGCTCCTAATAAGATGTAGTTCAAATTTTAGTATTGTATGTAGTGTTTGAATGATAGTTGAACTAGTACCTCGTTTGGGACTAGTGCCTGGTGAATGAGTTGATGATTAGACCAGCTTCTTGGTATAGGGCTGGTGCCCTGTGAATGGGTTGGGTTAGACCAGTGTCCTGGTTTGGAACTGGTACCCTGTGAGTGGGCTGTTAGTTGGACCCGTATTCTAGAATGGAACCAATGCCCTGGGAATGGGAGACCAATAGAATCAGTTATTATTAGACAAGATTGGTGTGTTGACAAGTGGGAGATTATAGACATTGATGGTAGATGATGAATTAAAAGCAAATTGTTAATGTAATGAAAAATGTACTAGATCATCATAATAATTTAGTCATGTTTATGCAAATTAATATGCAGGTTCATCTCAGCAGCGTAACCCTTAGTTAATGCATGGGTGTTCTCTCTGTATAGTCACTTAAGTTAATAGAAAAATAAAAGAATTTTCTTTTGGGTCGTATTTTACAATACTTCTAATTTATATTTATAAAGTTATGTAGTACTATTTTGTGAAAACTTTATGTAGTAATTTGAAATTTAGAATTTACATTATGTTAAATATATGAATGCAATAGCCTATTAGTCATTGTTTAGGGTTCAAGTTAGCCCATTAGTCATTGTTTAGGGTTTATTAAGTGTTTTGAATTTTAGTTTTTGTTGGGCTTTGTTTTGGGCCTTAGGTCTAGGATTCATAAGGTTGTTTGTTGAGTCTATCTAAGTTATTTATTTATATTAAATTTAAGGTAGCTATGATGTTTTGAATAAACTTGTGTTTTGCATTATACAATATTTTTCTCTTTGTTGGAACAAAGAACAAATTTGACTTATCAAGATATAACTGACCTTGTGGCATTTTCAAAAACTCCAGTCTCTTGTTTTGCTATAAATAACAGGTCCAAGTTCAATTTTCAATATCTTTGATTTTTAGATATAGGGTTATCTATCACAAACTTGATATTTGGCATTCCAGGTTTGTCATTTATTTCATTGTGGATTTCTGAATCTTTATATCTATGAGATTCACATAACATACCGTAATATTATTTTTATTAAGAATACTATAAGACATGAATACTTAAGGAATTTTATAGCAACTGAATTGAGGAAAAAATGATGTTGAATGGGAATCACTATCTTGGTCTAAATCAGCGTGTTTAGTTTATTTTATGTAAAATAAGTTTTCATAAATTTGTTTTTCATATTTTGTTCACCTAGAAAAACTTTGCGAGGTAAAATTATTTTACAATCAAAGAAAAAAAGCATCAATTTTTTTTTAAAATAAAAATATTTTATAAAAATATTTTTACCATTAAATCATGGATCCCACCACCAATTAATTATACTTATTTTCAATATGTATTATACATCAATCAATTATTTTTAATTAGTCTTTATTAGCATAACCAATAATGAAAAGCAATATAATTTAAAAAAATATATATTTTTCATTTCAAAAAACAATTTATTTTATAAAAAATAAATGGAATCCTTGTAAAATCTTCATTTCACTCAATTAAATTTGAAATGGTTAGATTAAAAGAAGTGATATATAATATTCATCCAAAAATACACCCCGTTAATTTGATATGAATTTTGTTGATAAGAAAATTATGATAATTACCAAAATTCTTGTATAATTTTTTTTCTATCTTTAAAACCTATTAAACTATTTTGATTTTTTTTTTCATATCAAAGGAACCCAAAATCTAACTCTCAATGAACGAACATCATTAATCCATTTAACTATTTTGTTATAATTTTTGTTTTTTTTTTAATTTTATAGATTAAAATTCTTTTTCGATTTGGATACAAATTAATTTATAGTGTTTTACATTCGATATTATGTTTTCGAATCATATTTATTTTTAAAATATTCACATCATATAACAATTACATTACATTACATATATATGATATAATATATTTATTTTCCATTAAATTACCATCATTGTTTCAACAACTATTCTAAATGCACACTTTTTTTTTTCAATTGAGATTATATATAATTATGATGATTTAAAGGAAAAGAATATTTATTTATATCATATATTTCTATAAAATTATTTTATAAAATGTAACTGTATACATAATATAAATATTATATATATATATAGTTAATTTAAAAAATATAACTATACATAATATTGCACATTATTTTTTTATATATATAAAATCTATTAAATATCATTTGTAAAACTTTAAAATAAAATATTTCATAGAAAATAAATGACAAATGATTTAATGGTATTAAGAGAGAGTTAGATATTTGGGTATTTTGGTTATAGATTTTGTTTTGAAGTTAGTTGGATATAAAAATATTTTTATGTTTTTTTAATAAAAGATCTTTTACCATAAACATTTCAAAGCATACATAAAGACTAGACCATCGAAGCGCGTTACATCATGAATTGAAGCAAAAAGAATTTGAAAAAATATATCTAGGTATCGCTAACATGCTGTTATTAAAAAAATATAACCATGAATTCAAAATTTATTGCATATTGAATGATATTTTTTTAAAATGTTGAGATAGTGACACATTGAACGATATTTTTATTTAATATTAAAACAACAATATATTTGACTCACTTGGGTTGTGAAACCCGTAGGAATAATCTTGTAAAAAAACAAATTGGAAACCTCAATCCCTAATTAACTCAATGCTGAAAGATGAAATCTATAAAAAAAAAAAATACTCAATTTAAAAAAAGACTGAAGTGATCTCTGACTCAACCATTAAAAACACAATACTCAAATTAGGAATCTGGGCAATGACTTGGATGGCTTTGTCTGGTCTACTTGATCAGATGCAATCTGTTAAGAGGAAGAAACTTCTGGAAAGTTAAGATTCCAGAAAATTACTTTTAGGCGTGGAGAAATATTCTTAAGCTAAGATCTTTAGCATGGCTTAAGATGAAATATATCATAGGAGATGGAAGGGAAACTTCTCATGGTTTGACAATTGGCACCCACATAGCTTCCTGGTTGACTCTTATAAAGAGAGGTTCGTATATGATTCAGGTATAAGAAAAAATACAATGGTTAATGTGCCAGTAGGTAACACAAAATGAAGATGATCTACCACTCAAGTGATGGCTCGTACTCCATTATAAATGCTATTCCTTCTTTGATTGCTCACATTAGGAAGAGATATGGTGGAAAGTTTGTGATAGATGTGACATTCCTAGAATGAGAAAAAGCTATGATGATCGGATTAAATGAGCTACTCTCGTTTGGAAGGGTAGAAGTTTAGTAAATTGATTTGTAAACCAGGCTTTGTAGCTATAGTTTATTGTATTTAGCAGGAAGAGAATACAAGGATCTTTGTTGGTAAATCTAGGTGCCCAAATTATGTTTTCAATCAAATTAAAGGGATTATTCGTGGCAAGCTTAATTTGGTGAGAAATATCCTAGCAACCTAAGAAAATATTAGGATTGATAGAGCTTGGAAGTTGAATAATGAAGATTCTGAAGAGAATGTTTAGCGGGTTTTTTTAGTTATGTAATGTCGTAGCTAGATTGACTTTGAATGGTTTTTAGTTTAATGACCTTACTGTGGCTATTTGGTTTTATATGTTCTGATTATATTGTAAATCTAGGGTATAACCCTTAGAATTTTTATATCCTCCTTTTTTGTTTTTATGCAAATGTCAACTTATAATTGTTTTTTAACTTAATCAATTAAACTTACGATCGAAGTCATGCATGTTATTCAATTTAATTTTTTTTTAATACTAGATGTTAGTTCTCATTTAATTATTTAACAATAAGGCACATGCAAATCTTTTTTATGAAATAGTTTTTGAAAAGAAAAAAATAGCTGGGTCATGCATGGGACTGAGATAGCAAAATCAAACCTAATTGTTTTAAGCTAAATAACAAAAAAAAATATTTTTTTATTTTAAGTTCAATAAATAGATAATTGATATCAAAGAGTTAAATTATATATTTTTTATTTAAATTTAAATAAAAAGATAATTGATAACAAATGGTGAAATTATTTTTTTTTAAATTGAGGGACCAAAAATGCATTAAACAATAAAAAAGAAAAAAAATACATTTAATACATTTTCACATGGACATTGTGGCTTAATCTGTCAAACCTCTAATCTGGATTATGAACTCAACTATGTTCAATACATATTTTTTCTTAAATTTATTTTCACTTAAATATAAAATAAAAAAAAATAAGCCTAGACAACATGGATTTGGTGCCCCAGCATACGTGGGCATAAAAAAAAGGCCTAGGGCCGAGCACCTTGGCCTTTTTTTTTTTTTTAATCTTTTTATAGGGAAGATGATTTGTCTACCACCCCTATTTTTTCTTAAAAAAATAATTAGATAACATGTTGTTTGTTGAGGTAGACAACATATTGTTTATTTGCCCAGATCTTGGCCACCATTATTGTGGC
>Ga0307514_10005124_pt1 | contig 11837 bp, 12 predicted proteins | sample 16_EM_MG_FD_203088 | JGI IMG/M metagenome (GOLD analysis project Ga0307514, IMG submission 203088) | Populus trichocarpa ectomycorrhiza microbial communities from riparian zone in the Pacific Northwest, United States - 16_EM | ecosystem: Host-associated > Plants > Roots > Unclassified | place...
TCTATATATTAGCATACTCTATATATGCATAACCTCCCTATTAGCGTTGAGCATGTCGGCCCGAATTTGAGACTACCTATAAACGCATAACCTCTAAAATAGCATCGGATCTCCCGACGCTAGGCTAATATAGAGGTTCGACTGTATTGCATAACCCCTCGTTGACACTCAAATCACATACGGTACTGTACTTAGGTACAGTACAATATGTGCTATATTTAGCTAGTGATAAGTCACCATACAGCCAACACAATCTTCATGAAACCAATGCACTTTCGACGACTCCCAGTGGACATCACACATAATTTACGTAATAAATTCCAGCCACTTCAAGTATCCTAATCTATCTGCCCTGGCCAACCACATACTCGACATTAAAACCAAAGTCCCCACCTCCTACCCAAAATTCAATCCCTCCACGTCCGCTAATCCTCCGCTGCCTTGCCTTACTAATTTGCTGAACCATATCCATTTACCCATTTCCGCAACTGGTCAGCTCCCTTGACAATCCATCCCCACCTACCAGAAAACGAAACACACAAACATATACACACACCAACACCCCATAAAAGAGGATACACCACTCACCTGAACACACAGAAATCCCATCAAGTAGGTTGCATCTCAAACCCCTTCAGCTTCCGCCGCAACACTCCAATCAACACCGCAGTAACAAACAAGGGAAGCACGTAACGTAATTAATCCCTCCCCAAGAAACATAGTATGGTATTGCTAAACAAAACTGTGTAATAAGGGAGGACCAGTTAAGACCCCGAAGACGGATTCAGAAAATTGCAGATTTATGCAGAAACGACCCATGATAGATGAATGAGCAAAATGGAAAGAAATAGCGAGAGAAAGAAGTAGAAGAAATCCCAGACGGTGCTAAAATAGAAGAATAGCAGGAAAAAAACGGTAGCTTTAGTGAAATCGATTGAGTAGGGAAATATTAGGCGATATTGAGGGATGAGTATGAAAAATCAGATGGAATAGAATCACAACGCAAAATGCCCATACTTAGAAATGATATTAAAAGGGTAATAAGGAAATGAAAGAGGATATAAAAAGGCGGTGAGAAATAAATAGAAAAATAGATATCCTGTCTTCCCATTACTCCGGTTATCACTTTTTGAGTTACTATAACCTTTGCTTCGACTCCGGTTCCTTCACTCCCGACCCCCATGCATACCCGTTGTACTCCGTCGTAGATACCAGGCACCCTAACTCCGGAGGCCGTTATATGCTATAGTTACACTCCATGAAAGCCGTATCCGAAGCATCTAGCAATTCGGACTTGATGTATCCCTCCTCGAAGTTCAGAATTGTCGGATCCCGCTCCAAGGCTGTTAGGTTCAGCATTTCTTGAGTGAACATGCCCAATTCGACTGAAGCCCCAAACTCTCCTGGACTACTGTATGTACTCTGCGGTTTTCTCATGTTCGGGTGGGAAGTATAATCTGGGGAGTCTCTGGTCATGTATTGTCCATGGCCGAATTCCTCGAAGCTGCTCTTGTCTGTGATGGTGAAGGATTCCACATCATATCCAGGGGATGTGGGTGGAGAATATTCATCAGAAGATCCCATGTCTGGTATACCGCCAGGAGAATCCTCCTCTACTGATGGCGTAGGTGAAGTGGAAGTCGTTTCATCTGCCCCTGTCGATTCAGCAGAGGAGGTATCTGAAGCCCCAGAGGATGTGATACCCGACTGGTTATCCTCCTTTGGCAATGGTTTCTTCCTGGGTCTTCCACGCTTCACCTCTTTCCTAACGACACCTTCAAATGCACCAATACACATCCCCCTTTGCCTGTGTCTTGTCAAAGCGTCGTGTCTTGCGAATGAATTCCCACACAGACATGGATAGGGCTTGACGCCAGTGTGGATTTTCGAGTGTCTCTTAAGATCATGCTGCCTAACGAAGCACTTCTTACACACCACACACCTGAACTGACGGTCGCCAAGGTGGGTCTGAACATGGGATTTAATGTTCTCCTTTCTTCCAAAACGCTTTGCACATCCTTCATATAAACACACCCATTTACCATCAGAGGGTTCGGGACCGTCGATAAAACTTGCGATTTCCTCCATTGTGATTCCAGATAAGACGTCACCACGTTCTAGGGGTGTTGTTTCTGCGGGAACTGGTGCCGGTGCAAGTAGGGGACGGGCATGAATTGGGTTTTGGGCGGGGAGGACTGGGCTAGATGTTAGGTCATTAGCAGACGCCATGGATGTATCGAACATTGCCAGGTGCTGCTGAACATCGTTGGGGGGAAACCCAGGAGACATCGAGATTGGTGAATGTGTATAGAAGGAATGTTCGTCAAGTTCCGTGTCGGGGGATTCCATTGCCAGACTCGATAAGTTCACGTAATGTCCAGCATGCGGAATAGGGGCCAAATCAAACGTGCTGATGGACATTAAGGGCGTTGTGTGGGCGCGTGTCGGCATACCGTGTTCATTATGTGCATATATATCTTGTGCAATCATGTTCGCAGCGTCGTCCAGTCTTCCAGCTGGGGCAAGGGGTCGCATATTCGGGTTCAACAATGATCCTCGCCGCTTTGGCTGCACAGAGTCCATGCTCCCTTTCCGAATGTGTTGGTTGTGTGGCCGAGGATATGGGAAGCTTGAGTATTGCGTCTGATGCGGAACGGGTGTATAACCTGCACATATAAAAAAATTCTGTCAGTCTTCACCCCGGGATAAATAACGCGTTCAAAAAAAAAGAAAATACGAGATGCAGAAAAAAAATTATTCGGACCTTGTCGAGGCTGGCTTGAAAGCGATGGCTGCTCGGTAACGGTGAATATATTAAACGTTCCATTCATAATAACGTTTCCATTCATGTTCACCGCACTCCCATCCATATCAAACGACATCACTTTTGGTCCCATGCTGGACTTCAGCAACAATGACTCATCAGGGACCGACAGCTGCCGACGGTGTTGTTGGCGCCGGTACGACCGCTTTTGTGTTGGTAAGCTGGTTATTGCATTTTGTGCCTCCAGAAGGGGATTCTCGCTCAGTCGTTGCTGTCGCTGAACCTTTTTGACTGGTGATTGAAGCATGTATGACACTCTTGTCGGTACGATGCCCCTTCGCAACTGAAGATACCCCCGTTAGCCCCATAACACCAGGCAAAAGCCCCTAAGGCACATGAGCTGCTGGATTGCAGAGTGCACGTTATGGAGAGTATTCACTAACCGTTTCACAACCAAGTATATATCAGGCTTAGAACCGACAGACGGCCGGCGAACAAGCAAACAACCACTGACGAGTGTTCACTCGATGTGATTCTGGCTCTATTTGTGTCGCCGACAGTTGTTGGGCCCCGTGCGATGTTTCCCGGTTGGGATTTATGGAAGTGAAACGCGTACAGGAGTGCGTTGCCTATGGCGAGCTGCCCCTAGAACGAAACGCGAACACAGGCAGAACCGTGTCTTGTCTGCTGCAATTGCGCCTTCTATAGCGAGATTCTTGGTGGGGGAGGAGTTTTAGTGGGTAGGTTGTTAGGTGGGAGTGGTGTTGGGGTGGGATGGGAGGTTGGAGCAGCAGGGAGCGTGGGAGAGAGTAGGCATATGAGAGACCCGTGCGAGAAACAACTCAGGAAAGCGAAACGTTCTCTCGCCTCAAAACAGAGGGTAAACAAGCTTGGTTGGCTGAGCAACGCCATGTAATGACTCAGCAGTCTTTATTGTATGCTATATAGTATGGAATATAGGGCTTGGCACAACCAGCTGATTCAGCGGATAGGGCATACCCTTGTGGCCCCACCCACCATCCTATATTGTCACTTTTATCTCCAAAACTTCTTTTAGAAACTAACCAGCAACGAGGGTATGTGACTCCCCCCGGCTTTTATGGTCGTTATGACTCTTTCTTTACTGACTTCTCCTCCCCTTCAGACGCATTCTTGCTTAGCTGCTGGTAGAAATCATGCAGATTTTCGTCAAAACCCTTACGGGTAAAACCATTACCCTCGAGGTCGAGTCCTCTGACAGCATTGATGTTGTCAAGACTAAGATCCAAGAGAAGGAAGGAATCCCCCCAGATCAGCAGCGTTTGATTTTCGCAGGAAAGCAGCTCGAAGATGGCCGTACCCTCTCCGACTACAACATCCAGAAGGTCAGTCGAGCATCTCGCTTGTGTACGAGTCACATCGGAATACTGATTTCGGTCCCCTTTAGGAATCCACTCTTCACCTAGTTCTTCGTCTTCGCGGTGGTGCCAAGAAGAGGAAGAAGAAGGTCTACAACACCCCAAAGAAGATAAAGCACAAGCGCAAGAAGTATGTCTGAATTTTCCCTGTCAGCATAATTCAGCAGATTCCTAACATCTCCACTTTACAGGACAAAGCTCGCTGTCCTCAAGTACTACAAGGTCGATGGTGACGGAAAAATTGAGCGCCTCCGCCGTGAGTGTCCCAACGAGACTTGTGGTGCTGGTGTCTTCATGGCTGCCATGCACAACCGTCAATACTGTGGCCGCTGTCACCTTACCTACGTCTTCGACCCTTAAGTTGTGGCTACTTAAACGACATGATTATGGGATCGGATACCTAGGTTGGGGTTTGGGCTTGGGAAAGTGGGAGGAATTAAAAAATGAATATCTAGGGACTCGCATTTTTCCTTCATCATTGTGAATGGCATAGGATTAGATATGGGGCAATTTCTTGAAATAAGCAGGGAGACTGCTACATCCCGTTCATCAAAACGACTGGCGTGATTATTGGGCTCTTCGTGGTACACTACAGACTTGCTTGCCTTCAATCAGCGCATTGCAGTCTCACCTCCGTAGCCTACTCCACCACTGCACTTTACACCATGGCAGCACCCCTTTATTGCTTGGGAGCCTCGCAGTTGCTTCATAGGGTCGCAACCAGAATAATTGTTTCGTGGTAATCTTGTGGATACCCAACCAGACAATCTACATAACACTCAACTTTATTTGAGCCAGACTATTGGAAATCAGGCCTGATGACGATCTACTTGATCGCCCAAATTCCGCCAATGGGCTGCTCAACAACAGGGATAATTGATGTAGAGTATAATCTTATGTATCCCTAACTAGATGTAAACAAATTATCAAATTTGGTGAGCTGTGCATGAATGCCCAATGTTATATTGTGTACGCTAGCGCATCACCCGCGCCCATCAGTCATGCATTCTGTAAACCATGATACGTTTCATAAGGCTAGTCGCAAGGCATCACAACTATTCTTATTCTTCGACCTCAAGTCAGGCCCCCATTAAGACAGCGTACCATGATACCTACGACTAGTAGCCCTCCATGTAAACTCGAATACCACGCAAAATTGGAGCTGGAGAGCAGATAGCCTCGAGCCTGGGAGAAAAGGCGACACCGTATGCCTTGCGTCCGACCATTTCAAGCTGTGGACCCAGCTCTTCACTTCCCAAACCAAATACCAGCCCCAGAGCCCTAACTCTGCTGATAGTACTACGCCATAATGGTACCAATATTGCTATACTACCAGTAGTACCTCCTCTCCCCCCCACCTGCTACCAAGGCTATGGCCCACTTTACGTTACGGGGCTGTGCACATCTTCACGGCAGAATTAGAAGCGGGCAAGCTTGCAGTCATTGCTGCGCCTGCAATTTTCATGCAGTGCCTATGCTTGATTATTTTGTGCGGAATGTGGTATTGAAGAGAAAAATGAAGGGAAGAAACGCTTCGACAGGGAGGCCAGAGATGGCAGCTCATTGAATGGGTTAATTGAGTAGGTTAGTTGAGAGAAAACGACTTTGCGTTTAAAACAAGGGGTATCGTTAACCAGACTACGTTGGAGTGGGAGACGAGATTATTGGGATTAAGACTTTGCAGTTGTTACCCTGATACAGGAAGGTACTCTTGTTTACTGACTAATTAACAACTGTGAATGTATGCTATATGCGAGCACTGACTAAAAAAATGATGTATAAGTATGGTACTTGTTGACATACAAAGAGTGAATGAAATCGGGTAGTCACTCTAGCCTCGTGCCCAGATCCTCGAAATAGTCTGCACCTGCCAAGGTAGGTTTAGCCTGAAGAAGGGAGTGTCGGAGGGTGTTGTGCAAACGCAGACAAGCAAGGGTTTTAAGTATGGAAACAGTCACGAGACCAACAACAGGAGTGTCAAGTCAGGCTGATCATATGAAATTGTGTGCATTTATATCTATTCTTCAATTCTGACAACGTCGCATGACGCCAAGCCGCAACAAACGTTTGTGGCGAGACTGATCTATTCATGAAATGGGGACTAATGCCAAGTGTGAAGTTTCTTATGTACTTAGCAATATACCAACTTTAATCGAGCTCAGACTACTAAGAGGCATATGCGGCTGCGTATGTTCTCGTGCCCAGACCGATTTATTTTGATTTTCTACCACAAAAAATAAATCGGTCTGGGCACGAGAACAGCTGCGTATGGCATTGAAGGCCAGAGTCTTCGCTCATTTAATAAGTATAATTGCTGGTTTGTTCTGGTAAGCCATGAACACCAGTCCTGGAGCCGGTTAAGTCGGAATACCGCACATCAACTACAACGACGCCTGCGGTACACTCTGCCCCAGAGGTACAATAGTATTGCACTGAGACTATGTAGGTCACGGCTACATAGATCCCAGTCTTCAGAAATGCAGAAAGGGCCTCACCTTCATAACCTTCATAACCTTCATATATACTCTTTCCACCCGAATATCATTGGATCACGAGCCCAAACATGAACGGTTTCGACTACCTGTGTGGGCTCAGGAAGGGTCCTGGGGAAAAGCCCGAGTGCAGTTGATACTATGACCACAGAAGCTGGCCGGATTCACGAAGGTGCTGGAAGAAGTCCTCGCAATCCCTGGGTACAAGGTTGACCCTCGTGCATGCACGCATTCCTGAAGTGCACGTGGAGTTCTTTGGTTTTGACGGCCTGGCCATGGTGGCCAGGCCCAACAGATTTGCCCGGATCTAGACTAGTACGCTAAGCTATCGATATCTCTCGTGTAACCAGACTAATCCGGATCCCTCACCTTGGTTTAACCTTAACTAAATCTGGAGGGCGCTAGTTGTCACAAGAACCCTGTGGAGGGCTGTACTCTATGTAAACAGACTGATACATTTGATACATCCGCTAGGCAGAGAAAGGCTATTGCAACGTCTGGGATGGGAACCTCGCCGTTTCATGCAGTGAGAGGATGAAACCTCGAGCGCATGGCGGAGGAAGTTTTGACAAACAGGACAGACTCCAAGGGAAGATGTAGCGATTATACTGAAGGAGATGTATGTACACTCCGTACAGTAAGTAAGTATTTTGTGCTAGTATGGGAAACTCGATCGGGGCTTCGGTTTACCGCCGACTGCGGGATACATCTCATGTGCATCTGGCTTTGAGAATCACACGAAGACTTATATCAGGGAGGGGACATTGTTATGAGGAAGATGTACATGTGTCCAGAGTGGTCTACCTGTACACTTGCTGAATTTTTAGCAAGGGTGGCATTGTGTGAGAAGGAAACACATGGTACAGGGCCTGGCACAGAATCACCTACAATTCGGCACAGTATGCTGTGCATGTGGCATTATGGATTGCTGGAAAACAACGCGGGGAAGGGGCTACACGCGCGCATTGCCTTACCAATGGGGTATCACTATCCTCGAAACAGTACGGGCGAAGGCCAAAGGTCTCATTAACTATCTGGGCTCAAGTTGCAAAAGTGATATTCAAGGCCTCTATCGTTTGGCTGTACCCGATCACCGTATGGATCTGCGACTTCTGCAAGAGCCTTTTTTCTCCGAACAGATCTAAGTCATGGCTTTTTATGCGTCTGTGGTTGTTACAGTTTCCAACAACGAGCTATCTATGGATACTATTTGGCAATGGCAACTTATTGTGGTATAATGGACCTCTGCCTGCAGGGTCAATATCCAAGTCAACCAGCATAAGGGGTCTGTCTATGCATCAAGTCTCTGGCGGGTTGCTTCACTTTCCCATACTCTTCACTGATTTCCCCACCCTATACCCTCCATCTACGGGAAACACTGTCCCTTCTTTGCTGACCCATGCCTTGCAGCAAAGGCACTTGGACATGATCCTCCCGGATTTTGTACCTACAAAGCTGGTGTCATTCATCACGCACACTGGCATGCTCCGTGGTGCTGGTCTGTGCTACTGGAGTGCCAAACAGCAATGAGCTCCCACCCCTTCCTTGCCCCCTCACTTGCTCCCCCCTACCTCATTCCGGTGCCGTCGCTGCCCATGACTCACTAGTATATATCCAAACAATTTCACCTACTTCACTGCACTCTTTCCTTTATGCACCCCCTCTTGGTGTTTTCCACCCATTTCCATTCTTTCCTTCCCAATCCACTGTCTCCGTGCATAGACTGCAGAGGAGTGGTCCACCGCCGAGCGGCCTTTGTTGGATTGAGTCCCTAGTAACCATTCCTTACCTTCAACCTTTTCTACAGCCCACTTGTGGGATATACAAACTTATCTTCACTTGGGGGCAAGCTTTGGGGTAGACAGTCGTTCACTATTACCACTATGAAGGCCGCCAGTGCTATTGTTTTGTTCTCGCTGCTCTTCGCTACTACTGAACCTATAATGGTAAGTAATAGCAGTTTTCCTATCTGATACATCACGGCTGGTCAGTTTCTAACCAGGTCTGGTCAGGCGGTTCCGCACCACAGGTTTGGTAAGAACAAGGGGGAGAAGAGTGAGTAACCTACTCCTATAAGAGGGCGTTGGTCTGCATTTGAGCTGACGAAGGCTCTTTAGCTACAAAAGCAGTCAAGGCCACAGCCGAGACAACAGCTGTAGTAGCCCCAACAGGAGCTGCAATAGGGACTGCAACAGCATCAGTAATTATTCCGCCAACTGCCGTGACTGGGGCTACTGCAACACAATTAGTCGTGGTCCCTCTTGTAGGCGACGTTGTTCCCCCATTACTCGTTGAGGTTCCATCAGCTAAAACAACCTCCGCTGGAGCAAGTGGGGCCCCAGAAGTTATACCAACAACCCCTACTGTAGGTACACTGGCTTCTGCCACACCAACTGGTGGTGGGATACGAGCAGAGGATTCTCCGCAGAATGGAGTAAACAGCAAGAACAATGGGGACAACAACAACGTTCGCATCCTTCTCAAAGAAAATGTTCAGAATGCCAGTAGCAAGACCGGCCAGGAGAATACACAGGTGGCTGGCCAGGCTAACTCTCTCCAGTGAGTGCCACGAGCCCAATTTTTTCACAACAGTATCCTGACGGAACTGCCAGGGATTCTGCAAACTTTATTAATTTTTGTACTGGGAAGCAACTCACTAATGGCGCTCAAGGCCGCACACCTGGAAGTGGCCCTTTCTGCAATGGTATCCCGATGGGAGATATTCCCGACCGAACCAACATGGTCTCTTCTATCATCACATTCCCCACATTTAGCACCATCCTCAAAGTCGGCCAGGCTTTTGATATCACTGTGAAGATGCGTGGTTTGGCTACAGGGACCTTTACCAATCCTGATCTCACCTACTATGCCGCCCCGCAACAGCTCAATCGCAGAGGGAAAATCTTTGGACACTGCCACGTCACTGTTCAATTACTCGATGCAGTTGATACCCAGAATGTTCCTGACCCGGACAAGTTTGAGTTCTTCAAGGGCATCAACAACGCTGGGGATGGACGGGGAACCTTGAAGGCTTCTGTTAGCAATGGGCTCCCCACTGCTGGGACATACCGTGTGTGTACCATGGCAAGTGCCGCAAATCACCAACCTGTGCTGATGCCTGTTGCGCAACGTGGTGCCCAGGATGACTGCGTTCGCTTCACGGTTGGTGCTACTAACAACGATGGTAACGATGGGGGCAACTAGATAATGCCTTGATAAGATTGTAACCTTTTTATCATTTTTTCCCCCTCCGTCTCTGACCTGAAGTCACTTTAACTGCTAGTCATCATATGAGTGATGTTTATTTCTTTCATCGACGTATTTCATTCCCCTTGTTTCATACTTTCATCATTTCACGTCTTCCCGCCTCCTTGATCGAGGTAGCTCCGAGCTGTGGGCCTCTACCGTGAACTGCTCCGGAATTACCACTGTGCCATTAATGTTGTACAGTAGCCAAAGCCGACTATTATGTTTTGTACAAATTTTCTTTGGACCATGTATGTGATTGGGCTTGATGTCCTTTCCTTTTAGGGATGGAGAGCAAATTAAAAAATGATACTATCAATTCTACCTTGATTCGGTCAGCTATTCACTGCAAAGATACTGTCCAAAACTAAGATGCTGTGCTCCAGCTCTTAGTGGCGTGTGGGATTGGGGTATGAAACTCGGCTATTGGAATCACACTCCTCTAGCACATCAGAAAAGGAAGGAACGTGGTGAATGTATATGTAGAGAATAAGACAGCCCTGAGACTACATATGGCGTACATGTATATCTATACATAGGACCAAAAACCTTAATGAAGACATATTTTCGGTCTAAGTCCATTCCCACGCCAGATATACACGGGGGAGGGGATGATCTCAAACGAGCTCGGATTTAGTTGTACTACATATCATATCTTTGGGTGCTCAGAACAAAATACAGTGTCATGTATGTTTGACGTAAAATGACAGGATTAGATCGCGATCCCAAGTTGGGGTTAGGATTGAGTCCGGATGGATGTTGGACAACTGGAGGTTGGGTACATGGCTTGCTGGGGTCATGTGAACGTGAGTTCAGGGTAATGTGCAGTTTTTGTCGATAGAATGGCAGTTTTGAGAAATCGTGGTTTTTGAGTTGGCGAAAATGTAGTAACCCGCCACTTGTAGCAACTGGTAAGATAACCTTTCAGCAATACACTATGTACCTATGTGGTATGCATCAAAGCTGGTAGTAGTCAGAATAAAACACGGGGAAGGCAGCAGTGATTTCTCAAAGATAGATAGAGGTTTCAATGCAGATAGATAGCCCAAGTTGCTCATTTTGCACACCATATAATGCCAAACAGAATAGAACGGGGAAAAAAATTCCGGGAGGGAGGCAGATCGCGGAGGGCATCTTGGAAGGTGATGTTCTGGAGTCGTATCGTACTGGTCTCCTAGCCTTGTGCTCGCCCTATCATAGGTGCCCTTTCCCAGCTGGAACCTCTCCCAGCTCAAATCACAATTCAGCATCAACCTCCATCTCTCTCGGCCCCAACTCCTCCTCTTCCTTTGCCTTCAGTACCTTCGTGATATATGACTGCACACCAACACCTGCTGCTGCATCCGCTTCTGCCTGGGAATATGGGGTCTCCTTTAGGAATCGCACTCTATACCAATATTCCACATTAGCACCCAACTACCTATACCATTCAGCTCGTAATATTTGCTGTACGGACGTACCGTCGCTTATGCCTCTTCCCAGTCAAATGATGCTCTTGCGAAAATGCACTCTCGAAGTACTTGGCACACTCTACACAATAAAATTTCCCAAGGCCAGGTCTGTCCTCACCGGGAATCAGGGCCTTGTGTTGTTCGAGCTGGCGGGGATTGCGGAGGTCGGAGTGGACTTGATCAATATCACTATGGCTGGGGTGTCAGCAGTCGAAGAAGGGCACAAGTAAGCGACGGATGGCTCACCGCTCCCGTCGCTTGGTTTTGGAGCGGCGAATGGCACCCATAGCTAATATCTGGATTCGAATGTGGAGTGGTGAGCTGTGAGGTCAGCAACAGAAATTAAGAATGGCTGTAATCTTGGCATCATGTGATATGTTTTGGTAGCTGAATACTATCTATGGAATCTACAATATGGTTACCCTCATACCCCACAAAAATGGGCCTAATACCCACTATACCCCCCCTTTCCAATATAACTTCCTCA
>Ga0307514_10005125_pt1 | contig 11837 bp, 17 predicted proteins | sample 16_EM_MG_FD_203088 | JGI IMG/M metagenome (GOLD analysis project Ga0307514, IMG submission 203088) | Populus trichocarpa ectomycorrhiza microbial communities from riparian zone in the Pacific Northwest, United States - 16_EM | ecosystem: Host-associated > Plants > Roots > Unclassified | place...
CTTACTGACTCTACTTCAATGCAGAGCCATGATTCGCTGGTATGTTCATTACTTTAAACCATCTCTTTGTCCCTATCCATGTGTATCCTTTCCCCTCCTCCAGTAGTCGCCAACACCCTTTTACTCTGACCGCCCCACTTACCCCCTCAATATTATTTGGCTACCCAGTATGTATGTCCTGGGTGCACTAGCTAAGTAATATATTTAGTGGTTGAATCACCTCTCGTGCTCTCCTGTGGCCACGAGTCACTTTGCCGATCCCGGTCCCGAGTTGGGAAGGGGACGCACAACCCCATTCGGATGCTTTTGACTTAGTCTCTGGCAGTATACACCCCACAGGAATCCACGACAGGACGCCCGCGATATGTTCGCCGTCTCTTCCTCTCAGTTGTTTGAGGTGTGGGCTCCGACTCATTACACCATCATTCCCGCTGGCGGACAAATCCATACAACAAATCACCAAGTGGTATTCGGAAACTTATCCCAAATCTACGTTGACTGGTTGCGAGCGAGCCTGGTACCGAGGGTGTGTTCTTTCTCTCTTTCCCAAGTCACCCTCCCCGACAACCTATTCATTGCAAAATCCATCATACCAGTGTCAGCAAGTGACCCAGATTTCCCTCACCTGCAAACGACGATTCTCGAAACCTTCACTCGCGATCACCCACCACGTCACTACTCCCATTCCACCTCATCCACACCCAATACCATGCCGTTCGGTGCTGGCGAACATTATTCAGATCGGGTGGCCACGGTAGTTCAATACATCACTACCTAGTACATTCTGTCTCGACGTCTATTTCCTGTTGTTGGTTGCGCCCTTTACATACACACTCTTACATGTCTTCCTGTTGCTTAGTTAACATTGGCCACGAGTTGTCACACATGATTTTCTTAGACCATACAAAGGTATGGCCCGGCACCTGAATGTATTTGGGGTATCGCAGACGGGTGAATAAATAAAACATCAAAAACTTGTGAACACGAAGATGAAAGGATGAAGTGAGCAACGGGCTCAAGAAATTCCAAGAGGGTGAGAGATGAAAGGACGGACAACGAAATCAAGAAATTCCAAGAAGAGTATGAACGTCAACCAACTATCAGACTCGCGCAGGTCGCTTTCGGTTTTTGAGTACTGTTTCAGAGTTCACCCGTTTGCGTGGTAGAGACGGAGGAGGGGGATCAGTTGGAGGCAACAGCGAGGGAGTCAACGTAGTCGGATGATTCTTTATCCCATTTATTGCCGCCAAGAATGCATGATTGACGGCCACAGTTGTCTGGAGGTAATCAGCGCGTTCTTTGTCTGTCTTGCCCTTGAGAAGCGTGCACCACCATGACAAAAGAACAACGAGGGCGTAGATCCCTGTGGGCCCCCCAAACCGAACACTTGGTACTCCGCCAGGAGGGCAGATCTCCGACCACCATTCCATGATCTGACCACCAAGGGTGTGGACCTCGATGTTATAGTTTTTTTGGTAGTTATGAGCGTTCTTGTAGAAAACGCGAATGACTGATGGGCATTTGGTTATCGGGAACCCTGGTGGAGTCTATATGTCATGAGCATAATGTAGGACAAGCCATCCACAAATACTTACAACCTCCTGGAAGCCGAGCAGTCCTTCGAGCTCATACCAGTGCCCAATGACATTGGAGAGGTCTCCAAGTTTGAATGTGCTACGGAAATAGTTAAGTGTTTGCTTTTTTTCCATCCACAGTGGCTCGCCAGTTACATTGGCTAGGGGGTTAGGCGGAGGGGTGGAATTTGGGTGGAGTGCCATTCCATGATGCAGAGGTGAAGTTGGAAGTGGTGCACCCACGTGAGGATGCACGTGAGAAGAGCGAGTGGAGTTCGGGATAGGAGTCGTGTGGCCAAAGTCTATTTCAGACGGTGTGAATGTGGTGGTCACCATGGGCAGTTGGGGGAGATCAAGTCCATGGGTTGTATCGCTGGTCTTTAAACTCTCGATGCCAAATTGATTGGATGCAACATCGGGTCGATCAGATGTTTGAACGAGTTGAGTGGGTGCAGGGTTTGGTTCATTGTTGATGAGATCTAGAGTATTGGGTGTTGCAACCGACTGCGGAGCACCCGGCTGATGCATAGCATGGGATTGGTCCGGCGAAGTGGACAACCCGAGCGCGGGGGAAGTGGTTGATAGCATCGTGAGGGGTCGAGCGAATGGCTCAGGCGAGAGGTGTGGAACGAGCGGCTCAGGTGTAAGGTGTGGAATAAACGGCTCAGAAGCGAGGCACGGAACAAACGGCTCAATTGTGAGGTTTGGAGCGAACGGCTCAGACGTGAGGTACGGAGAAAACGGCTCAGACGTGAGGTACGGAGCAAACGGCTCAGGCATGAGGTACGGAGCAAACGGCCCATGTGTAGGGTATGGAGTGGATGTCTCGGGTGCGAGGGGCAGAGTAGATGACTTGGGCGCGAGGGATTGAGTAGATGACTTGGGCGCGAGGGGCAGAGTGGATGACCCGGGCGCAGGGACCACAAGATTAAAACCGGTAGTTGCCCCGTTTTCGGCCATCGTCGAAGTAGATGTTGTCGGCCCATTGTGACTGAAGAGAGCCCAGTCCGACATAGCTAGAGTGATAGACTGATGAGCACGAACACCCACAGACCGCGGACGATAACTTACGATATATGGTGTGGACCCAACACGAGAAAAGGTGCTTGAACTCTTTTACCTTCTCAGGGCCAATGAAAGCTTCGAAATCTTGGTGGTCAGGTGTCTCTCCGGCGCAGAGACTGCGAAAAGTCAGGCCATTGACAGAGGTAGAAAACAGGATGTACTCACAAATGTCCATCCGGCCTTCCACCCAAGGAAGGAGTTGGACATGCCAACCAGACGATGCCCTTGGCAGCACACTTGCGCTCGACATTCTTAAGTATATTCGTCATGTTCCTTTTCAGTGAGGAGATGTTCCTGGATGTGCAAGAAAAGTTCAGTTCAGGATGCGTAGTATGAAACCAATCACGTACTTGTGGTACTCTCGAACGAGCTCCCGCTGATCTTCCTCGTTGGCGTCGTAGACGTTCTTGACCAACAACTCTGCCTCACGTGTCGATCGGACGACTTCCTTTATATGTTCCTCCTCGGCCATGAATAGTCGCTGGGCGACTTCGTTCTTGAAGCAGAGGGGGACCTTGGTATCCTTGAGTAAGTGGCTGTCCCCTGAGTCTACTTGATCCTCAGGGGGTTCCGAACGGCTAAAGTCCATGTTTGGGATACCCGCCTCTGCCCACTCCTTGACAACGACCGGCCGGATTCGCGTGTCATAATAGAGGGACATATAGACTTGGACCTCTGTCCGTTTTCAAGGAGGACCACTTTCAAGGTTAAGTTTCCGCCGACTCCCCGTTGAAGTATCTTCGACTGAGGCAGATTCGAAGACACGCTTCACTTGCTGCAAAAACGGTGAGCCGAGTTGACTGGCAAACAGAACGAAGCATACTCACACCAATCTTCTTTTTACGTTCGCTCTTCGTCGCCTGTTGCACATCCCCTCCCTCGTTGGGCGATGATTCTGGAAGAGGCCAGGCCTTGAACCACTTGTCGAAGAAGTTGGGCCAGAACGTGGTCTTCAGGGTCTCATCCGCGGAGTGCTGGACGTATGAAGAGAGGTGTTCTTCGATGAACAATTTCTGCTCGGCTGTTTGCCACGAACCACCCATCGTCGTAGTAGCGCGTTGGTGGGGAAGTAGGAGAAAAATGGTGAGGGAGGTCCGAATTCTCGTTGGTTTTATGTTGCGCCTTTTTGACATAGACTCCCTGTCAGGCTGCAAGTGCTTCGCTTCGCAAGCTCCGAGGTCGGTCTCCGCTTACATCTCTCCAACAGACTGGGACTCGGTAACGATACAGCTGCCACACGGAGGTGACCCTGTTTCCATCCTTCTGATCAGCACCGGCAGGAAACATTGACTTTCCGGTTCACGAGTCCCTACTGGCGACCCCTGCAGAAGTTCCCACAACTGGCCATCCGTGCACCACCCTATTTTATGCAGGGGAAAGTTGACCGCGAATGGGACAGACGAAATAAATCCTATTTCAGATACCGGTTCTAACAGGCGGCGAGAAGTTGCGTCTGCCGGGCTGTGAGTCTGTTCCATTTCACTGTGTCACTGTCGGTGTTGCCGTTGATATCCATGTGCCACCCTGCTCTACGCAGGGGAAACTTGGCTGCGAATGGGACGCGAATAAAACAAATTTATATTTCGAATACCGGTTCTAACGGCGGCGAGAAGTTGTAGCTGTCGCACTGTGAGTCTGTTCCATTTACCGTGTCATCGTCGGTTTTGCCGTTGATATCCATATGCCACCCTGCTCTACGCAGGGGAAACTTGGCTGCGAATGGGACGCGAATAAAATAAAATTCTATTTCGGATACCGGTTCTAACGGCGGCGAGAAGTTGTAGCTGTCGCACTGTAAGCCCATTCTATTTCACCGTGTCGCCGTTAGTTGATTTCTCCATTTTTGGATAGACGTGAATGTTTGACCCCTTCTTCAAAGTCCGCTTTCGCTTTTCCCTGCTCCCGCCTCTCCCTACTCCAGTACCACGATGGCATTGCCTCTCATTCCTCTCCTTCAAAGGCAACTCGAAACCACCCTGCGGCTTCTGATTTCAGCTTCGTCAGAAATGACGAACAACGACATCATGTCGCTTAGAATACGCCTCTATGAGGCTGCCCTTGTTCTGGGGGATACAGTTCGTGAACGGAGCAACAGCGCCACTAATGGTGATTCAATACCTACCCTGCTGTCGGCATTACTCAGTTTTTGACCTTCTCGATCTGTAGATGCGCTCAACCGCCCTTTGGATCACAGTGGTGCGGTGACTCAAGACGTCAACACCACTGCCAGCAACTCTGGTGGGAACCGCACGTCTTCCACCCGCAACTCCATGAGTCGTGGTGTTACCGGTTATCCCAGCCGCCAGGGAACCCGCCGCCCCACCACGCGGAGCACCACCCGCATTAACTCTGCTATCAGAGGTGTGCCTGGCTCACAGCATGCCGGAAATAGGATGATTCCCCTCATCGAAATGGATACTGATAGTGATGATGAGGATTAGATTGCCCTTTCGTCCCTTTCCTGTAAGTTTCCTTCATTCCCAACTGTCACGGCTCTCGTTGAATCTATCTCAACAGCTTGTCTGGATTCGTTCGCGATTCACACATGTTTAGAAAGGCAATTATTATGTTCGTAGACTGTGGTAGCGCAATATAAACATGTTTTCGTTTTGAACACTGAATGAACCGCGTTTGAGGATGTATCATGTTTACATCCTTGCGAGAATCAAAGTGATGCCCATTGAGGCCAGTAATCACATCGCGGCCGTCTATCGACATCAAGGCCCATCCATTGACATCAGCCGGCTTCTCATCAAGGTCCTACTCTCGAAAGGTTGAGGTGTTGGCAGACGAGGTGGATGATGGACGTCTTGGACGACGACATTCACGACAAGTCCCAGCTTCATGTCCTTGCGTTTCCTCGAAAGATGTGTGGTCCCCGGTCTCTTCGAAGTCAGCATTCCGAACCTGCGTTGTACCGTTGACCATTGTGCGGTACGTCACTGCATTGTCCTATTCATCCCTACTATGTATACGACAGCCGTCGATACTGTCTGATTGTTTCGTCGAAGACCTTATCACTGCTATCGAAGACTTCATAGATCAGCGAACACAGTGATCGTCGATTGCAGGTGCGTCACTCCACTCGCATTCAGAGTTCAGTCAGAGCTACAACATAGGTTCCTAACCCGTTGATAACGGGCATCCTATCACCTCACCGGTCCATCGTTACCGGCCCGAGTTCGATGGAACTCGTATCGGGCAGCCATCTGGTTTCTGCTGACACAACTTCGAAACTCGTTTGTAGGTTACGAACACTTGGTCCAACTGTATTCTATCACAAGTTCCACTTTTGCTGTTATCGGAGGTGAGTTATCGAAAACCATACATTACCACTATCAGCCTTATCGATGCCCTCGTTTGTGGTTTGGTGTGCGAGCGCATCCAATTCTGCGTTCGCCGGACACGCCGATCAATGGACGATCTCCTAGCAACGAAAAGATCTGCGTCGTTGGGCTATGCCTGCGTTGCAGCCAAAGCGGATAATGTCTCGGTTCTATAATCTCAAACAGGTTTGAGTAACTTCAGGTATTAAACATACACTACCAATTGTCGGCTGTAGCCTCACTCGCAAATCATACCCCACACGTGTACCCACTTCACTCCTACCGCCCCAACCCCGACTCAAGTGGCATATGAGGTCCGTTATCTGGCTTTGTTTTGGGGCGTAACACTTAATTTTATTATTATCCGTTGCACTCGCACCCAAAATTTAGCACGAGCTGGTTTCAAAGACAACCATGCTGCCATTGTAGCGATGTACCTTGTCCGCCACAACTTTCGCCTCACTCGCCGTATATCTAAATTGTACATACAACGCACTTAACCTATCAATCGGGGGATATTTCTCTTATCGGAGAGAGCCTGCGGGAGCGACTAAAGTCGATGACTTGGCTGACGTAACATGGTACGCGTCTCTGTCCCGACCCACACCATGTCGAAACGCGACGCCAGCGGGAGCACCTTCAAGACACGAAAGCGAAGGAAGAACGGTGTATCTTCAAGCAGCTCAGTTTTGGACGCATTTGATACCGTACCCAGCAAGCCGCGATTCATGCGGGTTTGGCACACGAACACCACAGACCCAACCACGTCGCGACAGTCAGTGGTTCAAATCTCTTCCGAGCCTCACGTCGAAGAAGCAAACACCGAATCTATCGAGGAGACCTCTGGCACCTTCACACCGCCAGTGAATACCATTCCTGCGCGGCCTAAACGGAAGAGAGGAAACGACAGTGTGAGTCGCGGTTCAATCGCTCTATGGATTCTAGTACTAAACATTCAGATAGACAAAGATGAAGACATTCCTTTCGCATCAACTGACTATACTGGACGAACTCCTTCGTCATGACGGCCTCCAAGAACACTCAACGCTCCCCCAATGCGCCAGCTGTCTCGAGGAGTTGGGGGAGTATAGGTGTATCGATTGCACTTCTTCGACGCTTTATTGTGCCCCCTGCATTGTTTCTCAACACGTGGATGTCCCATTACACCGCGTTGAGGTATGATTATACATTTTTTGAACAACAAATTCTCATGTCCGGTCAGGTCTGGAATGGCGGATTTTTCGAGAGGACGTCCCTCAACGATTTAGGCTTATGCTACTACATCGGCCACCAGCATACCGCCTGTCCGTCGTCGGACACTAAAGCTCAAGTCCTCGTGATCGATATCAATGGAGCCCATCGTGTCAACGTGCAATTTTGTGCGTGCACAGAGGATGCTCGATGGGTTGATAAGTATCGCCAACTTTTGCGTGTAGGGTGGTACCCTTCATCCTTTGAGCGACCAGGAACCACATTCACCTTCAACGTCCTCGACTCTTATCACAAGCTCGCACTTCAGGGAAAGCTCAACCTCTACGATTTTTATTTGTTCCTCTTGCAGAAGACTGATAACTGTGGCCGAACGAAGGCCGTTGTGGGTCACGTTTGCTTTCGTGTTGATGTCTCCTTACTGACGTTTGTGGTTCCAGCATCGGTATCATGAGATGTCGCGATGTGTTCGTCAATGGAGACACCTTAAACAAATCAAGCGAGGCGGCGGTGGCCACATGGAAATGCGCCCAGGTTCCGTTCCGGCCGGCGTGTTTGCCCTGGAGTGCCTGGCCTGTCCCCATCCGGGACGCAACCTTCCTGAAGGTTGGGATCAGGCTCCCAAGGAAACCCGGTATGTGTGTCTAACCTTATTGCCCTTCCTCCCGAAACGGTCTAAACTATTTACTAGGTGGCTGTACTCATGTTTCCTCGCCGTCGACGCAAATTTCCGCCTGAAGCTCAAAAGCCGCGGCATCAATGATCCAGAAACCGGTTCTGGATGGTCTTACTTTGTTGAGAGCACGCAGTATAGTAAACACATTTCTGAGAAGACTATCGAGACGGAAGTGAGTCTGTAGACTCTTCATTTTGGCTGATATATTCACACTTTCTAAGGTCGTTGGCTGTGGTTCAGAATTCCATGCCGTCAACCAAGCCAACAGCAAGTCCTCAAAGGGCTACATTGCCTCTGGCGTTGTTGCCTGTGTATGTGCGCAACACTCTCTCATGCAGAAGAATGGAGTCGGAGATCTACAACGAGGAGAACGGTACGTATAGTTGGATCCCATTAAGTGTATACAACTGACAGCTGCACAGGTATATAAACACAGACTATGTTATCGCATCCGTATTAAAAGGGGTTGCCGTCCGTGACGTTGTCATCTCATATGATATCGCTTGCAAATGGTCGATCAACCACCTCAAACGGATCTCCGACAACCACCCCGATCTCAATGTGGACCGCTTACGGTTCTCTTACCTTGTTCCCAAATTCCATCTCCCCGCCCATGGTACATCGTGCCAAACAGACTATTCATTCAACTATGCGAGAGGTGTTGGCAGGACCCATGGCGAGACAGTTGAGCAGGGCTGGGCAAATGTCAACCTCGCTGCGCTGTCCACCCGAGAGATGGGTCCAGGTGCTCGCCATTTAGCCCTTGACGACATCTGGAGTGGTTGGAATTGGAAGAAGATATTGGGAATGGGTATTACTTTTTTGTCGCCGCAATAAACTCAACCACTCACAGTCTGCTCAGGTGAACTTCTCCTTCGGAGCTTGTTGAAGGCTCTTCACATGAGAAAGAAACATATATCGGAGAATGCGAAGTTCGATGCCACGTTCTCTGCAGATCTTTGTCAAGAGTGGTTAATGATGATCCAGAACTGGGAACGCGACAAGTCGAACCCAAACCCATATACTCATGTGGAGAAAGGTATCCCGACTCCTATGTCGCAATCTATTGCACACTCATGTTTAACTAGCTAGCAATCTCGCTGAAGTCCGCCGGAAACTGGCCGAAGCAGATGAGGCGGTTATCAGACAGGACAGCACCTCACAGCAAATACCGGGGTCAGTTTTCATTCGAAACGGGCTTGAGATCGAGGAACAACAGTACGTGTCCCTCTAACCTTTACACATTGTAATGCCCTTATCGTTCGTTCTCCCTTAGGCAGCAACTCGCGTTTGCCATCAAGCAGAAGTCACCGAAGTCCGACACACAGATTGCTTCGACTCAGGAAAAGCGCAATGCCCTCATGCGGCGAATCAAAAAATGGCGGGAACTCCAGCTCATTTATATGCCCGGAGCTGTTGCATCTCCCCTCAACACGCCCGATGATGATGCTGAAGACGATGACGCTGAAATGGCCGAGACTATACCTCTCCTCCTTCCCTCGAGCCTGGATCCTGAAAGGCGCGAGAAGATCTGCCTTCAACAGGTGGCCGAACACGAGCGACTACTCCGCATGGCTCAGCTCCAGGATTCTCTCGTCGGACTTCGACATACCCGAAAGATCCGCCGCAGATTGCTGCTGAATCACTATACACAAGTTACCGGACAACGCGCCGGCACTCGTTCATGTACCGTTCTGAGTAGTGTCGAGAGCCGCATTGCTAAGTCTGTTGGACGATATCGTATCGCCTATCGTGCCCTCCTCCAGTTGGATCCTACTGGCAATTGGCGAGGGACATACCTGGAGCTGAAGGACAGCAACAATCGAGGTCCCGGGAAGGAGAGCGATGAGGTAGGGATAGGTGATGGCTCCTACTTCCGCTCTTGGATTTGGCAGCAAAACCCACGGGTCCCCGATGCTGCTGGTGATGTTGGGGAGGAAGGTGTTTCGGAGGAGGATGTGAACGAACTCCTCCGTGTCGAATGGACAACCTCCTTCGCAAGGTTGGAAAGATGGAAGGAAGAGGTGGACCTACTGCAGGAGGAGATGCGGAGGGTAGTCATGTTCTTGGAGTGGAGGTCGCAGGACTGGCTGGCGAAGGTGGAAGTTCCCCAGGGATCCCCAACTCCTGAAGTCCAATCTGGACTCGATGCATATGCAAAGAAACAGGCGGCTGTCTACCACGAACTTGCGGTATCGTTTACGAAACTCTGGCGCCCAACGCTCGTCTCATACGGCCTTGAACATTCGTGGATAACGGAGTATATGACGAAGGCCGGAGTTTCACTCGTTGACACCATCCCAGCTTCGAGTGCACGCGGGATCTTCAAGCTCAGGCTTTCCGATGGATCTCATGGCATTATTCCCACAACTGTAACAGTGTCGTCCATGGCAGAGGAGGCTGCCACTGATCCTCCGGTTCTCAAGGAGGCCGATTATGGTTCCAGCGAGGACAGTGATCTCGAGGATAGTGATCTGGATTCTGAGGACGATTGGGATGACGATCTGGACTTCTAGCTTTTTTTTTTCACTCGTGTATCACCACAATTTAACCAAACAGTGTTCGTAGTCCGAGACAAACTATATATTCATTTGAGATAGGGGATACATAACTCGTATAATCCCTAAGTCGCATAATCTCTTAGCTGCTTCCAGCGCTGTACTCGAATCGGCTACGAACAACCGCGTGAAGCCGTCGGGTGAGCCAGGGATCAAAAACTGGTGTCGACTGACCAGTTATTGGCAGGGTTGATAGCGAACGTAAATAGTTGGAGGGTACAGGGGTCCGGTTGAACAGGAAAATGTGTTTTCTGCACCACTGGATTCCCGGGTAAATATGCGAAGCACCCCTGTACTGCCAAGCTGTACTTACTCGAATACAGAATCTATTTCTAAGGGGTGGTGGATGTGAATGCTATCAGGGGACTTGGCACAATAGGTTGAGTTATGGGGAAGTCGGGAAAGACTGGGAAAACACAACGCAAGGGCGTTGGAGGCAGAAACGATGACGTGGTGGTTGGCTGCAGTGGGAATGATGCGTAGTGTGAAAAAAACGGGGTGGTACTTCCTGCTGAGTGAGGCGGGGCGTAGTTAATGTCGTGGCAATCAACTAAACAGATAGAAAACGTGAGATATGTTGCGGAGAAAATGAGAAGTTTTACGCACCCCAGGCTGAGCTCGTACTCGAATCCTCCTCGAGTCGACGAACTCGGAGAACAATCCACAAGGCAGCTGTAGGCGGCTAGAAGTGGTGACTGTAGTCTCGGTCTTGAGGACATTACTCGTGCGGGTTCCGAGCATGGGTTTGTGAGAGGGAGGGTCTGTGCCACGAAGCCAAGTTCGAGATCACGTGGGGCGTAACAAATCTCACAACGTTAGGACTCTTTTACTGTTCGTTCACCCAATAGACGTATATTGTGTATTGCTATGTAAGAACAATTGTAAGAGCGAAGGGGGCAAAAAAACTGAGCCACGTGTAGACCGTTGGATGTTTAAATGGAAGAGGTGAGGCGCGACCAAAAGATGGAAACCTGGGCCGGGGGCGGGTGGTGGTTCGGTGGGTTGTGGAATTGTGGCTGGAGGAACCTGGTGGAGGCAGTGGCCTGGAGTGGAAACTGTGCCGCATATTTGAAGTGAGGGTAGTCATGTCTGGGTGCAAAAAATGAAATTGTGAGCTGAAAACAAGAAAACGGTCAGCAAAAATGATGTTAGTCGGCGAGGGCAACTTACGGGAGCCAAAGAACACATAGAATCACACTGAAGAACAGGGGAAAAGATGAGAATGAGGTCAAAAGTCCCGAACCACGAAAACCGGGTTTTTGCAATGATGGCGGCAAATCCAGGGGTGAAGCGAGCACCCGGCGATGGAGATGATTCCTGCCAACAAGGGGGTGATGCTTGTGGTGTGGAAAGGGGGGTGGGAGTGCCGGGATTCGAGGAGTACTGGTGATATGGCGGGAGAGCGATAGTAGAAGAACGGGAGAGGGTG
>Ga0307514_10005126_pt1 | contig 11836 bp, 6 predicted proteins | sample 16_EM_MG_FD_203088 | JGI IMG/M metagenome (GOLD analysis project Ga0307514, IMG submission 203088) | Populus trichocarpa ectomycorrhiza microbial communities from riparian zone in the Pacific Northwest, United States - 16_EM | ecosystem: Host-associated > Plants > Roots > Unclassified | place...
TATATATATATATATATATATATATTATCTTATTAAAATAAAATTAAAAAAACGATGAAAATACAAAAAATGGATGAAAATACACTTTTCATTTCAAGAAAAATATACAAGAAGGTTTTTCTCAAAAATGATTGAATAAAACCTGAACATTTAAAAATTAAATAATTGAGGTTAGTTAATTTTAAAATATTTAAAGTTATTAAATATATAATTAAATATTATTATATTAATATGTATATAAAAAAATATGTTTAAAGCTAATTAATTTTTAAATATTTAAGGTTATTTTCGTTTTTTAAAATAAAATAAACAGTCTTTCATCTAAAAAAGCTTCACTTTCACTTTCATTAGGGATGGAAAATGGTATTATAATCTAATGGGTATCTGTCAAATTCGACGTGAATGGGTAGATTATTTTGATAAAAATTAATTTTGATTATTATTTGGATAAAATCTGAAAAAATATTGGTCGTTATGATTAGGCTATGATTTTCGTGGCAATCAAACCAAAATCTAAGCCATATATATTATTATATTTATAAAGTTTATTTAATTGCAAAATTATAATTATAAAATAATTAATATATTGTAATTATAATTTTACCATTACATATAATTTCTTGCACTCTAATTTGTTCTTAACATGATGTTGAAGCAATTTATTTTTTTTTGTTATATTTGTTAGCTTTATGGCTACCTAGAACAACAATAGTATGAATGGATATGTTTTAAAAATATATTTTTAATTTTTTTAACTTATTTGGTTATTATTAATAAAATGTTTATATATTAATAATATTTTTGTCTGCATATGGTTAACAAAACTTATTAAAATTATTTATTATAAAAAGATTTAAGATTATTTATTAGATAAAAAGAAATGGATAATGAATATTCAAAATCCTATGGTTTGAATGTTGTTATTCATAATTCGAATTTGATGTGTAGTGGATATATTATGGTATTTGATTTTTATTATTATTATTATTATTTGGATATGGTTATGATTATATTACCATCCAAATTTATGAGCATTTACTATCCTTACTATGTTTAGGTATTTTAAAATATAAGAAATAGAAACAAAATTGTATTTGATAGTTGCATGCAAGATATAATGATTGTATTTATTTAATTGATGATAGACAAGATAAAATAAAATATAAAAATATATATTTTACTTTTAATATGAATTACTTTTAAACTTATATATTTTTTAAAAATAATTAGATATTATTTGTTTACTTTATTTTTTATTGAATGTTGAAATTCATAATAGTATAATAGCTTTAATTATCAAACCTAAAACAACCTAGTCAGTCAACTCAATCTAGAGCCTCAGCTAGTTTAATTTTTTTAAAAAAATAGAAAAATGATTAACTTAATTAAAACTCATTGACTTTTTTTTTTGAAAATTTTTTCCATCAAAAACTACATGGTTTTGATAGCTCTTTAAAAAAAAAATAATCATCCTGAGTTGACTCTTCCAATGCCTTGGATCAACTCTTGGATTTAAGTTTAAAACTATAATAATTAGTATTTTTATCTTCACATGTTTTAATTAGATAATTTTAAAATTTAAAAGAATTTTCCATGGATATTTTAAAGATATATACTTTCTATTTTTTGAAAGTATCACTCTAAAATAGTAAAAAAAAAAACATTTATTTCTGTATTTTTTTTCAACTAAATAGATTTTTATCTCTACTGGATTCGTATTTTCTATTCCGGAACAACAACAAAAGGCAACTTAAAATTTTTAAATCTTAATCAAACACTTCTTTTGATGATTTACTTTAACGCAAGGCAATAAAAACTATACAAATAGATGACATAACAGGTTTGAAAAATAGATTTAAATTTCATTAGCACCATTAGAAAAAGAAGAAAATTACTTTTACTTCAAATTTCTATTTTTTCCATTCAATAATGTCTACCTCTTTCATTAGGTCAAAAGCAGTGTAGATAAAAAGAAATCTACATCTCCAAGAGTATAGCTGGTAGATTTCGAATCCTGCACATTTCACCCTCTCAAACACACTATCTAATAGTTGGGTAAGGTGATTATAGTTGCTTTTTAAAATATTTTTTATGCTAAAATATATTAAAATAATATATATTTTTTATTTTTTTAAAATTATTTTTAAAATCAGCATATCAAAACGATCTAAAACATATAAAAAAATTTAATTTTTAATAAAAATAAATAAATTTATTTATTTTTTTAAAACACGGATGAAATGCTCGTCACATGATTAGAACATCCTTTTAAACTATTTGGAAGTTCTTATAACGTAAACCATTATCCTGCATTGGTCTTTGTTTTTTCAGGTCTAGCTCGAGCTAAAGCCTAAAACTAAGAGGGTGCTTGACAATATGGTAGCTTGCTTTTCAAATAATTTTTTGTACTGAAATGCATGCCAATGATGTTTTTTTATTTTTTAAAAATTATTTTTGACATCAGTACATCAAAACGATCCAAAAAGTACAAACCATATTAAATTTTAGCAAAAAAGATAAAAATAAATTTAAAACATATTCTAAAAGTACACAGCTTTTTTCAGTGAGATGAAGTTAATATTTTATCTAATTTAACTAAGTTAACCCAACCCGGGTTATTCTGCCGAGCTAAGTTCAACAGCTATGCTTTTATGAGTTTTTATAGTAGCAAATCAAATTTCCATTACCTCATGTTTCAGTCCGTAATACTTCTGATCGACCAACCCAGCTCAGATCTGCGAAGAAGAATCCTAGTTGATTTCAGGATCAAGAATCTGATAGGCAGTCATATTCATCGTCAGATTTGTAGTTTTACTGACTTTGATGCTGATAATCAGATCTTCGCTATACTTTTCACATCTTAACCAACATACTTCCTAGAGATAAGAATTCTAAAAACCCAATGAATCTGCACAGGCACTTTAAGTCCTAGCATGGAGTTTATCAAAGATGAATAATCTGGAAATTAGTGGTCATCAGTCATCACATCAATCGAGAACGACGAGCCTGAAAAAAGAGGATTGAGGGGATGGATAGATGGTGTGTGAGTTATCCACACGGACAGCTTTCCATGTGCTGTGAAATGCCAGGGAAACTACAAGGTACATTTGCGGGTTCAAAGTTCTCGATCTAAGAAATTCAATTGAGATAATTAAGTTTTTCATAAGACAAACACAAAGCTACATTTTGTGTACACGAAGTGGAAAAACTAGGAATATAGTCACAGATAAATGACAATCCAAAAATTTATAAGACAAAGGAAGCCTACCCAGCACCCAATAGATTACCGTACAGAAAACATATCAAAAGAACCGACTGCTAAATTAGAAGACCTCGACATAGATTATATCTTACAGATTGATAAATAAAAAATGCAGTAAATGTTCTGAGCTACTCAACCTGGACTTGATTAATCAACTCTTGGATACTACCTCTCCTTTACAGGAAGTTCAACTTCATGAACCACTGCTCTAGTGTAATGCTCCTTGGTTTTCGTCAAATTATGCACACAAAAGCTTGAATATGTCCCCTGCTGGCACATGAAAAAAATGCATTCCATCCTGCCAAGCCTGGACTGTCTCTTTAGAAAGGTAAAAACTGTTGCACACCCCTTAAAATAATGATCCTTTGAGTTTACTGTTTTCATGTCTCATGGCCTCTGTAGAAGAAGAAGCTGGAGCTTTTTGTGCGAGCACCTTCAGCAAAAGCAAACTCGTAAATATCAAGTAGAAATTCAAACACAAAACTAGACCCTGAAAAAAAATATGAGAAAGAAAAATGCTTCATTTATTGAGGTCCTTGTTAAATCTCCACACTCCACAGCACAAGTGCAGGGGCCAGAACAAGAATCAAAAGCACAACACAACAAACATAACCAGCAACACAAAAACTGAAGTGACTTACCTAATTAAACTCAGAAAGGAGCCTCTAGTGATTCATCCCAAACTTCTGCACTGCCATTAGAAGCATCTTCAACATCTTCTTCCATTGAAAGCCTAATATATTCTCTATGCGCAAAGCGATCCCAGTCTGTCAGTGTTGGATTCTCACGCTCCTGTTTCATTGCAATGCCATCAAGGCTTTTTTTTATTAGCAATGCTAGGTTCAATTTTCATATTGAGCATTGAACATAAATTAGGAGTTACATTACCTGACGAATAAGAAATGGATCACGGGTTTCAAATGCCATAAATTTATTAAGGTTGAAAAGGATGTTGAAAACACTTCCTGAAAGTTTACAACCTTTGAGGTCACGAAGGGTGATATAGCTCTCATCCTGCAGCAAGAAAAGTTGAACAGTAAAAAACCCAAAACATCTCTAGATGGTGGTGTGCAGGGAGTAACAGATAAGTAACTGGTCATGTTTTCTTAAGCTATCCCATTGGGAGTAGCTAATTTGTTAGAGACAGGTACTGAAGAAGGTGGCAAAAATTTCAGAGGATCTTAAAATGTAGTTTTCCTTGAACATGCTTCCATGTGCACTTCAAATAGATTTAAGGAGAGAGGAACTACCAGTAAGATTACAGAAGAGCAAAGGGCAAACCTCTGGTCCAATCATATCAATTATCTGGCATAATATATCTTCAAAAAGCACAGGCTCTTGAGCCATGCACTCCATCCTATGCAACTGCTCCTCATAAAAGAACTGCATCTCATTCCGTGTCAGGATTCCATTTCCATCCAAATCTATGCATTTGAACCTAAGAAAGAAATTGAACATCACAACTCACAGGCAGTTGATTAATAAAACCAAAACACTGCATCCCCATCACTGCTTGAAAAACGAGTGTTTGTAGGTCTGTACGATGTAAACTCCCTAGAGAAGCACTCAAGAATCATTATATGATATATTCTACAACAATGAAATGAAAACAAGTTTTATTTTTATCTGCTTTACTAGCATAGCCAACATGGAATAATGGCCAGTAATTGACTGGAAATTTCTCCAACATTCAGGGCCCACATATCACTCTCCCTTATCAATCATGTTCTAGAAGTTTCACCATTTTAGAAAAAATTTCCCTGGTGATTTTAAGTCTTTCCAGTTCCAGTTAGGCTACGTGTTCTGTTCATGCACTAGTTAGTCTTTTCAGCTTGAACAAAAGCACACCACCTATGTAACTTATTGAACAAGGAATATATTCAAAAAACTTAACAACGCTTTGTTATTCATGGTTACACTAGCGTAACTTGTGGAGGAAGCATCTAACAAATGAAACAAATATAAAATGAATATTTCCATAATATTTCATAAGTGCACAATTGTAGTTCAACTCCTTCACTCTACAGGATGATAAATGTACACATACCAATACTCAAGACTTGGCTCAGATGACTTGTCTTCCTCTGACAAAATGAAATACACAAAATCTTCATATCCCATCTTTCCTTCAGCCTTGCTAGTAAATTTTCTAGCAACCTGCAGGGTATTTACATCATAAAAGCATGACAGTTCAGGTCTTTGACTAGCAAAGAAAAATTTCTTGCTGTAAAATTGGAGGTAAATTGACCCAAAACACAAAAGCATCATTCAACAGCCACAAACCTGGGAGAATACTCTATCAACAATCCGGTAGGTAAGCGCATGGTTCCCATATCTAATAAGGTTCTCTTTGTCGATAAGAAAATCATGATCTGTGTCCAGCTCCCAAAACTTGCAGTATATCACATAAAAGTGCTCATAAGAGAAGTACCTGCACATGAAATCATAAGCAAAATAATTAGGATCATTAAAAATTTGATACAAAACGTTACAAGCCTAAATTTCATTCCAATTACATAAAACTAATTCTGATTACCTGAAATATTAATGTTTCATATTTTTACAAGTTTATGATAGGCACAATGTTCCTTCGAGGAAAATTCATGTTGCATCTTCACAACAATACTTACCTCAAAACTTTATTTATGTCCTCTTCTTCATCTGCATGTTGCATTGCATCAATTAAGTTCCCACGCTTCAGCTCCCTGAGGGTAAGATTACCATTCCCTGATCTATTTATGTAGTAAAAAATTCTGTATATTACAGTTTCAGCTGCCAATTGCAAAGGAAAATTCATGTTAGGAAATCACACGACATTAAATGCATAGCAACTATCACAAAGCAAGAGCAGCCTCTTATGGCTTATTCAGGCTGTCAGCCTCCAGCTATACTCCTCACCCAGACAGTATAAACAACCAATCAAACAGGCAAAAGAAATTATGGCTAAACACACTGAATTAACCAGAAAAAAACCAATTCAATTGAACTGTCCATCAATTAAAAGCCACTCTCGAATGAACACCACACCAATCAACCAAAGGAAAAAATCTGGCAGAGTTTACACATCACAACATTGCAAAAGTTTCCATCTTTTCTGTATTCATAAGGTCATGCTTTCCACACAACGAGAAACCAGTTGAGAGTTTATAAGAATATAAAGAGCAGAACTTTACTTCTTACTCATATGACATAGCTTTTAATAACTCTGTGCCTTCCTATAAGAATGGACAAAATGTGCAAAGGGTGCCCAAATCCATAAGGGCTGGTCAGATGTCTGCATGACTCAATACATTGTAGGAGCTATTCTCACACCAGATAATTTCACCACTAAAAAGCCCATGCATCGTGCATGAACTTTTCTGTTAGTTTTACTTTCAAAAACACATTTTTCTTTTTGCAATAAACCAAATGTCACTAATTTTAGGGTGCCTTTTAGGCCCATACATACTGAACTGTGCCATCTGATCTTATTAGAACTCATCATTCAAATGGAGCCATCTATAGTTTGGCAATTTTGAAACACGTTGCTCCAGGAAAAAAGAATACCAGCATTCTTGAAACTACAAAGATTAGCTTTAGAAATGCTTGGCGTCAGGTTCATGAGAGAAGCTTGATAATTGCTCCATTCGACAACATAATCCAAAAATCCTCTATAAATTTTTAATGATAGATTCCATTTTCAAGGGAGGGACAATCACACCATAAATGGATCTCTTCAAAGTACCCCCAAATTCAAGTTTAGATGCTTTGCTATAGCTTGTTAACCAGCAAAAAGCACCTCATTCATTTGAGGAATAATAAAGCTATACATGTAGTTCTCATCAAAATGAAACACGTTTACGAATATTTAAAGAAAAGAATGAATTCAGATGATTTCAATACCATCAGTAATAAGTGATAAATTTTACCAATAATCGAGCATGCATTATAATGGACAATGCATCTCGCAAAGTTAAGGAATCAGAAATATGAATAATTGCTTTGAATTAGAAACAACCAAAAGTTGATTAACAGGCTGATAACGAACCATATCTTTCCTGAAACTCGGGTGTGCTCTGTAAGAACTCCAATCCTGGATGAGTTGCCAGTAGTTCTTGAAGCACAGGTTTAAAGTCTTCCTGTTATCAATATGAAAATCATTTTAGAAATGAGTGAAACAATAATTTCACTAATGAATCATACATGAAAAAGCAGCAATCCATTGATAACAAGACCCAGAAATGATTATCCTGATACACAAACACCCCTACCTGGGTGAGGTATTTGAGATCTGGTTGTTTCAAAATTGTGAAAATTTGGGTAGCTATATCCAATGTCAACATGTTGCCATTTATCCAATAATCAAGAAAAGCATCCCTGCACATAGATTAGGAAGAAGTTATGCAACCAAATAACGCAAACATTTTTTGTGCGGGCAACAGCAACTAAATTGCAACATCATGTATCCTTGAACTACTCTATCAAACTTAAAATGTTGATTTGTTTCTTAAAATGTAGCTTATTTTTATTTTCTTTCATAATTTCAAATAACAGCAGCAAGCTGCCAGAAATGTCCCTTGTCCTAAGCTAAACGGTGTACTATTTTCACATCTGTAGAGGCCTGTATAAACCAATATCCATAGCAGCCATTAAAGCAGTTACAGACAATCCACCCCTTCTTAGTTCCCCCACTGGAAGAGTGGAATGGAATCTTCATCATCTCCTTTTGCTTTTCCACCAACACTGAATCTCCTCATTTCCGCTTCTAAAACAAAATGCACTACACCGAATTTAAGCGACAATTGCTATTTTCATACCCCAAAACAGCTACATCAAGAGAAAAGAACCTTGAATTCTAGAGATCCATTCCAAACAACATATAGCATAGCACCTGTCCTCAGAATCTTATAACCCTCCTCCAAAAATCCACAAAATGCATCAAGAACAAGTCCACCCTACTTGGCGAATTCCACTGTTACCACATATAGCAAAAAAAACATGTTCCACCTATCCTAGAGCCCCACTCTATCTCCAAACACCATAAAAGATAGCACCTCTCCTCAAAATCTTATAATCCTTCCTCGCTAAATCTACCAAATGCATCAAGAAGCAGTCCATCCTAATTGGCAATATCCACTGTATGCCACAAACAGGAAAAAGCATGGTCCACTAATGTAACAAAAAGCATCAAGAGTTAAAAGTAAATATTCTCAAAGTTGAGAAATTATCAATTACTGAATATAAAAAATCCTCCCCTTTTGATTGATTTTTCTAAACTGTTCACCAAGACAAATTCCTTAAAGACTAGAAAATTTCATCCATGCCATGACTGCAACTGCAATTTAAAAACCATATTTGTTTTACAAATAGCAATCCACCTTAAACAAACCAGTTTCTAACAGTCAAAGCCTAACGCTCTTGAAGAGAGAGAGAGAGAGAGAGAACTGCAAATGAATTTTGACTTTGAAGCCACAATCCCAAAAGGTTTAAGCTAAAAAAAAGCTACAGAAATTCACATACTAAAAATCCAAATAACAAATTCTTGGTTACCAGTCCAATTGGCGGTGTACAAAATGTATGGCAGTCATTCTTGTTAACTGGCATATAAATGTTAAACTGGTTCATAACTACATTGTTGTTGTTAGTGTGTGTGTGTGGGGGGGTTGCAAATCAAGGGAGGAACACTACACAACACACTCCAGAATTCCTTGCATAGCAACTTTGTAAATCAAAGCGATACAGAGCAAGAGCAAGGCCTTGATCTGTGAAAATCAAGGAGCTTAATTCTAGGTTTACTGTAAAACTAGAAACAATGAAAGTTAGTAGAGTAGGGCACTTTATTTCTATAGCTGTCTCTGATCCTAGAAATAGGAAAGTGTGATAGAAAACCCAAAGTCTGTTTCTTCAAGTTTCTACCATAAACTCTCAAATCACCACTCAAACTGAAAACCACTCTCCCATCATTCTATTTGCCCGAGCATTCATAACAATCCAGACAACCATCTTTTAAGTCCTAAAATTATTGCTCCAAAGTTAATGAAAATTGAAAATAGTTAAAAAAATAAAGACGTGAGAGAAATTTCCAGATGTGGTAGAGAGTCATCGGGTATCGAAGAGAAATCTTGAAATAATGATAACCAAATCAGGTAAACAATTTTAAAGTATTTACAGCTCGAACAACAGGAGAATCATTTTCATAGGTCCAATAAACCACCTAAGACAAGAAGTGCATACCTTGTCACGAAATCGGTGCTATTAACATCAATCCTTCTAAATAGAACCGTGGAGAAGAATGATGGCAGCTTGCATACTTCCTTTGTGACCGATTTGAACTCTAAAAACAAAATAAATAACAAACAGATTAGTTCATCAAATATCACAGAATTCGATATATAATCATTGACCTCACCATGTATTTGCAATCCATCCAAGCGGCCATAGAAAAAGTGATTGATCCGAATCAAGCATTGTTCTTTTAGTTCATTTGGTGTGGGGCGGCCATTTTGAAAATAAAACTACAGGCATCACAAGTATACATATTAAAAAATATATAATCCATGTCACTCAACAAAAATTTCGTAGATAAAAACATGAAGAAAAGAGTAGAAGAAAAAAATGGTGGATCAGAGAAATTTCTTGTTTCAGTTATGCTTTAGTTTCGTTATCTCTTTTCAGAGAAAATGAAAGGAAATAGTGGCCACTGCAACATAAATTTCATCCTTTTGTTTTGTGTGTAACAAGAAAAAACATTGGGGTTTTTTTAAACCTGTGGTATCAACTCCTTTACTGGCTCACTGACTACTTTCAAAGGAGAGCCTAAATTAGATGGGCCAGGCCTTTGCTTTGTCACACGAGGGGAACCGGTTGAACTTCTGGGAGAAAGAGGTGGTGTGCTTCCCGCAGGAAACATGGAAGGTAAGGAATTAACAGTGGCAGCATTTGCACTAGAAGAGTTTCCAGAGACATTCAATGGAGCACCTGTCTTGGCATCATTAACCAGGGATGTCACCTGGACAAATATGAAGAGAGAAGAGAAATAAGCAATCATATTATATAAACAATTTTACTCAAAGGAACATCACCTATAAGAACTTACAAAAGAACTGATCGGCAAAATAAAAATCATGAAAGCAAGAATTTTAAAACTTCTCTTCTATAACCACATAAAAGAAAAGGTCTCTATAAAAATAAATCATCAGTTGTGTTTCCTTTCAGAACAGAAAGTACACAAAAAATGTTACGATGACTTTGTCATCCAAGCCATGGAACAAAGTTCAGACACAAGTATTACAAAAAAGCAATACTGGCAATGAAATGCATTGTGGGCAATGAACATAAATTCAAAGAGAAGAAGGGGGATTAAAAAAGAAAACAAAAAACTAAATTAATTCCCTGTTCAAATTTACACATGCAGACTAACAATTCTACAAGACTCGGACTTCTGCGTTGATGACAAACCCATAGGTATCAAGCATCACCGTTGAACTGCTCTCCTTAACCTTAAACAGGAAAAAAATCTCTTTCTAAAAATACAACGTATACACAAACATTTATATGACCATAACAACAAAGCAAAGCAACTCTATCAGCATCGAAATGTTAATAAAAATGAACCAATCCATGATTTTTCAACCTAGCACAGCACTAATTCGAAGCATTAGCATGTTAATTAATTAAATAAATAATTATATTATTTTAAGAGTTATTTGGGTATCAAAAACCCATTTTTTCCGTAGCACTAAAAAAGAAAAAGCATCAAGTTAACCCATAATTACTTCATCAAATACCAAATCAACAACAAGTGTGTTTCCATATCTATCACACGCACTCCACAATTCAAAATAAAAATAATTGTGATAATAATTTATTAAACTAAAAAGTAAAAAAATGAATCGAAATGAACACAAAACTGCAAAAGAAATAGGAAGAGATATCGAAAACGGCACCAGCTTATTGGGATCGGGAAGAGAGAGCCACTGATCGAAGAGTGTTTGGGGAAAGTGAGGGTAAGATTTGAAAGCTAAAGGCGAAATCTCTGGTAGCTGAAGCAACTCCGCATCTAACATGACAACATCGCTCGTCGTTGTTTCCATAATTACTAAAATCAAACCAAAACATAGATCGCCAAACCCTAGATTCTAATTATTGCTATTGAATCGAACCACGCCTTCTTCAATTCAATTTATTTCTGAATCTTTCGATTCGTCCAATTATCAAGCAAACATAGATCTTTTGAGGAGAAAAGAAAATTTTTTTTCTTTTTGAGTGAGGAAAATGGATGCGGTTCAAGGGGGGGTGAAAAATTTTTGCAGAGAGAGAGAGAAATAGAGAGAGGGAGAGAGATTTTTTTGGGAGAAAGTTGGAAAAGGAGAGTTGCAGATTATTTTTAAATAAACTTTTGAAAAAAATAAATATAATAAAACAAAGAAATATAATATCAACCTTGACTTTAGTTGTCAAACCGGTTCGGGTCTGACTCGGTTTAGAGCTTCAATCGTGATTTTCATAACAAATATTGAATCACCGGGTGAACGTCGTTTTGTTTTTTTCTCAAAATACAATTCTTAGTTTTGACTGATGGTTGGAAATAATTTT
>Ga0307514_10005127_pt1 | contig 11835 bp, 11 predicted proteins | sample 16_EM_MG_FD_203088 | JGI IMG/M metagenome (GOLD analysis project Ga0307514, IMG submission 203088) | Populus trichocarpa ectomycorrhiza microbial communities from riparian zone in the Pacific Northwest, United States - 16_EM | ecosystem: Host-associated > Plants > Roots > Unclassified | place...
AACAGCCAAGCAAAAATCTGAGAAAAGATGGGAGAAAATGAAAATGTACCAGTCGTGTATGGGGAAGGGGGGGGCGTATGCAAGGGGTTTTGTATTTTCTTTTTACCACCCAAAAATTGATAAAACAGAACATAACCAGGTTGGGTCGTAAGCTTCGTGAATTACCAGGAGGACATTAGTCGTAACTCGTCAAAAACAACAATAATACCAACACCGCCGCCCCCCACCCCGTCTTCATGCCCACACCTCTAGTCACACTCTGGGCTAGCTTCTACAGGACCCGGAACCATATGCTCCGGGGGAAAGGCTATATCCTGGGGGCGGCAGCATATCCGGCCTATGGGACCTCATAAACGGTGGAAGTTGGTGTTCCACGCCCTCACTCTCCTCCCTCGCCCTATACTCCGACAGTAGAGGTACCCCCTCCGGAGGAGCAATACTCCTAGGAGTAAAGAACCCATCCACCACCTCCGCCGTCGTCTCCTCCGCACCCTGCTCTTCAGATGGCTCGCTGGGTGGGTTTGAGACCTGTAGTGGAATTTTGAGGGTAACTCCAGGATGAGTGCCTATGTTGTACCCAGGTGTGTGTACATCAAGGTGGACTTCGATTGTATAGGAGCGGGAGATGAGACAGCTGTGGAAGCTTGGGACAAGGTATTTGAATTTCGGGGTAACTATTGGGAGGGTTAGTTCTGTGGTGTAGTGGTCGGTTACCCCACCGAGGGTGTAGTGAGGGGTCCATTTTACACCACTGAGGTTCTGCGAGCCTATGAACGAGGCCTCGTGGTAGCGGCCTAGGGCGCCGTCGAGGGCGACATGCCATGGGGCAGGGAAGTACATAATTGGGTTTGTTGAAAAGAAGGTGTGTGTGCGGAGTTTTGTGCTGAGGGTGTGGAGGACTGGTGGCTGGAGGCTAGGATCTGCTGGATAGAAAGTTACAGTGACGGGGACTATTGTCGTGGGAGGGCAGGCGGAGCTGGTGAGGGTATGAAGCGCGCTTGGTTGCTGGCCTTCAACAACTAGTCTCCCAAGCCTCCCCTTCAAGAAGCCCTTGCGGACTGTGCGTTCCTTGTGGAGAGCAAGATCTTTGTCTGAAGTGTCGACCATGGCGGGTGGAAGATCCTCGTACACGGGTATTATGCGGACCTTTCGAGTCTCCTCTGCAAGAGTGACAGTCTTGTTATCGCTATCCCTGCGCTTTAGGATCTTTACTGTGATACTGTACGAGATTCGGGTCATATCTGGTGAGATATCATCGTACTTACATCCGCCATAAGTTGGTGCCGTGCTGTCACCTAGACTTGGGGGTAGTTGCATATGAGCATCCTCGACGGCAGCATTCTTGTGCCTGTGGGCGCACATGGTGGGGAGTAGTCGGTCTGGGACAACAAAAACAAAAGGGAATGTATATTGGCGTCCTTTCTCTGCGATGCGTGGGTGGGGGAGTGAGGATTCAGGCACAGGTTGGGAGAGTTTGAGGAACTGTCGAGTTGTTAAAAATGGAGTCCGGCAATCCTCCCGCCGCTGGGAGTCACCAACCGTTCGTGTAGATAGCAGAGGCCCACCGGGAGCAGCTCCATATCGCTCCATCCATACTCTTGCGATGCCTGTATTGCTCTGGTCAATAAACTATTCCTTTGTCATGGGAAGCTCATAAATGTTCGATTATATACCTTCAAGGCCTATATATATTTCATCGAACCGTGTATCCAAGGGTGCTACAAAATTAACTTCTCCTTCAATCGTATCCCGTGTAGTAAAATACTTTTCTGAAACATCGGCGCCCTTCTCTTCGCCCTTCAGGGTCACTGTAATTTGTGGTTTCGCTGCTTGTACTGACTGAATCATGGTCGAGACCATGGTATGTCTAGTCATCACCGAGTCTGCGTACATCTTGCCAACAACTAGTGCCCAGAAAGTGTGCTATGTATGATATTCTTTACTGTGGCGTTGATATTGATATTATCGTGCTGCAGTGATGTTAGTACTGTAATATCTTAAGCCCATTCCCTCTATATAATGACCGAGAGGAAGGAGTGGAGAACCTGAAGGTGTGTAATAACCAGCTGCCTCACTCGACTGAGTCTCAAGCCCCTTAATGGTACTTTTGTACAGGGTGATGTGGTGGTGACAGGAGAGGAATGGATTGTATTCCCCAATATGGTTATTGTGGATTTGTGGCGAGGAATTGGGTCCAATATATAAAGGAAGTGTTGAAAGAAGTTTTTTTTGTGGAATATTCCCAAGGACGGGAAAGACCCTTGTACTGAGTGAACGAAGGTCTTGTTTGTATTTTGTAATACCTGATGTATCCTGACCTCCTCCTCCCCGTCATAATCCTCTCCCCGCCTAGGCAACCCCAAATTCTTATATACCAACTTCAATGCCGTGGATATCCTCCCCATGTTACTTCAGCATTTCCCAATTCGGCGTTGAGTCATCTGTATGGATGGATTCGAGGCTCAAGCCCCCAATGAACCTAACACCAGGGGAAAGAAACCCCCACATGCATGCTTATGAGTTGGGGGACTTGCAACTCTCACTCTCTCCCTTCCCTCCTCCTGCAAAAAAGCTTCATCATTGGCGCCCGATTGTTCAACCCTGGTAGTGCAATGTACGGTCTACTGTACATATCCTTTCCTCCCCGTCAGGCTAGTACATAGCTTGGACATGCCTTTAGAGGGTCTTTCATGAGGTTTTTCTTCCTCTCTCCAGAATGGCATCACTCATAGGTACATGCCTACATGTAGAAAACAAGATCCCTGGTAAGTAATGGCAGACCTTGCTGTTTGAAACCCACGTTTACTTAACCCCCAGCAAGCAGAGTTTCTAGAAGGGGGGGAACGAAATTAAAATTTGAGTGGTGTGCGCTGCTGCCTAGCAAGGGTGGTACCGGTACGGACAAAGCCCCTGCCCAAACCCCACCTGCGTCTCCGAGAATCTTGGCTTTGAGAGGTACATAAAGATCGTGATATCATGTTATATAGAAGTTACGTAAAATTCCGATTTTCTACCACACAAAAATATATCGGTCTGGGCACGAGAGCAGTAAAATTCTAATCTGGCTGCTCGTAGAGTAGAGGTAAAATTTATATGCATGCACCCATCTCATAAGAAATGTTGAAAATGCATAAAGCTCCTAATTATACTTGTTCTCGAGATTATCGTATGATGCTTTTAGACTGGTTGGCTATGATGCTTTGGAAATGGGACATATAGACCTGGCAGAGCCAAACCCGCCCCCCCGAACTTGCCGTAGCGAATTCTTGGCCTGAAGTTTTGAAAGCTTATGTACCGTAGTGACCGGAGTTCAAGCCGATGGAGTTGAATGAGTCAACTGTACTCTACAAAGTTCAATCTCTTATCCATACTCTGTTGAGCTACGGTACCGTCAAGGATTCCGATCCATGATTAATAATGAAACGCAGAGAATGACGCTCCCTAGTCTCATGCCAAGACCCTAACGCACCTTGTAGAATTCCTGATGACAAATCGACAAATTCCCTCTTGTGCTAACCAGACTAGACAAATTCATCCTTCCACCTCTCCACCATAGAACTCCGATACCAGTTTGGGAAACTGTCACGCATGCCGTACACGTGGGTCTAAAACGTGGATGCAACGTGAGGGAATTAGTGACGCTGTTGCCTAGAATGTAGGCTTTTCTTCTAACTAGATTTATCGTACCGGTAAATATGTACAGTACACTTATCCTTTTTAGCTTAGGTCTCGTTGAGTTGCCGCTCCCGGATACCGGAAAATACAATTGTCGGTTCACAACAATCAATATAAACCCCCCTTTCAACCATCATCAGCTGACGATTGACGCCGCAGCTACAACACCAAAGCGCCATAGGCGGCCTACGGTCCCCCACACAAAAAGCCCAATCCGGATCCCTATCACCTGTTGGCAATGACCGAACTGTAATGACAAGGGAAGGAAAAAGCCATTATTTACATAGAGGTACGCCGTATTGAACAATAGAGAAATTAAAAAAGTTGCAAGCGCTATGACAACAGAATATACTGTAGCTCGGAACTGACAAAAGAGGCAGAAAGAAGTAGAAGCAAGGATGATGCGGCAAGATGTCTCTGGTCTAGGTAATTGGGAGGTCAATGGCGCGGGCCTTATCCAACGCCAACATCAAAGACCTCTAATATGACTGTTGATACACAACGCCCCCCGCCTCAGAGCACAGCGCCGGCCTGTGGTATACCGTTTGACCCCAGTGTACCCTCGCTTCCGGCATAATATAATTGCCCTTGAACACTTTCTCCCCGTCCTACCTCGGCCCCCCTAATACGCGATTCTGGTTTGACAGGCTGGTAGTAAGAAGCCCTCATAAGCCCTTCATCCCTTGAGGAGGCCATCTCGTCTGGCATATACGCGTGCAACTCCTGCGGATGGGGTGCAAAGCCATACGAGTGAAGTTCCCCTGGTGGCAATGCTGCCGACATCTCTGCCGGTGAGATACCATCTGATCCAGGAAGACCTGCGCGCCTGGCCCGCGCCCTTGACCGCTTTCGCAGCCCCCAAACCCCCAGAAAAACCAGAGAAATACCAATGAACGCCCCAACTACAACCCCAGCAATTACCTCACTCGAGACCTTACTTTTTGAACCTTTCTTCACTGTCGAGTCGGGTGTAGCTGTTGAGCCGTTTGAGCCAGTGCTGGTGCTCGTAGTGTTGGTGTTGGTGGTTCCATTGTTCAGTTTGGTCTTCGTAATGATGTCTTTGAATGTGGCCTCAATATCAGAGTTGGCCATCCCGCCTTTCGGTAGTAATGTTGCCCCGCCGTGTGGGCCACCACCAATCACATCATAGATTTCCTTTGGAACTTCATATTCCCCACCCCTGGGGTCATAAACCTCCTCCCATACTAGACGCGTCATGTCAAAGACATGTATACTAGTTCGGTCACATTCCGCTTGATAGTCAGTTGTTCTAGTTCTCCCACCATATACAAGCATCTTGCTACCTTCTCCAACAATGTAACACGTCATTGCCTCATAGTTGGCAGGGGTCCCCGTAGTGGTAGACAATCCAGTGTTCACCAGGAACCATTTGAATGAAGGGATACTGAGAACCCACATATCGCCATAACCAACTGAGCCGTCGGGACTCCAACCACCAAACATGTAAATGTTGTAGGAGGACCCATCCTTAGCTCGGGCGATGACAGAGCAGGGCTTCACTCTCGGCTCTGGGACAGCGTTACGCTCATCAGCAGCTGTGGCGAGTTGGGAGTTGCGCCAGTAGCTGAATTTCAGGTCGTAAATCTCAATCAGGTCCATTCGGCCCTCCTAGGGCACAACAAGATACTACATGAGTGCTGAGAGCTACTGTAGTGCCAGAGATTACTTACCTCTCTAGCTTGGCCAGCAAAACCCAATATATACCCACTAGAAGGATCGTCAAATGCAAGATGATTCACCACACCCATCGACCAGTTGTCCCACTTGGTATCCTTATGCTTCCATGTCTGCCCCTTAAAATCGTAAATCAACATCCCGTTTGCCCAGGTGTTGTCATTCACAATTTCTCCACTTATCACAAAGGCTTGGTCCAACCCTTTTATCATGATACTCTGTGCATGCCTGATCCTTTTTATTGGTGCATTACTGGTTGTGTTTGGATTATGTTGGAATAACTCCCAGGAGTTTGCCTTGATGTCATATCTGACCGTGGGAAGTCGATTAGCAAGTGGAACTGTATCGATGTAATAATGTATCCAACTGGAAGCGGGAGGACTCACCTCCAGAAATCAAACACTGATCCATTGGGAAAGCCGTTCCACCCAGGGAAATTACGGTCGGCCCCCTCATTGAACCCTGGCCGTTGGTAGAGCACTCCGCCATAGGCCCATAAATCTCCTCCACTGACTTCCACTACTTCAGCTGGGCGGCTGATAAATTCTATTGGGATCTCGTTTACCACGTCGACGGTGAACTTTTTTGAAGTATCGAGCACCCGCAGCCACATATCTAATTGGGGTCAATCAGCGCTGTTTGCGGAAAGCTCTAGTGGGGAGCGTACGCACTTGGTCCAACATGGTTCGAGCCATTTTTGTACCACATGAAGCCACCGTCGATATACAACTTTGCCCCAATCATTGTGCCTGAAGAGTGGAAAGGTTTGTTAGTGCAAGCTCATGCTCCACCCAGAGCTCAGCTCGAGGTTTAGGATTCTATTCAGCTCACTCTGGTGGAACCCTATAGTGCAGCTCATTGTTCTTGGGTCAATGTCCTTATACCCCCGAGGCACTAATCCCAAGGCCAAAGCCACTGGCGCCATTGCACAAAAACCCACAAACACAAAAAGGAAACCTGTTGGGTTTTTCAGAGATGCTGACGCCATGGCTGCACAAAGTGAATTCCAAAACACGACGAGTCTTCATGAGAAAAAGTAAAAAGGTGTTTTCGGGAGAGAAGAACTGTAGATGGGATGTTAAGCCCTGTAGCCATTTAGGTAGCACCAAATATCCCCGGCTAATCTGACGGGCACCGAGTGAAGTTGGCAAGGATAAGATATTGACAGGCCAATCCCAGGGCTGAAAACTGCCGCCCTGACCAAGCTGTGTAATGTTTTTTTTTGGAACATGATCAACTTGACGACAGGAATGAATACCTATCCTTCTATGAGCAGTTGTACTCTACAACCAGAATAATGAATATCTTATCATGGTATGGTGTGATCACAATGCAGGGTACTTGGGTGGCGTACCTATCTAACATATATCCACTATTGATCCAGATCGAGGTGCAGACCCAGAACAGTAAAATTCCAAATCTGCCGAGTTACCGATACGGTATCTAGTCTGGTTGGCACAAGCCCCTCGTAGAGGGTCTGGTCTAAAACTTTTTTTTTTGTATGTATTTAGTAGTGGTCACTTGGCCATACACATACATTTTACGTACCTAGCAACGACACATCAAAAAGCCGACAACAATAACAACTCTCGTCACTATATTCTATATATAATGTCGGAACGGCACCAAATAAAGAAAAAGAGACCTAGTAAGGCCAAATTTGACGCCAATGGTGTTCGGATTGAGACTCGAGGTTGGCACAGGATGAACCCCTCCGTGCCGCTGCACTGGAAAACAAGGAAAGCTCAAGACGAGGCGACCCCCAAATTGCTAGAAATCCAAAAGCTAATGGAAAAACATTTTGGTGGAATACGAGAGTTCCTCCGCGCTTGGTCTACCAACCCAGCATCGAAAACTCGATACCAGAATTTCATGCTGGCAGGAGCGAGATGATAGAGCTGTGGCTGCTCGATGTGAAAGTAGAACCAGACTAGTAGACTTGCTGGTCTCCAAGGTGAAAAGCAATGTCAGCCAGGAAGTCCAAGAGCTTATGTGGGACCAGAATTCAGTCTTGCGTTATGTACTCGTACAGCATACTGATGGAGATGGCAAGAGTGAAGGCGAATACGAGGGAAGAGGCGGTATAATAGGAAGTCTAGAAGACATACAGCTCTATGTGCTAGAAAAAGCCCCTATTCTGTGGGAGCTTTGTAAGGGGGTTGCAGTGGGTAATTTGGAGGAAAAGAAAACGTCCATGGTCATCTGGGTTCAATCTGATGTTGGTAAATACACGGAATCAAAAAATTAATGTATACCAGACTGTTGTAGGTGCTTTTCTCTATGCGAGCCACATTCAACAGACTGGGTTGTGATAATTGGAATCAACTTCGAGTGCATACCAAAATGTTAGAATTTGACTGGAAGAGGGTGATATAGGAGCTATAGAATATCTGCTGCAAATATTGGGTCTACAGTTTCTGGGAGGACCTCATACAAAATATGCGAGTGTGTCAGGGTTGGAATGGCTGCTGAATGGAGTGAGTCGCTCAAGGCAATTTTGCGAGTAAATTAAGTTCTTAGGGTTGGAGAAGAGTTGGTATGGTCGTGAAGCGACCACTTTCCCTTAGCCTGGTGGTTGCTACAGCCTGAAGCTACCACTTTTGAACTCTGGTCCAAACATCAAAACAGAGACTTAATATACCAATTCTCAACAATGAGTCTCATCTGGAACTACAAACCAAATTATATTTTTCAGTTGAGGGTCTCTCTTGAATATCAACCTTTGGAGTGCACTCTCTCTGTCGAGCAATTTCTCAGGGGATATATAAACTGATCTTCGGCGAATTTCCACCAACATTCTCTTCAAGCAATGCGACCGCTCTTAAGTACTTAAGTGTTCTCTACACACGCACGTACTTGGTCTTTCCCGAGGGCCTCAGTAGGTGTTACTATAATCCCAAACTGCTTCATGAGTAAGAATGTAACCATTTGAAATGACAGACTTTTGCCAGTACCGGCGAAACGTAGTTGTGCTGGCTTAGGTACAAACCCCGTCCTGGCTTTAGTCAATGCGATGTGTAATTCTTGCTTCTTTTGATATTCCTCCGTCAATTCTCAAGGTTGTAGAGTTCAAGATTCATTCCTCTGCAAGGGAGCAGCTACTTCTACACTGTCCGGTATGCTGATATCGCAAAATAGAAAATGTAAAGCAGTGATAAAAGGTATATTGTCCTGTGTTCGGTGATTGTTTGTTGTTGACCAAGAGTACGCAGAAGACAACAGTAAAGCCATTTAACAATGACCCTAAGGCAGACAAAAACCCCCCTAATGTTTAGTATAATCCAGACACATTCTAGGAACCACTCATCATACCGCATCCACTGGCGAACAACGGTCCATGTCGCTTTTCAAGACATAGGCCGAGCTCACGCAGGAAATTCGATATACAAGGTCAAAAACAAGTGGCTTTAACGTGAGCTCGGTCTATGTCTTGAAAACTGACATGGACCTTTGTTCGCCAGTGGATGTGGTACTCTCAGTCTGTTTCCTTAGTATGATACCCTTATGAGGATTTGTGCCACCTAGGTCATTATATCTTTAGTCTACTTCACAAGCGCCGTAGGAAATCTACAGATGAGCACAGAATGACCACAAGATGAACACTGGACACACCATAGATCAGATTGATTCCCCAGAGCTAAAGCACTGTGAATACACTTCGAGACATATCGTAGATACATTATTTCCCTATTTCCTATTTCTGAAACTTTCCCCAAACAAAAGAAATGCCTAGTATAAACTAAAAGAAACCCCATGAAAATATTACCACTAAAATTTCACATCACGGCACTAAATCCCTAGTTTGGTTGACACAACACCCTCCATATGGAGGGCAAATCCCCACCCTGTTTGCCATCCGATTTCAGTGCCAGGGTTGCAGTAGCACTATTACTAGTCGTCTGGGATTAGCTGTACTCGGAGTACTATTGCCTCCCATAGTCCCATCTGGTGTACGGTAGCTGCTTCACTCCGAGCCACATTACCTTCATTTGGCTGGTTGGCCAGGTTAGGCTGGTTCGTAGCTTGGTGCTGGTTCGTAGCTTGGTGCTGGCTTGGTGCTGGTTCGAATTCGGCTGGTTCATATCCGACTGGTTCATATTCGACTGGTTCATATTCGGCTGGTTCATATTTGGCTGGTTCATATTCGGCTGGTTTGCATTTGGCTGGTTTGCATTTGGTTGGTTCATATTCGGCTGGTTTGCATATTTCTTTGTGCCCAATTGCTTTTTCATACTGATCCTGGGTTTGTAGGCTTAGTGGGTGAAGGCTGTGAGAGAGCAGCCTTTGCCGGACTTTGTTGGTATAGGATTTGAGGGAGCAAATTTAGTAGGCGTGGGCTTTGTAGCGGACTTCGGGTTGGCTTCACTGTACGTTTCGGACGCGGTAGTGAAGGCTCAGTGTCTACTGCTTTTCGGTGAACTAGACTACACAGGTTGTGGTACTAGAAGTGTGTTTGTTAGTCGTTGCTATGTAAAATGTATGTGTATGGCCAAGCGACCACTACTAAACTAGGCTACATACAAAAAAAAAAGTTTTATATAGACCAGACCCTCTTGTGCCAACCAGACTAGCCGTACACGTGGGCCTAGAACGTGCATGCAACGTGAGGGAATTAGTGACGCTGTTGCCTAGGTAGAATTTAGCCTTTTCTTCTTTCGTACGGGTAAATATGTACAGTACACTTATCCTTTTTAGCTTAGGTCTCGTTGAGTTGCCGCTCCCGGATGCCGGAAAATACAATTGTCGGTTCACAACAATCAATATATAAACCCCCCTTTCAACCATCATCAGCTGACGATTGGCGCCGAAGCTACAACACCAAAGCGCCATAGGCGGCCTACGGTCCCCCACACAAAAAGCCTAATGCGGATCCCTATTACCTTTTGGCAATGACCGAACTGTAATGACAAGTGAAGAAAAAAATCATTATTGACATAGAGGTACGCCGTATTGAACAATAGAGAAATTAACAAAGTTGCAAGCGCTATGACAACAGGATATACGGAGTACTGTAGCTCGGAACTGACGAAAGAGGCAGAAAGAAGCAGAAGCAAAGATGATGCGGCAAGATGTCTCTCTGGTCTAGGTCATTGGGAGGTCAATGGCGCGGGCCTTATCCAACGCCAGCATCTAAGACCTCTAGTATGACTGTTGATACACAACGCCCCCTGCCTCAGAGAACAGCGCCGGCCTGTGGTATACCGTTTGACCCCAGTTTACCCTCACTTCCGGCATAATATAATTGCCCTTGAACACTTTCTCCCCGTCCTACCTCGACCCCGCTAATACGCGATTCTGGTTTGACAGCTGCAGGCTAGTAGTAAGAAGCCCTCGTAAGCCCCTCATCACTTGAGGAGGCCATCTCGTTTGGCATATACGCGTGCAACTCCTGCGCATGGGGTGCAAAGCCATACGAGTGAAGTTCCCCTGGTGGCAATGTTGTCGACGTCTCTGCCGGTGAGATACCATCTGATCCAGGAAGACCTGCGCGCCTGGCCCGCGCTCTTGACCGCTTTCGCAGCCCCCAAATCCCCAGAAAAACCAGAGAAATACCAACGAACGCCCCAACTACAACCCCAGCAATTGCCCTACTCGAGACCTTACTTTTTGAACCTTTCTTCACTGTCGAGCCGGGTGTAGCCGTTGGGCCATTTGGGCCAGTTTTGGTGCTCGTAGCGCCGATCTTCGTAATGATGTCTTTGAATGTGGCCTCAATATCGGAGTTGGCCATCCCGCCTTTCGGTAGTAATGTTGCTCCGCCGTGTGGGCCACCACCAATCACATCATAGATTTCCTTTGGAACTTCATATTCCCCACCGCTGGGGTCATAAACCTCCTCCCATACTAGACGCGTCATGTCAAAGACATGGATACTAGTTCGGTCACATTCCGCTTGATAGTCATTTGTTCTAGGTCTCCCACCATATACAAGCATCTTGCTACCTCCTCCAACAATGTAACACGTCATTGCCTCATATTTGCCAGGGGTCCTCGCAGTGGTAGACAATCCAGTGTTCACCAGGAACCATTTGAATGAAGGGATACTGAGAACCCACATATCGCCATAACCAACCGGGCCATCGGGACTCCAACCACCAAACATGTAAATGTTGTAAGAGGATCCATCCTTAGCTCGGGCGATGACGGAGCAGGGCTTCACTCTCGGCTCTGGGACAGCGTTACGCTCGTCAGCAGCTGTGGCGGGTTGGGAGTTGCGCCAGTAGCTGAATTTCAGGTCGTAAACCTCAATCAGGTCCATTCGGCCCTTCTAGGGCACAACAAGATACTAATGAGTGCTGAGAGCTACTGTAGTGCCAGAGATTACTTACCTCTCTAGCTTGGCCAGCAAAGCCCAATATATACCCACTAGAAGGGTCGTCGAATGCAAGATGATTCACCACGCCCATTGACCATTTGTCCCACTTGGTATCCTTATGCTTCCATGTCTGCCCCTTAAAATCGTAA
>Ga0307514_10005128_pt1 | contig 11833 bp, 21 predicted proteins | sample 16_EM_MG_FD_203088 | JGI IMG/M metagenome (GOLD analysis project Ga0307514, IMG submission 203088) | Populus trichocarpa ectomycorrhiza microbial communities from riparian zone in the Pacific Northwest, United States - 16_EM | ecosystem: Host-associated > Plants > Roots > Unclassified | place...
GCGGAGTGGTACTTACATAAGGGAGAAACAAAAAATGGCCTCTAAGCACACACGGCCCAACAGCATCCGCCAGTGCTTGTCTCTCTAGCAATGGCCGTCGCAAAACCTCCACACATGTACAAGCACATACCTAGGTATGTCTCTGGATGGCTCGCTAACAGGGGATGATCTCGCACCAGGGTGCGAAAACAACAGTTCGACAGATTGAAGCGCTCTACCTAGGTACTCTACTTAGATGAAGCGAATGCACGCGGCAACGCGGCAGCGACGAGATGTTTCTAGACGAGTGAACAAGCCAAATTCACTCTCAATTTCGTGCCAGCTGCACAGGTTACTCTCTGGCTGAGCCTTGCGACTCTGGAGTCGGAGGGTCTCGCCCGTTGCCCCCGTGTACCTAAGCTGCGAAGCCCTGCACTACGACCGAACTGACCTGGTACGTTTTCACATAGTTTCCCACCAAGCAAAATGCGATACCTACAGTTTCCTGTTGGCGCCTCCCCTTCACCCCCCCCCCAGCCTCCGAAATTGGCACAACCGAAATACATGTAACACCAACCATGGTTGGGATTTAAAATAATTAGGTGCTGTAAAGTTGGATAGAAAGGTACGGAGTAATGGCTCTAGGCTATCCTATAGCGGGGATGGTATGGTGATGGCAAATTAATGTACATAAACGTGCAAGTCTCTTGATCGCTTTGTGCATTACATACATGCCCCGAGCTTACATATTCCGGATAGCCCTTCCCCCCGAACTACTACTGACGGAATGATGGAAAACCCTTCATCCCATACCTAGGTAGGTGCCTCTATTGCTGACAGTAGGGCTGACAGGTGGAGTGCATTTTAGGTTACTTCCCAAACGAACGGTAATCTCTCTCTTCGGAGCCATTATATTCCGCGTTGCAATTTGTCAGGTCGGCGTCGGCATCTGGGTTGTCCCTGGCACTTTAGTTTTGTTCGAGACACGAAATACCGAAGTGCAGCCTCACACGACGCTCAATATAAAGAGCGTTAATATACATAATAATATATGGTATATAGGTATCAGGCTTACAAACGAGTGACAAGCGAGACAGTATGTGTCTAAGTACACAGAGGCGCAGTGCGAATTTCCAATGCGCCACTCTATGTACAGCTCTTGCACCTGAAATACGTTAGGTACTCCGTACACGGCTTGGTATAGGTACATGTGCGGAGTACATCCACCAGAAAACCTACATAAGGTATACATTACCTACTAGACCACACCACACCGCTCATTACTCATTGTAATCTGGGTGCACGCCAGTGACGACATGCAGAAATAAAATACCTACATAATCGAATGGGGAGAATTGTCAAAGCACTGCAGAACTCTATCAGATGACTGCTACCTAGATTTGTCTTAAACCAAAAATGGATCCCAATGAGTGCCAATTGCTTCATCGTACATCTCCACTTTGTCCACATAACTTCGTGTGCAGGGTGCTGAGACAGCGCCACCTATTAGGATGTACTCTACATACTTATGTATGTATCTCCACTTCTTGGCAGACATTCCAGCAGCTCATCTGGGCTAGTCTCAGTATGTACTTCACTGACTAAGCATCAAACCCATGTTCCTTGGCTGTTTCAGGGAAGTTACCCTGATAGGTACACCTAATCTCACGTTGTTGTTGAAACTTTAAATGAGGTCTAGAATCAGGTGATGCCATAGGTAAATGACATCAGCAATCCAACTATCCTTTGGGCCCGCCTCATTCCCTTTGGGGAAAGGTATATAGACTCAAAAAAAAAATCCTTTGGGCTGGTGAGACTCTTGCATGAACAGGGGTAAATCTATTGTTCAGGACAGTGGAAAACAATAATACTATTCATGCAAGAGTGGCAAGAGTGACCGTGTCTCACCGGCCCAAGAGATGCTTACCAGTATTGAGATAGGTATCAAGTGGTTGACCTCAGGTACATGTACACAACCGGGATGCCCTTTAGACTAAGATCTGATATCTGACATTCTTTCTATCTAGTTTGCTCTAATTGATATTTTGTTTTTCCATAATCTCTCGGTTATGCAAAGAAAGGGAGCGCCGGGCAAGAAAAAAAGACGCCAACGGACTCTATGGTGCAGGCTGGTCTTTCTTGTTACGCATGTTGGCCTGGGGTGGGGGAAAGGCTAGGTGAAGGGGGTTGCAACATGCGCCCCGTACCTGGTATTATACCATCACCACCACCACCCGTATTGAATTCTAAGTGACATCTTTCTGCTGGGATTAGTGATATTATTTAGGGAGGCTATAAAGGATTCGACTATACCGGACGCAGCAAACATATACATACATATGTACAGTCGGGTCGGACAGGCGTACCTGGTGACAGTATGAATTTGTATTTCTTAAATATTTAGCGTTTACAACCCGATTGTATATGATGCCACTAATTACGGAATAGAGTTTCCAATCAAACTTAAACTCAGGGTAAACCGCTTCGCCGCCCACTTATAAATACCCTCTTCCCCCCCATCGTACTTTCCTCTCCATGCGACTTTGCCACCACATGTTTCATACGCAAACATTTACTGAACACCTCACACGACAGACTTCATAGGATCATATTCTATAGTAAACTTCCTCGCTTCTTAGGTCTAACAAGACACAAGAACCTCAACCTGGCTGATGAGCGAAGTCCTCGCTGCTCAAGTGTGTTAGATACTTGTGGTTCACTTGCTGCATCCCCACACCATGGAGCGCCTGCATTGCTGCTGAAAGAAGCTAATGGCCGACCAATTCTTAAGTAGATATCTGGATTCATTTATGTTAAGCAACACAAGAAGCGAAGAGTAAGTACTCCGTAGTAGTAGTAGTAGTAGTAGTAGTAGTAGTAGTAGTAGTAGTAGTAGTAGTAGTAGTAGTAGTAGTAGTAGCGATATCCAGCGTATATACAATGCCCAAAGCACTTCCCACAACCCCTACTCCACCTCCACCTCCACCTCCACCACCACTTCCACCCAATTACCTCCTCTCAAAGAACATCTCTGGCAAGACCCTCCCCTTCTCTTTCCTTGCCTCAAACCACTTCCCCAGCGCCCCTTGCAACTCCCAATCCTTCCTATTCAACGTATCAATCCCCCTCTCCATCGCCGCCCACTCCAATTCCTTCCTTCCGCCTTCCTTCACCAGAGTCTCCACCCCACCAAGCCTCTCGATCAACGTATCATCTATCTCTAGATACTCGAGCTTCCTTGCTACCATTCTCTGGAGCAGATATGGAAAGGCGACATAACCTGAAACGGACGGAGCAAGGTTTAAGGTGATAGCAACGTGCATCAGCTGTTGGTGAGTAAGGTGGGTGAGGTCGAGCATGGGTGGGACGGTTAGAGATTTTGTTGGGGTGGGGATCGGGGGGTGTGCCATAGTGGTTGGTAGTAGGGAGGGGTCGGTTGTTGGTGGGGGTGGGAGGGCATTGAAGGAGGCAGTGCGGCGCCGGTGGAGTTTGGTTGTGTCGGAGATTATCTGCTTGGGAATGCGGCAGGGGAAGGGGACAATGGAGGAGAAGGTTATGACAATGAGCTGAAGAATACGTTAATTGAATACTGATTTGTTTCCATGAGCGGGGCTGGAGAGCGTCCTTACCGGTGTGAATTCCCCACAGATCAAGAGCATGAGGGCGAAGAGCGGTATTCGTCGGGAGTCATGTCGTGTACGCCTATATCCACAGTTACCAACACCTCATTGACCCTCTCGTCTATTTCAAAAACTTACATCACAAACTGGAACTCCCCCCTTGTAATTCTCCCCTTATCAACCAGCTCTGTTATAGACCCATTTCCTTCGTTATCTATCCTCCTCTGCAGGTCCCTCGAGGCCACAAAATTTCTGTACACATTCTTAAGTCCTGTTTTGTAAAATGAAAGCTACACCTTGTCCGTAAAGTAAGCTACTATCGCACACCCAAGCTTTGTGAAAGAAGTGGTAGCGTACATATTCCTTCCCGACTTTCAAGTAATACCCAATCGTCGAATCATCTTTCAACCGTTCTGGAATCTCAAGGTCTCGAGGTAATGTCGTTTGCGGAGCTGCCAACTTCCCGGAGGTAATCTCGACTGGTGCTGATGGGGTACTTGTGGATTGCGGTGAGAGCGATTGGAAAGTGGAATGAGTTATAGAAAATGCTCGGAGGTAGATATTATGCTTGTGTATGCTGGCTCGCGTATGGGGTGTGTATACCTGCAACTTACACAGAACTGGGGCTCGAAATGGTGTGGCGGGGTTCAGTTGCTGCAGAGTGTGCAGCAGAGGTATGGCGGTGCGGAGGGCGCGCATTGGATGGATTGCAGAGTTGCTGTATATGTGAGGGATAGTGGGTTTATTGTTGTGGGGATTTGGACTGGACTTATTTTTTTTCAAACGGCAATGACACCCAGCGTGGATGGTAGCAGTGTGTGATTCAGGGTAATAGTAATGTTGGCCGCAGGTATTCGGCTCAACAGAACCCTGAGCGGAGCACGATATAAGGTACTTTACGCGTAGCCTTGAGGCATGGGCCACTTTTATGCTACCTATATCTAGATCTCTAATCACCTCTCGACCTGCCTGAGGTTCTTGGGTCTTCATCGTTAACTGTACCTATCGATGGATTCCATAGGGTGCTTCTATTCAAGGCGGAATGGAATGACAGCATGCATATGTTAGATTCGTATTCAGACAGATTACCTTTTTTTTCATGAGAGGCAGTGGAGAATTATTTCAGCTCAAAGGAAAGATTAAAATTTGTACTTATTTTGATAGAAACAGCCTCCCTATTCCCGATACAAAGATGCCCTCGCTCTCGTGCTATTCTTTGTGTACTTTCCAACGGGATAATTTAGTAATATGTACGACTACCTTGCATTTTTTGTTGCCTGGAACGACTACAATAGCTTGACAGTCTCGCATCGACTAGCTGCTATTACTGGGACTTACAGGAACGCAGTTAATATGATTTTCAATGCTGTTAATTCGGGTATACTAGACACTTACCCTCAGTCTCAGGAACTCGCCCACAAAATCACACCCCAAGCCAACCATCACATCCCCGCATTAATACACGCATGACTCAGGTAAGCACATAAATATTGGTATCATGGAGAGGTTTAATAAGGTGGAAGCACCATTCCTATATTCAAACACCCAATCCACTGCCGGGCCGTGATGGGCTCTGATTTCTCACACCGAGCCCTACTTAGCTACTACCTAGCTACTCCATATGGCAATATCAAAACTACAAGTACTACAGATATAGGCATGCAAGCCCGGCAAAGTAAGAAACAGACAAAAAAAATACTGCATTTTCCCGCAAAATAAGTGCAAATGGAAAAGGGCCTAATAAGCCAGCAAAATAGGTAAGGACAAAAACCCACATATGCACCTGTATGGACCCGAGAGAAACACTTCTCCCAAACTTCCATATACCATGCACAACCCAGGTAGAGTTTGAAAAGAAAAAAGAGGGACGCATAAAGAATAAGCAAAAAGGAGCTCATAAACCTTCATATAATCATGCAACCAAGTACGCAAGCAGTAAGTCGTTTTCTTCATAATCAAACCATAAAGAAATGGAAGAAAACCTAAACATGAAGAAAGGAAAAACCAGGAAAGAAGTCGACGCCTCCAGTCAGTCAAAAACCTCCATCAATGCTTATACCTCCCCAACGTCTCCAATATATTCTGCAACTGTGGTTGTTGCCCCTGTTGATGCTGGGGGTGCTGCTGTGGCTGCCCCAGTTGCTGCCCGTACAAACCTGCTAAATTCACCCCAGAGGCCCCGTATGCCCCCTGAGCCTGCTGTGTTGTGGCACCGTTGGTTCGCCCAGCCAACAAAGCTGCCAAGTCCGGCGTTATTTGAGGCTGTGCCTGTGGCATATGCGGCTGCTGATACTGCTGTACTTGGGGTGGCGCTAGAGAGCTGGGCTGTTGCTGCTGCTGTAGGGTAGCTAGTAACTTTTGAAGGGTTGGTGCATCGAGTGAGCTTATCAAACTCATGAGATTGTTGTTTCCGCCGGGTTGTTGCTGGGCGGCGAGTGCCTGGGCTAGTAGGGCTGCGGTAGGGCCGGGTGCTTGGGGTGAGATAGGCGTTTGGACAGGTGCTGCGTTGTAGCCGTAAGTGTACTGGGGTTGTGCAGGAGGGGCTGCATGGGTTTGGCGGGCCCGGATGACAAGTTCACAGGCAACTTGCGGGTCGAGGGCGGTGTACTCTGTAACCGTAAAAGTTAGAGGTGTAATAAGGTGAGATATTTCAAGCCGGGTAGCACGAACCATCAAATCGGACATTGGCCTCCCCTTGCCGTCGGTCAAATACTTGCAAGTTTATCTTTCCATCCATTTGCATCTTCTTATTCAAGAACACCACGGCTTGAACCCCCTCAAGTATTTGCCGGCGAACGACAGCTCCTATGTCCAGACGTGGATTGAGGAAAAGAGTGTCGACGCGCACCATGCGATCTCTAAATGCCTTTTCAACGAACCACAGGAAATTCCTGAAGCATATGGTGTCAGTTAGTTGTATTTAAGGTCGAAGGGTGCTCGGAACTGACCTGTCAAGCTCGTCTGTCACTATCACTTGGACTTCCGGTACTTCCCCAGGTGCTCGTCTAGGCAAAGGTATGTCCTCAGGTGTCCGGCTCCGATATCTCGTAGGTGGCGTTCGTGAACGATCACGAGCTGGTCGGTAATCATCTCTTCCCCTGGGGTACCTCCCAGGTGGGCTACGCCTACCTTCAAAGTCGTCCCAATCTCGATCTCTGTCCCGGTCTCGGTGATCTCGCCCATCTCTGCCTGGGCGGTAACTCCTGTCATTCCCACCACTGTAATGTGATCCACCTCTGGGAGAGCTGTCCCTCGCATTACCTCTCCGCGGTGATCCTCCTTGTCGGTAATCCGGAGACCGTGAGCGTCGAGCTTGTCGCTGATTTTGATTATCCCGCGACTTCCCTTGTGGTTTGGAAACCTCAAGATCTATAAAGTCCGAATTGTCAGTTCATCCATGTGGCATGGAGTTTCATTGTTGACTTACGCATCTTGCGCCCCTTGCAGCTAGCCCCCTGTTCATCCCGAAGCGCGGACACACAAGAAGATACATCCAGGAACTGAACGAAACCATACGCTTGCTTAATGGATATCTGAGCTAATCTTCCATGGCGGCTGAATATGCGGAATATGTCACGTTTTGTCACCTTTTCACTCGGTAGGTTACCTTCACCTGAAATGTAAGCATATGAACAACCAAATAGGTATTGAGCAATGGGCAATTGCATATGGAACACAGCTGGATTATTTCCATGGCATACCAATGAATAAACGAGATCCGATGGGGAATCTGTCCCATTGGCCCTTTGAAACGTATTCACGCTCGTCACGTTCGAAACGTTCCCAAGCCTCTTCTTCCTCAACTGAGAACGGCCGCTCATCAGAGTCCTCCGATGCACTGTGCGGCGAGCTTGGTACGGGATGCTTGGGTTGCTGGAATGTGGCAGGGTTTGGTAGAGACGGAGGCAAACCACTTCGAACTAGTGGGTTTTTTACAGCAGTGGCCGGTACATGCACTGGGGCAGGCAGAGGATGTGTTGTTGGGATTGGCGGCTTTGGCAGAGAGGGGGGGGGAGATGGGAGAGAGCTAGTAGTGGGTGTTGTTGTGGTTAACGAGGTCAATTCCTTCGATGGAGCTGTTGAAGACGGTGGCTGCTGTGCTGTAGTGGGAGACAACCGTGCTAATAAACCTTGAAGGTCGATATTGGGCATGGACGACTTTGGCTTATCGTCAGTGGATGAAGCTGCGTTGGGCTCCATGTTACTCGATGCTCCGTTCGAAGGGTCAGCAGAAGGGTTCGTTTTCAGGCGGGACAGGCGGGACAGGCTGGTGGACGCAGGGGCAGCCATGACAAGACCATTGGGAGGTTGTGAGACTGCATTGGGAGAGTTGATCGTGGGACCTTCGGTGTGAGGTGGAATTGGAGCTTGGAAGCTATCCTGTACTGCGACGGATTCGGGGTCGTAACTCCCCTCCCTATCATCATTCTCATCTTCACTATCGTCATCGTCATCCTGAGAGAATGGCCCAAGGGAAGTGGTATTTAGACCCGGATCCATTTGGTTTTTCAGTACGGGGATAGTAGATGCATCAGCTACATGTAACGGGGCGGGAGAGACGGGCGTCAGTTCTTCGCGCTTTTCTATACCCGCCCCGTTTGTGGGTAATTGGGTTTGGGAGCCATTCGTAAGGAAGCTGAAATCAGTCGCTTGTGGTTGTGGCTGCGGAGGCTCAGACATGTTCATCTACCTGCTCAGAGAGCCTTGATGGGAAGGGCCGACGTGTTCTTTTCTTCCTCTCTTCGCTCTATGCGAGATGGGATAGAAAGAGGATTGGGGAAAGGGAGAAGGGAAGTTAATGCAGCTGGTGGCAATTCTGATACTTTCTGATGGTTTGATTGAAAGACGAAGTATAATGGAGAGGAACGGGTAGATTCTTCTGGATGCAAAGAAAGTCTCTTTCTACCGCGTTATTTAACAGTAAGAAATAAAATTGTGCTGGAAGCGGAACGACGTGAACCTTTTGGAGGTACCTGGTGGTGAGATGGAGCAATGGGGTTGAGTGGGGTGCGTGGGGGAAGAATGGATTGGGTCAGACTAGAGATAGAAGAAAATTGCCAGGAAAGAATGATGTCGTGAAGCTGAGGAGATGAGAATTGCTTGTGCTGTGAATGACTAATGATTGCCAAGACATACAGAGCAAACTCTTATCATTAACAGACGCAAAAAAGCGATAGAAGTCACCTGGCAATGGAGGTGAGGGGCCTTAAGCTTCTACACAGGGGCCTTGCGAGGTGGATTCCATTGCGTGTGAACGCCATTCCTGATGCACTTGGAGCCCAGAGATCCTTTACGAGCAACACACCAGATCAGGGCTTTGATGAGGAAGGTCTAAAGGAGGCTCGAAAATGGCTGTCTTCATTCACTCTAGATTCCATACCCCGGAAATACTGTGATGTATCCTTTTCACGTTCATCAGGGCCTGGTAAGTAATATGTATTTTTTTTTCGTTCTTTCTTGAAAACCCTACTCCTCAGGATCCAGTCCCAGAAATAGATACTAAGTTTCTGGTATGCGAAACAGGTGGGCAGAATGTCAATAAACTCAATACCAAGGCAACACTGCGGTTTGATCTCCTCAAAGCCCATAATTACATTCCCAGCTTGATTATGGCCAGGATACGGACAGACCCTGCTGTTGGAAGATACCTCACAAAGCATGGCGAGCTGCTCATACAATCTGATAAATATCGAAGCCAACCCGAAAATGAGTTGGATTGCCTCAGAAAGTTGTACCAGTCCATTGTAGAGGCAGCGGCACTTCCAGGAGAGACCAGTACTGAGCAGAAGGACCATGTATCAAAGCTGTAAGCTTGGCGAATATCTGCTTGCCTGGAATACTCATATGCTGATAGAAGGGCACAGCAAGCGGGATGAGAACGAGCATAGAATGAGGATGAAGAAGCAGCACAGTAATAAGAAAAGTTCAAGAAGGTCAAAGGGTGAATATTAAGCCGGGGAATTGACCGTATAATAATGTACATAAAACCCCTTTTCCAAATGAAGCCCAAACGCCCTTTTCCGTAACAGTAAATCACCCATAGTGCTACTTTAACACAGCTGCGGTAATCGGAAATGCCTCGCGACCTCTTGTGAGAACAAGTTGCGCGGCTGCTGATTTCCCACTGGACTCAAGAATCTTAGCCCAGGCGAGGTACATCTCTACGTCGATGTCACCCCCCGTCTCTGCTTGCTTGAAATACTTGTTCAAGGCACTTTTGATGACGGTATCTACCGCAGGATCTAGATTTTCAATGTACAGGATTTCCCGGAGAAACGTTGTGACGAGCTGATATAGCTTGACCCGGGGAGAAGCTTCGCTGATGTGAGATGCGATTTTCGAGAGCATAGTGCCAATCTTGGAGGGGAAAGAGGGATTGGTAGGTTCAACGCCGAGAATAGAGGCCTTAATATCCATGAAAAGTGCTAGAGGAGATGTTGGATAGGTGGACAGGGCGTGGTTAATGACGTGGTCCAGAAGTTTGGATAGGCAAGGCAAATTTGGGAAGGTTCCGAAAAGAGTGAAGAATGAGAAGACAAACTCAACATCATTAGAAATCTCTTTAATGGCTGCATCGAACACAGCGAGGGGAATGGCGCCATTAAGTGCAGGATTATTCTCGGTATTGTTGAGTGGTGAGTTGTCAATATCCTGCCCATTCTCTTTTAGCTCCAGGTTGACTTCTTCAGCAGTTATTTTTGGAAGCTCTATCATCTTCTCGTCTTCATTACTCAGTTGCGGGGCCTCTGACAGTCCATCAATTCCCAACAGCTGGCGCCGTGTAATGATCTTGGCGATGCAGACAAGCTCCAACTTGGTATACTCGAGCCACAACTGCCTGGAGCCCTTGTTGAACCTCAACCCTCTCTGCATGAAATTTCTCGCCTCCGTCATATCACCATTCTCGTCCACGGCATGTCGAGCTGCGTATATCCACAGGTCCGCTCTCATTGGGTGCAGTTTCAGGACACTATTATAGAGTTAGGGAAGGTCGTTGTAATAAAGAGGACAACGAGATAGTAGCGTACGAGGCGAAAACCTTTAGGAGGACCCTTGAAGCACCCTCCTTCTTCGCGAACTCAATGTACTGGATCCATAACCCAATGTCGCCATGAAATCTACGTGTTGCTCTATCGAGAACAAAGAAAATTTTTCGTTGACCGAGATGCGACTTCGATTTTATTCCCAGTCGCTGCACCCGCTTCCTCCGGAGGGCTTCGAGATTCAATTCGTACCTACTTCACCATGAGCCGCTGTGGGTATCTTATTCATACTGTCTGACTTACTCAATATATCGTGCGTAGTCTACCGGCGTGCATCCTGAGGCGTTGACCTTGTGCTCAAACTCAGATCGCTTCTTTGTGATGGCAGATATCTCTTCCTGCTGAATGTTTAGTAAGAGCCCTGCATTTACAGTTCTGATGACTGACCTTCGTAAATATCTTCCTCTTCTCGAATTCCTTCAGCTCGGGGATAGACTGCTCAAGGTAGTATCGTGCTTTGTCTGCCATGACTGACTGCAGTGTCCCACTAGGAGTATAGTTGCTACGACATAAGTAAAAATTTACGTCGACATCTTAAAATAAATATACATATGTAGTCTCGTGACTGTTCTCATGCCCAGATTTACTACCACACAAAAATAAATCGGTCTGAGCACGAGAACTAGAAGCTCCAATGTAGGTACATAACAAATAAGCAGCCTTGCTCGGATACCAGCTTGCACGTCAGTCTCGAGATTGTTTCGTTTTTTCTACCTTTTTTTTTTTCTTTTGAGTCTATATACCGGTACATCCTTCGTCGCCAGAGGTCTGCCAAGCCGCTAGGCGACATCTGGAGCGAGACTGCATCTTTCCCCAGCCCCCACGCCACACTATACCTCTCTGAGGGTCTGGTGCCGAGACTATATACACTATCTAGTCTCGGCCCCCGACCCTCGAGCTTGGCAACTTTAATGCGGGGACATATTGGTGCTATTGGAAGCCTCCCCACGGCGGTCGAGAGTACTATGAATACATATTTGCAGCGGATTGAGAGCAGGAGGTTTAGGGTAGCATAAATCAGCGAATTCTCAAAATAGCACATTTTACAGTGATGAATGGCTTATTTGATAGCATACGATTTTACTATATTATAGGCTGCTGCTATAAGAGCAGTTTTAATATGAAGATAGCTGCTTGATAAAGGCCTCCTCATGCTCCTAGGCTCACCTGCCTGATATTCAGCCTATATGG
>Ga0307514_10005129_pt1 | contig 11833 bp, 14 predicted proteins | sample 16_EM_MG_FD_203088 | JGI IMG/M metagenome (GOLD analysis project Ga0307514, IMG submission 203088) | Populus trichocarpa ectomycorrhiza microbial communities from riparian zone in the Pacific Northwest, United States - 16_EM | ecosystem: Host-associated > Plants > Roots > Unclassified | place...
TGGAGGTCAGAATACCTATGTCTGGCGAAATTGCTGACCCAGGCGGCGAGTTCTGGGAGAGCTGTTAGCTGTGCCTGTAGAAAGAGATGCCACAGCCAGTGAGTTCCAATGCCTAGCAGGATGCGTGTGGCTAGGCATTAGGCAATTTCCCAGCCACCTCAGTTGGCCCCCTGCATTAGTCTGATACCCGGATATTGTCGGTGATAGGTGAGTGGTGCTGGGAAGGGGGCTATTTCAATCTGCCAGGCCAGACTCAGACATATCTCGATGTAGTAATATCAGTCTGTCCATATCAATTCAAATTCATAGCTATATTCAAATTCATACTCCGTAGATATATTCAAATTCACAAATATATTCAAATTCACAGATACAGCTTGGTGGCAAAAAAACTCATACTCTTGTATGAGTTTTTGTATGAGTTTTTGCTTGGTAAGGTATAAGTTTTTTTGCTACCAAGCTGTATATTCAAATTCATAGATATATTCAAATCCTTACATGCCAGATGTAAATATATCACAGTCGTCGCCAGCTGAAGTAAGAGTATGATGATGTTGCTGTACTTTATCCGATGAATTGTATCATCTGAAAGTGTATGTTCCATAGGTATGTGGCAGAGTTAGCGCTGGTAACCAACATTACATAAGGTAGTCACGTGGTTCCACACGCGTTCTGCTGTCTCTTTCCACAGGCACAGCTAACAGCTCTTGCAGAACTCGCCGCCTGGGTCAGCAATTTCGCCAGACATAGGTATTCTGACCTCCAGTACACGTCAGCTGTGGCATTGCTTTATACAAGCATTGCTAATAACTCTCCCAGAACTCACTGCCTGGGTCAGCAATTTCACCAGACATAGGTCTTCTGAGGTCCAGTATGTGCCAGCTGTGGCATCTCTTTATACAAGCATAGCTAACAACTCTCCCAGAACTCACCGCCTGGGTCAGCAATTTCACCAGACATAGGTATTTTGACCCCTAGTACTTGCCAGCTGCGGCATCTCTTTCTACTGGCATAGCTAACAACTCTCCCAGAACTCGCCGCCTGAGTTACCAATGTCGCCAGAGATAGCTAACAGCTCTTACAGAACTCGCCGCCTGGGTCAGCAATTTCGCCAGACATAGGTATTTTGACCCCTAGTACTCGCCAGTTGCAGCATCTCTTTCTACAGGCATAGCTAACAGCTCTCTCAGAACTCACCGCCTAGGTCAGCAATTTCGCCAGACATAGGTATTTTGTCCCTTAGTACTCGCTACCTGCGGCATCTCTTTCTACTGGCATAGCTAACAGCTCTTCCAGAACTCACCGCCTGGGTCAGCTATTTCACCAGACATAGGTATTTTGACCCCTAGTACTCGCCAGCTGCGGCATCTCTTTCTACTGGCATAGCTAACAGCTCTCCCAGAACTCGCTGTGTGGGTCAGCAATTTCCCCAGACATAGGTATTTTGATCCCTAGTACTCCCCAACTGCGGCATCTCTTTCTACTGGCATAGCTAACAGCTCTCCTAGAACTCGCCGCCTGGGTTAGCAATTTCCCCAGGCATAGGTATTTTGACCCCTACTACTCACCACCTGCGGCCTCTCTTTCTCCTGGCATAGCTAACAGCTCTCCTAAAACTCACTGCCTGGGTCAGCAATTTTGCCAGACATAGGTATTTTGACCCCTAGTACTCGCCAGCTGCGGCATCTCTTTGTACAAGCATAGCTAACAACTCTCCTAGAACCCGCTACCTGCATTACCAATTTCGCCAGACATAGGGCTAGTACTGGCCACCTGTGGTATCTCTTTCTACAGGCATAGCTGATAGTATTCTTGCTGATTTTCTATACAAGGTCCGATGGACAGGGAAAGAGGGGTTTAGACAAAGGAAGAAATCAAGAGTAGATTGGATATGGGCATGACGGCGGGAGTGCCGGAGGACAGGGATGTGGGTTAACTTGATGGGCGGATGGCGGGAAGGCTGGAGGGGCTTTTCAGTGTCCAGGAGAATACGGGCAGGATACACGAGATCATATAGATTTTAGTATGTAGAATAAGCTGTATGCATAGCGAATGGAATAAGAATTTGTATCAAGAAGTGAATGGATAGCAATACGTAATGAATGTATAATATTGGTATCCTAAAGAGAGAGGTTGAGTGCCAACTAGGGTGGAGAAATCGATGCGATAGGCAAAGAGGTACGTGATGTGGGCGAAAATGGCAGATGTATGGGAGGCGAGGTGTAAAAGAACGCTTCCGGAAGGAGTTAATGAGCGAGGGCCTAAGAGGATGCCAGAGGGAAGTAGGACCGAGAGGAGATGGTACAGGAGGCAGGGGAGACGTGAGGATGCCATGGGAAACAGGCAGAAAGCAGATGGCATCGGGAGACACCATAGTGGCTTCGGGACGTCGGATAATTTTTGCTAATGAAGCGGAGAAGTCAGGGGTCAGGTTACGGGTTTGGCTATGGAAAGCCACGGACGGGATATTAGAGCTCGTTTCATATCGTGGTACCGGGGCATTGTCAGTGACTAGGTGAAGTAGTCATGGATCGGGTTACGGGGTTGGCTATGGGAAGCCACGTACAGGATTTCAGGACTCCTATTGGTTGAGATACCAGGTCATGGTCGGTAGTCATGCAATGTAGTCGGAGATCAAGGTACGGCTAGAGGTGGAGTACCAGCCACCACACAATAGTCGAGGGCCAGGTTCAAGGACTCCTATTAGACCGAGGCTTGTCGGGATGTGGTCGACAGCCATGCAAGGTCATTCGCAGGTCAAGGTAACTAGGGGGCTATAGGGCGGGACATATCCGCCACAGAATAACCAGGATAAGGTTCGGGGTCTCCTATTAATTCCGGACAACCGGAACATGGTCAGTCGTCGTGGAAACTGGTTCGGAGGTCAGGTCTGCTAGGGTAAAATATAATCCACAGTGGATAGCAAGGACGGCGGGGTCAGCCACACGAGGGCAGAGAGCAAGGTCTTAGCCACATTGGGGCACAGGAGTATCAGCATGTCGGGTTACAAGGGGTCGGAGTATCGAGGTATTGGGATATCAGGATATTGAGATAACAGGATATCAGGGTGGGCAGGCTTGCGGGATTGGCAGAGCTTGCGAGCTTCTCATAGCTGGTGGGACTGGCAGGGTTGGCAGGGCTGGCGGGGGTGGCAAGGCTAGCAAGGCTAGCGGAGCTGGCAAGCTGGGAGAGCTGGGAGAGCTGGGAGAGCTGGAGACTAGAGCTGGAGGTGAGAGTTCACCAGCCTAGGCATACATTCCAGCTGCTGTCCAGGTCATATCGCCAGCAGAGGTTGAGCTGCCAGTCAGGAGTCACGTTGCCAGGCGGGAGGTCATGTTGCCAGGCGGGAGGTCATAGTGCCAGGCAGGAGGTCATGGTGCCAGGCGGGGGTCATGGTGCCAGTCAGGTGTTGGGTTGCTAGGCAGGTCGGGGGTTAGGGGGTCAGGGGTCACCATCGGGACGGATCACAGGGTCGCGATAGTGATTTCACTCTTTTATCCTAGTAGAGTGCATGGTGTCAGACATGGCATATCCGTGGAGGCTGGATATCAGAGGTAGGGGCGAGCGCTAGGGGTAGGGTTCGTGACACATTTAAAGCGGACTTTCACTAAAATAGTTCAATTTCAAATAACTAAACCTTCTTGAATTAAATAGCTAAAACAATTTTTTTTCTATTTTGTGAATCTCCTTGTTAACATCTGTCGAAATATAGAATAAAAAGAATTTTCGGATTTTTTTGCTGGATTGAGAAGAGGGTCAAAGTGGCGCGCCATAACCCTCCGGTTTCAGAGTTCCCCCACCATATACAAAGCAGGGGCACCATGACCAAACCGTGCCTCTCTGTTACGAACACACCCTAACCCTAACGGTAGAGCACGTCGGGACATCAACACCAACACGGGACTGAGACAAGGAGGGTGTGATTAACCGGCTGCGACAGCGGCGGCAGCACAGGGCAGAGGGACAGAGGGGCCACAGGAGGCACGGCAGGATAGTCTGGACTACGCCCGAACAGGCTAAGAATTCATGGCAAGAATATATTAAATTCAGCTAGATACTAGACGGAGTATACTAGACTGACAAGGGAGAAAGGCGGGAGACGAGGTCCCATAAAGAAGGGAGGGAACAAACCCCAGAACAGGAACAGGAGACAAGGCCAGGAACAGAACAAGAGACAAGTTGTTGCGTGAAGAGGAAAGGAAAAGAGAACTCAGGAATGGGGGAAATGAACGTATATTTATACGTCCCAAACATCAAGACCCCAACAAGACAAATACACGCTAACACATAATTCCCAGCTTACTAGAAGATTCTATCCCAACAGCGCATTACCAATAACTGCGAAACAAGATACAAGGATAGGAAATCACGCCGTGGGACAGCAGGGAATATCGGAAAACAAGAAAGACGCATATGGCTTAACCATAGCGCCACGCAAAAGACTCGGAAGCATATCTCCAATTCCATTCTACCAGCTGCATAGCATAGGAATTGGAGGTCAGGGATTTCGGGATATCGGAGGTTCTAGATCCTGCCCTGACGCAGGAGCTAGGCAGATGCCAACTCTAGCTTCCGGGATATTGCCGGTCGCTATCGTTGGGCTGGTACGGGGTCGCCATTGCTGGCACCGGAGGACGGGAATTCCAGAGCTCCTAACAAATCGTGGTACCGGAACGTGGTCGGTAACCAGGCGGAGGAGTCGGGGGTCAGGTTACGGCGTTGGGCTAGGAGTGGTATATGGTTTACCACGGAATAGCCGGGGACGGGATTTCAGGACTCCTTTCATATCGTGGTACCGGGGCATTGTCGGTGACCAGGCGAAGTAGTCGGAGATCGGGTTACGGGTTTGGCTAGGTGTAGCCACAGATGGGACTTCAGGGCTCCTATCGGTTGAGGTACCGGGTCATGGTCGGTAGTCAGGCAACCTAGTCGGAGATCAAGATGTGGCTAGGGGTGGAGTACCAGCCACCACACAATAGCCGAGGGCTAGGTTCGAGGGCTCCTATTAGACCGTGGCTTGTCGGGATGTGGTCGACAGCCATGCAGGGTCATTCGGAGGTCAAGGTAACTGGGGGCTATAGGGCAGAACGTATCCGCCACAGAATAGCCAGGAACGGGGTTCGGGATCTCCTAATAATTCCGGACAACCGGGACACGGTCGGTCGTCAAGGGAACTGGTTGGAGGTCGGGTCTGCCAGGGTGGAATATAATCCACAGTGGACAGCAAGGACGGCGGGGTCAGCCACACGAGGGCAGAGAGCATGGTCTTAGCCACATCGGGGCACAGGGACATCGGGGTATCGGGTTACGGGGTATCGAGGTATCGGGATATCGGGATATCGGGATATTGGGATATCGGGATATTGGGATATCAGGATATCGGGATATCGGGATTTCGGGGTTTCGGGGCTGGCAGGGCTGGCGGGGTTGGCGGAGCTGACAAGGCTGGGAGAGCTGGGAGGACATGCGGAGCTGTGAGAGCTGGAGGCTAGAGCTGGAGGTGAGAGTTCACCAGCCTAGGCATATGTTCCAGCGCTGATGTCCAGGTCATATCGCCAGCGGAGGTTGAGTTGCCAGTCGGAGGCCATGTTGCCAGGCGGGAGGTCATGTTGCCAGGCAGAGGTCGGGTTGCCAGGCAGGTCAGGGGTCGGGGGTCGGGGGGTCACCATCGGGAAGGATGACGGGGTCGCGATGGTGACTTCACTCTTTTATCCCGGTAGAGTGCGTGGTGTCGGACATGGCATATCCGTGGATGCTGGATATCGGAGGTAGGGGCGAGCGCTAGGGGTAGGTTTCGTGACACTCTCCCATAGGTTGGAGATCTAATTTTCGTACGATTGCCATTTGATTTATCGGGTCCGGTAACCACGCCATCTCCGTCTAAAGCAAATAGCTCTACGACAAGCGGAAGGTCTAGGCCGTACCACCCTTGTGTCTTGTACGACACCTGGGACCAACCAATGGAATTAGTAGTACAACTTCATATATTCATTAGTCGGTCATTCTCCTCAACCGGCGATCCCGAAGCATGGATCAAAACGTGGAAACCTGCCGCTAGAGAGTTTATGGTACCCTTGGAGCCATCTGAACAAGGTGCCACATCTCTTCCACCTCCAGAAGGATTCGGACCTCCAGTTACCTTGGAGCCAGGTTTTGTATTGAAGAAGAGGACCTGGGTGATTGCAAGAAGGGTGAACGTTGTGCTCTCAGCAGGCAAAGCAGTAAGTTGCCTGACCTTCATTCCCTTCTTATTAGAGTGACTATAGGCTAACCCTTGCTGGTACTCTGTAGTATAAACCGTCCGACGGTAGGCTGAGCCGGGAAGGAATGTGGCGACTACACAATCAGAACGTCAAGCTATCCTCCCGCACACCCACCCCGGACGTTCTTCCTCCTGAAAGTTTTACCCTTTCCATGGGCGTACGTATGGTTTACCGTGGTGGTTATGCTAACGGTTGGATAGCAGGCACGATCTGCCTAGGATCAATTGAAAGTGATGATGATGACGATGATGGGGACCCGCAGGACCAGGAGGATGATGGTATGGATATTGCTACGTTTATGGAGTTCTTACATAATGCGGCTGCTCATATGAACCCTTATGCGGCGGAAATGGCAAAGAAATATGCGGATAGAAGAAAGGAGTTGTTAGAAAATCGAGTGTTTGAATGGATGGATGCCGTTCAATAAATAAATCTATATTATACTGAGGCTACTGAGACAAAATGACCGGCACGTGTACCCCGTGCGCAACTAGACAAAGCAGGAATGAGGTCTGTAGCTCAACGTCAAGCTATTGCATATATAGTAATGCGGATTTACAGTGCTTTTAAAAGCCTGAATGGGGTTTAAATATGTGCTTGGGACCATGCTCAGGCTGTTTTACAAGGAGATACTGGACTTATGGGGATGGTGAATTCAGGGCTCATATGGATGCGAATATTCAGGACGTTTTTCTCACGGATACTAATCTCATGTGGACGGTGAATTCTAGGCTCATATGGATACGAATATTTAGGAGGCTAAAAATGGTGTGGTAGGGAGACTACCAAGATAGGACTAGCTTAATTACAAAAAGAGTTGACTGGGAGATACCAGAAAAGGTATGGGCCAAAAAAGGACTATCATACCTGTATGATTTTCTCAAAATAGTAACTATCCAACACTACTAAAACAAGAAGTCAAAAATTTTAAATACTCATTGCATGCTACAGTAGGAGACTTTATTACAGGAACTCCCTATAGCTAGCAATTATCATGACCTGCGTGGCTTATGTAGCCACATGACTCACGTGCTTTTCAACAATTACAACACTTGACTTGTTGTGTCCAAGGCTTGCCTGATGAAGTTCTGGAACTAGGCTTGCAGGTCAATAACTTGGCTCCGTAGTTCCGTGACTTAGGGTTGTTAACCCACGGAGAAGGGTCCTGGTGTCGTTGACTCGCGTATCTGTGACGTCGGTCTGTTCCGTCGCTGTTTGTCATTAGTTCAGCAGCAAGCCGACTTGTTGCCGTAGGGAGATGAGGTCCATGACTGTGGACGTAGATATGACTGTTGTGTTCAGTGGGGCAACGTCGTGTAATTGGAGCATGGCGTGGGCTGGTGAAGCGGCTCCAGGGAGCGCCTTGACTGACTATGAGAGCGGACGCTTGTCCTAAGAGGATATAGAGGACGTTGTGTGAAGGGAGAGAGCAATAGGGAGACGGGTCTTTTAGCTCCTAAAAACCTTTCTCACATTGCTCAAACCGAGTTGTGCGCCGCCACGATCTATTGCACTGCCAACATCTCTTGCGCCGTGACATGCTCGTGTCCAGCGTTACTTACGAATGTATTCAGGGTAATAGCTGATTAAAAGAAAATCAGAAATTCCACAATGTGCGCAGCGCCACAGTCCATTTCTTTTTCTTGACTTCTTTTGCACCTCACCGCACTTAAAGCGAAAAAGGAACGGGATTGATATACGCGCGGCGCCCCCGGGGAGAATGGATTCTTATTAGATTCCCATTTTACCATTATCTAGCCTATCCCCGATTCAGTCAGTCAAACTAACACCTCACTCTCTAGACGCACTACACTCACTTTATCTTCTTCCCACCCTTCTGTGCCCCCCCCTTCATTCCCCCCTCCATCTCCACCTGCACCGCCCCTTCAATCCCCCTCATCACTTCCCCCCCTTCCCTCTTCCCAGGGTGCTTACTCGGGTTCGGCGGCGCCCCCTTCGCCGCCTTCATCGGCCCCCATCCCCTTGTCGGGTTCATCTGATACCTGACTTCCCTCTTCCCCCCTTGCTTACCCCCCCTACTTCTCTCCCTATCCCTCCCCAATTCCTCATCAAACTTCACCTCCCCCACCACTTTCCTAACCTCCTCCCATCCTGTGGACCCCCCATCCGAATCCCTACCGAGCCCTTTCAACACCCTAATCCCAGGCCCCTTAACATTTAGACTTTCTACCTTCACAGGGGCGTACCGTTCTACCCACTGCCTCATCACCTCCCAAATAACAATCCATGGCGCAGTGGTCTTAATGCTGTTGGGCCGGCAGTGGGAGCGGCTCACAGGGTAGCCGAGAGAAAGGAGGGCCCCGCGCAGGGAGGCTTGCGTGGGGGAGATGCTGTGGAGGGTTTTGGAGAGTCGGGTGGGGAGGAGAAAAAAGTATGGATGGAGCAGGGGGGGGTAGGGAGGTGTTGGTGGTGTGGCAGTTTCTATAGATGGAGTAATGTTTGGGGTGGTGGCTGCGGGTATTGTTGTGGCTGCTTCTGCTGCCGACATTGCTGCATCTGCATCCCCTTCCACAGCCACAAGTTCCCCCCCCTCCTCTGCTCCCTCCCCCGCAGTTCTTCGTACCTTCGGTACCGCAACCGGGATAGGATTTCTCGTAAACGTACACTCATCCAGTGCCGTCATAACCATTCCCCTAATTCTAGGCAGGGTAGTATACACCTCCTCATCTGCATCCTCCACCGCCTCCAGCAACCTCCTCACAAACCCCTCCTCATGCAACTCCCCACCCCACATGGGGCCTCCGATATGCTCCCTAAACCCACACCATTCACACCCCGCCCCTCCCTCCGGCGCTGGCGCAAGACTATACTTCACAAATTCCCCGCCCCGCCTCCCCATCTCCGTTTTCGCTCGTCCCAAAGGCAGAGTCCTCCAAGCACCGCACCCGCTGTCGCAGTTGTACACAAGCATACATTTACTCGCGAGGTTCTTGACCTCCGCCGCGCTCTTTTTCACGCGGATAAACACTCTTGCGTAGAAATCTATACTTAGGCTTAACAATGGCTCAACTGCAAGCCCATATTTCGCTGCGGTTGTGGCGATGCTGTAGATTATCAACCGCAATCCGACTTCATGCGAAGCGTCGCCCTTGATCGGCATTCCCCCATATAGGGCAAAGCACTTCTCTGCATACCCCGTCGACGCCCAGACCCCCGCGTCGGTGCAGGTAACACAGAGTAGGCCTCCGCCTCCCCCTGTCCCGTGCCCAGGGCCAGAGTCCTTCGTGACGATGGCTTGGAGTGCAGAGTCGAGGAAGGGGGAGGCTGTGCCGTAGGGGTCGAGGTCGATCACGTGGTAGCTGTGTGGGGAGATGTACATGTGTGCTTGGGCGGAGGTGGTGGTGGGGGTGATCTTTGAGATGTAGGCGGCGTTTGTGAGGTGGTTGTAGAGCAGGTTGCGGTGGATGGCCTGCACGGCGGCGGGGGAGAGATCATTGGCGGTGAGGTGTGTTGCAAAGGGGATTTCAAGGGCGTAGCGGAGGGCGCGGAGACCGGTTGCAGAGAGAGCGTCAAGGATGCGGAAGGGTGGGGGTGTGGGTTTTAGGGGTACCTCCGAGGTTGGGGATTGGTGGTTAATATTCATTGCACCTGCATTTCCCCCATGACTATGGCCATCCTCCTGTATTCCCTCCTCCCCGCCTTCTTCATTCTCCTCTCTCCCCCCCCCCACAATACCTTCCCTCGCCTTCTCACCCTTCAAACCGCCAACCCCACCCTGCCGCTTTGCCCTCCTCCTCCCCTCCTCCCTCTCCCTCAAAAAACCCTCCCCAAATGTTTTGATCGCAAGCACACTTAAATCCCTATTAAAATTCTGGATCGGGTTATAAAACACCTCCCCACCCCCTGGAAAGAGGATCGTAGCTTTCCCCTCGGTAATAGCGGTGAATTCCTTCTCCAGGCCCTCCTCGTGGATTTTCACAATATTTGAGTGTGTCGGCTTTGGGCCCGCAGGGGCGGTGGTGGTGTCTGGCATTTCTGTGGTAGGTTGCAGGCGCTGCTCCCAGTGGGCCACCACTGTCGACAAGCACTCCCAGAATTGCGGCAGCAGCGACCGCGACGAATTGAAGCAGTAGGGTAGCCGAGTCTGATGCTGTGCTGATGTTGCAACTGTCTGTGTCGACCTTTTGCACAGCAATCGCACTCGACGGAGCCACATGCAGCAGGAAATTTTTGTTGGAACCTCATGGAGAGCAGAGCCGCAATAAAGATTGCGGGGGTGGAGATCTTATCAGATTCTTTACTTGATAATGAGAATCACAAATCAAAACTACTTCGTACTAGTCTGGTTGGCACAAACCCCTCAAAAGTCTTGGCACGAGAGACTCTATCCTACATAGTTACAATCATCCAATCACCACCGCTTGTAGAAAATCCTTTGCTTTCAGCATATTCTGTCCTTTACTCCATAATCACTTCTTGCAGGCGTATAGACTCAAAGAAAAAAAAGAAAAAAAAAACTTCTTGCAGCAAACACGTTTCCTTTCGGTATATTCAATTCTTCATAGCTACGTATTCACTGTACCAGATCATGTATAAATACTGCTCATACCTGCTAGATAGACCAATTCGATCAACTCATATTCACATCTCATATAGTGAGCGCATCCTAAACCTCCTAAAATTCACCGCTCGCAACCTCTGCTACGTTGAAGCGTTCCTCATTGGATGTATAGCTGAAACGCTGCCTATATATACCGTATAACCTGCAGCAACGCCAAGCCGAACCAATAAAGTCTACAGTTGTTCGATTTTAAATTTATGGCAAGTCGTCAAGACATGCAGTTTTGTAGTCTCGAACTACACGCTCTACGAGCGGTTTGTGCCAACCAGACGACCGAACCAGACCCTCAACCGGGACGTGATGTGGTTGCACGACCCCTCCTGTGATGGGAACCACGCGGCAGGCACTCCTCGGTTGGTGCACATATCCCAGACGCCGGTACCATTTAAGGTCCACCGTATCTCGAGTACAATCTCGAGTCGGAATGGGTCCACGTGTCTGCGGGAGCCCAGCTGGCCCGGTCTGGGCCCCCACCCTGGGTCACTATATATATCTGCAAACCTATCGAAGATAGGGCTGCAGTATTGGATGGCCTGCTTAAGGCCTGAGATGTCGAGCCCGAAGGGTGAACAGGCACTGTGCACATGTACGGATACACATGAAGTGATTAGGCTTGATAATTGAACCATTCACAAATGCGAGAACAATAAATACAATGCAGGGGAACCTACACCTGGTTAGCAATACTTAAGCATCTTCTCTCTGCAGTCTGTTTTCTTCTGCACACCCACCTGCATATAGGTACTATACTTTTTTTTTATTTGAGAATCATTACCCTATCTAGACTATACTTTACAAACCAAGTCAGCAAGAAGATACATAGTCTAGACCAAGGGCACCATTTAGGTACCATAGGCATTAATCTACACCTTGCATACGCAAAAGTATTTGAACCCAATGTGGTGAGACAAATAATATACATCCACTTAACATTCAAAGTAGATCTTGTTTATTCGCCTGACTATCTGACATTGGATCATCAAAGTGA
>Ga0307514_10005130_pt1 | contig 11831 bp, 17 predicted proteins | sample 16_EM_MG_FD_203088 | JGI IMG/M metagenome (GOLD analysis project Ga0307514, IMG submission 203088) | Populus trichocarpa ectomycorrhiza microbial communities from riparian zone in the Pacific Northwest, United States - 16_EM | ecosystem: Host-associated > Plants > Roots > Unclassified | place...
CTTATCAATGCTTCATTAATAAACTCTGCAAAGCTACTACTTGTCAGTGGGTACCAATGTCCTACAATGTGCAAGGCAAGATGGGGAGCAAAGGGTTGTTAAATCGGTGAAACAACCGGCCGCGAGTAACTCACCTTCTCGATCAACTTCCTGGCGATCGGATGGAACTCGGCCTTGTGTTTCTCAAAGTACTCCACCGCCAAGTCCCGGTCGATCTTTGCAATTGACCTAAACACCGGTCTACAGAATTTTGCTCTCCCCTTGATCACACCGCTGCCATCTTCTCCAACGACCCATCTCGCAGCATCCAGGGCCAGGTGTTCCGGGACCGAACTTGGATCTCGCAGAGCGAGTTCATAAAACCTGAGCCTGACCTCTGCGTTAGAAGTTTCCGCTACGCCGTAAATGCTACCGAGGTAGGCGACGTGGCTCGCTGGTAAGGGTGGCAAGGCTTGAAGGCGCTCCAAGAACACAACCTTCTGGTTCGAATTGAAATCATCCATGTCGGCTGCACTGAAGGAGGTCTTGGCGGTGTCGATTGCACGAGCAGCATCCCACCTATCTGCCAGTGCGTACGCTTGTTTCGCGAGGGACAGATCAAGGTCCACTTCAACGGGTAGTTCAACTCCCTCGCCGTAAAACCACGCCTGGGGGGGAAGGCTTTAGCTTGTCGTCGGGACTCATTCCGACACACCCACATTCCAATCGATAGAGTCCAGCGCCTTGATCTTCTCTTCGCCGCCGTGTCTTTGGAAATACTCATACAAGTGATCCTTCCATTGTTGAGTGGCGATGCTCTTTCCGCTAAACGTTCCGACGTAGTCGCGGATGTAGGGGAGGAATACGTCCAACCCTCCAACGGTTCGCTCTAGACCCGCACAGTTGAATTTACGTGCAAGCGTGATGTATGGACAAGGCGCACCTAAATGAAGTAAGAGGTTCGCTCCCTTCTCGTAAGGGACGGAGGAGTATGCCTCGTCTGGGTCTTCACCGGGCTCAAAGTCGATCACAAGCCTCTGGTACTTAGGCCTGTCCACATATCGTCCCAAGTCGTTTAGTAAGGCTTTGTTACCGATGACATAGGAGAAACTGCGTTCTGCAGGCCCATGAAGGATCTGTTGCAACACTCGTTCCATGTAAGTGGTCCATCCCTCGTTCAACCAGAAATGAGACGCATGAACGTGGCTGGATATTTAGATAAGGTGAGTCGGTGTATTTTCGAACCGGGAGGGAACGCGTACGTGATTCCATTTCCAAACCATGAATGAGTCAGTTCGTGGACGACAACATCCACTAAAGACCTGTCCCCAGCGAGTAATGCTGTGACTGATCAGGTCAACCGGGTTTCTGCAAAAGAAAACGCTTACTTGGATTCAGGAACGTCAGACAAGCGTTTTCCTGGAGAAAGACAGCTCAAGGTTCGTTCGTCGAACACTATTTGATACTCTTACCATCCCACCGTATGGGAAGCTTGGAGGAAGGACTAATAGATCATACGTTCCAAAACGATAGTCTCCGACCAACTTTTCTTCAGTTGAGAGGAACCTAGTCCAGCCATTATTCGCAGGTCTTTCACTTCGTACGTATCACTCGCCTCGTTGTATCTTCGCTGAATTCCCAGAATGCAGCATCCAAGAGAGAAGGTTCAGTCCAAATCCCAGAGTTCCATGTTTTCCCGGCGGGCTTGGTGAATGCACGGTAACGAAGGTCCCCTGCCGCGATGGCGATCAAGTAGGAAGGGATTGCGACAGGTTGATCGTAAATATATGTCACGAGGTCTTTGCCTATGACTTTCCCGTCGTGAGCAGGGCCATCAGAAGGTGGACTGACACGGATCGCGGACAGCAGTACGGGCAAGATAGATGTAACCCGCGCACTATATGTCTGAGTAGTTTTCAGAGTCTCGCTGGACAGAAATAGGGCCAATTGAGAATTTCTTACAATTTTGACCGACGGGCTGTCTGATACCGACGATTAGTTGAAGGGTGCTCTGAAGCATTGGGTATGGTAGACGTTCATACCTTGCACCGGGAGCAAACTCCTGGCGTATATCGGCTGGCATTGGCTAAACAGATATGAGAAGTTCTTCCCTTGTGTCTGCCTGCCGGGGTGCTCTGTCAACACACGGACCCGGGGAGCTCTAGAAATGCGTTCTCTCACTCTTTCGTGAGCCATTGCAATGCAGTACCGCCAGATGTAGTTGCATAGAGAATCGTCACTTCGAGTTCAGAATTTACCCCAAATGAAGGCGGGAGAGTAACCGCCAGGGCAGATCCCATAACCTCATGTTTCTTTCCGAGGGTGTACTATTCCGATATCAAGAGTAATCCCTTGACCGGTCGCGAATTCACTGACCTTGACGCTTTGGCCGCCGATCGTGACTTCCTTCACTTCGAGGTCAAGTGTATCGAAACTGGAGGGCCCATCGTTCAGATTCGCTCTAGGATCAAGCTTCCGTAGGCTTACATGACCTCTTTTACCGCGGAGGATGCAACCGTGAGCTTGTGAGTTGCAGATCCGGATATAACTTTCTTATCGAAATCAACAAGCCAATCAAGGGAGATGTGGACAGTGTAGATATCCAAGTAATTGGATTGCGTGGTTGGGTCCTTGGAAACCATTGTTCTGGCCTGGTCGTTTGGAGAAGATCCTGCTAGCTGTTGTAAAGATCGGTCGTGGTGTTCAGTCTGAACCCCTTCGATGGTGGCTCAAGCGCTCAACAGTGCTGGAATTCCCACAAGGACCAATGATTGTCGATCGCCAAACTTGGACCAGAGGTAAACGATGAAGATTTACAAATTAATCCGAGTATATATATGCAGGTATTAGGTATTGAAGAGCGATTTGTGCGAGTAAGGGTATCCAGGTCGGATAAGTACCTACTTGGATGCGCGGCCAATCTCGAGCCCCGGAGGCACCTTAATGGAAAGGAGATCCTCTGGGATGCTGGGGGGTTCTCCGATGGTTGGAGGGACCCTCTGTCTCATAATGATCCATCGACCTTGACGCGATATGCAGACTGATGGTAGGGAAAGGGTGTCCTGTAAGCGTCCGATGAGTGGGATTTGGCTGAGTGTGCGGATGTTCGTGGTTGTGGCGTCCGGGAACGGTCGTAACCGTTTGCAAGGAGGTTCAACGGAAGGCTCTACTGGCCCCCTTGAAACAGACGACGCAGGGCGTTTACGAAGGTTTCTATTTCAAGGAGTAGGTGAACCCTGTGCAACCCGAGACGAGTGTAGATCTATTCACCTTTTGGGTTGAGGGGCGGGAAACCTGAGAGCCCGGGGGAGAACATTAATGGCGGCCGCACGTCGAGCAGGGGTGATTTTCACTCGAAGCCCCTTGAGATTCTTGCCCTTTCCATGGCGGAGGCGGTGATGTTCGAGCGATTTGCGATATAACGGGAGTATGTTGGCGTAATAGGCGTTGCTCACAGCCAGGATGAGCTTGAGAGATACGATTTCCGGAGGTGGAAGACCAGCTTTTGACGGCATTGCGGGTTAAGTGGTGGTGAAAGGAAAGAGGAGGTTGGGACGTGTTATGGTTTACACGGTCCACTTAAATCATCAAAGCTAGGGACCGTCCTCATCCAAGGGTGGGTCAAAGGCAAATGATAATTTTGCACGCGACAATAGACAAAGACAAATCTCAGTCTTTGCGATCTGAAACAGAGAGCTTTCTTGCGAGAGGTCCTTGTTCCTACTTACCTTTCCTCCACCCGGTTACTCGAATCAAGCTCACGACGGCACATCGGCAAGAGGAGTGATCGACTCAGGCCACCCTTCGGCATTTCCCTCTCCATTGTCTAATGTCCCAACCCAACAACTCCACAACCAGTCGACGCGGCGAAGATGAGTACGAATTCCCAGACGAGCTGGAAGGCATTGATTGGAGCACTGTCGGTCATATTGAGGGTGACGAACCCAAATCACGAACACCAGCAGAACAGCGAATTCAGCCATTCACTCCGGACAACCCACCCCTACCCACTGAACTACCCCCGAGACCGGGTTCTAGTGCCAGCTCGTACGGATTTGCTGATATCGAAACCCTTGACGAGAATGACCTCGCTGAACTTGATGAAACGGAGAGGTTATACGGTTTGACCACCGGTGAGTAGACAAAACCCATCCACCACACTCCTGTGTTAATCGTGATCGGCGGACAGAGGAAATTCTGGAGAGCACTCCCTCAAGTAGTGCTCGCACACTTGACACCATCCCTCGTCCTGTAGCAAGACTGCCTACCGCAGATGACATTGTTCTCCCATCCAGCCAGTCTTCCACGTCTTCCAAGCGTAAACTCTCAAGAGACGTCAGTACCTCGCCGCTGAAGAAATCCAGAACCTTGCCTCTCGAATGCATTAAGTCCAGCTCAAAGGGGAAAGAACCGGCGCGGGATGCTCCAGTCGAGGATGTTGTCCAGACCGTCTACGATTCATTCGTAGAATCGTGTTCTTGTCCGATGTAAGTTACCGCCGTTCAAGTTAATTGATTGCAATAACGTCGTTAATCAACGTTCCTATAGATGTTATGACCTCTTGTACGTCCTTTCCCGGCTGCACCGTGTAAATATTAACGGCCTTCTCAGTGCGGTCCCATATAATATCATGCCCGTAGGTCTCGTCGTGATTATGTATGGAAGCCAAAGTTAACGTCTCACTCAGTGCGGTCACTCGGTGTGCGGGGCTTGTCTGTGCGATTGGGTAGATCAAACCGTAAGTGTTATCGATCGTGTCCCATTGACCGTGGAACTGAAAGATTGTATAGCGCCACGAAGCAAGCTGCCCAATATGTCGCCAGGCCCTCACCAGCAAAACCTCGCTCTCCAGGAACTATGTCGTGGAGTCAGTGATGGAACAGCAAGCAAGGATTCTTGCCATTCATCGGTATCCGGGCTGGGAGCCTTTAGGAGCAGATGTCCTCGCATGGAACGAACGGAAAACGTGACACCCACCTATGTCTCATGCTTAGTGGGACGGGGCTGACTGTTTTCTCATAACAGGAGCTTCCAGCGCGAAGCCTCCGCGCGTCTCGCGCGAGTTACAGCGCAACTCGGCGTCATCCCTTCCCCACTCGCTACGCCACGGACGAACAACCGCCATCGGCGAAATAGGAACCGGAACCGGACGAGGGACCGCGATCAGGTTATCGAGATACGACCCTTTGAGGTTGTTCGTACTAGGACTTAGAATGTGGACACGTAATTCACCGCTCTTGCGCTACACGCCAAGCTCTTTTTTGGAATAGCTGGAATATGCCCAGCCCCAACATATACCGTAAACAGTGCTTTAACGTACATGATTCAACAAGAACGGAAAAAGAACAAACAGGGATTTAAAGGAGAAATATCGACGAAATAAGGAAAAACACTTCAATCCGGCAGTGTACAAACAAGTCGAAGAAATCCGAGAACCGATATGCTGTGCGTTGGGTAGGAGAGGAAAATCGTTGCGTGTGGGAGTGTGATAGGAGGGACTGAGGGACTGTGCAATTTGATCGCCATTCCGGCGAGTTCTAGGCTAATCAAGACAGATATGGGAAAACAGATACTTGCAGCAATGAGATGAGGGACTCGATTGGCGAGAACATGATAAAATACGGTCAGAGCCCGAGATCTGATATGACTCTCGTCACGTCGTCGACCCCATCGTCGACATATTGGGGTCGGTGGCTCCGACTTGACATGACAGGCGATCTGTTCGCCTTAGGTGGTCCATACACGCTGGGAAATGACGGCGCCGTCGCTGACGGCGGTGTCGAAGTGGGCCCCGTGTCCCCTATCGACGTGGTGGGCGAGTCTGGTGGAGGGTAACGCGACGCTTCCGTGATCTTGGATAAGGAGAACGTCAAATCGAGGGATTGTGCACGGTTCGAAAGTGATCGCGGCTTAGAGAGGTGGTCCTTAAGCTTCGATTCCAGGAGTGAATCAGACCCACGCTTGGTCGCATCTTCCTGGTGTCTCGCGCGGCCAGGGATTCCAGATCCCTTTTAAACTAGTGATCAGTGGCCGTACCGAACAAGAACATACACTGGGACGTACGATAGGTGGAGGAAGGTGATGCCAATAATCCGATTGCGGCGTCATGTACGTCGAATCGTCATCGTCCTCGATGGAATAGCTATAGGTTACCGGAGAGTTGTCGAACAATGCTTTGACGTTGGGAGAGGAATTAGCGAGACGCAATCTCCTTTCCACAGACCCATTGACGTGAGATCGTCCGAAGTCAGCGGAATCTACATTGGATTTGGTGTCAGAACTGGGGAGGATAGGATGAAAGACACGTACCTCCACGAGTCCTAGGATGTGACAATAGTTTGCTATCGAAGTGTGGAAACGCATCCGCGAAGGAGTCACCTCGTTTATGAACGCGGGTGGGGGCGACGGGGTACATGTGAACGTTGTGGGTGATAAAGAACTGGTCTAGCATTTCCTTGACGGTGGCCGTAGACTCCTTCGCTGACTGGAGACAGTTAAGCTTGAATCCTTCGACCAACTCGATGTTCTGCCCCGTAGGTGGGGCCCTGACTATCGGTGTGATAGTGACCTGATACTCTCGGTTGATAGAGTCAACAAAGTTCTTGTACTCTTGCGATTTACAAACACGAGCGAGATCAGGATTAGGGGGGAAAGTGACTTCGTCCTCGTACGGAACCAGATCCTAACAAGAGGTGAGAAAGAACGCGACGGGGAATCATAGTAGCGTACCAAGAGTCTCGACTGAGCGTTCTCGATCTGTTGCTCCGGACCGTAGATCGTCACAACGTCTGATCCACTCTCGCATCCAGGGAAGATTATGCGGGAGTTGGTTTTAGATTCGATGTCCTCGATGTTGACGTGTTTCTCTCCGAGCAATTTGCGGTGAAGTTGGTGGGGAATTAGTACCGTCTGGTTGACGAAGTCACGGTCCTGGATGCGGCTATGTGAGCAACTGAAAACGGAAACGGGGACGTTCAAACCTTCTCGTTGACCAGTTCCATAACCGAGAGTTTCAAACTCTCGAGGTTCATATGATTCTTGAACGGCGTTCGGGCAATGACGTTGTCCTCGTTGTCAGTATAACCACCCAACTGAGCAAACTCCTCAGCGTTCGAGAACTTGACGTAAACACCATATTTCTTCATGATCCGTTGAATGCTCCGCCCGCCAACGCCGATAATCCGTTTATGGTATGATTCCGGGACATGGAAAGATATTTCCGAAGGAAGTTCTTCCTGGAGGAGAGCGAGACCTTGAAGGACGGAACTGTCACTGCCAGAAATCTCGATGTTGAAATTGTGATCGTTCAGCGTTTCGAATTTGATCTTGACGTTGCTGGTCTGCATGATTTTGTTGATCTTTCCGTTTTTCTTTCCACTAATAAACTCGCGGTGGTCATTCGCGAGCTCAATCTGGAAGCGGATCTCGAGTTGGTGGCCCTGTCAGAGAGGCGCCATCAGCGTGACCTGCCAGAACCAAGGCGGTTGAGGTAAAGGACAATACCTTGAGAAAGTCCTGATCCATCAAGAATGCAACGGCACTCCGGACTTCATTTTCTGTTCCGTGAATCTCAAAGTAGTTGTCCTTGAATGTGATCTCTGCTCCGAAATTGGAGGAGATTTGGACCATGAAGGGTTGAACCGTGTGGTGGGGAAGAGGGACTGGCGGGAGAAGGTGATTATACTGGAGGGGCAACAGCCAAAAGCCGACCCAATAATAGGCACATGCCTATCGCGACCAGGTCAGTCGCGCGGGAATGTTCAGATAGGGACTAGGGCATACCAGTTGCATTATTGAGCGGATGGTCCTGGAAACGTTCACCGCATTGTCTCCATAGACGGTGATGATACTCGTTGAACTTCCGAGAGTAGGAAAACGGACGAAGGTGGCATTGTCGTTCATGATTGCAATAAGGTCATCAACGCGATCGGAGACAAGCCAATCTAACTTGCGCGGCTGTAGAATGGCATCTTGTGGCATCAGTTGTTTCAACTGCGTAAATGTAAGTCCTAGCTGGATTAGGCGGGAGGGAACGTTGACTGTACCTTTGTGTTCATGAGATTGCTCAACATCTCTTTGGCGCGTCGAACACCAAAGGTTTCGCCTGTGATCCATATCCTGCTCTGATATTGTCGGAGGGTAGGAATGCCATTTAAACCGTAATTGTCATAATTGGTGAGTCCAAGCATCGGTGAAGGGAAATAAATGTTTGTGCTGGTCTGTTCTCGTATGCCCCTAAGTGCGGTTCGTTTACGACCGGCAATGATGTTATGGAGGACATGATCAATCTCTACGAAGTCGGACGAGAGGCCGGCCTTGTCGAAAGGGTGAACAACCGATAAGAGAAGGGAGAAGGAGGACAACTCACGAGCTCGTCGACCATAACTAGCAGCCGGACACGTGCGAGGTCCACCGCATCATGACTCCCCTTGACCTTGAAGTAGCACTCGTTCGGGTTGGAGTTGAGTCCACCTGGATCATTAACGTTTCCGTTGACGACGGCGATGTGGGCGAGTGTTTGTGCCGCAATCTCATCCAACCTCCTGCGGACCTCGAGCCTGAGGGTGGGATTGCCAGTAGGAGAGTTGTCGAGTATGTCAGATCGATTAACCTTGACAACTTTCATCACCTGGAGAAAATAAGTGAGATCAGTGAAAGGGTGAGAGAAGAATGTATGCTAGTGGGGAAAACATACGTTTTGTGGGGAGCTTTTGAGGAGAGTCTCTCTTGCGAGCATTACCTGGCGTGTCATGCCAGAGATACAGTAGTTCCAAGAAAGACCATCGTCCAGGGGGTTAGGGGAGACATTGACCGCGTGCTGGTGCGAAGCCATGACAACATTGGTATGGATCGCGGCCTGGAGGGCGTCGTACTCTTCCTGGTTGTAGAAGGGCTGGGGCTGGTTATTTGGATATCGAAAGCCATTTTGATGGCCGCTCTGGATGTTTTGGAATGGAAAGTCTGGGGGAGCGATATTTTGGAAATCATAGGGGCCGGCGTGGGCAGGGATGCGGGGTCGACGGGGGAAAACGAAGGAAGTGGTGTAAATGTCCATCGCAGATGACGCTTTCGAGAGAGAGAGAGAGGTGGAGTTGGAGGAGGGAGAAGGTGAGGAGGGGACGGAGTTGGTGGACGGTTACAGTTAACGGGAGAGAGGGGTATTGAACAACAAGTGGTATATCGGGAATTTGGACAGGAGACTGGCTGGAGTCGGTGACCAAGTTTTAACTCATATATTATTATTGCAAGGGATAAAGAAAAAAAGACAGGAGTCGACTTTGGTCGCCTGTCTGCTGCCAAGTCCCAGGGGGTACAGCAACGAAAGGGGGATGTCGACGAGGGTCAAGTGAGAACAAATCGGAGCTTGAATTAGAAATCAAACCCCTCCACCTGCTGCCAGTCATCCTGGGCGTTCTCAAAGTCAAACAACTTCTGGTAGCACGAATGTCCCTTGCGAGAGAAATGCTCGTACGGATCCGAGCCCGGCAGTTTTCCACCACACCGGTAGCAAAAGTGTTGCGAGCATTTTCCACAAGTCATCTGCGCCCGTACATCAACAACCGATCGCACGCGGCAGACGAAAAGAAATGACATACGTGATTACACCCTGCAGACTTTTCTGTGTGCACTCCGCATCCCGGGCAGGCCATCGTAGACTTGTTCAGCCACTCCCTGTTCGCCCTGTCTTCTTCGAGTTGTTGCACCAGCTTCTCCAAGTTCCCCTTGCCATATCTTCGCTGTAGAATCGCCCTCCCCTCAGACCCTTCCTTCAGCCTTATGTACTTGAGTACAAACTCCTCGGAAAACGTGAGGGGACAACTAGTGTGTGGGCCGTGCCTTTGTAGCCAATGCTCAATCTCTACCCTAAAATGTTTCAGGTCGGTGGACATACCATGTTCTCCGGCAATACACGCAAAAGGAATAACCACAGGCCGTGCATGTCCGTAGTCTCTCCCATCCGTTCCCGTCTTCCACCTGTAATGGCTTCTTTACCGGGTTCTGGCAGAATCCCATCGGGCAATGAACGATGGTTGGGTCTGCAACGCAGTTGTCAACACCAAAACACACATCTTGAATCAGCATACCTTTCTCGAGCTCTTTCTTCTCCCTTAACCACTTCCATCGCGCCACCTCTTCTGAGCTCACCACTCTTCGAATATCTTCCTCTGAGGCTTTGGTCCCTTGCTTTACGCACCCCGGATCGGGACAACCGACACGGTCCACGTCCCCTTCCGAGATGCAGAGTCCCCAGAAGTCGATAAGGCAGGCTCTGCAAAATACATGCCCGCATACCAACGAGATGCACTTTGCACCTTTGATCGAGCTCAAGCATACTTCGCACGCATAATTAGTTTGTGAGAATCTCTCTAGACGTATCTTGTTGTCAAAGGACGTCAAGCTGGCTGCAAGTAAATTCGGGGCCGGGTGCTTGATCCTACGTGAATCAGAACCTGCAAACTACGACTGGATCGAGAAGCAACACCTACAGTACATTCTCCTTCGTCACCATTCCCAGCATCCGTAGGCAAGGCTCTGCCGATCTGACCATCTCTATCCAGTCATACAAGATGACTCTCCCCTCTCCTCCACCTTGCTCCCACTCAGCCTCCCAAAAGCCTAGTAGAGACCCCTGGAGTAGTTTCAACTTTTCTGTGGGCAGCCAACCATAAGTCGCACCAAGTCCGGATATCACTGGAGGTCGACGAAGAGGATAATCCAGGGGCAGGGTTAGGGATAGTGTAATCGGTGGCAGCATGGTAAGCGACAAGGGAGACTGAAGATTGCAATCGATGCGGGGCTGGGCTTGTTCGTTTGAGGGCATTATCATCACCTTCCGGGAAGATTCCTCAGTAAGTTCAACCGGGATCTCGAGTTCGATCCGTCCCTCGGTCGTGTACCGACTATTCAAGAGGAAATCTGGGAATATTGACTTTGCAAGTTTCTGTTCGTCAGCGTATAACTCATGAGAAATACGTGAAAGACCCACCTCGAGAACTTCCCATTCTTCCCTCTGCAATGCTTCGCAAGTCTCCCTGTCGACGAAGGACACTTCCTGGGTTTCAGACATATCGCCAGCAGTGCCCCAAATCCAACACGTTGGAGGGGATCTTCCGAGTCCTCCGAGTCCCTGTGGCACACAGTTGGTAAGCACTAGTGCTACGTGATCGGACCCTTCACATCTGAGGTGATGCCAGTCAGTGTGACTCAACAGGTATACTATTCGCCGAGTACGCAACGACTAAGTTAATTGGTAACCCAAGGAATCTCGTACAGCACAAAATCGAACATCTCCTGCTCAAGCAACGTCTGGTACTCGCCAACAAAGTCTTCATTGGTGCCACCAGACCCCTTCACCCCTGCAGCTCGTCCGAATCGCGATCCCAGGTAAGTAAAATGAGCCTGAAGTTGACCGAGTATCTTCTTCGAGTACTTTGGATCCGGCTACGAGGATGATCGTCTCATACAAGTCTCCTCGAGGAGGTTTTCGGCTCACTTTAATGACCACTCCCGTGTAATTCGCAGGTAATCCGTACCGAAGCACACTTTCCACAAACAAACGCAAAACCTTGAGATGCACCAATAGCTGGAAAGCCTCGGAGAAGTTTGTGCGGGCCAAACGAAGTAGTTCCGTCTAAGAATACCGTCAGTGATGTAGGGTGTAAAACTTTGCAAGGCGATACCCATAATTCCTTCTCCGTCACGTCGGCAGTTTCAAGCTCTTCCTTCTGTGTGTGGATGCTTTCTTCGGAAAAGACAAAGTCTCTGACGATGAACTTGTTCTCTCTGCACTTGTTTACGAACTCGTCGTGCACCCGTCGGAAAACCACGACGCTGAACAACGTGTAATCTTC
>Ga0307514_10005131_pt1 | contig 11827 bp, 10 predicted proteins | sample 16_EM_MG_FD_203088 | JGI IMG/M metagenome (GOLD analysis project Ga0307514, IMG submission 203088) | Populus trichocarpa ectomycorrhiza microbial communities from riparian zone in the Pacific Northwest, United States - 16_EM | ecosystem: Host-associated > Plants > Roots > Unclassified | place...
TTGTACCAACCAGACTATACCCAACTGGCCAGCGTCACGTCCGTATTGCCGAATTAGTTTTTAACCTGCCTAATATCGTATAGTGCTATTGAGGTTGGTGATCTCTTGGCAGTAGCTACCTGTGCGTTACGATGTAAGTAACGACAAGCCATGCCGTGGCCTCATCAATAGGTCAACACACAACCAGTCATGACCACTGTTAGGTCTTCAGCGGTAGCTGACTTGCCGTCTATCCCGGTTGAGCTGACAATACGATTTGCAACTGCCCTACCAGATCTAGCAATCTTCCTCCCAGATGCAGCCACAACTACAGTTTCGTCCCTCAAGAAACAAATCCGGACCCTTAGACGTGATGATACCGCAAAAAGGAGGCTGAAACTCATTTATGGGGGGAAAGTACTCAATACTGGGGATGGGAGAACGCTGGCTGAACAGATGAGACTCACAAGGCCGATTACCTCCCCTGTACAACCTCCACCTCCACTACCCACAGGAAAAGGCAAGGGAAAGGCAGTGGAGACCTGTCTGGATGAAGGTGCACCTAGCGGTTTGAGAAGTAGTGCAGAGATAAGAAAGGCTTATATACATTGTGCTGTGGGGGATGAGGCTACCGAGGAGGAGCTTAGTCTGGAGGATCGGGAAGGCACGGTGTGTAATACTATCTCCGGGATCTCCCTTAAGATTGAACTGAGGCCACATTCTAATACTCTTGCCCTTAGGCACCTACTGTAGCCACCGCAGATGAACAACATGGCCGCTTGACCCTCCCGCAGCCGCTTGGATTCGACCGCCTGTTGTCTGCCGGTTTCACAGAAGCAGATATTGCCCAACTGCGTGCTCAGTTCAATAGGATTCATAACATCAGCCCGGACTCCCCGCCAGAAATGTCTCGCATTTTAGAGGAGCGGTGGATAGATGAAGCAGCTGGTACCGGAGCTGGTGAGCTCGCAGATGGATCTCCAGCGGGGACGTACGAGGATATGTTCAGTGGGGTAGCTATTGGGTTTTTCTGGCCAGTTGCAGTCTTAGCGTTGCGGGAAGAAGGTATATTCACAAAACGGAGGGGAATGGCGATAGTGGCGGGATTATTGGTAAACTTGCTGGCGGCGGTATTGAGATTTAGTTCATGATGCTCTTCTGCCTATGATTAGCTAGCTCGCTGTGTATGGATGTCCAATACAGAAGACCAATCTAGTTCTAAATCGAGAATAGATCGAGTACAGGGGAAAGTGGTGGATCTTGCATGGGGACTTTGGAAAAGAGCAGGGTATACCCACCATCGGTCGGAAGAGTTATCTCCAGCATCCATCAGGAGAACGCAATATACTACTATACCGGAATGTCTCATTCATCCAAATTTCCTGTCCGCTGAGACATTCATAACGAAGGAAATAATAGGTAGTCTACATATCATATATATCAAATGTCGCCATTTTACCCTCACTACCCCGAGTAAAGCACATAGGTAAGTACGCTCGAGCTCAGCACAATGCTCAGATTTTATTCTCCGACATCAAATGCGAAACGTCTCAGGACAAGAGAGAATGAAAACCCAAGTAACTGTTGCTGGTCGATAAAGTGGAACATGGCTTCAGTGCACAGTTTCTCTTCTGCTACCCACGTACATCTGGAAGGGACAGCATGATCCCTACTCTCAGTCGGAGCTCATGCCTCCAAGAACAGACTGAAAGGATGATCATCACAAAGGGTGTTCTGAGCTTTCTACACAATTACGAAGCACTTTAAGACACCTCACTTCTTCACATTAATGCCCAAATGTCTGAAACACAACTGGGCCGCCCTGGTCGCATGTATCCTAGCAGAGCGAATCTCCGCATTGCACTCGAAGGTGCCCAATACCCAGTGGCGAATACTCAATACGTACGGGTGGGGGACAGGCAGTGCTTATCGATGTGGAGGAGGCACCGGCGAGAGTGCAGTATTATGCCTCGAAACCCAGACTCTACCCTACCCCAGTTATCAATTTGTTTTACCGCATCTATTGTGATCAGATTGTTCTGCAACGTTGGATCCGGTCCGGCAAGTTTGGTGTATTGAATGAGTAGATATCCAGGTGGGTCGCGCTTTGACTTGTCGAACTCATGTACTAGTACATACATACAGTACATACCTACCTACCTACCTACTCACTCACTCACTCACTCACTCACTCACTCACTGGATGTCTCGGTTTTATTTATGTTTTTTTCATTTACCCCCACCAAATTCTGGCGTAAACTCGGCGGACACGTGCGTGACAGTGGGGGCTCGGCCAGGGCGCCACGATTGGCTACCGCCACTGCGACCACTCCTCAATATGCTCTGAGTTGGGGAATGTGGCAGGACACTCATCTTGAAGCCAAGACGGATGTTTGTACACAACGGGTGCCAGTTCCACCCGAGACTATATAGGTACCACCTTGTCCAAGAAAAAATGTATGAAACTCCGGTATACACCTGGAGTTGACCGGGTTGTTTCGAGCATGGGAGTAGGCGGGCAAACCATGCGAACATCTGCCCCTAGACAGTTGGAATTCGGACTCGGATGCGAGGGTATTGAAATTTCTACTTAAGCTCCTTGCGTCGTTCAATACACGCAAGCATAATGATCAGCTGTTATATACCCTCTGTACTAAATACCCTGATACCCAGGCAGTCCAAATGTGCAGTACGTAAAGGAGAAAACTTTCATATGCTCACTCAGGTCCTAAACCAAGAGAACCCCGAGCGCATGGAGCCACCAGTCAGGATTGGCTAGTTTGCAGGATTGTATGTCGACAACATCGCGCACGCAGCGTAGAGTAGCACAGGATGTATCATTACCATTGCTGACACTCCCCCCCCCGAGTCGAAAAAGCGGCTGTTATCGTGCTCCATTTTATATAGAGTACACTAGGGCTAGTGCGCACGACCAGCCAGGGGGTCGAAGACAACAGAAACACGGCAACTTGCCTCCTAGCTGCTTGCGTTAGGAAACGTACCGTTCTGTATATTTTGCCTACCCGAGTGCGAATAGGCGAGGTGGAGGCTTGGTGCGGCTCGTACAGTCGGTCTTGGGCCGGGGGAGGGCTGCTCGCGAGGCTCACCTTAACTTGAGACGGAATGGGAGCAGACTGGCAGAAATACCTTCGCCAAGCCCCGCTCCTCTCGTACCGATACCCCCAATCCCTCACGTCTGTATGCGCTCACGCACCTTTCTCGTCATTTTGCGCTGGCGGCCTGGAACGTTTGGTACTGGGGGATCTTATGTGCTACTGGCAATTCTCGAACCCACCCCGCTTCCTCTTCCCCCACGTTCTTCACCATTCGGGTATAGCAGGCGTCCTTAAGGGGGCACGATCGAGAAAGGCATGACATCCGCCCAGCTTGCCATGGGGGGCGTCTCTGGAGAGTGGATCGAGAGGTCTGGCAGGCAGCTGCTCTGTGCTCGCTTGCTGTTTGCTGGCTGGCTAACATCTGACTTGCTAGCTGTCTTCGAGCGGCCGAATCCCGGTGCTAGTTACACCCATACATCCACGTCTTCCCCTCCCTCACTCACCCGATCCCCGGGCCCCAGGCTATCTCCATTTCCTCTCGAGGGTGCATGCTGATGGGCTTGCTGTCCTCTTCTTCGAACAACGCCATGTTCGTCTCCCTTTCTCACGCCAGGCGCACCTTTGCTTTTTTCGAGAGCGAATTACATTACTCCGCTTGTATATATCCATCGTAGCGGAAAAATGAAAAACAAGCCCACGAAACTACTGCTGACACTACCTAGTAATGGACTGGGGTGTAGGCTGGTTGGGAGATAAAGCTGCTTCCCTAGTCTGGTTATAAGGGCCCATCTCCCTCTCGTCATACCCATTGAATTTTTTGGATGCTGCCAGACCTGCCAGGTTCCTAATATCACCCCCACCCACAGGTTTCTGCAATTCACACTCAGCTATCAGGATCAATATCATGGCTCCAAAATCTCGAAATTCACCTCTTCAGTCACACCGCTCCATTGGTCCTACACGGTTATCTCCACACTGGTTTTTTCCTGATGGTGATCTTTTACTACGATGCAACTCTACACTTTACCTCGTGCACACAACAGTCCTATCATCCGCAAGTGGAGTGTTCCGAGATGCGCTTCGAAGACCAGCTCCGACACCAAATATACCCTCGCCGGGAGCGCCCATTATAGGAGCTGACAAGTGCAGGGCACACTCTAAGAGTAATGTGAAGGTAGCGCTCAATCAGCAGCCAGGACTATCGTTATCAGCACAATTATGGCTTCGTCAGACCCAAAGGCGTCAGGCAATGGGAAAGCCAGTGGAGCGCTGGGGAAGCGGGAAGACCGCAAGAGCCCCCAAGGTGCTGGTTATTGAAGATAGAGAGATCAATGTGGATTATTTACTGTATTTCTTGTATTCAAGACCGTACGTTCTATGGCTATCTCATATCGAACGAGACCTCACTGAAGGGCGGAAAAACAGAGAAACACCCATCACAAAGGACTTATTGCCGCATATTCTGTCCCTCGGGATCAGATACCAGATATCTGCCTTCACTTCCGCTTCGCTTTCACTCCTCAAGACTAATGCCACAATACATCCATTCTTTGTTATCAAGACACTACATCCTTTTATTCCTCCTCCAGGCTCAAACTTTACGAGTCCCACAAACATAGTGCATACCACGACAGTCGTAGCATCAATTTACAACATGGCTATAACCGCCCTACTCGATGACTTCCCTAGATGTCATGAAAGCCCAGATTCAAGAGTGAGAGAGGAGTATAAGGCAAGTGTGCCTCTGGTGGTACAACAAAAATGTATCGAGAGGTGGAATAGATATGTGTGGGATATGAGCTTTCTCAAGTTTGGGGAAATGTTTTCCCCCTCTGGATCCTTGGGGATGAAACTCGAATACGAGCACGACGAGTCCTGTACGCCACCATCCCAAGCCGAATGCTTGGAAAGTACACGACGAATGTTGATCTCACAGTGGTTGATTTGGTGGGAACGGGAAACCGTCCAGAAAGGCAGACTTGTCCCGAAACCCAGCCAGTTGAGGGTATTCCTGGAGACCGTAGAGCCGATACTGGAGGACATGGAAGCAGAAGAGGAGGGGAGGTGTGGCGATGGTGTAATGAGAGGAGTTACGAAAATGTTGGAAAGGATTGTAGGCCCTGGCATCTGGGAGGATGGCGAGGATGGCTTCCAAGGCCTGAGAATTGACGAGGACGAGGGTGATGCATAATGCATGCATAGTTGCACTAACTAAAGTACCTTGACTATAATACCTTTTACTGTTCTTGTACATTGCTTCCTACTTTTTATTAACATGGTGTACCGGAATGGGGTTTTGGAACTTTCTTGCATACAGCACACTCATACACATATAAGGAAGACCAAAACTTAGACACAAAACATGGGATGAACGGATCTGAGTTTTTTACCCCCATTTTGGGGGTACTTTGAGGGCTTTCTTGCTGGTTGGAGGGATTTACTTATTGGAGTTGTTATTTTCCTTTTCCTCCCAGCATTTTGCTTTTCGATGCATTGGTTGCTTTTTGTCCTCTTTTGCCATCCACGAGACGAAGCATAGAAACATGGTTGCACACCGTTGCGGGGCTCGACGTGGGCCTAATCCGATTGCCTGTGTTGCATGAGGCCTTTTTCAGATAGTAGGCTGTTCTCTGTTGTGGTCGGTAAGACTTGTAACAAACATGCACAGCGCATTGGCAGTACCTCCGTTACGCTGCACGTGCAGTACATACAGCAGTCTAGCGTAGTCTCGGACTGCATGCATCATGGACTGTAGGTAGCAACAGGTACTCTCGATGATATCTGGGCTCTCCAACCTGTAACTTGCGAGCCAGCACGTTCGGGTACTACGGGGTTGATAGAGTACAGTAGATCCTGGTAGGAGATGCCGAGGTGTGGGTACCTACTTCTCCTGCAGATACGAACCAGAAATCAAAACTACAAAACCATACTGCGTTCGCCACATGAGCCTGGGCAGGAACTGGACATCACCGCCGCACAGAATCAAAACAAAGTTGGAACGGACGGAGTGCCTCTACCAAGTACGGTTCTTCCAACTCCAGGCTGAGACTACACTTTGCTCCAATGAATCCCGTACAAACTAAACCCGATTGCTTCTGCAGAATGCTGTATTTATATATGGTGCTATGGTGCTCGTTCAGCGGGTTTTGGTGGTTGGGCCCACTGCAAGTCAGACTCAGTCTACAAGGTTCTGAGACACCCAACCCTAGAAAAGACGCGCGTATATTGGCGGAGGAGTCGGCAACCACCAACTGAGGCAGGTTGCTCAGGCTGGCATGTATGGTGAGTTGAGGTTCGAGCGGGCCGGTTACCTTAATGAATAGGCATCTGAACCATGATGCCTCGACAGCTCCGATTCTGCTGGGTTGTGGAGCTGCCGTGCTCCAGGGTCTGAAGAACGGTTTGTCTTGGAGGAGGTTTTCGTTATATAATTAGGCCCGATCTTGAAACCCACGCCCCGGCATACTGCAGCAACACTTCCCTGCTTGCGATCGGTTCGTTGGAGACATTTTCCCATGGCCCCTCGAAGACTGCATGTACAGGGTCTTTGAGTAAAGAAAATCGGCGGGATCTTGTGCGACTCTTCTGTGGTGCTGGATTGGATGCTGATCAGTGGCAACGACAACGCACATCTTCTGGTTCTCCAGGCAACAATCACCTGACCGCAGGATGCTTGTACGAAACAAACGAAGGCAAACATCGTCATTGTGCATGAGAGGCAATCAAATCGAACATTGGGACCAAGAAGCAGGACTATCATGTACTACATATAGCTAGGGGAATCAACCACGTTTGACGACTTTACCAGATGCTACGTCGGCAGAAACACGCAGCATTTAAGACAGAACCCACCAATTGCAATCATACTGGGGGAAAACAGCCATCCTCTAATGGAGGCGGTTGTGGGAGTTGATTGGTTGGAATTACGAGGGTTCTCTCTGTGATTGTCTGACCGAACCGGCACTAAGCGTACACATATACAGGGGAAAGAGGTTATGGACTGACCCCAGTTGCGTATCTGAGGAGTTTGTATGGGAATAATCCTCGTCTGCTACTGGACGATATCCACCTAGGCCTTGTGCGGTAGCCGTGCACGATCCTGCAGCTGAGCAGGCAGACTTGGTGGCACATACAGTAGGTTGTAGGTACCCCACTCTCTATTATAGACTAATTAGTGAACACTGACTCCAATATGTATGTATTGTAGTAGCGCTTACGTATATGCGGACACAACGAGTCGACAAATCTTGTGGATATGGAACATATCCAGTCCGAGTATGACTTCGCAACATCACCCGGTGGTCCGCGCGATCCATCTCTTACGTGGTGGGCACTTCCCACGCTTCTTTGATCATGATCCCTACTCTGTTGCCGATAACCCTGGAAAGCAAAAGCAAAAGGATGACACCGTGTTGAGAACAGTGCGTATTAGTGGATGGCTCAAATATGAAAGAGGTATAGAACTGCTCCGTGGCTGACATGAATCACGGTAGATATCCGCTTGGTGTGTGGGTTGGGTTTTATGATAACACCATCCCCCACGAAATGCTTCGTATCTTCCTATGGCATAGTGGGGTTGGGTGTTCCACCCCTTCCACATCCGCCAAGTGGGGGAAGGGGTGGTGACTCCACTTCAAGTGCCTATCCTTTACCGGCCGCCTGACTGGGCGTATAGACTTCAAAAAAAACAAAAAAAAAACACTTGGACCCGGACATTGGCCTTGGGGTAGGAATGATCCGAATAGCAAGTGATTTCCATTTGTCCTGCGCGGGATGTTCCATATGGTCCCTCGGTTAGCATGTGGAGATTAGCAGCATCTGGTGACAGCGCGGGAGTAGCCGGGTATACAGTACGTGCCATGGTCCGAGCCCCTACATTCCACACGAGATTGCGAATTCGTGATCTTTACCAATACCTTGGCTTGATGTTCGTGGTTCGCGCATCAAGGACTGAGGAATGTCATTCGCTTGAAGAATTACAGATCGACAGCTGTTGATTGGGTAGCCACGCTCGCTAATGCTGGATCTTCGATATTGGGGTTAGGATCTAGAGAATCAAAGGTGATAGTGTGCATAATACCAAAAAATCGGAGTCATGGATTGATTAGGCGTTTTGTACCGAATGTACGGCTGCGGGTTTATGTTCTTGTGCCCCAGGCGCAGGATCTTGGAATGTTGCATGCAGCCTTAACATTAAGCTTAATTCACCAGCACATCAGCAAATCACGATACTGGCTGCTGCTCTCGGGTAATGGATAGGGACTGAATGAATGAAGGTGAGAAGGGGTATAGCGGTTTACAATATGCGTGTGCCATTGATATCGGAAATTGAGATGAACTATACTGAGAATGCGTATGGTGGGGGTTCATCATTGGCCAGGTACAGGAGCTTGCCACCTGCTGTGCCGCGGGGGTGAGTTGGATGGCGGAAGGTGTTGAACCTAGCCCCGTCAGAGGAGCATGCCTCACAAGTGCATTATCCTGGGGAAATAATTGGGTGCTATGTGCTGGTGGATCAAGAGTTGGAGGTTGCAAATGAAATAAGCTGTAACTCTTCACTTGCTGATCATATTTATATCGACCACGCCTTCATTTAAATTTCGTGATGATACCGGTAATCAATCCCCGAGTATGGGCGTCCGCTCATGACTCTCAACAAACTGTTTGTAGCATTGTTTACAACTCAATAAACAGTACTGTAGCTCAATGTCTTGAATCCACTGTGCCTAGTTTCAGTTATATCTTTCTTGTACAAGCTCAAGAGGAGATTTTCTTCAAGGCTCTAAGATCATGGGCAGATCAATCGGTTATTTGCTGATGTTGTGCGGCTCAGCGGGTATATCATAACAATTATGTGTCTTGATTCCACCAGCTATTATGTAAACGGTGCTATGTGCTATGGGAATGAGTACATGTAGATACACAAGTAGTGTGGCTGGAGACCTCATGTATCGCCTGGGTGGAACAGACTCATTTTATCACGAGAACAATTTACCTGCCAATAGGTAACCAATAACTACATCCCGCTCGGTCTTCATTCTTTGGCCGTGCACGCCATCATGGCACGGGAATGATGAAATCCGCGGCCCGCGTCGGCGACTGCATCAAATTTGTGATGGTAATTTCTAGGTCCAAGAGCTATCTACAGTACTCGTATACCTATACCTATGTAGGTTGGGAGTCAGTCAGCAGCACAACAATAGGTACATAATGTACGGTAATACCGTACCTACCTAAGTTGGGCAGATACAGAAGTACTCTACCTTATCCGGACATATCAAAGTAATGTACTTACCTACCTATACTTTCGAGTCATCAATATCAGAAATAGCAACCTTTCACGGGTTGTACATACCAAACCAACTGCCGGGAAGAAAATTGCAAGGGGTTTTCTGAGGAGGCTCCCCCATACTACAGTAACTGTATGAGGCAATAGATCAACATTTACCGGTGAGTTTGATTTGTTTTCATTTTTTCACTAGCTGCTCGCTATTGGTCTATTGGTCCTGTTTTTTTTGGGGGGCGTACTCTACATCTCTACAGTACTTACTTAGAGTACGGTTTGAGTTGAAAAACCTTTGTAATCATCTCTGCTTACTGGGTTAAGTAACAGTACCGGTACATATATATATGTACTCTACAGTATCTACATTTTATGTACTCGAGTACAATCTATGTGAGATCACTCTTACTCTATATTGACAGCAGCACACTGAGAGATGCACCAAAAACTGGTCGATGTACGGAGTACAGTACCCAAGTACGGTACATAGATTGTAGGTACTAGGTATTATACTATGCACGAAAGTCTGATGTTAGTATTTGGCAGTTCATTGGCGGGGGAAAGTGCGGGGAGGGATTTACATGGGTAAGCGACGACTACCAAAGCGGATGCGGGGAAGGGCTCCACCGTACGAAAAGTAACTGGTTAAGTCTGGTCATAGTCTTGGTGTGCATCCTGGTTGCAATATCTACGGTTTAAAGGTGAGCATCCTGGTTGGTTGGTTTAAGCTTATAATATAATTGACTTTAATGTATGGGGATTAAGTTACCAGTTACCTACGGATAGGTAGTCAGGCGGTGTTTGGTCTCGTGGTATTTATTATATTGGACAGGAGGTAAGTACCGGAGCCCTGTAAGTGCCTGCTTTGTATTGGAGATGGCCGGAGGAGCAAGGGGCAAGGAGCAAGGGGCAGGGGCAAGGAGAGCAGGAGCAGCAGGAACAAGAGCAGAAGCAGGAGCAGGAGGAGCAGGAGCAGGAGAAGTCCGAGAGGAACAGCCGGCCAGGCTTACTGCTTACATGAGTTGGCATAGGGGCCAATTAATCAAGCTCAATTCTCAATCCTTCGCCAACTCTACTGCCGCGAACTCAGGTTTTGCAATTTAAACTTGAGGTTGAGGGCAGATTTTGAGGTGTTTAGCAACACAGCAGGCTACACTCATACACTCATACATAAGTAAGACTTATTTTTCAATTCTAGCCTCTGGTGCTTTGGTAACGAAAAAATTACCTACGCATATATATACATAAGATACCCGAACCGGCTGCGTGGACAATCCACAATACCATTCGTGGGCTATACAACTTATTCTCGCCACAAAATATTTATATCTCGGAAACCGCTTTTTAGAACGGGCAACGGTAAAGATGGTGAGTTTATGCAGTTGAGTTTATGCAGTTTTCCCCAGATTCCGAGAAGTTATCCGATACTTGATCTTATTGCTATATAATTATCCATATCTTTGAGTTAGACGCTGACTGATTTGAACAGCCTTCACTCAAACCAACTCTCTCGTCCAGCTCTACTGTCGCCACTACATCAGATTGTAAAAAATCTCTGATCCGGCCAGACCTCCTCACTCCCTTCAATCCCACCAACGCAGCTTTGTCGTTTGCTCATACAACTGCTGTCGATCAATTCCGCGAAGAGATTATGGATGGAGGGAACGGGTTGCGAAGAATGAGAAGCAACAACACTCACCCCGCCCTGTTCTCGCGGCTCCCGCCAAAAGTCCCCGCTCCGCCTCAACCAACTGGTGCAGAAGGCTGTGTAGATCTGGAGAAGGTGAATGAGCGGTTGACAGAACTTATGCGGAAGGCGAGGGCGGAGAAGGAGAGGCTTGAAGCGAGGGAGAAGATTGAGAGGAAGGCAGAGATGAGGAGGGCGATGAGGGAGGAGAAGATTTTGGAGAAGGTGGTTAAGTCGGTAAATCATGCACCAAGGGGTGAGGGGTCAGAGTCGAGTAGGAGGGGGGAGGAGCGCGTGAGGCGGCAGGGTAGATCAAATAGTGACTCGCCTCCGCAAGCGGCGCAGGGAGTTCTTCCACAGATACTACAACTCCGATCAAGCCAGTCGATGAATATCCTAACGAGAGCTTCGTCACCGCTCTCAGCGGCAGCACCATCTCGCGCAATCTCACCATCACCATGGTCCCTTCTAGGTACAGCGCATACGAAAATCAACCTCCCACCGCTGTCGCGCCAGTTGTCACCTACATCACAACACCAAGCGAATTTGGAACAGCGTCAGCGCAGATCCTACGACCGCCCTGATTGGTCCGAGTCGGATGAGAATGGTAGTGGGGGCATGGGGGGAGGGGCTGGGTTGGGGGTTAGTGCTGGTTTGAGGCTGTTGGTGAAGAAATCCGAGAGTGTGTTGAGGAGAGGCGGTGGGGCGAAGAGTAAGGGAGTGATCACAGTGGGGGTGGGGGTTATGGGTAGGATTCCAGAGAGGAGGGTGGTGATGAGGATGCAGAATGACTCGGTGATTTCGAGGGAGGTGGGGGGGCAG
>Ga0307514_10005132_pt1 | contig 11826 bp, 14 predicted proteins | sample 16_EM_MG_FD_203088 | JGI IMG/M metagenome (GOLD analysis project Ga0307514, IMG submission 203088) | Populus trichocarpa ectomycorrhiza microbial communities from riparian zone in the Pacific Northwest, United States - 16_EM | ecosystem: Host-associated > Plants > Roots > Unclassified | place...
GTTGCTTGCGAGCAGCAGAAGACTTGGCAGCGAGCTGCTTTCGAGGGGCCTTGCCACCGGTAGATTTACGCGCAGTTTGCTTCGTGCGAGCCATTGCTAAGAGTTTGAGTGGTTGGGTGGTGTGGTGGTGTGGTGGTGTGGTGGTGTGGTGGTGTGGTGGTGTGGTGTGAGTGGCTGGTTTCGGTGACGAACTGAGGAACGATCAACAGTGACGCTTGAGCTTTATACCAAAGTCGCGTCAGGGTCAGGGCCGTCGCACGTGACATTAGCGGGGACAAACAACCGTAAACACTCCTGTCACGTGGCCTGTCCGTCGGGGGTATATAGTCGGGCGCGCCTTCGACTCGGAAACCCATCATCCCAGCCACTCGCTGCTCGCCAACCTCATCTTACTCCCCGTCTCTCAAAACACTTGATCGCATAACAATGTCTGGCCGTGGAAAAGGTGGAAAGGTGCGTTCGGGAACATTTCGCGTTAATTTGCAGGTGGCTGACTGTGGATTAGGGTCTGGGAAAGGGCGGCGCAAAGCGTCACCGCAAGATCCTGCGCGACAACATCCAGGGGATCACTAAGCCCGCTATCCGCCGTCTGGCTCGTCGAGGTGGTGTCAAGCGCATCTCCGGTCTTATTTACGAAGAGACGCGTGGTGTCCTCAAGATCTTCTTGGAAAACGTTCGCCAATTTCATCCCTCCTTCCGGACTTTTGCTTATCTCTCCGTCCAGGTCATCCGTGATTCGGTCACATACACAGAACATGCCAAGCGAAAGACTGTCACCGCCCTCGATGTCGTCTACGCCCTCAAGCGATCGGGGCGCACTCTCTACGGTTTCGGGGCTTAGACGTTTGCTTTCTTCCGCTTCGTTATGTTATTTTGCCTGTGGTGTATACTGTACCATCTTAATCTACATATCCCTTGTCTCGTACCACGAACTTTATACAGAGTTGGATCTTCGCTCGTTCCCATGATTGCGGTGGTTCTCCGGATGATAATCCTCCGACAAAGCCACGGTGGTCGCTTTCATTGGGTCAACCTCGGACCAATTAACCGTCTATTATCCCCGACGTCATCCCGGTCGCCAGAGTTGGAATCTAAACCCCTCCAGTTGTTCCCTGCTGACCCACACTCGGAACACTTCACTGTTCATGGTCGCTACCGGGTCACCGTCAGGTTCTCCTGTCTCCTCCACTCCTCGCAGCTCTTCTGATTACTACCAGAACAGTGACGAAGAACGGGGGACCATGTCCACGATAGAGAACCTGCCAAATGAGATATTGACTGCAATCCTTTTATTCCTGCCCGCGGCGTCCCTCCAGCAATCGTTGCTTATATCCCATAGGTTCCGCGTCCTTACAGAGCTGCTACTCTATGCTTCCGTGTCGATCCAAGAGGCTGTCCAATTGACAGGTTCTCAAGATGGTGGGCCTTATAAGACCTGGCGTTGGTGTCGGACGATCCTCGAGAGACCGCATCTCGTTCACTACGTCAAATCCCTGACGATAAAATGGTTCGCTGACCACCATGCCAGGCGCACCAATCAACACCCATATTACTCCAGACCCACGCATCCCACCACTGGCACCACGCTCACTGGGGATATCGACCTCGAACCCATCTTCGTCGAATTGGCCACCATTCTCCCCAACCTGACTCTTCTCGAATCATTGGAACTCCAATTACCTACCCCCGTCGTATCCAGAAACGCAGACTTGGAAAACCACCTCACTCTCGGAAATCGGCTTCTGAGACCAACCTCGTTTCCAAACCTCACGTGTCTCGCGATCTCGGGATTGATACCGCCACCGCAGTTCTTCCTTCCGTCATCTTGCCCAAGTCTTACGACTCTTCGAATCTCCGATATCCACGAACTTCCCTATCCTTTCCCATACGATGCGTTACCAAATTTATCCAGCTTTAAAGGATCGCCGGCTGCCGCCGCCGCGATACTTCCTGGTCGACCGGTAAGGTCGTTGGGTCTAGTAGGGCTTGAGTACCTCAGAGTCGCTGAATGGGAGGGCATAAGCAGGGTTCAAGCGATCGAGGACCAAGCCTATCGCGGGATCGAGACGCTCGATCTAAGTGGGATGAGCGTGACGCCCAACCTGCTTCGAGATGTCGCTCGGTGGGTCCCCACCGTAAAGGACTTGAAGATCAGACTGGCTCTGAGGCATACGCTGCACCATGCATTGGGCGGGATCGTGAGTGTATCATCCACACAAAAAATCAGAGAAATTCGACGTCATCTTGTCCTCTCAAACAGGCCCTCCTCACCGCGCTTTCTCCCGTTTTGCTATCCCTCACCAATTTAACCACCTTGGATATGTCACCGACGACCGGAGCGAGCACCGCTCAGGTCCAAGAAGAGTTGATGATCTGCCAGACGTGGTCCAAGTATTGTGGCTTACGAAAAGTGGTTTTCCCCAGCGGCGATGTGTGGATTCAACCTCCCAAGAGTCCCGAGATCTTCGACGAGGGCGACGGATGGGTGTTGGTAGGGGGAAGCAATCTCGCGTCGTCTTCTTCCTCAGACAAATCAAGGTGCTCTCCATCGGACTTTGCCAGCACAGATAACGGTGCTGGGGGTCACATTGATCCCTTGGAAGGTGAGGCTCCCTTTCCACCTCCCAGTTCCGAACCACACTAATCCACCATTGCTCTTTGTACTTTCGAAAGGACCGATCCCACCACATGTCCCACCCCCGCCACCATACCTCCCATGATAAACCCGAAAAATGTTCCCTTGGCCATCCGTGCCGAACCCCATCCCCTCTCCCCTTTCATTAACGAATAATTAATTCATCTTTCTCAGCTCGACGCCCATTCACGCGCACGCCGCAGGAAAAACCCTCGCTGCTGCTTTGTATTCGCTACCTTTACTACCGAGAACGTTTTATTATTCATCCAGTGAAACTTCAGAAAAAGGATCCTCCCAGCGGAGTTGGTCATGTGAACTTGAGGTACAGATGAAATCTGCTTCCTGAACGAGAATGATAGAATTGAGAAGAACGAATGGGTGGGATAGAATACAACACACAAGTCCCGGCTTGAATGAAATTGAGAAAACGAGGATAGAGTGAATGGGCGGCGAGGCCAGGGAATGAATAGGTGGTGGGAATAGTGGGTATACGGGTGTATCACTACAAGGGGATGATTGATCCAAGGTCAAGGGGTAGTTCCGGAAAAAAATGATAATGTTAGGGGCCAATGAAAAGAGAAGGGGGAACATAGAGCTCGGTCGAGATAACACGTCGGGGAAGGGTGGGGGATTCATCTAAGTCGCCTCTGACTCGTCGACGAAGATATCTGTATAATGCCTCAAAATCGTTTCTACCGCCTGTCAGGTGAGGTAACCATCAGCATGGAGCCAATGTGTGGGGTGTGGATTGTAGATTACGCGCCTTGTTCTGTAACGCAGCGTCGATCTGGACACCACGTTGTTGGCCGAACAAGGTCGGTCCAAACACGATGGCCAGATTCGATATCGACATGTTATTCACTTCTTCATACAGCGCGATCCTTGTAGCGTGCATATGAGAATTGGAACAAAAAAAATTGTAGGGGTGGGAAAAAAAAACTGCGCAGAGTGGGCTCACTTGTTTAAATGACCCATGAGGTATTTCAGGGATGCATAATTCGGGTCTGGTAAATCGTTCACCCTCTCGTGTAGCCGAATATGTCGAAGTCGATCGTTTTCATTTCCTGAGGGTGCCGAAGAGGAAAGGGGGGGAGGTCAGTATTGAAAAAAAAAAAAAAATCATGAGGGAAATACGCTTACTGGCAGCTTCTAAGAACCCGTTGTGCAGTTCATAGGTCATCAAAGGATCAGGTAGTTCCCTCAACCACAACTTGAGAACCGAGGCCACGTTATTGATGTCGCCTGACCACTCCTCAGCGTCTAGGTCAACGGAATCAAGGTCTGCGATCTTACGGTTAGCGCAAGGAGAATTTCCTCCGAACAGCAGGAGATTTCCGACCTTTATCGAGCTTTTCTTTGAGCTTGTTTACTTTCACAACGGTTCCACTGATCCTGTAAATTCCCGTCGCTTCGATGCCATACTTTTCAATGGCTTCGCAGCATTTCACAACGATTGGAGGCACATCGACATCGTCCCGGGTCATCTGTTCCCCAAGATCGACACCGAAGGTCGGCCTTCCCCTGTCAACCCCATTTGTACCGTGCTGGGTGGCTTGAACACGCTCCAGATGGGAAGGCAGTGGAGGCAACTAAAGGACATGAAACGATCAGCGAAAGAGCCACACCCGAGGTGCGGGGTAGCTTACAAAGCCTTCGTCTTGAGGACCCTCTCTTCTGGGGCCGCGCATCTGACCTCCATGTGCATATGCGTAGTTTTGCATGAAAACCTTGAAATCTCCCCGGTTATCGATAGATTCAATGACAGCTTTGAGGCCAGGGCCTGGCAGGTTCGATCAGGAGTTAAACCACAAGGCAATCCAAATGGAGAAAAGTGTGCCCACCTTCTTCAGGGGTGGCCGGAACCAACGTTGAGCCGTCGTTGAGCAGCACATTCTCAGACAGGAACGCATACCGAGAAAGATGATATTGTGTCCCGAGATCAACTTCATCAGCGCATTCCTTCAATGCCTGGGAGGAGAACAAGCTTAATCACAACCCCGCGGGCCATGTGGGGGGGCCACTCACTCTCAGTATTCGCGGGAGTTGGAAGTTGAAGTACTCCTGTCGGATGGCCTGGGTCTCGGTCACAGCCTTTCGGTAAGCGTCCGACGTGTTGGACATCCGTAAGCGGACATCGTCCTCCTGTCTTTGCAGCTGTCGTGAAACGTACAACATCCTCAATGTGCACGTATGTTGTGGATTGATAGGAAACTTACGTTACCCGGATTTCTCCCCTTTAATAACAGTCCTCCTTTCGCCACTGCCTTCCCGATCGCACGCTTACCACCAACGCCTCCAGGCGACCGCACCCCTGTATCTTTGTATGACTCGCCCTCCTTCTGAATGAGAAGGCGTTCCAGCTCCTCCGCCGTGAGATCGAATCGAGCCTTTATTTTTTCCACCGAAGATTCCGACTCTTGTAGAACGCGCTCATATCGTGTGGCAAGATCCTTTGTCTATAGGGAGATAGGGGCACTGAGTTCAACCGATGGACCGATGTACAGTGAGATTCGGTCGTTTCTACCTGTTTTCTGGTCTTTTCGACCTCTTTAACGAGATTCGACAACTCGTCACTCATTTCGTTCAATTTCTGAGCAAACCGAATCCTGTTCTCCCCAATAACATCATGAATCTTCATGCTGGATTGCCAGGCCCCGACGAAGGAACTGCGAATCTGGGCGTCAGTTTTCTGCGCCCAAAGTCTTCCCCATCCAAGCAAACGTCGTCTCACCCAGCCTTCCCCTCACTCATCGCATAGAGCTCGGACGTCGAACGGGCGAGTTTCTGCATGTTTCGGCCATACTCATCCTCGACCATAGCCCTCTTCTTGAAAAAAACCGACGCCTCCTGCAAAAATGGTTTACTTGCAAAAACAGCGGACTCTGGTCAGGCGACACACCTTGCACGACACCGTGCTCTGTTTGATTCTGTCCAGCAACAATGGGACCGAGCACTACGATCAAGTGGCAGTATTGAGTTACAACAAACCAACTCTCCCAATCAACAAGCCACTCACATCCAGGTCACACAACATCCTCAACACATTCTCGTCAAAACTCGGTTCGACCACACTTGGAGGCTCCGGATTTGTGGTTGCGGTCGTTATGGTATCCCGTCGTTCAAGTGTGGTTTGAGCCAGGCTTTCTCTCCATTTCGATGACGAAGTTCGACCAGCAGACTCGGAACTGGAGCGGGGTAGGCTTGACAGGGGGTTTGTTGGTGACGTCGGGTCGGTCGTTGGAGGCGTGTGAGAGACGTTCGGGGAGAGATTGTTAGAACCACTGGAAGACGTGCCGTTTGGATCGACGTTGTGCTCCCAGGACGAGGGAGCATACGCTTCGTCTGGCATTGTCCGTTTCCGAAGAATTGCACAGAGGGTCGAAAGTCCGGTCGAAGATTAGTTACTGGTCGTTACTTGACAGAAAGAAGATTCTTGCTCCCGCCTGACCTTCTAAATCGGGAACATCCTGTGATGCCACCACCACCACGGTCGTCGTCCATTCCGACTGGCGACGGTAACGTTGGAGGAGTAGTGTCCAATGCGAAAAGCACAATGCATCCTGCGTCGCAGCGGGGCCGCAATCACCCTTCATTTGACCCCAAGGATCGCCTGCGAACCACGCCTTCGTCATCCCCGTCTCATCTCGGCAAACGAAACCAGCAGACAGCGCCAGCGTTTTTTTCTTTTTTTTCGTGTGCCATTACGAGAGTGTCCTCCTTGTTATTTCAACACCGCAATTGCACTCTGCGGACCACACCCGGTACCAAACGGTTCCTGTCGGCAATTCCGAAGGACTCCAGGCTGGGCCTATAGGACTTATGCAGTGGAGACAACCGGCAGGGCGCATGCCACCGCAATCCCGACATTCATTGTTTTTCTCGCTTGCCAATGTCACCCTCAAAATTTATAGATCATTCTATGGCCCCGGAGATCTTCCTCCCTTCTCCCTCACGTGTTCGGGCTCAAGGAAATCACCCCAGTTCCTGCGCCGTGCTTGGGGTAACTCCCGTTAGATATCGATGGAGGTACAGATTATCTTGGGCGATGATCAAGTTCCGGTTTTTTAAGCCGCAAAGAAGGGGGGGGATTTGCGTCGATTTATGAGAAACTTTAACGTTGCCCTGTTGATTTCGCACGTTATGGCATCCTCCACTTCACCCGATCCCTATCAAGTCGCCTGTTAGTCGAAATGAATCTGACCTTCGTGGTCTTGTCCGCCGTGCACAATTCTAAAAGCGTGTCAGCAGATCAGGCCCGATATGACCTGACGGTCGATTTCTCCACATGGTAGCACATGCCAGCCCCTCGCGCCGCAAGCAGGTCGGCTCTTTACCACCCCCATTGTCTATGTGACCCGGAGACTCCGACCACTCGTTTGACTCTTCAAGCAGGTCAGCTCCCACAAAGCGATCGTCACAGACGCCCTCTGGACGCCGGAGACCCAGTCCGACGCCCCGAGGGGAAGAATAAATTATCTGTGCGTGAAATAATACAAAAGATCGATATTAAACTAACGCCACCATTTGTCCGGTGGTGAATGCGCCGAAATATTTACAGAATGCGGGGATGAATAATTAGGTCGAACGTGAGATGAAGAGAACGATCTGTGTTTGTGGAGGTCGGCGTTGCGTGGGCGGCTTCAACATCCCGCGCATCGTGCTAGGTTGTGCTCCATCACGAGACCTTCTTCCTCTCGCCTCTTCCTAACCGAGTGATGGGACGTCAGTTCTGGCGACAAGGGCAGCGGAAGCAGATGGGAAAACATACTCCTGATCGCAGGTGACCGAACAGTCGTGCGGACCAGTCATGTGCGCACGACTAACTCTGCATTCCGGTCGGCCACAATCAACCTAACAAACGAAAAGTTCTTTTCAGCATACGCGCGCGCGCCAGATCTCCGGGTTCGACGCCGGTCGGCACATACGTTCTGTTTGAAAATAGGATACCTGTGGCCGCAAGCGTACTCGACGTACTTGACCAAAATGTAACACATGTACGATGAGGTCGGATGTCGATTGTGTTGGGCAAAGCTTGCGACCCCTGAGACTGAAAGCGAACAGTGAGAGAGATCCACCGCAGGGAGTACAAGGGAGTGACTGGTGGTGTCCCTATACCCCCTAGGCCGTATATTTATACCACCACCATAAATTCGGACCCCAATATCCACACCATCATGAAATATGGGTCGAGAGTCTGACCAGCAATCGAGTAGGCGTGAGGCGTAAGGTAGAATGATTCATTGACATGGAGGGGGGCGCGATACTTATTTCGACTTTGTTCGAGATCAGATGCGTAAGTATTAACTTGGCGAGCGAATTGATTGTGTTCACGAAGCACTAGAAGAGGGAACGCCAAAACCGAGCTGTCTCCGGGCGAGTTTAGGTCCCGCGTGTGGCGACAGATGACCGGATCTCCGCTACCTCGGAAGGGCCATATACCATGCCGGACGAGAACGAATCAGATGAGATCGCTTTTGAAGCAAACGGCTACACGGTATGTGTCCCGGAGACCCAGTTGATCGTGTTCCAACGTCCATCAAGGGGATCGCACGAGAACGGCTCCTCGATTTTTTCCCCGGAATGCGCAGACTCCACGTTTCCGGCACAGCCGGGGTCGAGCCAGCACTCCCAGAGCCTTGGCAATGCCGTTTATGAAAGCCACGATGCCAGGGGTCGAGCTTCGAAAGAGAGTCGAACATCTCCCCGGCCCAGTTTCCCCCTCTAGTTCAACAGTCCCAGCGCTTTGGAAAGTGGCGTGCAACAGGAGGAGAAATTTTGGAATATCAGAGGGAAATCGCGGAGCTTATAATGTACGGGAGAACTCGTCGGGGCTCAAAAAAACCTACAATCAGTTCGCGTACACATTACCGTTCCTCGTCACCGTGCTCAGACTATCCCTGCCCCCAACCCCAATCACACCGCACCTCGCGAAATATTTCGCTAGGGCCAGTCTAACCGTCTTCAGCTTATTTAGTGCTTCTTTTTCACCCCCATTCCCTTTCCCACCACTCGATCGGATGACCTTGACGAGGACCGATAGGTAATCTTCCCCAGACCCCTGGGAGGTTCGAGTGTGGACTTCCTCCGTTTTACGGAGCAACAGTCCGATGTTCGCTGACGTAAAAAGCATGCCTCCCGCTGACACAGGAGAGTGTCAGCCCCACATGCTCAAGATCCGGAGCGAGAGAAAACTTACGGTAATTCAAGAACTCGACAGAGTCTTGCAGAAGTACCCCCCACCACGATGTGGGAGCAATGTCATCTTCGAACATACTGATCAGGTCCGCCGCCGCCTCAACGAGGTCGTTGGACATTTTTCTTTGGTGGAATTCGGCATATTTGACGATGAACATCAGACGATGTAAAAATATGCCGTGCATGGGGTAATCAGAGGTGTCTGCGGCGGAACGGAGGGTCTGGAGCGATGGTGCAATCTCTGCAACGAGACTTGTGAACTTTGCCGGACCCTGCGCAATGTACTCGTTCAAGACTTGATCAATGACTCGTCCAAGCCCGGGCCAATCTTCGGCGGAGGTGTAGTACGAGATAGCGAGTCCATACTGCCTCTCGTTCATGAGCGCCTTGCCAGCGATCTGCGGGAAATTACGTGAGAATGTATGAGGAAAGATCTGTTTTTGGATCACGCTCACCCTACAAACCATCCTCCTGACACCCTCTCTTCCGTGTTCAAAGCAACACTGGTTGACCTCTTTCAGCACTCCGACGATATCCCCAGCTCGTATGCGCGAGGCTTCGTCTTCCGCGTCCGTATTGCGATCGTCGTTCGCCCCAGGTTTCTTCCCGGCGGGATCGGATCCGGTTGGCTTGGAGTAGGTGCTGAAGCCGAAGGGAACCCTGAGTAACACCTCGTCCGCCCTGTGGGTACCGATTTCTCCACAGGCGCACATGTAATCCACGGTGATTCTCCAGAGGGCTGGATCTGAATGGAGGTATTCGGCGTATTGCAAGACGTGGTATCGCCGGAGGGTCATTCCGTTTCTGGAAAACAACGATAAGTCCGTGCGAACATCAAGTCAACCGTGTCAGGAGGCAACGTGCTTACACTTCACCAACCCCATCCCCTCCTTTAACTTCTGGGAGGAGTCCAAGGGCGTTCATCACGTCAGCCAGATGGCAACTCAGCCAAACGTCCAGTTTCTCAGCGGAAGCGAGTACTTTCTTCACTTTGCCGGTGAGGAGTTGCGCGTGAATTACATCTTCGAGATCGGTGGGATCGTATGGTATGACGTCAATAATCCGCCCGACAACATCCCTGTAGCGGAACACTCAGAAGGGGCACACGACCCATCGGGTATACCAACTTACGGGAGTTCCTGCCTGCGGAGCCGTGGATCTACAAACACGCCCCAAGCAGCACAAACTTCCTTCCATCCTCCACCAAGATCTTGAATAACTCTTATCAAGGCATCTTCTCTCCCTTCGAGGACCGCCACGATATCGCTCAGCCGATCCCACCAGTTATCCCAACCATCGAATCGCACTTGTTCATCTTCTGGGACGTGAGCGAGTTCTACACGCAAGGCTTTCACTTGATTATTCCACCGATGATGGGCGAGTGTGAACTCGCGTTCGGTTTTGAACTGCTGAAGGCGTGGTTGATCCTCGAGGATGGGGATGAGGGAATCTGAGAGAGATCGCAGGTAGGAAGATGGATGAGATGACGATAGAAGGTTCAGAAAGAAAACGGTGGCTTTGGTCAGCCCGCGCAGAGCAGTTCTGATCGATTGTATCATGGGACCGGGTTAGGTTGCCTCGTGATTGAATAAGGCGTTATTAATTGGACGAACCTCGTAAGATAGTCCCAAAAACCTTCGCCCTCCCAGGGTGATTCTAGACAACTGAGTACGTCGCCCTCTTCGGTGGATGGCTCGATGAAATGGGTATTCAGCCATTCCATGAGCTCATCCCCAACTGGGACGTGTTCCACGTCCGGATCCGGTAGGTAGAGCGTCTGGAACAACGACGTGCACGTGTAGATGCTACGATAGTGATCAGCGGCGTATTGAAGTCCATCAGGACGCGCCACCGCTTGCTAAGATACGTGAGTACGCGTCGCGCTTTTCGGTTGACGGTGAGATACCCACAGATGCGTGGACCCAACACTCTTTCGCAAAATTTACATAGTCGTTGACGAGTTTATTCATCAAACGAAGATTTTCCGTGTTGAACAGACTGGTATATTATATTTTCATTGGTGCCCCATAAACTTGAACGTATAAAGATGGACTCACACCTCTGACCCCTTTTCGTTCCCCACCGCAATCAGATTCTGGAAAGCTGCGAAGATGACAGATGTATCGGTAATGAACTTCGTTGGGGATCAGTTCCCGATGAGGTAGTGGCCGCACGGAACACACACCAAACGTCTCTCCGCAGATGGTGTCTTGTCGGAGATAGCGAATAAAATGTCCCTGACTTTTCCTTGGGCTGGGACGACACCATTTGCTCGTCCAACATCGGAGGGACCTGACTTGAAGACCAGTCGGTTAGATAACAAACTTTGCACGTGGCATGGGTTGCGTACGGTGCCCGCAAACAACCCTATCGAGTTGTCCCTCGGAGATACGGATAACAAAAGATTGTGGCCAGTATTGACAAACTCTTCTCCCTTGCCTCGCAGGATAAATGGTGGCAGAAGATCTAACTGCACAGCCATACCTGGAGCAGAAAAGGGTTAAAGATGAGCACGCATACACGGGAACTACGCTTACTGTGGGATGGCGAGGAGTTGTCTCGTCTTGTCTCGTTCGCGTCACGAGGAAAGGTTCAATGTGCCACGTGGTCTTGAACACCCGAGGGTGATCAGCGCCGATCACTTTCAGTTCGGTGTCCTGGTCCGACGTTCACCCGGTCCCACACTTACCTACCTCGAGTGTCGAATGGGGAAAAAAAAATTCACATCCAACGGCCGTCAATCGGTTTGAAATCATGGGCGTGGTTTCACTGATGAGTCTGATAATCTTGCCCATGACCCTGGCTTCGTTACGACCCTCCGGAGTTCACCCCGCATCTGGCCCTCCGTTCTCGAAGCTTCATAACTGGCGCGGCAGGGGGTGACCGTTCACCCTTTTTCTCCTCCTCGGAACTCGAAGCCCCGTCTGCTCCTTCCGATGGTTCTCGCACGATCACTTTTCACCCAGTGACGCATTGACACCACTCGCAACTCCGGT
>Ga0307514_10005133_pt1 | contig 11826 bp, 14 predicted proteins | sample 16_EM_MG_FD_203088 | JGI IMG/M metagenome (GOLD analysis project Ga0307514, IMG submission 203088) | Populus trichocarpa ectomycorrhiza microbial communities from riparian zone in the Pacific Northwest, United States - 16_EM | ecosystem: Host-associated > Plants > Roots > Unclassified | place...
GGTCCAAGCAAAGGTGATTTGACTGATCAGAACATCCCTTCTGAGGAATCAGAGGCACTGGACTCACCAGCTATGTTGGTCCATGCAAAGGTGATTTGACTGATCAGAACATCCCTTCTGTGGAAATTAGAGGCACTGGACTCACCCACTATGTTGGTCCAAGCAAAGGTGATTTGACTGATCAGAACATCCCTTCTGAGAAATTAGAGGCACTGGACTCACCTTCTATGTTGGTCCATGCAAAGGTGATTTGACTGATCAGAACATCCCTTCTGAGAAATCAGAGGCACTGGACTCACCCCCTATGTTGGTCCATGCAAAGGTGATTTGACTGATCAGAACATCTCTTCTGAGAAATCAGAGGCACTGGACTCACGGCCTATGTTGGTCCATTCAAAGGTCATTTGACTGATCAGAACATCTCTTCTGAAAATTCAGAGACATACAGAGCACTTACTGGCTAAACATGCAGAAAATGAAGTGTGTTTACAAATTTTATATAAGTGATATTCAACTTACCTTCTGCAAAAATCTAGTAAACACCTTTTTATAATTTACAATAAATCTTCACTCACATACTAGATCCAGCTTAAAAACAAGTCATTAACAGTAAATTCAAAGAATACCTTCTACACTCAAGTCAGAATTGGTTTGTAAATTGAATCAGAGATTTTACATCTGAGTTCTGGATTCAACTGTAATTAGAGTAGTTTTCTTGTGACAAAAAAAACTTTTCTTACCCAATAATTGGGAAAATATTGAACAATACCAAAAATTATCCATTCTAGGCCATCTATCATATTTTATCAGAATCAACTCCCAGAAAGAACAAATGAGTACAATGAGACCAGGCAGATCTGTAAATGTTGTAAGTATTTTTTAAAACTAAATCAATTAAATACCAACTGAATGCCCCAGTCAATACACAAATCTAAATTGTTCATTTGTGTTGAAACAAACAAGTTGACAAGAACATTGTTGTCAAGAATATTCATGGTTTTTTCAGACAATTCAGAACATTGATTTTCTTGCTTGTCCATTTCTAGTATTTGTGAGAATTTGAAGCTTGGATGAAGAATATGATATATTACCTTCCAAGCAAACATATGTTTTAGGTGGAAACCCGGTATTTTCAATACGGGAAAGATACTCTTCCTGAAAGGTCTTGTTTGCCAGTCCAGGTGCTTCATTTTTTGCTTCCTGGTGATTCTTTCCTTGGTCTCTTAACTTACTATAACATTTGTCTTTGAGTGCGTCAAACTTGGTGAAAATAAGCACAACAGGCACTTGGGAAATTGAAAATGTCAAAAACTTTCAGGATACGAAACAAATATACCTCTGCCAGTTCCCAAACTAAAGAATGTTCTTTCAGCCCCAGAGATTGGGCGCTGATCATCCATTGGGACACAGTACCTGTTGGCATATAATGTGATAATGTTTATCTGCTAAGAGACTATGCCATACCAGATAACATGGAGTTGATCCTTCAAGTCATCACACCGTTCTCGTTTCTGGATAAACTCCTTCACAATATTGAATTCATTTTCCGACCCAGCTTCGATACCCCTAGAATCATGAAAGATAAAGTTACTGCCGGGGTAGGTGAGCTGATATTCAATGTTGTGTTCTCCGCGCTACGAAGTCATCAGAAAGTTCAAATTAGACCAGGTTTTGGTTCAGCTTACCTCGACAGAAGGGTGGAGGACATCTGCAGCCTTCCGTTGAAGAACTTTGAACGGCGAGAACAACTGTCGCAATGACCTCGGTGTCAGTTCGTGCCAAGACCGCGAGAACACTTACACCGTGTCCGACCTTCTTTCCTTTCGGATCGTATATGATTGGTTTCGCATCTGGTTCCGCATTGCAAACCTTGCGAAGGATGGTCGTTTTGCCTGCATTTGCCTTGCCGATGATGAGGACACGAAACTGAGAACACTCGCGTCGAATTTCTGTCGCATCTAAGGCGCCTTGCCTAAACGGAAGGATGTCGCCAGACGACTGAGCTTCGTTGTTCGCAATTGACATGGCAGGAGAAGAGAAATGCACGGTGAGTACGAAGACTAGTTGGAGGTCAGAGATTGACCGGCGACGGCCTTATCTCTGCGATCATTTCCTTTTCCAGGCGAAATCGAAACGGCTGATTCCAAAGGCCATTTCATAAATACGCCGTTCGTAATCTAGTCAGGTCCTTGTGCACTCGAACTTTCAGGGTGGTTACGACCGGATGCTGCATTAATGCCTGCCCAGATGCGGTTATTGTGTTCTCCAAATCGATGTTGGAAACAACGACCTGAGCAGATCAAAAATATGACATGCGACCACCAATTCTCGAATCCAGCCCGACAAACGCATTCAATGCAAATCAAATTCTTTTGGACAACAACGTACACATGGAACTCATAGTCCCGATTCTCCTAACATTTAATAAAGTTACCAACAATCATGCTTGGAACACCCCACTTGTCTCTTTTGATCGTGAACGAAAAACAGCAATTGATGAAGCCTTCCTCCTCCGGCTTACTAGCCTCATCCTCGCTCTTTCTCGAAATCTTGTTTTGACCTGCAAGTATTAAAGGAAATGAGAAAAACCGAACTCCCTTCTGGGGAGAATTCAAACCTGAGACCATCGCTACTAATAACAGGGCTCCCGGAACCAACATTGAGGACAGGTTTATACCGCAGAACGAAAGAAGTAAGAACTGCCTTCTGCCTAGAGTCAAAAGCAACATGTCCATATTTCTGGGGGGGGGAAGAAAAAAAAATTGAATATACGAATCATTCATTCTAAAAAAGTTCCAGAGCAGAGAAACTAAATAATCACCTCCCAATAATTCACCGCCGACTCTTCCGCCATGAGCTCATAGATACACAATCTTCCATCACGCATCAAATACCCCTCAACCCCAATCAGCTCCGTAAACTCCCTGTTGGCCTTGTAGATTTCGCCTGTCCGTCGCCAGAGACAAGCAGGGACGCCCATCGCAGAAAACACACGGTCATAGTCAAGAAGCATCCGCTCGAATGCCTCTTCGATGAAAACAAGGTCCTCGAATTTATATTTTCAGTCACCGACATCCGAAGCAAGAGTAGTTCAAGGGGGGGAAAATGCTCACTAGATCGCGAAGGGATTGTGCGACAGCCTATTGAAAATGAATATGTTATACAGATTACTTACAAAAAAAGGGGGGATAACTCTTACTCTGAATTTCGGTCGAAGGACCGACAAAGGTTGTGCTTAGATTCCTGTGACACTCTACATCCTAATGATTAAAAAAACCACAGCTCGAAAGAGAGAAATAAGCTCAACACATACTTCCTATCCATCCACCTCGACAACCTCGCGTAGCCTTTGACATAATTATACGGTTTCAACAATCCAGCTTCGTATTTGCTGCTGATAACCCGGTTCAATCTCTCATCACGAGAACCGGATTCTTTATCGGCCGTAAGAAGGAACTTTTCCGTTTTTGTCGCTGAAGGCAAGATGGCATCAGCAGCAGCAATAGCAATAGCGTGGCCGACATAGTCGACGACCTATTCATCATGCTAGCAGTCACCACTGGGACATTGTTAGGCATAAAAGGACTCGTCTGTATCTTCCCATTAGCTATCGCAGGAGACGTAGCAGACACAGGAGTGGACGCATTTGCATCCGGCGGACCGTACGACGCAGAAGAGACGAGAGACGGAGCCACGGTCGTAGGTCCAGAAAAGAAACTCCCATCATCCAGTGTTTCAAGGAAATCGCTATTGAGAAGGACAAACATTTTTAGCGCTGTGTGAGGGGGGAGGGGAGGAGATAGCGCGGATCATACGTGAGAACAGAGAATTCGTTGCCAAAGCTCTCTGGCTGATAGATGTAGGGGGGCATTGGCATCGACCATGCAGTTGCCGGTTGCGACTGCGGGCTTTGTTGGTACAAAGGAACTGTGGAAGTTATGAATTTAAAAGATCATGAGTTTTAAAAGAAAAGATGACATTTACGAGATGTGTACGTCTTCGTAAGGTCCACTGATCCTAATGCCGACGGAGGCGCGACAGCGGGTTTCTCCCCTGCCTTGGGTCGTCGTTCATCATGACAAAGGTGACCGATCTCTTGTTTTATGCTTTTGTGATTTTCTCAGAAAAAGTTATAAACGAACTTTAGTAAGAACACCCCATCGTTGACATGGTCATATGACTCCGACGGCAGTACAAGCACGCATGATTCACCTTCCTCCCGTTTTGTGGTTTTCTTCTTCTTGGAAGGATCGTCTTCTCCTACTCTAGATGACAGGTGCTGTTGAGCATCTGCGACAGCATTCGCTACCACGGCACCCTGCTGCATAGCATCTGTGAAGGCGTTGAGCGAGGAAATTGCGGTTCGGCCGGGAAGCGGCAATCTACAACCGGGTTTAAATGTATTCAAATCATTCATTCCAAAAAAGGAGGAACATGATAAAACCGAAGACTGGAGAATGAGTAACAAAATGTCAGACACAGACACTTATGAGGAATGGGAGATACATAGAACAATGAAGGAAAAGGGTAAGGTCTATTCTTTCACAGTCATCACACTGAGTCATCTGGATTCCCAGCCTTCGCCAACTAAAAAGGGACATGGCTGTCTGATCGGTTGCCATAGTATTGAGGGTTGCCGAGGATTTATCAGCGGACCGTGCAAATCATACTTTAAAATGTGGCAGGTTTAATTTCACCAATAATACTACATGAGTATCACTTTTTTTTTCTACGCCTTAAGTTTTCTTCCCGGTTCTGTAAACTAAATTAGGTCACTGAAATTCCCCAAGGCATAGTACAATGTCAAGACTGCTTACTTTTCGTCTAAGCGCTTGCACATATTTGAATGCAATCGCTTCAGTCCCCCGGAAACCACGATAAGTAGCGCTTCAGAATTGGTAGATCGACCTCGAGCTCCGCATCTTGCCATATATCAAAAACCGGTGACGATTTGATCACAATGAGATTTCGCGTCCACCCTTGGCGGGCTTGCCCATTTGTGAGGTTGGCTAGGGATGTGTTGAAGCTTTGTATTCCAGCGCCTTCCCAATACATCACTGGGGGCGCAACCCAAAATAAATCGAGGAGATGAGCGTTTGATGCATGGAACACGCAGCAAGTGCAAAATGCACTGGTTGCACATAACGGAGTATACGCACAATACATCTGATCAGAATCGACGCCAGCCATGCGAGGTGCGATCATGTGGTATTCACAATCTAAGAGTGACGGCAGATCTGTGGCCCTTCCGTTCGCAAGGACGCGCTCTAGTTCGCCTTTCACCCAGACGCTTGGAAACACGCCAGGACGATCTGTCCTCTCACTCAAACGAAATTTAAGCGGGAACAAACGAGGAGCAGCGTCGTCCTCTGGAAACAGAATGACTTGAATGTCGCATGTGGGCATTGAGGCGTGCTGTCGAATTATTTTACTGTGGTCTCGTTAAAGCTGCGACAAGAACGACACGAACGCACAGGAAATTGCAGAAATGTAAGCCTGAACGTGACAGTACGATGAGAAGAGTTTTTTCATCAGCCGAGCGGTTAGCCGACTGCCGAATTGCCAATGAATGAAACTTTGAAAGATTGGCTGATTCCTTACAATGCTGAGCTGAAACCTGAAAATCTCTCGAAGAAATCACAACAGAATCTAATATTTTCATCTGCCAATGCAAAGGGTCTATCCACCTTCATCCGATGATTCACTGAGACAGTAAATATCCATCGACCTCTTGAGGATATCAAAGCCTGTACTGTCATTCGCGGTAATAGAGATGTGCTTGCCAGCCTTCTGCAGATGAAGAATGCGTTGAAGGTCACTTCTCGATAAAAAGGGAGGCCGGTCCAAAGTGTGGGCCGGAACCTTGATATCAACCTTTTGCAAGGCGCGAGCAGGGATACCTTCACTGGGAGAAAAGATGCCGAGAAAAGGAGCATAAGAAGAGACGTATCCTGCGTATTCGAAGCTTCGAAGACAAGGAAGAAATATGCCATTTTCACTTGACCGACTCGGAGTCAAAGAAAGTCGCTCCAACAGTGAGTCTATAGTAGTTTCTCTGTGATATCCGTCGAAGAGGGATAGTTCCTGAAGTGCTGGAGTCTCCGACAGGACGTCTATGAGTTGGTCTGCCGAAAAGTATTCGGTGAACTCAAGTCGAAGGCATCTCAAGGCACAAGATGATCGCCGAAGGAAGGCAGCAAACTTTGGGGATAGCTCGGTGAGGTTCAAAATGGACAATGTGTCAAGCGAGGTCATCGTGCTGAAAGAAAATATGACATGGGCGGTTACACCTCCCTCAAGAGCTAGATGGCGAATGGAATGGTGGACGATGGGAGTATTGGATGAATATAATCCAAGTTGCCAAGTTTCCATGGCAAGAATATTCAGAGTTAAATCGACGAGGCGCTTAGCCATTGAAAGAAGTCCAAGCGAGACTTTAATGGTAGTATCCTGCAGGGTTAAATTAGAGACACCACTCCAATCCAGAACAATGTCATTGGCGAAATATGAATCAACATAAACCGTTTGAGGACGTGGAGGTGTTGTCGATAGTTTGAGCTCAGAAGATCCCTCTATGACTATGCGGCCATGGACATGAAGTTCTTGGAGAAGTGGCATGGAACTAGGGCAGCCAGATGTCGAGCTGAATTCGTTGATGTGCTCGTCGAACAAGTCAAGACAAAGGGTACGTGTTCGATAGAGATTTTTCTTGATAAGATTCAGTACTTCTGTCGTGTTAGGAGTACCGCGTCGAGAGATCATAGAATACAGATGAAGCGAAATGGGAAGGGAGCCGGAATGCATGAGGCGATGATTGATATGACCAACATCTGGAGTGCTGATATTAACGGCCGAGCTAGACCACAATGAAGGAGTGGACAATGCAAGCACCCTCCATGCGCGGCAAACAGCAATTATTGTGAATGGAAAACCTTCGGATTTGGAAAAGCAAAGATTTAAAGGTTGAAGGCAAAGGACAAATATGTGAGAAACTATTTCAAGAGGTAGTTGGAGCATTGAGCGATTGTGGACATTGTTTCTGTTCGATCGTGCAGCGCGATGCTTCTCATGAAGGTCTCTCAGGCGGGAGTGGAGGTCTTCTATTCGAGTTTCGATATCCGCGAGTTCAACGCAGGGTCCACAGGGAGCACCATCGCAATGTTGGCAAGGAGGATTGTTTGCGGCAGTGTGATATAATTCGGTAATATCACCACGCTGGTTCATTCTTTCTATTCGTAAGTGGAGGTAACGCAACAATCAATTCGAGCGTGTAAGATACCTTGAGTTATGGGAGAAATGGCGAGTGATCGAACGACGAAAAGTTATGGTCTCGACAAATTCGAGCAACATTCTGCCCAAATTATAAGATTTTTCAACCATTCTGGCTCATTCCGACTGAATTCTTACTGTCCACCCGTCCCTCGCCTCGCTTTCACTCGTTCTGCTCATTCTCGTCGTTTTTCGGCAAATAAAAATGTTGTAGCAATAACAACCATGAGTCGTTGCAGCAACATTTTGACCCGCCACCTCAAAGCGGCATACACATTGTCATAAAACTCTTTTCTTATCGTGAGCATACCTTCGACTCGTTTTAGTTGATCCGTGGCTGGTACAACAACATACTTGGCCACCTCGCTTTTGTTGACTTCAATGTCTGGCAGCGTTCCGTGTCCTGGCCATCTACGCCACATTTGCCCTCGTTATATCTTGTTTTCACGCCTGACTGACTGATGACAATACAGCTCTCGAAAGGGTACTGAAGAGGCCGAATTTCAGTGGGGAATTCGAAGGTAGGATTGCACTTGCCTACTTATCACATTAATGGTCGATTCAGTATCAAGCGGCTTGTCTATGCTATGGGAACAAACCTGGATGCGAAAAAAGGAAGCTGCCCCCGTGGTTTTCCCTCAGGAAAACCGAGAGGGACGGCACTTCCACTGCAGATGTGCCAGAATACTGTTGGGTGTTTTCTCCTCCAAAAAATATCGTTTCAGTTCTGAGTCTTAACCCTCTGACCCTCTGACTGTCCTCTTTCGTGACGATTATTTGCGGGTGTTCACCGAACTGTTTGCGAGTTCCGGGCTGGGAATTTTTATCCCAATCTCGATCGTAATCTCGGGGCTATGTTTCCTAATTTTTCCCCCGGAGTTCAGGTTCCGCAGGGCTTCACTCTGACTGGCATTCCAGGAATTGGTGCGTGATCCGAATGCGGACCTGTGTGGCTCTAGCTGATGAATCCCAGGAAATTTTATCTGCCTACGGATTTTGCTCACTTTACGCCTATGTGCGCGGCTTCCGACTTTTTACCAGGACAGCGCTTCTTCGATTCTCTTCTTCTCGGCCGAAGGGCCTGTAGAGCTTCGTTCAGACTCCTACGAGCTGGAGTCCTACTTGCGATGGGAGCCCACTGCCTGGGCTCTTTTCGACTCGACTTCGTCGTTTAGGGAACCACCCGATACATTCTTCGCAACGAGAAATTTCATCGTCCAGACGCCGTCGCCTCGTTCAGATCGCTTAGCGTGGATGTTGAAATTTCCTCCAATCCACATCTGTTGTCTCGGGCTTTGGACACCTGCAGAGCTAATCTGCGCGTATGTGACCACCTCCTGCATGAATTTAATATAATCCTGATTTTTTGGCCAGTGCACCGTTTCAACGGCGCCGCCATGACGAACATGCTCTTCTCGAGTTCTGTGAGAAATATGGATATTTGGCCCGAGATGCCTATGCGAATGCCTCCTCCCCCCATGAATACGAACAGACACTCCAGGCTTACTGTGGTAAACTGAGTTACGACAGTACAGCCTCGATTATTTCCGATGCATGGACCCTTCACTTTCCAGATAGCTTTATGCCCAACATTATCTGCATCATCCCCACCGAAGTCGGCCTTAAGTATTCGGTCGATTTTGTCTCGGACCACGTGTATAAATGTGTACTCGAATCCCTCCGACGTTCGGAGGCTAATGCCGCTGCCAAACTTTACCGACTGTTCCTCAAGGCTAGGGCTCCAGCAGGCTTCATGCTTGAACCAGCTGCGCATGAGATTCTCATCAATGATGGATCCTTCAACATCATCAGACTGGAGGATTCGGAGGCCCATTGGAAGACGCCCCAGACCGTCTCTGATGAGGTCCAGACTCGGCTCCATAACCTCATCCAGCATTTCAGTTGGTAGAGACAGAGAGTTGCCTCTGGGCCGACCCCCGATGTTTGAATTCCGAAAGGAAGGAGGTCCATTCGAACTTTTTGGCTTCTACTGCCCAACCTCAAAAAACCAAGTCACTTTCGATTTTCTAGTTTACGATCCCAAGGACAAGCATGGGTATCTTGACCGCAGTGTCGAAAAAATCACTTATATTGCCATCACTTCTGATTCTCCGGCCACAATTGATTTACCTTTCTCAACACGCTTGAATGAAATTGTAACTTGCAAGTACCAGCTTTTATTACGTTAGCTTTTTTTTTATCGTCGTCCAGAATGCAATTATTATGATATTTTACTACTATATCTTGAGTGGGCTGTGTGGGATTATGCTGGTGGTTGTTGCTGTTATGAGCATAATTTTCTTTGTCGCGTTTGTGCTCAGCAAAATGCTGGGCTACTGGTTTTACGGGGAATGACTGACAATGCTCGGACGATGGTGCATATGGAAGGTGGCGAACTTGTTGACATTGAGACCGACAGCAAAGAATGAAAGGAACTCCTTGCCACTCATTATTTCCTCCCAACCTATCCTATATCTGTGCTCATGATTTCGATCAGGACAAGGAATGACATGTCAGACACCTCAATGATACTGAGCAACTCTCCTCTGCTTCAGCATGTCGCCGAGCGAAAAACCCTGCCACCAACCAGACGACAAGATTGGTGCAGCACCTGTCGTGAAAAGTAATGGCCTCCCAGGAGAAACTGATTTAGGAAGATGTCAATAATTCCAGTTCTTTTGATTGCTCAAACTTGAAGTACATATAACTTATAAAGAGCGGAATTGTGGGGTGAGGCTCAAGTTTGCGTTGCAATCCGAGTCAGCACATCAAGACTGCAATGTGCAACAAAAGACGGTTGTTGCATGTAGAGTGCGATGAAACCGACATTCTTGAACTCAAGGTTTTGTCTTCAATCTAAAATTTCCCTTTAATGCTCGATTTCTTCTTGCCTCTCCCAAACGATTTGCCCTCAAATCCAGGTCGTGCCTTATTCGAACCCTTTTTCGGCTTTTCCTTCCGTCGCTCGTTCCGCATGGCAATGTTATCCTGACGTTTCTTTTGCCTTGCAGCCATCGCAGCTGTGACTTGATCCTTTTTTGTATCCCTGATGTTGCGCAGGTCAGTAATGGAACCTATTTTCGATCTTCGATCTTCAAAAACTCACCACATAGCTTTACTCTTCACTTTCACTTTTTCCTTGCGCTTCGCCGCCTTCTTCAGTCTCGCCTCATCATCGTGGACTTTAACGCCTTCTAATCTTGCCTCCGCCTTTGACCATCTCTCTTTCTCTTCAATCGCCTTGCGCTTCTCTTCAGGCATGGAGGCAAGTTTTTCTTTACGCGATGCTAATTGTCGCAGAGCTTGTTGGGGATCAGCCGTAGTTTTCAAATGTTGCCCTCTCTTGGATGACCCAACTAAGGAAGAATATCCAATCGTAGTCGTATTGACTTGTGTCTCGTTTTTCTGGTGAGATATATCCGGAACAAGAAGTTGCATCTAAAGCATCCAAGATAGGAATCGTCGTTACGAGAAAGCTATTCGGAGGGGTAGAAATCCATACCTTTGTTACATTCCCTTTATCCCGCTGTTCTTTCTCCTTGCCCTTATTTTTCTTCTCCTTCGTTTCCTCCTCTTTCCTCCTCTTTTCTTTCGTCTCTTTCCTTCTCCGTTCACGCATAGCAGCCCTCTGACGCCTCCTCTCTTCTAATAGACCATCCTTATCACCTGCCTCTCCATTTACCAGCTGTCCCCCTCGCCGTAAAAGCGCCATTTTGGTATGCAGCTTCTTTCGCAGAGTCTCTATACCACCAGAGTCGGGCATGGGATTGAGCTTCACACTGTTTTCTCCCTCAATGTCAATGTCCATGGCTTCATCTTCTATTCGACTGTCGTCAACGTTCAACTTTTTTCTTTCAAGATTTTCGCTCTGAATATCAACGATGGATTTGTGATTTGCGGGATCGAGCTGTGAAGAAGGAAAAGAGTTTCAGCATGTAGTCCTAAGATATGATACAACTCGAACAACCTTATCTCGTTTCGCTTTCTTCGATGCCTCCTTGATACTCTGCTTTGACGTCTTCTGCTTTTTGCTGTGCTTTTGATATTTTGATGCCAGCTAATGCAGGGAACACGTTAAAAATGGGGGATGGTATAAGACAATCTGGAATTTGACCTGTTCGTCTTGCTCTTCGTTCGAAATGTAGTATTGTGCTGGTATCAACTTCAAAAGTTGTTCAAATATCTCATTATGCTTCTCAAGAGAAGCTCTAAGCGCCGTTTCTGGGGTTGGCATTGCGACAAGGATAAGCAAGTACAGTGTAAATTCTCGACACCAACGATTCTACCCACGGTCCGTTGTTCCGTCAACATGTCATATCAGGTACCCAGGAAGGCCATTTTATCAAAAGATCAGCTGCAAGCTTTCCAAGAGTCAAAGACGCACAAGGATGTTATTTCGTATATCGAGAAATTGAACGAATCGGTGGTCGGGGTGAAGTTAAGTGAAGCATGTGAGGCGTCGGATGTGAGTATGAGCTTGTCTTTTCCTGTTTCTCAAATTCAATTGTACGGTCGTCCAGGGTGTAGATTCAGTTCTAGAAATTTTGGACAAAGTTG
>Ga0307514_10005134_pt1 | contig 11826 bp, 10 predicted proteins | sample 16_EM_MG_FD_203088 | JGI IMG/M metagenome (GOLD analysis project Ga0307514, IMG submission 203088) | Populus trichocarpa ectomycorrhiza microbial communities from riparian zone in the Pacific Northwest, United States - 16_EM | ecosystem: Host-associated > Plants > Roots > Unclassified | place...
GCCGGAATGATGTTCGACACGTTGCCGGCCTTGGCCATGGTCCAGTTGAAGCGCAGGTGCTTCGCCTTGTCGTCGATGCTCATGGTGCGCAGCACGAGGTCGGACGCCTCGACCAGCGCGTTCACGCCCAGGTCGGGCGCGGCGCCCGCATGCGAGGCCTTGCCGGTGATGTTGACCTGCACATAGGCAATGCCCGAGGTGCCGAGCGAGAGCTTCTCGTCGCCCGCGCCCGTGGGTTCGAACGAGAGCACGTAGTCGGCCTGCTTTGCTTCTTCCTGGATCAGGTCGCGCGAACCGAAGGAGCCCTTTTCCTCGTCGGTGTTGAACATCACGGTGATGGTGCCGTAGTCGCGCACGCCGTAGTCCTTGAGCAGCTTCAGCGTGTGCAGAATGACGGCGTTGCCGCCCTTGTCGTCGGCAATGCCGGGCCCGTAGGCCTTGTTGCCTTCGACGCGGAACGGCGCCTTGGCGAGCGTGCCCTTGAGGTACACGGTGTCCATGTGCGACATCAGCAGCAGGTTCTTGCCGCCCCGGCCCTTGAGCTTGCCGACGATGTTGTCGCCCACCACAAGCCCGGCGGACTTGCTGCGCGTGACGGTGAAGCCCAGGTTCTTCAGTTCTCCTTCGAGGTAGTTGCCAGCCGCGGCAAGGCCCTCGGCATCGCCCGTGCCGGTTTCGATGTTGACCAGTTGCTCCAGCGTCTTGAGCACCGCGGGCTGCGCATCGGTGGCTGCCTGGAACAGCACGTTGTCGCGCTTCTGCGCCCAGCCGGCGGCAGGCGCCAGGAAGGCGGCCGCCAGCAGGGCTGCGAGGACGGTGCGTTGATTGAATGGGCGCATGAAGAATCTCCTGGCGTCTGCAGTATTTGTAGAGAAAAGAACCACGAAGCGCCCCGGCAAGGGGCGCTTGTGGCGGTTGTTTTTTGTTAAAGCAACTCGAGTGCCACGGCAGTGCCTTCACCGCCGCCGATGCACAGCGTGGCCACGCCGCGCTTCTTGCCGCGCGCCTTCAGCGCATGGATCAGCGTGACCATGATGCGCGCGCCGCTGGCGCCGATCGGGTGGCCCAGCGCGCAGGCGCCGCCGTTCACGTTGACGATCTCGTGCGAGACGTCGAGTTCGTGCATCAGCGCCATCGGCACCACCGCAAAGGCTTCGTTCACTTCCCACAGGTCCACGTCCTTGACGCTCCAGCCGGTCTTCTTGAACAGCTTGGCCACGGCGCCGACCGGCGCGGTGGAGAACCACTCGGGCTGCTGCGCATGCGTGGCATGGCCGACCAGGCGCGCGATGGGCCTGGCGCCGATCTTCTTCGCCTGCGACTCGGTCATCATCACCAGCGCCGCGGCGCCGTCGTTGATCGACGAACTCGAGGCAGCGGTGATGGTGCCGTTCTCCTTCTTGAACGCCGGCTTGAGCGTGGCGATCTTGTCGAGCTTGACCTTGCCCGGGCCCTCGTCGATGGAAATGACGGTGTCGCCGCCGCGGCCCTTCACGGTGACGGGCGTGATCTCGTCCTTGAACGCGCCGGATTCGGTGGCGGCCTTGGCGCGCTTCACGCTGGCAATGGCGAAGGCGTCCTGCTGCTCGCGCGTGAACTTGTACTTGGCGGCGCAGTCTTCGCCGAAGGTGCCCATCGAGCGGCCGGGCTGGTAGGCGTCCTCGAGGCCGTCGAGCATCATGTGGTCGAAGATGCGGTCGTGGCCCATGCGGTAGCCGCCGCGGCCCTTGAGCATGAGGTAGGGCGCGTTGGTCATGCTTTCCATGCCGCCCGCCACCATCACCTCGTGCGTGCCGGCCAGGAGCAGGTCGTGCGCGAGCATGGCGGCCTTCATGGCCGAGCCGCACATCTTGCTGAGCGTGACGGCGCCCGCGCTGTCGGGCAAGCCGCCCTTGTAGGCCGCCTGGCGCGCCGGCGCCTGGCCCTGGCCGGCCATCAGGCAGTTGCCGAACAGCACTTCACCCACGCTCTCGGGCGCAATGCCGGCACGCTCCACAGCGGCCTTGATGGCGGCGCCGCCGAGGTCGTGCGCGGCAAGGGAAGAAAAGTCGCCCTGGAAGCTGCCCATGGGGGTGCGGGCTGCGCCGACGATGACGATGGATTCGGACATGGTGATCTCCTTCGAGAAGTTGAAAGAAAGCGGTCGTCGTTGACCGGGGCTCAATCAGAAATGGGTCGCATGGCCCTCATGCGGAAAGCGCTGCGACTCTTCGTACGGGAACACGTCCAGCATCTGGCCGGCCCGGATGCGTTCCTTGTGGTGCTGCCAGAAGGCAGCGTCGAGCAGGTCGGCATGGTGCGCCATGAAGGCTTCGCGCACCGCGTCGTTGCCGAGCAGGAAAGGGCCGAAGGTCTCGGGGAACACGTCCTTCGGGCCCACTGAATACCAGACCTCGCCGCTCATCTCTTCTTCCTCGTTGCGCGCTTCGGGCACCTTGCGGAACTGGCAGTCGGTGATGTATTCGATCTCGTCGTAGTCGTAGAAGACGACCTTGCCGCCGCGCGTGACGCCGAAGTTCTTCCACAGCATGTCGCCCGGAAAGATGTTGGCCGCCACCATGTCCTTGATGGCGTTGCCGTACTCGACCACCGCGTGCTCGAGCTGCTCCTTCGCGCGCTTGGCATGCGCCGGGCTTTCGGGGTCGGCCAGCGTATCGAAGGCCTCCTGCAGGAAGATATTGAGCGGGATCATGCGGCGCTCGATGTACACGTGCTTGAGCACGAGCTCCATCTCCCCGTTGACGTCGCGGTCGCCGATCTCGAGCTGGCTGGGCGCGAACTTCCGGATTTCCTCGATCAGCTCGGGCTCGAAGCGGTCGAGCGGAAAACCCACGTCGCTGTACTCCAGCGTGTCGGCCATGCGGCCCACGCGATCGTGCTGCTTCACGAGCAGGTACTTGCCCTTGATCTGCTCGCGCGTGGTGTCCTTCTGCGGCGGATAGAAGTCCTTGATGACCTTGAACACGAACGGAAACGAGGGCAGATCGAACACCAGCATGACCATGCCCTTGATGCCGGGCGCAATGCGGAAGCGGTCGCTCGAGTAGTTCAGGTGCGAGAGAAAGTCGCGGTAGAACAGCGTCTTGCCCTGCTTGGCCAGGCCCAGCGCGTTGTAGATTTCCGCCCGCGGCTTGCGCGGCATGAGCGAGCGCAGGAACTGCACGCAGGCCGAAGGCACTTCCATGTCGACCATGAAATAGGCGCGCGCAAAGCTGAACAGCATCTGCAGGTCGTCTTCGCCGAAGAGCGCCGCGTCCACATAGAACTTGCCCTGGCTGTCGTGCAGGATCGGCAGCGAGAACGGGAGCTCGACGAAGCCATTCATGATCTTGCCGACCACGTAGGCGCCCTTGTTGCGGTAGAACAGCCCCGAGAGCACCTGCAGCTGGAAATTGGCGCGCAGCTTCACCTGGTGGAAGCGCCCCATGATGGCGTGCGCCACGCGCTCGGCATCGCGCCGCTTGTTGGCAAAGCTGCCCTGCAGGCCGTAGTCGTCGAGCATCTGCTCGATGGTGTCGGCCAGCGTCTCGTGCGAGGGGTAGTAGGGCCTGTACGTGGGCGCGCCTCGCGGCTCGATGTACTCGGTGCTGATGGCCGGGCGAACGAAGATGAAGTCGTTCTGGAAGTACGCCCGGTGCAGGATCTTCGTGGTCACCGAGTTGAAGAAGCTCTCGGCCAGTTCGGGCTGGTGGTGGTCCACCAAAAGGCCGATGAAGTGCAGCTTGACCTGGTGCCACACCTCCATCGACTGCTCGCCGGCCTTGAACTCTTTTTCGAGCCGGGCCACGGCCTCGTTCACGCGCAGGTCGTAGAACTCGATGCGCTCGCGCTGCGCGCGCTGCTGGCCGTGCCAGTCGGCCGTTTCGAAGCGGTGCTTGGCGCGCGCCGATTCGGCTCGGAACAGCGTGTAGTGGCGATTGAACCCGTCGATCATCGCCTTGGCGATGTCGTAGGCCAGCGGTGAATCGAGACGCTGCGGGAACATGGGCTCAGCCGGTTTTCGTTCCGGTGCTTTCGCCGATCTGGTCGACGGGGGGCGCTTCGATGGGCTCGGTCCCGTCGGCCCCGGCCTGCGCCGACGGCGAGGCGCCCGCGGGCTTGCTCCACTTGTAGCGGATGCGCTGCACCGCGGCCTTGTAGACCGCATCGAGCGGCTTGGCGCCGTCGACATTCAGGCCCAGGTCCTGCAGCAGGCCGTCGTGCACGCCGAAGGTCCAGCCGTGGATCTTGACCTTCTGGCCGCGGCCCCAGGCATCGACCATCACGGTGCTGACGGCCACGTTGACCACCTGCTCGGCCACGTTGAGTTCGCACAGCGCATCGACGCGCACGTCTTCGGGCAGGGAGTCGAGCATCACGGCGTGGCGGTCGCGCACGTCCTGGATGTGGCGGATCCAGTTGTCGGCCAGGCCGATGCGCTTGCCGCTGAGCGCCGCCTTCACGCCGGCGCAGCCGTAGTGGCCCACCACCATGATGTGCTCGACCTTCAGGTGCTCGACCGCGAACTGGATCGCCGAGAGCGCGTTGAGGTCGGAGTGCACCACGATGTTGGCGACGTTGCGGTGCACGAACACCTCGCCCGGCTCCAGGCCGGTGATCTGGTTGGCGGGCACGCGGCTGTCGGAACAGCCGATCCACATGTAGCGCGGCGTCTGCTGCTTCACCAGGCTGGTGAAGAAGCCAGGCCGGTCGCGTTCCATCTGTGCGGACCAGGCACGGTTGTGGGCGAACAGGTCATCAAGATTGTCGGACATGGTGGTGATTGTCGATGAGTCGTGGTTCGGCCGGGATCTCAGGCGGTCCTGGCCGCTTTCTGCGCCTTGGCCAGGGCCGTGCGGCCCTTTTTTTCGTGCTCGCGCACTTCCGCCAGGTTGGCCTGCAGCTCGGCCAACTGCGATTCGAGTTGGGCGCGGTGCGTGCCCAGCACGCCAAGGAACTTCTGCAGCTGCGGCACGGTGTCGCGCGGGCTGTCGTACATGTCGAGAATGTCTTTCGCCTCGGTCAGGCTCAGGCCCAGGCGCTTGGCACGCAGCGTGAGCGTGAGCCGCGCCCGGTCGCGCGCGCTGTAGACGCGCTGCACGCCGGCGCGCTCGGGCGTGAGCAGCCCCATGTCTTCATAGAAGCGGATGGCGCGCGTCGTGAGGTCGAACTCCTTCGCGAGCTGGCTGATGGTGAAGGTTTGCACGGACATGGGCCAATAACTGTCGAAAAGCCGTCTGGAGGGGCGTTGCGGTGGCGACAGCAGGATGGCCCCGCTCTCCCTACAATAATGCATCAACCCATGACGTTTACGTAAACGTCAATCTTACATGAACCTCCTCGAACGCGAACTCCACTACCCCCTGGGCGACACCCTGCCCGCCCCCGGCGAAGCACTGGAAGTTGCGCCGGGCGTGCGATGGATCCGCATGCGGCTGCCGTTTGCGCTCGATCACATCAACCTCTGGCTGCTGCGCGACAGCCTCGACGGCGTCGAGGGCTGGACCGTGGTCGACTGCTGCATCGCGCACGACGAAGCGCGCGCGCAGTGGGAGCAGATCTTCGAAACGCAGCTGCAGGGCCTGCCGATCCTGCGCGTGATCGTCACCCACATGCACCCCGACCACATCGGCCTGGCCGAGTGGCTGTGCACGCGCTGGAACGCGCCGCTGTGGATCAGCTCGACCGACTACCACGTGGCCCGCGTGCTGAGCACCGCCGGCGACACGCTGGCGGGCGGCGACGCGGCGGCGCGCTTCTTCGTCTCACACGGCCTGGCCGACCCCGAAGCGGTCGCCAAGATCCGCGCGCGCGCCAACTACTACACCAGCATGGTGCCCTCCGTGCCCGATCGCTTCGTGCGCATGATGGACGGCGACACCGTGGCCATCAACGGCCACGCCTGGCGCTGCATCAGCGGCTACGGCCATGCGCCCGAGCACATCGCGCTGTATTGCGACGAGCTCAAGCTGCTGCTGGGCGGCGACATGATGCTGCCGCGCATCTCGACCAACGTGAGCGTGCACGCGGGCGAGCCCGAGGCCAACTCGCTGCGGCTCTTCCTGGACAGCATCGACAAGTTCAAGGCGCTGCCGGCCGACACGCTGGGCCTGCCCTCGCATGGCAAGCCGTTCACGGGCATTCACCGCCGCGTCGACCAGCTGCAGGAGCACCATCGCGACCGCCTGGCCGAGCTGCTCGAAGCCTGCACCGCGCGTCCGCTGACCGCGGCCGAGGGCCTTCCGATCCTGTTCAAGCGCGAACTCGATCTGCACCAGATGACCTTCGCCATGGGCGAGACCGTGGCGCACCTGCACCTGCTGTGGTTTGCGGGCCAGCTCAGGCGCGAATTGGGCCCGGACGGCATCTATCGCTTCGGCTCGCGCAGCGCCGCGGCCCGGGCACTTTAGACTCGCCGGATGGACACGCTTGCTGAGCTGCGCGCGGGCCGGCTGGCAGGCGCCACCAGGCTCGACCTCTCGTGCGGACTCACCGAGTTTCCGCGCGAAATCTTCGACCTGGCCGATTCGCTCGAAACACTGAATCTTTCAGGCAATGCGCTCGATTCGCTGCCCGCCGACCTCGGCCGGCTGCACCGCCTGCGCGTGCTGTTCTGCTCGGACAACCGCTTCACGCATCTGCCCGAATCCCTCGGCCAGTGCCAGGCGCTGGAGATGGTCGGGTTCAAGGCCAACCGCATCCGCATCGTGCCTGCCGCTGCGTTGCAGCTGCCGTCGCTGCGCTGGCTGATCCTCACGGACAACCAGTTCGAGAACCTGCCCGAGGCGCTCGGCCAGTGCACTGCCATGCAGAAGCTCATGCTGGCCGGCAACCGGCTGCGGGCGCTGCCGGAATCGCTGGCGGCCTGCAGCCGGCTCGAACTGCTGCGCATTTCCGCCAATCGCTTCGAGGCTCTGCCCGCATGGCTGCTCGCGCGGCCGCGCCTCTCATGGTTTGCGGGCGCGGGCAATCCCTTCGACATGCAGGCCGAGGAAGCCGCCATCGCCGCGCAGTCGGTGCCGCACGTCGACTGGCGCGAGCTGAAGCTGGGGCCAAAGCTGGGCGAAGGCGCGTCGGGGGTCATTCACCAGGCGACCCAGGGCCCCGCGTCGCAGCCGGTGGCCGTCAAGCTGTTCAAGGGCGCGGTCACCAGCGACGGCTGGCCGCACAGTGAAATGGCCGCCAGCATTGCAGCCGGCGCGCATCCGACGCTGATTGCCGCGCAGGGCCGTGTCGACGGCCATCCCGATGGCACCCAGGGCCTGGTCATGGCGCTCGTGGATCCATCTTTCCGCACGCTCGCCGGCCCGCCGAGCCTTGCGTCCTGCACGCGCGACGTCTATGCAGCCGATGCGCAGTGGACGTCCGAAGTGGCGTTGCGCATCGCCCGCGACATCGCCTCCGCCATGCGGCACCTGCATGCGCGCGGCATCCTCCACGGCGACCTCTACGCGCACAACATCCTCTGGAGCGCGAAGGGCGGCGGATTGCTCGGCGACTTCGGCGCTGCATGGATGACGGGCGCACTCGACCCGGCGCAAGCCGACGCGCTGCAGCGGCTGGAGATGCGCGCCTTCGGTTGCCTGCTGGAAGAACTGCTCGAGCGTTGCAGCGATGCGGCGCCGCCGGCCATGGCCGCCTTGAAAGACCGCTGCCTGCAAGCCGAGGTGTCCGCGCGGCCCTCGTTCGCCGAAGCCTTGTCGCTGCTCCAGGGCGAACTCTCGCAATGACGAGCCAACGCCTGCCCCTGCCCACGCGCGACGGCGTCGGCCCGAGCTGCGTCGGCCTTCCGCAAGGCGCATGGCCCACCATCGTCGAATTCCTGATCGAACGCTTTCCCGCGATCACGCGCGAAGCCTGGATGGCCCGCATCGAGGCCAGTGACGTGGTCGACGAACACGGCGTGCCCGTGACCGCGCAGCGCCGCTACCAGGCGCCATTGCGCGTGTACTACTACCGCACGCTCGATGCCGAGGTGCGCATTCCCTTCGACGAGCAGGTGCTGTTCCAGGACGACCAGCTCCTGGTGGTGGACAAGCCGCCGTTCCTGCCCGTCACCCCCACCGGCAAATACCTGCAGGAAAGCCTGCTGGTGCGGCTCAAGCGCAAGCTGAAGCTCGACGACCTGGTGCCGCTGCACCGCATCGACCGCAGCACCGCGGGGCTGGTGCTGTTCTCGGTGCACCCCGAAACGCGCGGCGCCTACCAGGCCATGTTCCCGGAGCGCCGCATCGCCAAGCACTACGAGGCCGTGGTGCCGTGGCAGCCGGGCGTGTCGTCGGTGCCCGGCACCTACCGCAGCCGGCTGGTCGACGACGACCACTTCATGCGCGTGAAGGAAGAGGCCGGCGAGCCCAACTCCGAAACGCGCATCGCCGTGCAGCAGACGGCGGGAGGCCACGCCCTGCTGGCGCTCTCGCCGGTCACGGGCCGCAAGCACCAGCTGCGGGTGCACTGCATGGCGCTGGGCATGCCGATCGTGAACGATCCGTTCTACCCCGTGCTGCTGCCGTCCGGCAGGGACGACTTCGACAAGCCCCTGCAGCTGCTGGCCAAGTCGGTGGCCTTCCAGGACCCGGTGAGCGGCGAGCTGCGCAGCTTCACGAGCCCGCGCAGCCTGGCACTGCCGCCAAGGTGACGCGCTGCGGGCACGCGGCGCACTAAGCTCGTTTCCTGAAATTTTTCATTCAGGAGACACCTGCACCATGGACACCACCCAACTCTTCTCGCTGAAGGGCCGCAGCGCCTTGATCACCGGCGGCTCGCGCGGCATCGGCCGCATGATCGCCGAGGGCTTCCTGGCCCAGGGCGCGCGCGTGTACATCTCGGCCCGCAAGGCCGCGGCCTGCGACCAGGCCGCCAAGGAGCTTTCGGCCTTCGGTCCTTGCGTGTCGCTGCAGGCCGACGTGTCGACGCTGGAAGGCGCGCAGGCGCTGGTCGATGCCTATGCGAAGCATGAAGATGCGCTCGACATCCTGGTCAACAATGCCGGCGCAGCCTGGGGCGCGCCGTACGACGAATTTCCCGAAAGCGGCTGGGACAAGGTGGTGGACCTGAACCTCAAGACGCCCTTCTTCCTGACCCAGGCACTGACGCCGATGCTCAAGAAGGCCGCAACCGACCACCTCGCGAAGGTGATCAACATCGCATCCATCGACGGCATTTCGGTGAATCCGCAGGAGACTTATTCGTATGCGGCGAGCAAGGCCGGCCTGATCCAGCTCACGCGGCGCATGGCGCTGCGGCTCGCGCAGGACCGGATCGTGGTGAGCGCGATTGCGCCCGGGGCGTTTGCCTCGGACATGAACAAGCTGGCGCGCGACCATGGCGACGAGGTGAAGGAACGGATTCCCGCAGGGCGCATCGGGGTGCCTGAGGACATGGCGGGAGCGGCCATTTATCTCGCCTCTCGGGCGGGGGACTATGTGATGGGGTCTACGTTGGTGGTGGATGGGGGGGTGACGCACGCGCGGTGATTTGTTTTGAGGTCGGGGGCCGGGTCTCGCCCCGGCCCCGGAAAACAAACGAAGCAAGCAATCAAGACCACCGAGGCACAGCCTCATCCTTGAGCTGCTGCCGAAGCAAGTCATAGTCCGGCACCACGCTCTCCACCGTGTCCCAGAACCGCTGCGAGTGGTCCATCACCCGCAGGTGCGCCAGTTCATGCGCCACCACATAGTCGATCACCGGCAGGCGAAAGTGGATCAGGCGCCAGTTCAGCCGGATCGAGCCGTCCGCGCTCGCGCTCCCCCACCGTGTCGCGGCATTCGACAACGACAGCTTCTGCCACCGCACACCCAGGCGGGGCGCGAAGTGGTCGAGCCGCTCGATGAAAAGCCGCCGCGCCTGCCGCATGAGCCAGGCTTGGGCGGCATCGCGGATCTGCGAAGCCTCGGCGTTCTGCGACACGGCCAGGCGCAGGATGCGCAGCCCGGCGCCGTCGTCGCTCGCATCGAGCGTGCCGCCGACGCTTGCAAAGCCGTGCTTCGGATCGAGGCGGATCACGACCGTTTCGCCCATGAAGGGAAACTCGGCGCCGTCTTTCCAATCGATGCGCGTGGCCTCGACGCGCGCGTGGCGTTGCCGTGTCTCCAGCAGCTTGCGCAGGATCCAGTCGGCCTTTTCCTGGATGGCGGCATCGACGTCGCGCAGCGTCACCCAGCGCGGCGCGCGCACCGACAGGCCTTCGGCGCCGACCACGAAGCCGATGGTCTTGCGCTTGCCGCGCTTGAATTCGTAGGCCACGCGCGCCGACCCGAGCACCGCTTCGCGCGTGGCCTGGGGATGCACGAAGCTCGCAAGTGCGAGCGTGTCACGCAACGGGATGGCGGGCAGCGCGGGGCCGGCATTCCTTGCGTCGCCCGCCGCATCGGCAACCGGTGGCGCGACAGGCGGCCCTGCCTTTTTCGCGACCTTCTTCCCCCGCGGCCCAGCCGGCTTGGCCGGTGCAAACTCGTTGCCCAGCCCTTCGAACAGGTCCATCGTGAACTGAAGCAGTCCCCGCATCTCGGGCTCTTTTCTTTTTCTTCTTCTTCAGCGCACTTCTTGCGGCACCTGCGGCAGCGGCAGGCTGTCGCGGTACGCCTCGGGGTCGAGCCTGCGCATCTCGGATTCGATCCAGGCTTCGACTTCGCGCATCAGTTCGTCGGGCTTGCGGCCCACGCTCGGAATGGCCGGGCCGATCGACACGTCGACCACGCCGGGGCGCTTGATGAAGGCCTTGCGCGGCCAGACCTTGGCCGAGGTGACGGCCACCGGGATCACCGGCACGCCGGTCTCGCATGCGAGCCGTGTGCCGCCGCTCTTGTAGGTGCCCTTCTGGCCACGCGGAATGCGGGTGCCTTCGGGAAACATGATGATCCAGATGCCCTGCGCAAGCAGCTTGCGGCCTTGGTTCACGACCTTGTTGAAGGCTTGCGCGCGCTGGCTGCGGTCGATGTGGATCATGTCGAGCCGGGCCATCGCCCAGCCGAAGAAGGGCACGTAGATCAGTTCCTTCTTGAACACGAAAGCCAGCGGATGCGGCATGAGCGTGGGCATGAGGAAAGTCTCGAGCGTCGACTGGTGCTTGACCAGCAGGACCGCGCCGGCCAGCTGGTCGGTCGGCAGATTTTCCATGCCGGTCACGCGGGTGCGGATGCCCAGCAGCACGCGCGCGCCGCCGATGGCCCAGCTGAGCCACTGCTCCGCCATCCAGTAAAGGGGAATGCCGCGCTTCCAGAGCGAGCTGACGCACATGATGATGCCCCAGGGCACCACGGTGACGAGCATCCACAGTGCGTGGAGAACGGATCGGATAAACGCCATCAGACAGCCACGTGCAGTGCAGCCTGCGCTTCGCGCGCAAGCAAGAAATCGACAAAGGCGGCGAGGTTCTCGTGAACCAGGGTGTTCGCCGGGTATTCGGGGGGCAGCGGATCGACGCCGCGGCAGGCCGCACCCATGCCGGTGAGCAGCAGGTGCGGCTCGCAACCGGCGGCCGCGCCGGCCTGCAGGTCGCGCAGGCTGTCGCCCGCGGTGGGCACGTCCTTCAGGTCGATGCCGTAGCGGTCGCCGATCTGGCGGAACAGGCCCGGCGCGGGCTTGCGGCATTCGCAGCCCTCGTCGGGGCTGTGCGGGCAATAGAAGACCGCATCGACCCGCCCGCCCACGGCCGCGAGCATCTTGTGCATCTTGGCGTGCATGGCGTTGAGCGAGGCCATGTCGAACAGGCCACGGCCGAGGCCCGACTGGTTGGACGCGACCACCACATGCCAGCCCGCATGGTTGAGCCGGGCCACGGCCTCGAGCGCACCGGGCAGCGGCGTCCACTCGATGTCGCTCTTGACGAAGTCTTCGCGGTGCACG
>Ga0307514_10005136_pt1 | contig 11822 bp, 13 predicted proteins | sample 16_EM_MG_FD_203088 | JGI IMG/M metagenome (GOLD analysis project Ga0307514, IMG submission 203088) | Populus trichocarpa ectomycorrhiza microbial communities from riparian zone in the Pacific Northwest, United States - 16_EM | ecosystem: Host-associated > Plants > Roots > Unclassified | place...
AATGCAGTTATCCCCCACCCTCGCAGCACTTGCATGGACCTGCTGCCTGTCGGACGGCGATTAGCCCCCTGATATCCGCCTTTTCCCAGGACAAGAGGCGCTCCCCACTCATCTGAGGTCTTGGCTTCGCGCCATTTCCGACCTCTTGCCCACGCCGCCGTTGCATATTGGTGCGGTTGAGCGGGGCCTACCTCGGCGGATCCCGATTTAGCCTCGGCGTCTGCAGCTTCGTTCCCTGGGATACCATTGATCCATCCGATGCGGAGCTCTCGCTTGGTGCTCCTCGGTCTCTGGGGCGGGGCCAGAGTGGTCGTCGGTCAACCAGCCTATACCTAGCTGAACTGGGGTAGTAGGCGCATCGCCGGAAGAGGCGGCAGCTAGAGATGTGGGCGGTTCGACAGGCTTCGGGTGGACTAGGTGGACAGAGGCCCTCATTGAGGTGGAGGTGGAGACAGGACGGACCGTACTCTTCACCGGCGGGTTGGTCCTGGATGATGGAAGAGCGGGAGCTGGATGGGTAGAGGCCACTGAGGGGAACTACATCACGCACCGCAAAATGGCAGCGCTCGGCAAAGGAATGGCCTTAGCGGACACCGAGATCCTGCGGGCGCTACCCGGCTCAGCGAGACTGGTAGCCATCTTCACGGACTCCGTGACAGCTCGTGGGACCTACCTGGCATTCTTCCGTAGCTTGGCGCCCCCAGGGATAAACTCCGCCCCTATCGCTTGCGTGGCTGTGCCCAGGTGCTCGCATGGATGTTCCGGATTTTCCATCCACCCGCCCTCCTCTAAAGGTGAGCCCTGTAATACTGGAGGAATTGTTGCTGATTTGCAAGAGTGGAATAGGGATATGTTTGAGTTTGCTAGTTTGACGGCTAAACTATTGCGCTCTTCGAACTCTTAGAAATTCTCTAACGAACAGAGCTCTGAATAACCTGCGCTTATGTCCTCCGCCTGATCCGAGAGATTGACTAGCGCGTCCAATAACTGAGCCAGGTACGGAGTACATCACGCAGCTACAGTATCGGAAGGGTTATTCCAACATCGGAGCCCATCCCGGAATGCCTTGCAAACCATATCCTTCTTATCCTTGCAGAACTGGTCCCATGCGTCTCCAACAACATGTGTTGTCATGATACGCTTGTCACTTGATCTCGGTCTGGGTACGAGAGATGCCGTGGAGCCGTGGAATATTCGCATCAAGCACTTTCCACACTTTGCGGCTCTGGCAGTTTCCTAATATGGTACTCTACCCTCCCAGTGGTACAAAAGTCACGGGGTGCAAGGATCGCAATCGGCGAAATCAGGGTAGCTATGGAAACAATTTTGACAGATCGCGACGGATAAAAGAGCCAGGAAGAAAGAGAATACATCTGTAGAGAGCACTAGATCCATAGCCTATAGTGAAGCGCTAGCACGTCTTGATTGGATGAATATATTCTTCTTTTACGTCTTTACCAAAATCCCTCCGTTCATAACCTACAGCTCGGGTACAGGCAAACCCCGCTATAAGGAAGTGCAGAAATCCGGCCAATTTCTTCACTCTAGCGAGGTTTCCTTATAGCGAACAGTCACGTGATGAAATAAACAGGGTGAGAAAAGAAGGGAATCTTCTGTCGGTCAGTTTGTACTTGTATCTACCTATCACGCCAATCTACCTGTCACGGTATCTATTACTCTATTTACCTCAATTGCCTCTACCGATTATATTGTATTACTATGCCTCCACAACGCAGATTTGGACATACAGCATTAGAAAAGTGGAAGATCTGTCAAGCTCGAGGTCAACGAGCAGAAGAAATGAAACTGGAGGAACTTTGCAGGTTATCTGCAAGACCTTACATTTTACTTTCAATCACTTTCAGTTTTCTCACTTCCAGCTGTACCCGGGTCTTCTCCTGAGATTAATATTTCTGATCTTATAGAATGTTCAACGATCTCTCACTCAGCGTCGAGATGCACACAAGACGCAATCCCAGCTTGATAGTTGGCTTCAGCGCTCAGCTTAGTCTAGTCTAGTTGCACTCTTTCAAATTTCATTATATCAAGTATTTTTACCTGTAGCTAAATTAATAAATCGCACAAGACACTTCACTTTTACTATAGCCTTTTTTTCAATATAGCGAGGGCGAAATAGCTGTGTGCAGAAACAATCCGTGGTAGGGCTTCCGTATAGCAACCTAGGTACTTGAAATAAACCACGTGACCTACATTACTTACTACCGCATAAAGTAGTGGTTAAGGTCTCTCCTCTCTCCGCTGTAAAAGCAACGGATCTGTATATCGTCGAGACGGGGGGGTCCTTAAGTAACTAACCACCAGTTTATGGATACCGGTATTGCTTGTTGCAACACCACAAATGAACTGGCGCAGTGGTAAGTTCTTTACTTTACTTTACTTTACTTTACGGCTTTGGTTATCAATTGAGGGATTCGCAAAAAGTGAACTGTCATAAATATTACTTAGAGCATGGTTTAATTCGCTCTCAAGGTTTTGAAACCAGGGTAACTCGTTACAGGAAAAAGTCTATCATTGGAAAAAAACTGGCAAGCTGTAAATTTCACCATATGGCTGGCTGTGGCCTTGCTAGTTGTAAATTTCAGCCGACATCACTTCTCCTATGCGACCTCGAGCTTTTTCAGTATCGATAATGTACAGGAAGATCTAATAAGCCATCGTGAGAACCCCCCAACGTAGAACCCCCCAGCGTCAACCTCAGTCAACTGAAAACTTATCCTTCCCTCGATGGGCAGGTGGATGACCCGCTGCTCATATCCAAATCATCACACAAAAACACACCAACATCCAATACTCAGCCTACCATATCCAAACTGCAGTTCCATTGATTTAATGTGCACCTAAAATACACCAACCAGTCAAAGTTTTTAACAGCCAACAAGTCTAAGAAAGCCCTTACCTGCTATGACAGCAATGTTAACAGATGGCTGGAGGTATGCAGTCGGGAGAGCGGTAAAATCAATAGATATGAAAATAACTATACCGGAGTCAGATCCAATGACAAGAAGGTTGGTAGTGTCGTTTTTTGCAGAGCAGGATAGTCGGTATTCAACAGGGAGCCAGAGCAATTTCTTATTGCATGTGATCCATTGATCGGTAACATACAAGGAATGAGTTAACGTGTGTGGTAGTTCCCGATTGTCACTGGTGTGAAGAGATGACTTGAGCTGCAGTATGCCGTGACTCATATGTAGATGCGTTCCGTTATTAGAAAACTTCATAATCTTGTTGGTGTCATGAGTTTCTATGATTTCTAGGGTATTTTGTTTCTAGTATCTTATAATCTGACCGTTTTGTCCTTGGATGCAGAGGCAATAAACCTTCCATCGAGTGAAAACACAGCCGAATTGACTGAATTGGTGTGACCTCCCAAAACACCACATTGATTTCCTGTTGTTGTATCCCATAACCTGACCATGTTGTCCTTGGATACAGAGACAACAAGCTTTCCATTGGGTGAAAACACAGTTGATATGAGATTGCTGATGTGGCTCTCTAGTATCTGTATCAATGAGCCCTCCATTTTGCCACTTTGGGTTCCATGCTAACCCAAGGGATGTTTTTGAAGTATCTGACTTGAATCAGACTTGATTCTGAAGTAAATAAACGTCCTGAATAGTAGACCTGAAGGGGTGCCATTTCAATAATTGACCTCATACAATACAAACCGTTTGGCATCATATGCAAGTTCTGACAATCTGGGATCATAGTCTCTCAATTGTCCCTATTTTTAGTAAGAAGTTAGTTGATGAGTACTACAAGAAACATGGCCTGGTAGGGGAGGGAAATCAAGGATAACGAGGCGAAAAAAGATTAAGAATGTGATATTGCGGGTAAGAGGGGGGAAGGCAGATGGAAAGGAGGATGACAAGAAGGTATAGGGGCTGTTTGTATGTTTTTTCTGTCTTTTTGTTATCACCAGACGCTCAATTAGGGTAGGGCACGTAATAGGCTTAGTCATAGACTCTCAGTATTCGGTATAACTAGGGAAGAGGGCTGTAACTAGGAACCTTAGACATACATGATTACACTGTAACTTAGTCTAGTTGGTAAGTAGGATTTTTATCATTGCTTGTGATTCGCTTGTAGTTACCCTGAAGCAGGCCGGGCTTTTTTTTTTTTTTTTGAGTCTATACGTCTGTGGAGCCCTAGGCTAAGGACAAAGAGGGTGGTTATTACTTACATAGTTACCTAGATTTGCATAGTGATAGCGGTGAATGTCAAAAAAATCAATTTCCCTACCAGAGCTAGGGCAACCTCGGCGCATAGGTACTATAGTATCTTATATTCAACGCCAGTATCACTCCAGACGTCGCCTAGCAGCTTGGCAGACTGCTGTGATTTAATATTAATGACTACTTAACAGGTATATACAGCGGCAGCCACACCATTCCATAGGGAAGCTTCAATACCGCTGCGCAGGCTTTCGTTATCTAGCCTCTCAGCCTCTGAAGTCAGTGTATTTTCGGCAGAGTGGGATGGTGGATAAATGAGGCATGTAGTTTATGTACATACGATGCATTTTGCAACGAGTCTATCAAAGGTGAGCACTGAGGGCATCGGCTTGAATGCTTGGGATGCCATTGCTTTGAGGACGCTTTGCATGGACGAGGTAGGTGATGGTCTGTGGAGTGAAGGCAAATGTGGGCTTAAATATGAGACTAGCTGTATGGGCTCGGAGCAAGCTGAACTCAGGGTAATTTCTTGATGGAAAGCATGTCGCTAATACTAGTAAAAAAGTAGTGGTTCAATATCCAGACGGTGACTGCTCCCGTCGGAGACACTCAGGCTCCCTTAGTCTACTTAATGGATTCCCCCAGTCCCTCCGGCAGCTTCAGTCAACCCTGAACCAGGCGACCTTGCATGTACCCCTATTATATACTAACTATTCAGAATGGGACTAAGGATTCTTACTTTACTTGTCCCGTATGTGTCTGACGCCTGACTGAAATGAATTTCTTCCCACCAGTGACCTGCTACCCAGAGCCTTACAGTATTCAAGGTACCAGCATATTTGATACCTTCAACAGGCCCTGGGACCATGTCCTGATGTTCTTGCCAGCCAGGTACAGTTTAATTGTATCTGAATTGCATCTGCATATCCACTCTTATTGCATCAAACACGCACTACTATTACCCTTAGAAAGTTACCTCTGTACCATGGAATACAATAATGCAGGTTCGACTGTATCCTTGGATCCCCCCCACCTATCTGCCAAACTCACATTTGCGAGTCATCTTTGTGAATGGATTAACTCCCTCACAGCCTGTTTGTTGTCTCTGAAACACTTGTGTAAACCGGCCTGTCACTTTGCTCTGTTTTCAGCCACAAATTCTTCTAAACTCGGGATAAAATTTTTCAACAGGTGTGTTTGAAATGCAAGGTTGAAGTGAAGGGATGAAAACAGACACTGTTAAAAACGTGACCTCATCTGTTGTTCAGGGCCAGATCAGGCAGGCTCTAGATCTAAATGAGGCCCAATTGAGAAGAGAAGTTAATTGGGGGAGAAAGACTAAGAAGGAACTGTATCACCACTGCACTGTACAAACCTTCGGAAGTGATTTTTCAACTCTCCGCATACCGAAAAGGTATTTCTAGCTGTTGGCTATGCTGTCGAGGGTTTTGAGGGTCCAGCATACCACTCGTTCATTGGTTGCTTCTTACTTACACCTACAGTAGCCCTGTAGTATCAGGGACCGTCTTATAGCAGCAAGCTTACTGGGGTTTGTCATGGAGCATCTCAAGCTCAGGGCTAGAATGGCCATGCCTATCTACCATGCCATGCATACGCTCGATATGCCAGTCATACAATACATACATACATACATACATACATACATACATACAATACATACATACATACAATACATGTAAGATTATGGGGTTATGAATGGAGGAATTGTCGCTGATATTTGTTTTTTAAAGAATCATTAATCGCATGCATCCTATACTAGAATATGGCGAATTGTCGCTGATTTGCGAGAGTGGAATAAAGATATATTTGAGCTTGCTAGTTTGAAAGCTAAACTATTGCGCTCTTCGAACCCTAAGGAGCAGCACCACCTCCAACTCCATTGAAGATTACTTCGACCCTGCAGTACAAGAGAACACCGCAATTTTCACACTCATGGTTGGCTGTGGAGAGCTGATGGATCGAGCAGTCTAAGCCAAAGGGCTTTGGTGTCTGTGGGAATTGGCCGAATGCCTGGGGCTCTCTGAAGAAACGTTGTGTTATACGAACGAGAAAATAGCTGACGAGCACGCTGCACAGCTCACCCCCGCACCACAACGAAAAGCTTCAGGGAAACCTTAGTAAGTTCAGGGTAATTTATGCAAGTTCAGGGTAACAGCCACCATATAATTTTGGCGGAAAGTTATTTCTTCTTGATGTAACTCAATGACCAGTAGTCAGAGCCTCACGAAACTCGAACCTATGATAGAGGGTACCTGTTATTAGAGTGTAGTTTCAACCAAACAACACTACGGTTGCCCAGTGACTGCGTCATTCTAATTGGAAATACGTGAGTATTTTCCAATTCGAGTAATATGCGCTAGCCTTCCCCAAGTCTTCCTGAAGTACTTGTAGGTTCCTCAGAGTCGTTCTATATTGGCACAGGTACCTCGTGGAGGGTTGGCTGTCACCCCGTGATAGTCAGTCTGGAGAGTCTGGCAAGTGTTCAATGTCGGTCAAGTCCTGATCCAGTCAATACTTCAGTCCAAAGTGATATATAAAGATTTCTTACACAGAAGTGATAATGTTACGGAGAGACTACACGAAATCAGTAAAATTCTGGGAAAGGCAGTTGCAGCAACACAAACCCCCCCACTACCAGCGCGCAGTTCAGCCACAATGACACTCCCGCCACAGGTACCAGCAGCTCCACCTCAACCAAATGGGCAGCAGAAGCGCCTCCATCACCCCGACCCCGACCTCCGGCCCCCCGAGAAACAAGGACAAGAGAAAAGAACGAGTACGACAGTAGCACCCCCGAACCCCCCGCAATCGCAGACCGACAAGAAGCAACAACTCCACCCAAGATACGCCGCTGGATCAACCAAGGGAATGTGCGCATCCTGGGTATACGATGGCTGCTGCAAGCGGATTGGAAAACTAGCATCCTCGCTAGTTATATACCTGGAAAAAAAGGCCAACGTCAACCAGGGCATCCGCATGGGGTGAAGATTTTCCGCACTACAGAGTATGACTGGCCTAGGGAATGGGCACACTAGGATTAAGATAGGTGGGGGGGGGGGTCTTTTTTTTGTTCTTTTGGTAAATTATTACTCGCATTCAAGCTATCTAGTCTATGGAGAGAGACCGCACCTCATACCTCCGCCACCGACCTCCCCATTCGTCCCTGTACTCAAGCAGGTGCGCTGCGTTTTGTGCGCATCCTGCAGTCACATTTATCTGTAAGAATACAAGCTATGATTAAGTGCGGAATTGTAGCGGACCGTAGATGAAACAGAGAGAAGACCTTTTGATGAATACAAGAGTTAGTAAGGGACTTGAATACAGTACAAGCTGATTGCAACATGTATATCAATATTTAATTTATAAATATATAATATATATATTGAAAACTTTTGCATACAGAACCCTGTTACATATATACCCACTATTCTACCAGGTTTTTACCAATTCGGTGCTAGTTTCATTTCCCCTTGCCTCCCCGTGATCAAGTAAGGCTTCAGGGTAAATCTTTACACCCTCCCTTGCCCTGATACCCTTAGTCCAACTAAGCCTCTACCTCAAAGCATCGGATCCATTTGTCCCAATCCATCTCGTCTTCCAGTTGTTGATTGCTATCATTAGAAGCAGTTTCGTTAGGGGATCCCCAGGATTCTCCTTCCCACGGATGAAGTGAATTGGGAATAACCATTGTTGTACCTGTTGTTGGAGATAATGGAATCGATACGGGTGCTCGATATAGCGGCTCCTCCTCAAGAACTTCGTTGTTTGGGACAAGTTTTGGGCTCTCTCCGAGTCCGCCCATAGCGTGGGGTTGGTATCCGAGAGCTGGAGCTCCCATAGGAATTGCCTGGCCCAAGCTAGGTCCTTGGCCCCTTCCCAGCAGGTCACATATTCCGCTTCCGTTATGCTGAGGTAGACGATGTCCTGTCATCGGGAGTACCACCCTACTGGTTGCTGTCCCAATGTCAGGAGAGTCATTACCCCCGTTTGTGACTGGGACTCCCCCGTACGAGGCATCGGTGTATGCTTCCAACTGTAGTTTCGAAGGCGATTTATAGAACCCCTTCTGGCCTTGTTGAGTACAAGTACCCCAAGACCTTCAGCGCTGCTTGATGGTTGATAACTGAGGGGTCTTCGGCCAACCTTCCTAGTAGGTTGACGTGGATTGCTATGTCTGGGTGGGTTATTCTTGTGTTGAACAACAGACTCCCTATGAGAGCTTGGTACTTGGTCTTGTTGCACCTTGGCTCTTCAAGACTGTTGGTACGCTCGAAGGGCTTGTTGTTTATGGGCAGCACCGTTTTGTTGGACCGTGACTGTGGGGATGAAATTGAGTAGAGCTGGTGCGTGGATTCTATAATGTGTTTTTGTATTAGCACTACAAAATCCTTTCCCCAATTTATTTCCATTCCCAACATCTGTGCAGGCTGCCCTTTTTTGTCCAGTTCCACATGGTTTTCTATAGCTCATTCCGCTTTGCTCAAAGCCTCCTCGCTTGATCCTATGGCTAGGAGATCGTCGACATGCGTGCTGATGATAATCTCAGGTCCAATGTAGGTTCCTTCATCCCCTATACATTGGTATAATCCTGCCTTTTTCAGGATTTCCTGCAGGATTTTGAACTATTCGTGACTGGCTTGCTTTAGGCCGTACAGCACCTTATAGGGTAACCAGTATTCTGTTTCCCATTTTCACTGATGTTACTTACATAGACTTGGTGGTGTAGGGGGCCTTGTAAATAGGCGGCGAGTACATCCCACTGCCGAACTTTCCAGCCAAGGTGTAAGAATATGGCCAGGAGCATCTTGAGTGTCTCGGGTCGCATCATCTGAGCGAAGGTTTGTTAAGAGTCATATGACTTTCCAGCTTCTTAGGAGAAACCCCTCCCTACCTTCCAGGCTTTGTATTTTAATATACCCCCGTTAGGTTTTCTTTTAATCGTATAGACCCATTTGGTATCGGCGATCTTGGTACTCTCCGGGATATCCGATTTCTTGAATACGCTGTATCTCACCAATTTTTCCCTTTCCACTTTCGAGCTTTGGCTGTTACAGCTCCGGTAAGCTAGAGACGCTAGGAAACTCCAGTCCCAACTGAACTCGCCAACTTGGAGGCCTAATCAACCTCTAGGTAGAAAGCAATTAGTGCGTCGAGTATATGGCGTCAAAGGATGGGCAAGATGAAGTGTGTGACCTCAGGCATTAAGTACCTCATGTATGTTTAGGATGTATTGCATGTTTCTATTTACATTTGGGATGACTTGTTTGAATATCATTATTGGGGGAATTGTTTGTTATCTCATGTATCTCAGCCTGAGTGAGTATAATACATACATTGAGAAACAGGCTGCAGAATCAATGTACTGAAGCGCCAAGTATCCCAATTGGGAAGTCACTTTCCAATCGGGGTGACTTCCCAATCGGGATCGAGGGCTAATGAAACTCGCTAATCTACAACGGGATCTTCAACAGAAATCTGATAACCCGTTATCAGATCTCCGCTTCTATAAAAGCGAGCTGAGTTAGATAGTTAAAATACCAAGCCCCAAGCGGTATTCTGATTCTTAATATCTCATTCCTATCGAACACACAGATAACGCCGGAGTTATTATATCATTTATACTTAGTACTTTCGTCCCATAACTCCTATGCTTCCAGCGATATAGTAGCACCCTTGTTATATTGGCCCATTCGGCTATCTCTTTCAGGCTTGTTCCTCATTGTTTTAATTTAATAGCTAATTCGGTACTTCGAAATTCGTCTTTCCAATCTACTTGGACTTGATTTGCTCGGAGATTGGTGCAATTTTCCAGGAGGTTGATTATTTCAATCAATGCGTCTCCTGCTTCAATCTTTTTCTTAAGTGGTTTTACTGATACATATCGGCTGAAGTTCGACAACTACCAGTAAGTACTGGTACTGGTTGCCTGGTGTTACTGTTTCTTTAAGTTGGATCCCTCTTTGCCGTAACTCAGTCTGAAGATCCTTATTGTGGAATTCGACTTCCCAGTCTGCCTGTATGAATTTGACATTGTACTGGGGATTGGTGGCCTTTTCCAGTATGTTGACGATTTCTACCAGGGCATAGGCTGTCTCGTCCTTGGTCCTTAGTGGTTTTGCAGACATATACCTCGTATAATCGTCGGTTACCACTAGGAGATATTGATGCTGTTTTCCTAGTGTTGGTGGCTTGATAGGTTCTACCAGGTCACAATGTAAGCGTTCGAGCGGTTGTTTTGTCCTTATAGAACTGACGCTGTTGTGCGTATTGGATTTTCTTGCTTTAGCGAAGGTGGCTTTGTGGTTTTTCCTTTCTCGCAGGCTTCGTAGCAAGGTTTCTTCCACTCTAGAGAGGATCTTTTGGGCATTCGGGCAGTTTCAGGATGGTGTTAAATGACATATGTCCATACCTTTCATGCAATTCAGTGATCTGGATGTTTACCGAGATCCTTCCTGTTTTTGCCCCTTCTATCCATATCCTGATAACTTCGGTGTTAATTTTGGGATTTTCGTATTTAGTTCGCCTTGTATATTGCAGTCTTGGTTTCTCTGGTGGGGCTCTTGCCCCTTCCCTCGGTGGAGGTCCCTGCGATATCACTTCCAGCCATTATTTATGATAGAGGCTGAGGATATAAGCTTTCTTGTCTTGGTGGGATATTCGGATTCCTTGGAGGTCGTTGACTGAGGATGGTTGAAGTGCTTGAGGTGCCTGTTCCGCCTTGGGTTGTTTGGCAGTGGCATGGGGTTATTGCGCTTTTGCTTCTTGTGCCTTCGTGGCTTTTATATTTTTGGCTCTTTGGATGGCGAAGCGGTTTTCGACTAGCTGTTGCTGGGTGGGGTCCTTGGTGGTCCGTACTGTAAGAATTCGATATATTCTTGCGCGGTGATAGGGAATTGTGGTTCTGGTTTAGATTCCCAATTGGGTGATAAGTCTGGGAATTTTATCCTAGTTAGTATTGTTCTGAAGAAAGGTAATTGGTCAATTCCCTCTTCTTTGGATGTGCTCTCGCAGGTAGGATTTTCTGATGTGCTCTCGCAGGTAGGATTTTCTGATGTGCTCTTGCAGGTAGGATTTAAACCCAGGGGTTTACAGTGGCGTCTGAGGTTCCTACCTATTTGGTCGTTCAGTTGGCCAGCCCATTCGTGTCATCCCTAAGCTTTCTCTAGCTTGTAAGACTGGCTAGGCTTTACCGGGTCTATGCCTCGGATGTCTCGTCCTAGTTCTTGTCTTGCGAAACTTGATTGAGCGCCGGGCTCATAACCTGTAAGAATACAAGCTATGATTAAGTGCGGAATTGTAGAGGTTGCGCCTAGCGGGAACGAGACTTTATTGAGAGAAGATTGATAGCTAAGAATACTCGAAAGACTTGACTTGCTAATTCTGAATGCTCTACAGAACAAAAATATGGAGTGCGATCCTGGCGCATATATATATACCCGCTATTCTACCAAGTTTTTACCAATTCGGTGCTAGTTCATTTTCCCTCGCCTCCCCGTGATCAAGTAAGGCTTCAGGGTAAATCTTTACATTATCATCCTCCCGTCTTCCTATCACCCATTGCCAGTGCTTTTGGGGTCTGTAGGTCAGGCACCGCACTGCTTGGCGGTT